>Ga0256404_1000017_pt1 | contig 357809 bp, 301 predicted proteins | sample RumenRJG_01DNA_FD_185990 | JGI IMG/M metagenome (GOLD analysis project Ga0256404, IMG submission 185990) | Bovine rumen microbial communities from Lethbridge, Alberta, Canada - RJG_01 | ecosystem: Host-associated > Mammals > Digestive system > Stomach > Rumen | place: Canada: Alberta... | reverse complement strand
AGCTGTGACATAGAGGGAACCCCTTTCTCTGCTGTGTTTTGTGTGGTGCTTAACACTTTACAGGAAATCGGTTCCCTTTTCCATACCTGAGGAACTATCGTTTACACAAGATATTTTACACTATCCATGAGGACAGTGAGCACATGACATATTTAAGCTCGTAGGTATGGCAGCGCTTTAGAGTTGTATGTTTGTTCTGTGCCTGATGCGTATGTCCGAATGTAAACCATTCAAGAGGGGCAAAGATATGAATGATGTAAGGAAAAGGTGGGTTTACCCGCAGGCAAATGTAGAAAGATTTGTAGCGAATGATTATGTTTCGGCCTGTGGCGACACAGGGGAGGAGGGAGGTTACCCATTTGAGAGTAATGCTGGCGATCCTGGTAAACGTTATGATGTTGTAACTGATGATCGCAAAAATTTGACAGCTGATGTTTATTATTTCGGTGATGATGCTTATTCCCCTTGCAACAAGACCCATAAGGCGTCTACACAGGATGACTTCGTAAATCGCTCCTAAATTTAGAAAGATTCTATACACAGGTAGAAGCACGAAACACTTCTGCCTGTGTATTTTTCATGTCCCGAAAGGGAAACTAAGGCTGGTTCAATTACGCAAGCTTCGCTTTTCCTTTCGCCTCATGGACTTGACGGGAACTGCATGCTATACTACAAGACATGATTGATATTCATTCCCACATCGTGCCGGGGGTCGACGACGGGTCGGATTCCCTGGACGAATCGATTGACATGATGCTCGCGGCGTATGGAAGCGGCGTGACTGTTATGACTGCGACTCCGCACTGTTATCCGGGGCTCTATGAGAATTACGCGGACGGGTTAGTCGCGGAGAGATACAAAGCTCTCAAGCGGGAGATCGCCAGACTTGACGTCCCTGTAAAGCTTGTCCGGGGCATGGAGTGCATGGCCGACGAGCGGCTGCCGGAGCAAATTCGAAGCGGTCTTGTCTGGACGTTAAACGGCACCTCGTATCTTCTCATGGAGTTTCAGTTCGGTGAGGATCCTGATTTCTGCGCGTACATGATCGGCCTTCTTATGGAAGCCGGCATCCATCCCGTTATTGCGCATCCCGAGCGGTACTTCTTCATCCAGCGAAATCCGGAAATTGCATTTGACTGGTGCACCGGGGGCTGCGCGCTGCAGCTCAACAAGGGCTCGGTTCTCGGGCGTTTCGGACAGGGGCCGAAGAGGACGGCTGAGAGCCTGCTCCGGCATGGCCTTGCCGCGTGCCTTGCGTCGGACGCGCATGGAGCCGTCCACCGGACGGCGGACATGGCGGACGCAAGGCTCTATATAGAGCGCCTGTTCGGTGAGAAATATGCGAAGCTCCTCACGGCGGAGAATCCGAAGCGGATCCTGCAGGGCCGCCCGCTGCTCGGGTATCGGCCGATCCCGTACAGAGAAGAGGACATGGCAGTGGAACGAACGTAGCATCACAAAGCGCCTCTGACACTCCGGACGCATGCAATACTGAGCAAAGGACGGCAACCTTTTCGTGACGGCAAATCAGGTGAGACGGAAGAGGCGTTCCGGATTCCTGTGAAATCGAATGTCGATATGTAAGAAAGGAGAGAGCGGCAGGTCCTGCCGCAAAACATGATTTGAAAAGACTGCGAATTTTTCTTCTTGTATTTTTCATCGCGGCCGCTGCCATTTTCGGCGTCTACAAGGGCCGGGAGCTGATGACCGCGGACAATGAGGCGCCGGTGATCAAGGCGCCGAACGATGCATTTGAAGCGAGCGTCTCGGCGACGGACGCGGACCTCATGGACGGCATGACGGCGACAGACAACAAGGACGGGGACGTAACGAGCTCGATGGTCGTCGTCTCGAAGTCGAAGTTCATTTCCGATAAGACGCTGAAGGTCACGTACGCCGCATTTGACAGCCACAACAACGTGGGTACGCTGACGCGGAAGGTGACGTACGCGGACTATCACAGCCCGCGGATCTCGATCACGTCGCCGATGCGGTTCCTGTCCGGAGACACCGACAACAACTACCTCGCCAATGTGACGGCAAATGACTGTCTCGACGGCGATATCAGCGGCCAGGTCACGCTGGAGTATACGGACGGCTCGACGTACGACAGCAATGAGTCGAAGGTCCCGATCCGGATCAGCGTCACGAACTCCGAGGGCGACACCGGGCGGGTCGCGATTCAGGTGAGGCTCTGCAGCAACGAGGAGTTCAATAAGCCCTGCGCGGCGCTCTCGGACTATGTCGTCTACACGGACCTGAATCAGAAGCCGGACTACGCGTCTCTTGAGCAGGGCATCTGGCAGAACGGAAATGTCACTGCATTTGACGCTACGAGCGCGTATAAGGCAAGCTCCGTTGTCTTCGATGACAGTGAGGTTGACTACACGAAGTCCGGCTGCTATCAGTGCTTCGTCACGCTGAAGGATGAGGACGGAGAGAGCGAAGGCACCGTCAATCTGGCCGTCTGGGTCAGCGCGGACAATCAGGGAGAATAAGAGGGGTATGGAAGAAAAAAACGGAAATTCGATGCAGCTCCAGGATCTGGATGCATTTTCCCTTGTGAGGGACCTCATCCGGAACCTGTGGGCGATTCTCATTGGCGCGCTCGCCGTGGCGATGCTCGTCAATGTATATTACAGCTTCACCTATGAGAGAACGTACACGACGACGGCGACATTTGTCGTCACGTCGAAGAGCTCGGGAAATTATGTGTACAAGAATCTCTCGTCGGCACAGACGATGGCGGATACGCTGTCCAATATCCTGAACAGCTCCGTCCTCAAGACGGAGGTCTGCCGGGACCTCGGCGTGAGCGAGCTCAACGCGCATTGCTCGGCGTCGGTCATCGACGAGACGAACCTGCTCAACCTGTCGGTCACGGCGGACAGCCCGCAGAATGCGTACAAGATCATCCGGTCGATCATGAAGACGTATTCCTCGCTCGCGGGCTATGTGTCCGAGGATATTGTTATGACTGTCTTAAAGCAGCCGGCGATTCCGACCGGCGCCGACAGCCGGTCAGGTGCGATGGCCCAGGCGAAGAAATGGTTCCTGTATTCATTTCTCCTCCTCGCCGTGCTGTTCGGGATTCTCTCGACTACGCACGACACGATCAAGTCCGAGAAGGCCATGACAGAAAAGCTCGACGCGAAGACGCTCGGCACGATTTATCACGAGCGTCGCTACAAGACGCTGCTCTCGGCGCTGAAGAAGCACCGGAGCGGGATTCTCATTTCCGATGTGACGACGAGCTTTGAGTATGTGGAGCGCTACAAGAAGGTCACGGCAAGACTTCTCACGCAGGGCAGGACAAAGGTGAAGAACCCGAAGGTCATTCTCGTCGCCTCTGCCTCGGACGGTGAGGGACGGACGACGGTCGCATCGAACATCGCGATCACGCTGGCGCATCAGTCCGGGCACGTGCTTCTCATCGACGGCGATATGCGGAAGCCTGAGGTCGCAAAGCTCTTCGGCAAGAAATGCGCGGCCGGCTGCTCGATCGCCGATCTCGCGAAGGGAAATGCGACGCTCGAGGAGGCACTGCTTCCTTCCGGAACGGACGGGCTGTGGCTCATCGCCGGCGGACGGCCGAACCGGAATTCCACGGATCTCATCGCCGGCCAGGAGATGAAGGACGTCATGAAGCAGCTCCGGCAGAAGATGGACTACATTGTCATCGACACGCCGTCCATGATGGCGGCGCCTGACGCCGAGGCGTTCGGCGAGCTTGCCGATCTCAGCGTTCTTGTCGTCAAGTACGACGACATGCTCGCGGAGGATTTAAATGACGCGATCGATTCGCTGAAGGACACGAAGGCGAAGCTTGCGGGCTGCATTTTAAATGACGTGATGGTGCTCGGATCAAGGCGTGTGGTCGGCAACTATGGCTACGGCTACGGGTACAAGGGCTACGGCTACGGAAGCGGCTACGGGACGTACGGCCGGTATGGCAAGTACGATCACTACGGCCGGTATGGCCGGTACGGACGCTATGGACGGTACGGGAGATACGAGCGGGCCGCGGAGACGGATAGCTCTTCCGGGCAGAAGACAGCATCTGTGGGAACAGCGGCGCACACGGTGGATACCGCAGTGCCGCATGGTGACTCGGGGCACAAGACCGGCTTTTCGGGGACTGTATCCGGATCTGTTACGCACACAGCGGACAGCATTTCATCCATGGCACAGCCCGAGAATGCGGGATCAGGCTCTTTCAGTGATGCAGCTGATTCTGCGTTCGCAAACCTTGTATCTGATTCTGATGGAGCTGTGTCTCATGCAAACTCCAGTGCAGAGAACGCCTCCAATACGCAGGAATTTGCTTCTCCTGAGACTTCAACAATCGATACATCCACTGATGCAGGGAAATACCAGATTCCGGAGACGATGCTGCATCACACAGACGACATGTTCTCGTCCGGGAATTCGGCTGCGATTTCCGGAACGGTGGACGCATCAGTTTCTGTCGACGGGTCCGGAAAATTAGGCGCGGGCCGCGGCGAAGCGATGGCCGATTACGACTACGTGAAGGCCGGCGAAGACAGAGACAGCGTGCGCAGCATCCGCTCGGAGCTCGATACGCATGATGCACATGCATTTACCGGAAAAATGACGGCGGCGGAAAACGCTTCCGGAAGGAAACCGTCGGCAGAGAACACGTTTGGAAGAAAACCGGCGGCGGAGCCTGCCGGAAAGAAGACGTCCTCTGACACGGACGGTCTGTCCCGGGAGGACATTGATTTTCTGAACAGCCTGTATGAGACCGGAAGGTCGAGAAGAGCGCGGATGAGCAGCAAGGGAAAGGAGGAAAGACATGAGTGATTCATCAGCTTCATATGAACACGTGGCGCCGAAGAAGATTGATATCGTCTCCGGGCTCTATGATTTCTTCCGCTACTTCATGAGAATGTGGTGGCTGCCGGTCATCCTCGCGGCAGCTCTCGGCGCTCTGATGTATTTCCGCGTGTCGACGAGCTACGTGCCGTCCTACAAGGCGGAGGCGACGGTCTCTGTGTCCGCGGAGGCCGGCGCGGGGTCTGACTCGGCAACGGCTGAGCAGCTCGGCAAGGTATTTCCGTATATTCTGTCCTCCGGCGCACTGTCGGACATCATCGCGGAGGACCTCGGGACCTCGTCGGTTCCGGGAAGCATTTCTGTCACGAATGTCGAGGGAACGAACCTTCTGACGATCACGGTGACCTCGTCAAATGCGCAGGACGCCTACAACGTGCTTCAGTCCGTCATCAAGAATTATCCGCAGGTCTCCCAGTACGTCGTCGGACAGACGACGATGGACGTCATCGATGACAACGGCGTGCCGACGGACAGCGGCAAGACGGTGACGATCCGCGGCTCCGTGAAGAAGGGAGCGCTTGTCGGCTTTGGCATCGGACTTCTCATTATTCTGTTTTACATGGTTTCCTATCGGACGATCCGCACCTCCGGTGATCTCCGGCAGGTCCTGCACATTCCGTATCTCGGAACACTTCCGGTCTACACGAAGAAGAAGAGAAGATCGGACCCGTCGACCGGTATCAATATCATGAGCGACAATCCGCAGCAGGATTATGTGGATTCGCTCCGCCTCATCCGGACGCGTGTTGAGCGCGAGATGGAGAAGAAGCACACGAAGACTCTGATGGTCACATCGTCTGTTCCGGGCGAAGGAAAATCGACTGTATCTGTTAACCTTGCGATCTCCATGGCGCAGCGAGGCAAGCGCGTGATCCTTGTCGACTGCGATCTCCGCGCGCCGACAGACCAGGGAATCTTCGGTGTCCGCGAGAAGCGGCCGGGCCTCAGCGAGGTGCTGACGGGCAAGGCAACGCTCGAAGAGGCACTGTATTCATTTGAAGATAAGGGGATCAGCCTCAAGGTGCTCTTTGGCGCGGAGAAGCCGACGGAGAAGGTCGAGATGCTCGGCGGAAGCGCGATGAAGGACCTCGTCGAGAAGCTGAAGGGAATGGCGGACATCGTGATCTTCGATACACCGCCGTCCGCGATGCTCGTCGACGCTGTGTATCTCGTCCGCTATATCGAGACGATGCTCTACGTTGTCCGCTGCGATTACGCGAGAACGCAGTATATCTTAAAGGGTATTGAGGAGCTCTCCGAGACGGACATCACGATCGCGGGCTGCATTTTAAATGGCGGGCGCTCAAGCTCCGCATCAAGGCTCGCGGAGAGACGCGCCGAGAAGCAGAGCGAGGAAAACCTGCAGGAATATGGGGCGAAGTAAATTTTAATCTTGACAGGTTCTGGAGCGTATGGTAGTATTCTCAAGTGTGCCGCACGAAGAGGCTATAAGTGTGTTCGCGGATCTTTCGATCACACGCGGACAGCGCCGAATTCGGCGAGTATTGTAAAGAGGAGGTAAGTCATGTACGCAGTAATTGCTACCGGCGGAAAGCAGTACAAGGTTTCTGAAGGTGATATCGTCCGTGTCGAGAAGCTCGGCGCTGAGAAGGGCGATACAGTCACATTTGACAATGTTCTGGCTGTCAGCAACGATGGTCTGAAGGTTGGCGAAGACGTTAAGGGCGCAACTGTTGAAGCAGAAGTCGTTCGTAACGGTCGTGCAAAGAAAGTGATCGTTTACAAGTACAAGCCTAAGAAGGGCTTCCACAAGAAGAACGGCCACAGACAGTATTACACAGTCGTCCGCATCAATAAGATCAACGGCTGATGCAATGATTACGGTAACGATCAGGCGAAGGAAGGGAGAATATACGGGATTCTCATCGGAGGGCCACGCAGACTACGCTGATGAGGGCTACGATATATTCTGTGCCGCGGTTTCCGTCCTCACGGTCAATACGGTGAACGCGATTGAGCGGATCGCCGGAGACCATGTCGAGGACCACTCGGAGAGCGGCCTTGTCACCTGCGATTTTCCTGACGGACTCAGCCACGACGGCACGGTCCTCATGGAGGCAATGGTGCAGGGGCTTCAGAGCATCGCGGAGACTTCCGGTAAATCTTACCTGAGACTTCGATTCAAGGAGGTGTAAGCCATGCTGGAAATGAATCTTCAGCTCTTCGCCCATAAGAAAGGTGTCGGTTCCACAAAGAACGGCCGTGATTCTGAGGCTAAGAGACTTGGAGCCAAGAGAGCAGACGGTCAGTTCGTAAAGGCTGGAAACATCCTTTACAGACAGCGCGGTACCCACATTCATCCGGGTGCTAACGTTGGTATCGGCGGCGACGATACACTGTACGCAAAGGCTGACGGTATTGTCCGTTTCTCAAGACTGGGCAAGGACCGCAAGCAGTGCTCGATTGAGCTTGTTGAGACAGCATCTGAAGCAGCTGAATAAGCTGTATTTTATCCGGGCCTTGTGCAATTTCACGCATTGCATTTTCGTCCGGGCTTAACGCACCATCTGGTGCATGATTCTTTTAAAAATTTTCCAATTATCATTAACGCACACTGCAAGGGCTTCGAATCCCACAAGGGTTCGGGGCCTTTCTTTCATTTGCGGGCAGCCGGTGTACACCAGGATTCGCTGCTGTCCGGATGTACATACGAGGTGAGATTTATGTTTGCTGATTTCGCAAGAATTCATATTCGCTCCGGCAAGGGCGGAGACGGCCATGTCTCCTTCCGGCGCGAGAAGTTTGTCCCGAACGGCGGGCCGGACGGCGGCGACGGAGGCCGCGGCGGCAGCGTGATTTTCGAGGTCGACAAGGCCATGAACACGCTCTTTTACTACAGACACAGATATCAGTTCCGCGCGCAGGACGGCGAGCAGGGCGGCAAGCGCCGCTGCCACGGCGCAAATGGCGCCGACATTGTCCTCAAGGTCCCGGAGGGCACGATTGTGCGCGAGGAGCACACCGGCAAGGTCATCGCGGACCTCTCCGGCGACACACAGCGCGTCACGGTCCTTCGCGGCGGACGCGGCGGGCGCGGAAATATGAATTTCGCGACGTCGACGAACCAGGCGCCGCAGTACGGCGAGCCGGGCAAGCCGGCGCTTGAGCTCGATGTGACGCTTGAGCTGAAAATGGTGGCTGACGTCGCGCTTGTCGGCTTCCCGAATGCCGGAAAGTCGACCTTCCTTTCTCGCGTGACAAATGCGGACCCGAAGATCGCAAGCTACCCGTTCACAACGATCGATCCGAATCTCGGCGTCGTTGATTTCGGCGATGGCGGCGGCTTCGTCATAGCGGACATGCCGGGGCTTATTGAGGGCGCTTCTGAGGGTGTCGGTCTCGGGCATAAGTTCTTAAAGCACATCGAGCGGACGCGCGTGCTGATCCATCTGGTCGATGCCGCTTCATTTGACGGCCGCGACCCGGTCGATGATGTCGTGAAGATCAACGAGGAGCTTGAGAAGTTCAACCCGGACATCATGAAAAAGCCGATGGTCATCGCGGCAAACAAGGTGGACTGCATTTTCAAGGATCCGGACGATCCAGACTGGCAGGACCCGGTGCAGCGCCTGAAGGACGCCTACGAGCCGAAGGGATGGAAGGTCTATCCGATTTCCGCAGCTACGGGACAAGGCGTGAAGGAGCTTCTGAACGATGTCCGAAATCTTCTTGCTACATCTGCGCCGAAGCAGGTATACTATGAGCAGGAATATTTCCCGGAGGACGAGCTGATGAAGCAGAATCTTCCGTATACCGTGACAAAGGACGAGGACTCTCACACGCACGAGCAGTTCTACCGCGTCGAGGGACCGCTGATCGAGAAGATGCTCGACTACACGAATCTCGATACGGAGCGCGGCTTCGTCTATTTCGGCCAGTTCCTGAAGCGCCACGGCATCAACGAGGCCCTGAAGGAGGCCGGCGCGAAGGACGGCGACACCGTAAAGATGTATGGCCAGCAGTTTGAGTATTACGACGAGACGGCTGATATCGGGAATGAGGACGATACTGAAGGAGATGAGCATACATGCTGACAAGTAAACAGAGGGCGTACTTAAAGAGCCTTGCGATGAACGAGAACCCGATCATCTGGCTCGGAAAGGCATCTCTCACACCGGAAAATACAAAGAATATCGACGAGGCACTGGCGGCCCGCGAGCTGATCAAGATCGGCGTGCTGAAGAACTGCGCGGATGATCCGAAGGCGATTGCGGAGGCCGCTGCCGGACGGACACACGCGGAAATCGTGCAGGTCATCGGCAAGAAGATCGTCCTGTACCGCGAGGGCAAGGACGACAAGAAGAAAATCGAGCTGCCGCGGTAAGGCATAAGGGTTTTAAGGGAGGAGCGTTCATTTTGAAGATAGGGATTATGGGAGGGACGTTTGATCCCATCCATATCGGGCATCTGATTCTCGGGGAGAGCGCCTGGCAGCAGCTCGGCCTTGACTACGTGATCTACCTGCCTGCCGGCAATCCGCCGCACAAGCAGCACCGCGAGGGGCGCGCGACGGACCGGCAGCGCATGGACATGGTCCAGCTCGCGACGGCGGAGAACCCTCATTTTATTGTGTCGGACTTTGAAATGAACGAGGACGGCTTCACCTACACCTACCGCACGCTGGAGCATATGCGGAAGGAGTATCCGGGCGCGGAGATCTATTTTATCATCGGTGCGGACTCTTTATTTGACTTTGATACCTGGCGGGAGCCGCAGAAAATCTGCGACAACTGCACGCTGGTTGTCGCGACCCGCTATCACACGAGCGCGGAGGAACTGGACGCGGCCATCCGGCACTGCCGGGAGACATACCACGCATCCATCGTGAAGCTTGACACGGAGAATATCGACTGCTCGTCGCGGATGCTGCGCGAGTGGATCAGCCGCGGGCACTCGATCCGGTATTATATGCCGAACGGCGTGCTGGAATATATACGGAAATACGGACTGTACAGGACACTTGATTGCTGACGGGGGATGGAACATTATGCAGGAATATGATCTCGAATCCATGAGCAGAAAGCTCAGCAAATACATCGACCAGAACCGCTGGTACCACACGCAGGGCGTCCGTTTTATGAGCGCCGCGCTCGCGATGGCGCACGGCGCCGATCTGAAGAAGGCGGAGCTTGCCGGACTTCTTCACGACTGCGCGAAATGCATTTCCGATTCCAAGAAGATCAAGATCTGCGATAAGAACGGCATCGCCATCACGGATGTCGAGCGGAACAATCCGTTCCTTCTGCACGCGAAGGTCGGCGCGTATATCGCGCGGGTGAAATACGGCGTGACGGAGCCGGACGTGCTCGATGCGATCCGGTACCACACGACCGGAAGGCCGGGCATGACGCCGCTTGAGCAGATCGTATTCATTGCGGATTACATCGAGCCCAGACGGAACAAGTCGCGTCATCTTCCGGAGATCCGGAAAATGGCATTTCGTGACCTCAACGAGTGCTGCTATCTGATTCTGAAGGACATGCTTCTTTACCTCAATTCGAAGAGCGGACAGATCGACAGCAACACGCAGGACGCGTACGCATTTTATGAGGAAGTCCACGACGAGCGGAGAGACTGAGGCAGAATTTTGCAGGAAGGCTCACGATGAGCAGAGGGATTGAAGCAGAACCGGCTGAAGGATTGTTCTGCGAAGGCCGTGGTTTATGCCCTATGGATCGGGCCGGAACGAAAGCCGGAGGATTCGGACAGAGCGTGAATAAAGACTGATATACGGAAAGGAGAACAGCTATGACAAAAGAGGAGAGCAGGGAACTTGCAGCGATCGCCGTCAAGGCGCTTGAGGACAAGAAGGGTGAGCAGATCGAGGTCATCGAGATTGACGAGATCTCACCGCTCGCGGACTATTTTGTCATCGCGAGCGGCCACAACACGAACCAGTGCGATGCGATGGTGGACGAGGTGCAGCAGCAGGCTGCGCGGGCCGGCTTTGAGCCTGACCACGTCGAGGGACACCGCAATGCGAACTGGACGCTGATCGATTACAAGGGTGTCGTCGTCCATGTCTTTGACGACGAGGCGCGTGAATTCTACGATCTTGCGAGAATCTGGAGAGACGGAAAGCAGATCGACCCGAAGACGATGGAAGCGTACGCGGACAAGAAGGAGTAAGTTTTTTTCTGCAAACATGACAAATACATGGAAAAGGCGCATGGCGGCCGCTCTGGCCGCTGTGCTTACGGCCGGAGCGCTGAGCGGGTGCTCCGGTTTTTCTCTACCGAAGGAGCTTCATTTTTCTGACTGGATCAGCAGCGCGGCGGAGGAAGGTGCGGGTAGCTCCGCGTCTTCAGACGCGCAGGCGGTGAGAAGTGTGACGGTTCAGTCTGAGGACGGGGCACCCGAAGGCAGCGCAGGAGCGGCGGAAACAGCCTCAGAGGGCACAGGCGGATTCTCTTACGGCACGCTCACAGAAAGCCAGCAGGAGACATACAAGGAGCTCTACACGGGCATATCACAGAGAGAAGAGACCGTCACGGTGAGCGCCGGGGATGACGGAGATGTCCAGGCGGCGATTACGGCGCTTCTCGACGACCATCCGGAGTTCTTCTGGCTTGACGGCTCCGCGACGATGGTGAATTACCCGCTGATCGGCGTCTGCCGGCTGACATTTCAGTTTAATATTGATGCCTCTCAGATTGACTCTGTGCAGGCGGCGATCGACGCGGAGGCAGCCAAGTACCTCGCGCAGATTCCGGCGGGGGCGGGGGAGTACGACAAGGTAAAGCTCGCGTATGAGTGGCTGATTGAAAATACGGAGTATGTCTCGGACTCCGCGCAGAACCAGAACATCCAGAGCGTCTTCCTTTATCACGAGTCAGTGTGCGCCGGCTACGCGAAGGCCATGAAGTATCTTCTGAATAAGGCGGGCGTCTCCTGCGCGTATATTGAGGGAAGCGTCACGGACCCGGGCAATGGCGGTACGGAATCGCACGCGTGGGACCTCGTTTCCATCGACGGCACATACACCTATGTGGACCCGTCCTGGGGCGATCCGACCTACGGGGAAAATGCGGCCGACACCGGGCATCTGCCGATCATTTATGATTATCTGTGCCTTACGACGGAGGAAATGACGCGCTCGGGACACGTTCCGGACCCGAAGTTTACGAATCTTCCGGACTGCAGCTCGACGGCCTACGACTACTACCGCTTAAACGGCATGTTCTATGAGTCGGGTGATGCAGATGTTTTATCGCAGGCCCTCTGGTCAGCCGTCGAAAATGACGCGGGCCTTGTCTATATGAAATTTGCCTCCTGGGACGCGTATTCCGAGGCAGTCGGCCTTCTCCTTGATGGAAAGTCCGATCTGATCTCGGCCCCTCTCCAGGAGAAAATGAAGCGCGACGGGAATTCCTCGATGAATTATTACACCAGCAAGTCGGACACGCTCTGGATTATCAAAATCTACTGGTAAAGCCGGGGAGGACAGACACATGATATGCTATGATTGTATTATCTTACTATAATCATAACGATGATGGATTGGCAGAAAGGAGAATGGTATGCAGAAACAGAGCAGCAGAGAAGAAAAGGCTGATGAAAAGCTCCTCGGTGCATCCGAGCAGGTCGCGGACAAGCTCGCTGAGCTTCCGGCTCCGGGACATCATGTGTCAGATCCGGCGCGCCTTTTTGCAGTCATCCTCGCAGCCGCGCTGATGGCTGTCAATATCAAGACCTTTGTCCGCGCCGGTGGCCTCTATCCCGGCGGTGCGACCGGGTGCGCGATCCTGATCCAGCGGATTGCGGCCCTGTATTTTCATGTGTCTATTCCCTATACGATCGTGAATGTCCTTCTGAATGCGATTCCGGTCTATATCGGCTTTCGGTTCATCGGAAAGAAATTCACGGGATTCTCACTGGTCATGATTCTCGTCAACTCATTTCTTGTTGACCTGATTCCGTATCACGAGATCACGCAGGACATCCTGCTCATCAGCATTTTCGGCGGCATCATCAATGGCGTCGCGATCAGCATGTGTCTTGCCGTTGATGCGACAAGCGGCGGGACGGATTTCATTTCCATCTATATGTCCCAGAAGAGGGGTATGGACTGCTTCCACATCATCCTCGGGTTTAATGTCGTGATTCTTCTCATTGCGGGATGGCTGTTCGGCTGGGACAAGGCGCTGTACTCCATTATTTTCCAGTACGTGTCGACCCAGACGCTGCACCTCCTGTACCGCAATTACCAGCAGGTTACGCTCATGATCAATACGGAGTATCCGGAGGCTGTGTGCGAGGCGATCTATGACACGAGCCACCACGGGGCGACCTACATCGATGCTATGGGAAGCCACGACTACCGGAACATGCCGATTGTCTATTCCGTCATCTCTGCGTCGGATACAAAGAAGGTCATCAAGGCAATCCGCGATATCGATCCGAAGGCATTTATTAACTGCCTCACGACGAAGGGCCTGAGGGGAAACTTCTACTACAGTCCGAAGGACTGACATGAATATTCGTCTGGCAGAGAAAATTCATTGCAAAAGAGAGAGGAGAAAATCCTCCTATCGTGTCGTATGACTGCAGTAAGGAGAATGCATGATGAGCAGATTTGATGATCTGTTTTCTGAAAATAAGCACCTTGTCTTAGATGGTCCTATGGGAACTGAGCTTGAGAGAAGAGGATATGATGTCAATGACGCCCTCTGGTCAGCAAGGTTTCTGGCAAAGGATCCGTCCGCTATAGAGCAGATCCATTATGACTACCTGAAGGCGGGAGCTGATATCATTACCTGTGCCTCCTATCAGGCGTCGATCCCGGGCTTTACAAAAGCCGGCTATACGGAGAAAGAGGCAGAAGAGCTGATCGCAAGGTCCATAAGGCTGGTTCTTGATGCCAGAAACAAGTGGTGGAGCGAGGAGGGAAGAGAGCCCGGTAGACCGTATCCTCTGGCGGCAGGCGACATAGGTCCTTACGGTGCATATCTTGCTGACGGCAGCGAGTACACAGGAGCATATGAGCTCACGGAAGCAGAATACAGGGATTTTCATTTGCGGCGGATGGAGATCTTAAAGGATAATGGTGCGGATATTTTTGCGGTGGAGACCTGCCCCAGACTTGATGAAGCAGTGGCATGTGCAAAGATGCTGGATGAGCTTGGCAGTGACTACTGGATCAGCTTTACCTTCCGGGATCCCCGCCATATCAGCGACAGGACAGATATTGAAGAGGTCTGCCGCCGGCTGAAGGGCTTCAGCCATCTGAAGGCGATCGGCGTCAATTGTACCCCGCCCGAGATTGTAGCAGCGATCATTGCAAATTATAAGAAATATACAGATCTCCCCATTATCGTCTACCCGAACAGCGGCGAGGTCTACGATGGGGGCTCTAAAACCTGGCACGGCTCGCCGGACGGCCTCTGTTTTACCGATCGCCTGCCCAGCTGGATTGAGGCAGGCGCAGGTATCGTGGGAGGCTGCTGCAGAACCGGGCCATCGGACATAAGGAGGGTGGCAGAGCTCTTCAGGGAAGAATAAGAGGAACGCGAAGTGTTCCGAGTCTGGGGGATGAATAGTTACGATAATTGTATGAACGCAGGCTCGACAAATCGGAAGCGTGTCAACCCCCTGGGCAAGCCCAGGGGGGGGCTGTGACTGCGAATTTGTTGCTCTTTCGCTGCTGACAATATAATTTGGAGCACTTCTTCTTTGCTTCTCCCGTAAATAAAAAAAATGTCCTGTTTTTCGCAGGACAGTTTCAAAATTCATATAGCTGATTTTTCCGTTGTCTGCCAACCCGCCGTCCGAAGTGTACGGCACAAATGTGGAGTTTTTCCGTTGCTCCCCAACCCGCCAGCCGAAATGTCTGGCACATATGTCAGATTTTTGAGGTGTCAGCGCACCTAGATGGACGTATCCATCTTTACAATGCTAGTTTAGCATAGAATACAAGCTATGTCAAATTCACATGATACTCCCTCCCTTTATTCTGCCTGTATTGCAACGTGAACATCTGCCATCCCTTTGGATGAAAATGTCACATCGATCGTTCCTTTTTGCTTTGCCCGGATCGCAGCCCGGAGCCGTCCCTCATATGTTCTGGCTTCTGTATCGTAGAAGTTCTCATCAGATCCCGGATCGGCGCTTCCGAAGCCGAGAAGGTAACCGGCACCGGATACCTGTACGGAAACGGAGCGGACTTCGTCCGGATTGCGGATGCCGTTGGCATCCTGTAATTCCAGCTCGACATACGCGATATCGCTGCCATCTGCCGGAATTATGTCCCGGTCGGCTTGCCCATTGAGGTGCACGTCTTCACTTGCTGTGCGAAGCACGTCGCGGGCAGTGGCTTCATCGCCCTTCCAGGCAACTGCCTCCAGCGTACCAGGCAGATAGGTGGTCTCGAAGATCACGATGTCTTTCTTGCCGCAGCCGTCGTCAGCGCATCCGGGGCGCTTTTTCCCGAGGGACTTCCCGTTCAGGAGGAGCTCGACTGCATCGGCGTCGCTGTACACCTCGATTTTGACCGGCTTGTTTTCATAACCCTTCCAGGTCCAGGAGCGGACGGCATCTGTCATCGTCCACTGTGTTTTCTTTAATTCCTCACCAAAATGAGAGGGCGGGCAGACAGCGATGTACGGCGTATCCCTGAGTCCCCAGATGATCTGCCGCCAGTAAGCGATGGGGCGGGCATCTCCCAGGAGATTGATATCTCCGCAGTAAGCCGCCTTGTAGGGATAGGGTGCATAAAACCCTGTTTCCGGCGCCTTCGCGTCCCCGTAATTTATTTTTCCGATTCCGGCTTCTCCCAGATAGTCGTACGCGGTCCAGTCAAAATCACCGATGACATACGGAAGGCGGGTGACCAGCTCCCAGTTCTTGTCGAGGTCCATCGGATAGGTTTCGGATCCGACAAAGATCCGGTTCGGGTATTTCTTCCCATCCGGGACATAGCGGTCAGCCGCATAATTGAGTCCGGTGATATCGACCTCCCCGGAGGCCTCCTCTGTAGCATTCCCGGCAAAATCACTGGTTGTGATTTTCGCCATCTGCTCGCCGAGGGTTGTCATCATCTCATTGATCTCGCTGCCGGCAGGCTGTGATACGCCGGCCTCCTCAGAGGCAAGGAACTTCGGAAGGTCATTTAAGACGGACAGCATCAGATTCATGCAGTCTGTCGTATACCGGGTGCTGTCGAGCGCACGGATCCTGTCCACGATTTTTCTTCCCCACTGCACATCCATCCGGTTTCCGGTCTCGGGGATTTCATTTCCGATGGAATACATGATTACAGACGGGTGGTTGAAATCCTTGTTCACCATGTTCGTGACATCGGCTTCCCACCAGTTTGGCATATGGATGGCGTAGTCGAAGGGGACCTTCGAGGAGGTCCAGACATCGGAAAATTCGTCCATGACATACATGCCGTAATGATCGCAGGCATCAAGCAGCTGCCGGCTCATCGGGTAATGCGAGCTGCGGATCGCATTAAAGCCCGCCGCCTTCAGATTTCTGACGCGGACTTCTTCCGCGTGGGCAAATTCAGCTGTGCCGATGATGCCGTTGTCGTGATGCAGGCAGCCGCCCCTGAGCTTTACGGTGTTCCCATTTACCCGGAGACCGTGCCGCGGATCCAGCTGGAGCTTACGGATACCGAATGTCCCGGTCTCCATGTCCCGGACTTCTCCATCAGATAAGACAGAGACGCGGTATGTATAAAGATCAGGCGTGGTGTCACTCCAGAGCCGGGGATTATCGACATAGAGCCGCTGCCGGATGGTTTTTCTGTCCTGCTCGTTCATGGTCACAGGGGTCTCGGCGGAGGCGACTGTGTCGCCATTTTTACCCAGTAATTCCAGACGGATGCGCGCATCGCAGACGCCAAGTCCCTGATAGAAGAGTGTCGAGTCGGCCTGAATAACAGCCAGATCCTTTTCTGCGTCAATGGTCGTCAAATGAATGCCGTCCGGGATTAGATGCAGGCGGTCAGCCTTCATGATATGGACATCGCGGTAGATGCCGCCGCCCGTATAATTTGCGTTCGCGAGATACCGCAGAAACTCATGGGTATCCATGACATAGTCAAGGACGGTTTGGACCGCCAATCCAGCCTGATTGCCATGAGGACTGACTGAATGCACGGAGGCATGTTGTTCAGTGATTCATTGAGCGTCTGCTCCTGACAATGCAGACGCGTGACTTCCAAAGTTCGTGTGACTGCATAAAATAGATTCAGGCGCCGCAGATGATCATTCTTTTATAAAATAACTATGCGTAAAATTTCGTTACATAATTTGTAGAAGAAGAACATGCTGTAAATCTGCATGCGAAAATAATGGATTGCATGGATTCCGCAGATCAAGGGCCACGGACGGGCTGAAAAGCTGAAATACGAGGAATGATGGGTTTTCCTTTGTTCACGCTTCATTATAGCGCAAAAGGCATGTTTTGCGCTATAATATGTTTCACAAAATCACTACTCTTTTTGCTGTATGAGCGCTTTTCCCGGAGTCCCGGGATGTGTTTAGATGTTTGCATTTTCTTATATTTCATTTTCTTTTTCTCAGCAGGTCATCAACAGCATCTCCAATATTATTTCCAAATCTGTTCCGGATCATCCGCATGGATGCTGGCCATATAGCGCACCATCTCTCCTCTGGCCATCTTGGCATAGACACCCTTCTGGACGATTTTTCCACCCTCAGGCTCACCGAAAATACATATAATATACCAATCTCCCGGCCTAAGATATGTCTCGATGCATTTCGCGTATTCCTTCGATGCCAGATTGATCAGGACGCAGCTATTGTCCATCACTTCCCGATATAAGTCATCACCCCAGAAATCATATAGATTTCTGTGACCCTGAACAGATGCTTTCGCCTGCATTTCCAGCCGGTATGGAACCACACCGTCCATTGGCTTGAGCACGCCATAAAATCCGGACAGGATTCGCAGATGTTCCTGCACGTACGTGTACTGCTCGTCCTCAAAAACAGCGGGTGCCATATAAGTATACTGAATACCGTCATAGGACAAAAGTGCTGGCGTCAGGTTCTTCCGAAGATCCATGTGCGCAAACCGTTTGGCATTTTGCCTGGCAATTTTGTCACTGCAGGCCCAGAGGGCTTTCTGCTGCTCATACTGAAGCCTGCAGATCCAGTTTTTTAGAATTTCAGTTTTCTTCATAAACACGGGGAATCCGGAGCAGGGAAAAGAATCCGTATCCACCCGCATCTGCTTTGCCGGGGAAATAATAATTCTCATGATTCACCCCATATGCCGCAGAAACGACTCCGTAATCGGAATCGAGATAATTGCCGATAGCACGTCCGCGATCGGCTGTGCAATTTCAATTCCCGTGATTCCGAGGAAATGTGGCAGAATCAGGATCAGTGGAATAAAAAGAATTCCTGCACGCAGAGCGGAAAGAAATGTCGCCCGGCCGCTTGTTCCCGTACTCTGGAAGAGCATGCCGGCGACAATCGAATAACTCATAAAGAGACATGATACGGATTCCCAGCGGAGCGCAACACTTCCGATCGCAACTACGTCCGGATCTGAGCGGAACCAGGAAATGATCGACCCCGCAAAGATGGCGCAAAAGACCGCGACAACAGAAAGAATAACCGTTCCCATGAGAAATGAGAAACGAAAGCCCTGTCTGACCCGGTCGTATTTTCCAGCTCCGAAGTTAAAGGAGGACACGGGCTGGAAGCCCTGTCCGATGCCAATCGCGATGGCTGCAATAAACATCGTGACCTTCGCGACAATTCCCATGGCTGCGATTGCCGCGTCCCCGTACGGAGCCGCCTGGTGGTTCAGAATAATGGTCGTCAGACTGTTCAGCGTCTGGCGGACAAGACTCGGCATGCCCGTCGCAATGATAGAGCCGATGATCAGGCCGTTTCGTGAAACCTTGCTGATATGAAACTCACTGACGACATCCCTGCGCCGGAACATGGAGAGCAGAATCAGAAAGCTGACCACCTGGGACAGTGCCGTGCTGAGTCCGGCCCCGGATACGCCGAGTCCCACAAGGAACATGAAGACGGGATCTCCCGCGATATTGAGCAGCCCGCCGGTCATGAGGCCGACCATCGCATAGCTCGCGTGCCCTTCGTACCGGAGAATATTGTTCAGTACACAGCTGACGGACAGAAACGGTCCGGAAATGAGGATCCAGAACACATACTGTCTCGCATACGGAAGGATTGTCTCTGTGCTCCCCAGGAAGCGCAAAAGCGGGTTCATAAAAATGAGCCCGAAAATTGAAACGACGGTGCTCACGGCAATAGACAGAAAGAAGCTCGTGGAGGCAAAGACCTTCGCCTCCTGGTCCTGCCTGGCACCGAGCTTGCGGGAAATGTTGCTGCCCGCGCCGTGGCCGAACATAAATCCAATAGCCTGATAGACGGCCATGAGCGAAAAGACAATGCTGACAGCACCAGAGGCGGACGTGCCGATTCGGCTGACGAACCACGTGTCTGCCGTATTGTAGAGATTCGTGACCATCATGCTGATGATCGTCGGAAACGCGAGCGATAAAATCAAACCGGAAACAGGTGTCTCCGTCATTTTTTTATATTGTGCGGACTCTGTCGTGCTGCTCACAAAAGATTACCTCCTGAGTTCCGGGTTATGCTGCAAAACGTCCGGGGATTTCGAGACCATTTTGTCTCCTGCGACTGTTTTCCATCGCGCGTGGCGTGTACACAGATACCTTTTATTGCGCTTTGTCCCTGTACCGCCAGACAGTTAATTTTATTATACACCTAAATCTGTTATAATATGGCTCATAACAGTTTGTAACGGAGTATAGCATGAACAAGAGTCGGACACTGAAGGCTGCAAAATATGTTCTCGCGGCAATGAACCTGGCATTTGGGGCAGCAGCCGCGCTCAGCATTATCTTTGTATCTTATATGATCGCGAGCATTATCAATGACCGGTATTACCGGGCCTATTATTCGTCATCTTCGACACTGACGGACCTGCTTCTCGGCAGAGGACTTTATTTTATCCTCATTCCGCTGGCCATTATTCTGGCATTTTCCGCCATTTCCGGACTGATTGTCTATCGCTCGCACCGGAAGGATATGCGGCAGGACCCGAGAGAAAAATCCGGGTCAGAGCCGATTGACGGGAGCGCGACGGAAATCGCCTATACCTATGTGCGGAGAAGCCGCGAGCGGGCTCACGGGACCGGATATCTGATCCTTATGGTCCTGATCGGGTGCGCGTACGCCATCGGAATGCTGGCATCGGTCTATTTTATCGGCGACCGCATGAAGACGACTGCCAATGTCCGCTGGGAGATTGCGGCAAAGCGGATTCTCAGTGATCTGAATCTTCCGGATGCATCGTATAAAATCGCGCCGCCTGACGACGCCAACGAGCATTCCTGCACGGTAACATTTACGAAAGCATCGGAAGATGGGTATCTCTCGTTTGAAATGCAGATCGATATATCCGGTTCTGTCATGGAAACAGACGGCGACAAAAAAATCTGCGGCGTTGATCTGACATACCGGACAGGTCAGAGCTTTGATGAAAATACCTACGCGAGTGCTCAGAGTGCCATCGACCGCGTCATGGAGGCCCTGAGTCTTGATTCGGATATGTTTTATTATCCCGAGGTGGCAAAAACAGAAGTCGATATCCCGTTCAGCGTAATCAGCGGTGTCAAGGGAGAAGAAATTGTCAACAATGACAACGGCGTGAATACGCAGTTTGATTATTACGGGACGTACCTGAATGTCAGCTGTGAAAAGACCGGAACCTGATTGGCCGGTCTTTTCCGCTCTTACTGCCCTTCTTGTTTTTTTCTGCCTGACCGGGTGATATTTCAGGCACTCTGGTGATGGATTGCAGATGCATCTGCCCTCTTCTCTTCTATCCGTTATCCGTGCCGGCGGCTTTCACTCTTCCTTTTCGTAATATGGCACGCAGATATATGAGCCTGCGTGCAGCTCATTGCCGTCAATCCGATTGATCTCCTCGACCTCGGAAATATATTCACGCTTATCCGTGTAACCGATGCCCATCTCCCGGTCGGCAATTGACCAGAGTGTGTCGCCGGCCATGATCTCAACGGATTTATACCCCTTCACATACCGGGAGCTGCTTCCTGCATTTATGTTGTAGGCTGAAAACCTGAGTCCCGCAATGACTGCGATTGAGATCCCCGCTATCACCAGGATCAGAAGCAGAATTCTCCTCAGCAGCCGCTGTCTGCGCATATCTCTGGCTCTTTCTATCCTCACGTGTTCTCTGACAAGTGCCCTGTGCGTCCTGCACGGCCTGTGCATGAATTCCGGATATTCCAGACTTCTTTTCTGTGTCTTGATCTGTTCCATTGCCACTCCTCCATTCTTCTTTATTCTATGGTAAACAGGAATATATGTTTGCGAACGTCCGTTTGCTCTTCTGGCTGTATTGTACGGTGAGAACGAACGTTTGTCAATAAGAATCGAACGTATTTTTTCGAATATTCGTTTGCAACAGAAACGAGTTTATGGTATGATCAACGTAGAAAAAGCCGGCAGTTTTGGCAATAATAAGAAGGAGGACAGAATATGGGTTATGGAAAGATCACTGCGAAGCAGAGAGAAATCCTTGAGTTCATCAAAAACCAGATTCTGAACAAAGGCTACCCGCCGTCAGTCCGCGATATCTGCGAGGCTGTGCATCTGAAATCAACTTCATCGGTACACGCTCATCTCAACACGCTTGAGAAGAACGGCTACATTCACCGCGATCCGGCAAAGCCCCGTGCGATCGAGATTGTCGATGACAATTTCAATATGACGAGGCGCGAGGTCGTTAATGTCCCGATCATCGGAACCGTGGCGGCAGGTCAGCCTCTTCTTGCCGTCGAAAACATCGAGAACTATTTCCCGATTCCCGCTGAATATCTTCCGAACAAGAATCTGTTTATGCTGAAGGTGCACGGTGAAAGTATGATCAATGCCGGCATACTGAACGGAGATATCGTGCTCGTGCAGCAGCAGAATGAGGCCGCAAACGGGGATATGGTCGTCGCTCTGGTAGATGATTCGGCGACGGTCAAGACCTTCTATAAGGAAGACGGATACTATCGTCTGCAGCCGGAAAATGATTCGATGGATCCGATCATTGTTCATGGAGAGGTAAAGATTCTCGGCAAGGTGATCGGAGTCCTGCGCCTTATGAAGGACCGGTCATAAAAATGATAATTAAAATCACTCCGCGCCGGCCTCCGCAGGCGGTGGCTTCTGCCACTTGCCCGCAGCGACTGGTGCGGAGTGATTTTTATTGGCTTCTAATGTGTGTGATAACAAGGCATGCGATCCAGTACCCGATGATCGGGACTGTGACGGCAGACCGGTCTTCTTCTTAGACTCTCTTCTTCATGTTCTGCAGCGCATCGATAATGATATCTGTGCAGCCGTCAACCCCGAAGACAGAGCTGCTTAGCACAAGGTCGTAGCTCGAGGCATCGCCCCATCTCGTGCTGGCATAATAATTGTAGTAGCTCGCACGCTTCTTGTCGGTCCGTGTGATCAGGTCCCTGGCCTCTTTTTCGGAGAGATTGTTCTTTTTCATGATGTGTCTGACCCGGTCTTCCATTTCTCCGCGGATAAATACGGACATCATGTTCGGATTTTCCTCGAGTGCGTAGTTGGCGCAGCGGCCGACGATCACGCAGGATTCCTTCTCTGCAATCTTACGGATCGTGTCAAACTGGGCGAGAAAGAGCTTGTGGTCCAGCGGCATCTCCGTCGCTCCGTATGCGCCGGGGCCATAGGGATAAGCCCCCATTGCCATCGAGTAGATCAGGGAGTTGGCTGGTTTTTCATCGTGGCGCTCAAACAGCTGCGGTGTATATCCGCTCTCCTTGGCTGCCATTGTCAGAAGCTCGCGGTCGTAGCACTTGATTCCGAGGCGCTGTGCGATCGTCTGCCCGATCTCTACGCCGCATGAACCGGTCTGTCTGCCGATTGTGATAATAGCCCTGCTGATATCCATCTGATTTACCTCCTTTTTCTGAGTGTATCTAGTATTCTGGTAAAATACTCCGGAAGCGGTGCCGTAAATTCGACATAGGTTCCAAGGGACGGATGAATAAAACCGATCACCATCGCATGCAGTGCCTGTCCCTTGATGTGAAATTCGTTGTCCGACGGTCCGTACACGGCGTCTCCCAGAATCGGATGACCGACCGATGCCATGTGCACCCGGATCTGGTGCGTCCTTCCAGTCTCGAGCTCGAACTCACAGTATGTATATCGGTCGAACCGCTCAAGCACACGAAAATGAGTGACGGCCGGTTTTCCGGACCCTGCAGAAACGACGGCCATTTTCTTTCTGTCGCGGCTGCTCCGGCCTATATTTCCTTCTATTTTACCACTGTCCTCCGCAATACGCCCGAGAACTATTGCGCGGTAGCGCCGTGTGATTGAGTGTACCTTCAGCTGCTCTGCGATTTTTCTGTGCGCATTGTCATTTTTGCAGATGATCAGCGCGCCGGACGTGTCCTTATCGATGCGGTGGACAATTCCAGGCCTCATGACGCCATTGATCCCGGACAGGTCCTTCCCGCAGTGGTAGAGAATGCCGTTGACCAGCGTGTCATCCGCGTGTCCGGGAGCCGGGTGAACGGTCAGACCCTTTGGCTTGTTGACGATGAGGACGTCTCTGTCCTCATAGAGAATGTCAAGATCCATCTTCTGAGGCCGTATATCAGGCGCTGACGGCTCCGGGATGTTGATGACAACCTCTTCCCCGCATCTGACCTTGTAGCTGCTCCTGATGGCTTTTCCGGAGACAGAGGCGGCCCCGTTTTTTACAAGCTCCTGAATATAGGAGCGGGAAATGCCGGGGATATGCTCCGCGAGGAAGCGGTCTGCGCGGATCCCGTCATCCTCCTGCGACGGCAGAAGGGCGACCGGGCCGTATACCGGCATTTCTTCTGTTGTCTGTTTGTCTTCTGGCATATCATTTCTTCTTTTTCAAAAATGCAAAGTCATCGTCCGAATACACGAACAGGATCATAATGATCAGCGCGACGGCTGAGAGCGTGACATAGATGTCCGCCACATTAAAGATCGGAAAATCGATCAGGACAAAGTACAGGAAATCCCGCACATAGTGAAGAAAAATCCTGTCGATCAGGTTTCCCACTGCTCCGGCTGCCAGAACGATACAGACTGTGCGCAGGGGTCTGTATTTTCTGTCCCCCGGAAGCACGGCATAGAACCAGACCGCAGCGGCAAGGAAAAGCACGGTGATCACGATGAAGAATCCGGTTGCATTCTGAAATACGCCGAAGGCCGCGCCGCGGTTCTCGAGATATTCCAGCCGGAAGACGCCCGGAATCAGATTGATATAACCTCCTGAGAGCTTTTCAGCGGCCATAGCCTTCGTGATCTGATCTGCCGCGACAAGCACGGCGATTGAGATGGCGGCAATGATCCAGCGGGAAACTCTGCCTGTTTGTCTGACTGTGGTTGCTTCCTTCATGTTCCTCCGCCTTTCATGCCGTGATATACCGGATTCCGTTCAGAATCTCTTCGTCTGTCACATCGTCTGTATAGAATGCTTCGCCGGGGCGTCTGAGGAGAATGAAACGGATCTGGCCGTTTTTCATTTTCTTGTCTGACTTCGTAAAACGAAGGACCTCCTGCGCATCGATTCCCTCTGCCCTCAGAGGAAGACCGTACAGACCGCAGGTTTTTTCGATATCATGAAGTTCCTCTTCCGTAATAAGTCCTCTGTCTGTGCTGATCTTCGATGCAGCAACGAGGCCTAGTGCCACACAGCAGCCGTGCTGCATGGCGAATTTGAGATATTTTTCAACGGCATGTCCGATCGTGTGCCCGAAATTAAGAAGAGCGCGCTCTCCGTGTTCCTCCGGGTCCCGTCTCACGATGCCGACCTTGATGGCGGCTGTGCGGCGGATCATAAGCTCCAGCGCGGACTCCTCGCCGGCATTGACAGCATCGGCATGGTCCTTCAGCCATCCGTAGAGTTCGGCGTCGCCAAGCAGTGCAGACTTAATCACCTCGCCCATCCCGGAGACAAACTGGTCCTTCGGGAGTGTCTTCAGGGCAGAGCTGTTTGTGTAGACCAGAGCGGGCATATGAAAGGCGCCGACCATATTTTTGAAGCCGTCAAAATCAACGCCGGTCTTTCCCCCGATGCTCGAGTCTATCTGTGCGAGCAGTGTCGTCGGAAGCTGAATGACGGGGATTCCCCGGAGATAAACGGCAGCGGCAAAGCCGGTCATATCTCCTGTCACACCGCCTCCGAGCGCCAGGAGGCAGTCATGCCGGTCAAAATGGTGTTCAATCAGGTATCGGAGCAGTTCACGGATAGAATCCAGTGTCTTGTATTCCTCTCCTGCAGGAAATGTATATTGCTCGACAGTCTTGAAGCTTTTTGCGGCTTCTTCAAGAACCTCTTTTCCATAAAGAGGCATCGTGTGACTGTCTCCGACAACGCAGATCCGGTTGCGCTCAAATGGCAGAGCCGCGAGCGCATCTCCGAAATCCGCAAATGAGCGGCTGATTACCGGTGCAAGCTGGTCCATGTATGTAACCTCCCATATAAAATATAAAAAATAAAATAACTACTCAGCACCCCAGACTCGGAACGCTTCATGACAAAAAAGCAGAGATCAGCCATGGCAGGCAGTCTCTGCTTTGAAAATAACCATCAATACTGTGCTCTCATTGGCGGAATATCGAACGCTCCATTCAGGAAGTTCTGGAAATCTCCAGAGATATCGACTCCTGCCGGCGTAAGAAGGAAGATGTAGTTTGAGATCTTCTGCAGATTTCCGCCCAGAGAATAACAGACGCCGCAGGTAAAATCGACAACCCGCTGAGCGACATCGACATCAAGTCCCTCCAGGTTAATGACTACGGTACAACCATCTAGCAGTGTGTCTGCAATTTCCCAGGTGTCCTCCATGGAAGAAGGTCTGACCACATTGACTTCCATGGCAGGCGACGGGCTCTTTCTGCCGCGGATCGGAGTGACCTTCGACCGCTTCTGCGTGTGGTCTGCCTCGCGGCGGGCCGACTTGGTGTCGGTTTCCCTCACGCGGCTGCGGCTCTCCCGGGAATACGGCTCGTATGAACCGGTCTCTCTTGCCGGCTTTCTGCGGCTGTAGACCGGTTCCGGATCCTCTTCCTCATGATCATACTCGTCATCATATTCATCATCATAGAAGGAATCTGAGGGGATATCTTCAGCCTCTTCCTCTTCTTCGTCCTCGTCATATTTTCTGGCTTCTTTTCTGTCAGCGAACTTCTGAAGGAACCGCTTCCGCGTCTTGGCCCTGGGCCTTCTGGAGCGCTCTTCCTCTACAGGTTCTTCGGCTGCTTCCTCGGCCGGTTCTTCATTTTCGTCATCGAGGTAATCATCATCCTGGTCAAAATCGTCATTCAGCTTGATTGCATCGAGAAATTTGTCAATAAGGCTCATTTCGTTTCTCCATCCGGTTTCCGGTCAGGATATTCTCTCTTTCCGAATATGTCGGTTCCTACACGGACAATTGTAGATCCTTCCTCGACCGCCACCTCGAAATCATTAGACATACCCATGCTCAGTGTGTCCATGTTGCTACTATTATCTGTGTTTCCGGAATTCATGTCAACACTTAATTGCTTTAGCGCAGCAAAGACAGGTCGGTCATCCTCGGGATTCTTGACAAATGGAGCGCTGGTCATAAAGCCGCGCAGACTGAGATGAGGCAGCGTGGCAATATAGGCGGCCAGCTGCGGAGCATCCTGCAGCGAAACTCCGAACTTGCTCTCTTCTCCGGCTACATTGACCTCGATCAGAACCGGAATGACTCTGTCATGCTTGGCAGCTTCCTTCTCGATCGTTCTTGCCAGCTCCTCTGTATCGACGGAATGAATCATATAGACGTAACCGGCGATATATTTCACCTTGTTTCGCTGCAGGTGGCCGATCATGTGCCAGCGGATGTCTTTCGGAAGGTGTTCCGCTTTGCTGCGGAGCTCCTGAATGTAATTTTCTCCGAAATCCCTCTGTTCGGCGTTATAGAGCGCCATGATGTCGGACTCCGGCTTTGTCTTGCTGACTGCAAGAACCGTGACAGCGTCAGCAGGTCTTCCGGCCCGCAGGCAGGCAGCCTTTGTGCGCTCCTTTACCTGTTCCAGATTATGTCTTAATTCTTCATCTCGTAACATGTCTTTCGCCTCTTTATCCGGATCTTCCTCAGGAATATCCTTTTCTATATAGAATGCAGACTGCAGCAGCCTTACCGGGCTGTAATCTGTGATTCTCTGACCTTTGATGCGTCGAGCGCAATGTTGTCAAACTGGGCAATGCCGTAGGATGTCCCCTTGCTCACAAGGCAGTAGGCCTCATTTTTATCCAGAATGACGACCCGCCGGAAAACCGCATAGCCCTTGTTCACGCTGTAGACGCCGTCGAGATCTGCTGTATCTCCGATAATGTAGCGATCGGATGTTGATCCCTCGCGGATAATAATGTCGCCCTTGGAAAAGTCTGCGCTGCTGACATAATATTTCCCATCCTCATGGCAGTAGATTGTGGGCTGCACAAAGGCAGTGGATACATTTCCAGATGTATCCGTCGTTTCCCTGAGAAATCCAATGCTGCTTGTATCGCCGCCTGCTGCTGCAAACTCATCGGGGATCGTGAAAAATGTCTTTCTTGTGACAGCCGTCACTGGCACCTTCAGACCGGTCGCTGTATTCGTGACCAGCTCGATCGAGACAAAGCGGCTGTCGATATAGCGGCTCAGCCCGTTCGAAAAATCAAGCCGTCCGTAGTATGTACCATCCGATGCCTTCCCGACTGAGAACGACGCATTCAGTGTATTTCCATCCTTCAGGAATTTTACCTTGATCGAAGTGGTGTCGCTGAGCTTTACTGCCTCCCTGGATGAAAGCGGAATCAGCAGTGACCAGTCCTCTGATGTAATCAGCTTATAGACGGAATCGCCGGCGCTGAGCTTCTCATTTGTCTTCAGCGAGGTGAGGTGATAGGACTTGGCATCAAAATCACTTTCCTTAAGACTTCCGATGTCGAAGTTCTCGTAGCCGTCGAGTGTATAGCGGACGATACCGGACGAGGCGGCGCGGTTTATGGTTTCATCGCCGACGGTGACAGCATCAGCATCATCTGTTCCGCTAAGCCCTGCGTTCAGGATCTCTCCTCCGATCAGATATTTTAGACTGTATGCGTCGCGGAAATCCGCCGGATCAAAGGAGCCGGCAAACTCCTTGACATCCGTTCCGATCTCGGACAGGGTCTCATCATCAACGGATACATCACCCGTCTTCTGTCTGCTTGCGCTGATCCCATAGACGGCACCGCCTGACTTGATCTTGCTGCCGTCCTGCGCGTAGTAGCTGATATAGCCGGAGGAATCCGCTGTGACAATTTTCTCCGAATAGACAGCCAGTCCTGTGTAGGTCTTATTCTGTGCCAGCGGTCCGGCTGTCACCTGGTAGGTTGCGATATGTGTCGTCAGGGCATAGGCGATGGCGAGAACCAGAAGATAAACAAGGAGAATACCAAAAATAATCGTTCCGATATTCAACGTAAAGATACGTCTAATACCGGAACGATTATGTTCTGGCGAATGCTTATGAAGTTCTCCAGAAGTTTTCTTCATCATCAGAGTGCAACTAATACCTTGTCCTTGAGCTTCTCATTGAGATCGGAAGCGTCCATGGAGACAGAAATAACAAAATTAACATTGAATGCTGAGCTGATCTTGTCAAGCTTCAGAACCGTGCTGGTGATATCCTTGCCCTCGAGATGCGCGCACTTCATGAAGCCGTCCAGATACATAGACTGGAGATCGTGGTCCTGTGAAATGATACCGGCGATAAATCCGATGAATTCATCACTGTTCGAAATCAGATACTCAGACACATTGATCAGACGGATCTTATTGTTGAGCTCAAACATGTGCTCGGAATCCTTATCGAGAAATACAATATTTCCCTTCGCTGTCTTGATCTCCTCATTGACCTTGTCAAGAATGACTGTCGTCTTGCCCTTTCCCTTCTGTCCGACAATTAACTGAACCATTGGCGGCTACCTCCTTTAGTTTATTGTGATGCAAAAAACGGGCATTTATTTATTCAATATTATAGATTATTCACTATAAAAATACAAGGCTTATTGCCCGGAAATCTAAAAAGCGACGGAAACCTCCGGTCAGTTAATGGAAGCGAGCAGATTTGACATATCCTCATAGAGCACAGCCTTTGTCTCGGCTCCGACGATGATGGAAATGTAATACTGGCCGTATGCATTCTGCGAAACAAGCGCGAGGCAGCTTCCCGCCTCAGACGTTGTTCCGGTTTTTCCTCCGAGAACCGTCACATTCTGTGGCGCCGTCTCCTCTCCGGTCAGATAATGATCGGTGGAATCGAGCTGAATCGTTCTGGATTCCCCGGACGCCGAGGTGATATTCATCGCGTAGACGCTGGTCTGCATGATGGACACGAAGGTGTCATATTTCAGCGCTTCATTCAGCATCAGATAGATATCATACACGGTCGTGTAGTGATTGTTGTCATGAAGTCCGGTCGGGTTTGTAAAATGACTCCCGGTGCAGCCGAGCTCTGTGAGCTCTTCATTCATCATGGCCACGAAGTTATCCATGGTCCCGCCGACATGGCGGGCAATCGCCTGCGCGCAGTCATTGCTTGAGTGAACCAGCATGCCGTTCAGAAGGGCGCTCATCGTCACCTGGTCTCCGATCGCGAGTCCCGCCACCTGAGAACCTGATTCCAGCTCGACGTCCTGCCAGTTAATCGTGACCGTGTCGTCCATATTCCCGTTTTTAAGCGCGACAATGGCCGTCATGATCTTGGTGATCGAGGCCGGGTAAATCTTCTTATACATGTCGTGCGAGAACAGGACCTTCTGGTCATCCAGAGAAAACAGGGCACCGCTTTCATTTCCCTGAAGCGTGATGTCACTGCTGGTCGTGCTGTTTTCTCCGACGCAGAGTCCCGATGTGAACGCATCCGGCGTGCGCATGGCCGTCTGGTCTGTATCCGTATAGACCATATTTTTGTTTGACCACTGCATCGGCAGGGCGAGCGTGCTCTGTGCGCGGGACACGGAGGCGATGACGATGATGGCCGCGATGACCACACCGGCAGCGGCCGTCAGGATCAGCTGATGGCGCCCTTTTTTAGCGTGCTTTCCGGCTTCGGAGCGCCTGCGATGGAATATATTCGTCATACGTTTCATAGAGCGGTCTTCTTTCTCCGCGCCGCGCGCGGCGTGACACGGATCTTCCCCTGCAGGCTCACGTTCAGCACAAGTCCGATTCCGAGAAAGTTCGAAAGAAGGGACGTGAGGCCGTAGCTTACAAATGGCAGCGGGGTTCCTGTATTCGGAAGGATTTTGGTCGCGACACCGATATTGATAAAGCTCTGCAGGGATATCAGTGCCGCCATTCCGCAGCAGATCAGGGTCCCCGACAGGTTCTTGGCCTTCATGGCCGTTAGGATACATTCAAGCGCGATCAGAAGCAGCAGGATAATAATACCCGCGCTGCCCAGAAAACCGAGCTCCTCTCCCGCCACGGCGAAAATGAAGTCCGTCTGAATCTCCGAAATAAAGTTTCCCTTATTAGCGGATGAAACATCGCTGTTGTTCAGTCCCTTTCCGGAGAGCTCGCCGGACCCGATTGCGATCACGGAATTGTCCTGCTGTGTCGAATCATCGCTGTATTCAGAGTCGTTCGGATTCAGAAAGGCCATGATACGCTGTCTCTGATAGCTCTTCAGAAGGCCGTTTCCGGAGGAGTCAGTCTGTGTGACGGCAAACAGGAAAATGACAGCGGCCGGGATAACAATAGCCAGAATAGTGCCGATCGTCTTCAGGCTGAGCCCTGCAATAAAGTACATAATTGCAAACAGCAGGAAAATGATAATCGTATCCTTCAGATCCGGCTGCGCGATGATGAGCGCCAGAGGCAGAATGATCAGCAGAACTGACCGGATGAAGATCTTCGGCTTGTTTAAGTCGTTCTCGTGCTTCATAAAATACTGCGCGAAAAAGATGATCAGGATAATCTTCGAGAGCTCGGCAGGCTGGAAGGTGAAGCCTCCGATCGAGATCCAGCGCTGCGCGCCGTGGCTCGAATTACCGAAGACCAGGACGGCCGCCAGCATGCCGAGATTCAGGACATACAGGATCCAGTAAAAATTGAGGATCCATGAAAAGTCAAACATTGACACGATGATCATCATAACAGCGCCGGCAATTACGCCTATTGTCTGCCTTGGCTGCAGGGAAGCTTTGGCACTTCCCACCAGCAGAATACCGATGACGGAAAGCGCAAGGACCCAGAGAACCAGTCTGAAATTGTAATCTCTTAAACGATATTGTTTTAGCATCAGTCAACATTCTCCGATGATACAGATTCTGTCATGGCCTTGCCGGTCAGGATATTGCTGGAATCTGTCAGATTGAAATAATACTGAAGGATATCCTTTGCTACAAGCGTTGCATTTGTAGAAGTATATCCGTTGCCGATACGGACGGCCATCGCGATCTGCGGGTTTTCATACGGAGCGTAGCAGATAAACAGCGCGTGTGACGGTCTCGATTTACTCTCCTGTGCCGTTCCGGTCTTGCCCGCGACATCGATGCCGAGGTCCTGATACTCCGGCTTGTTCTCGATGACGGCCCGCATTCCCTCGTGGATAGCGTCCCATGTCGTGCTGCTGATGGACAGCGTGCTCTCGACGGACGGCGTGTAATTCTTGACGACATTTCCGGAAGAATCCGTGGCCTTGTCGAGCAGCGAAATATTGTAGCTTGTTCCGCTGTTTGCGAGCGTTGTGACATAGCGGGCGAGCTGCGTCGTTGTGTAAGAGTTCGTGCCCTGTCCGATCGCTGTCTGGATCGCATACTGGTCGGAGACCTTTGAAGTCGCCTCCGGGACCTCAATGCCCGACGGCTTGTCAAGGTTGTACAGCTCTGCATACTTCTGCAGCTTGCCGAGAGAGAGCGAATCGGAAAATGTCCCTTCCTCATTGAGACCCAGCTGATACGCGACATTCGCGAAGAAGACGTTGCAGGAGTTGGCCAGACCGCCGACGACGTTGAGCGTTCCATGTCCCGGCTTATACCAGCAGGAAAGCGACGGAGATACAAGATCAAAAACACCGTTGCAGGTGAAGGTTGTACTCGTCGTGATCGCACCTTCCTCGAGGCCGGCTGTTGTCGTAACCAGCTTGAAGGTAGAACCAGGCGCCGTTGTCTGCTGCGTGGCCTTGTTGTAGAATGGCTGGGACTCATCTGCCGCCAGCTTATTGTAATATGCGACGTCCATTGTATTGGCGAGCCGGTTGTTGTCATATCCCGGATAGGAGACACAGGCGAGAATCTCACCTGTATTCGGGTCCGTGATAACGGCAGATCCTGAGCAGGGATCAAGCGCAAGCTGCGCCGGTGTCAGCTCGAGCTTGTCAATTTTGTCCTTGATCAGATCGATACCGGACATTGCACCGCTCTCAAATTTCGAGTAGTCTTCGTCGTCCTTGCTGAAAACACCCTGATCGTACATGGCGTTGATCACTTCCGTGCCTGTCAGATCTCCGTTCTTGATCATCCACTTGTACAGAAGCTTTGAGAAATCCTCATCCTCCTGCAGGTTCTTGATGATGTAATTTGAAAGCGCGGAGTAAATTTCGCTGGAATCCATATAGGTGTCGCCGGAGCTGCTGGACGAATCAGACGACGTGATGGCCGATACGTCAATCCAGTTCTGGCTTGCCGCGTAGGTGAGGTATTCCTGAAGAGAAATTGTCTCATCTCTCGTCCATGCCAGATAAGTCGCATCTGTCTTGTCGATCTTGCTGCTGTCAAGGATTCCGGTGTCACTCATCAGAAAATCGTTGACGATATAGGACTCATACTCCTGCATCTCGTCCGTGAGCTTGTCGTAAGCGACCGGGTCATTTCGTGTCAGCTCCGCCTCGATGGCCGCAAATACAGATGCCTGCTTCGTGTCAAAGGAAGACTGGATTTTCTGCTCCGTCGCAGACGCATCTGTTGATGCAAAATGAGAGATATCGAGGACACTGTTTTCAATGATCGCGTTGTAAACATCCCCGATCGGAATCCGGATATTTTCTGTATCAGTGATGGTGGACGGATCATAGGTCGGGTCGTCGATAATGACATTCTCGAGAATACCGGCAATTCTCTGCTCCAGGATCTGGTACGTCGCATCCTGCAGATCCTTGTCGATTGTCAGATAGACATCATTGCCGGCTACCGGCTGGATCGTCTTGCTGTCGTCCACCTCCAGAACCTTTCCGAGCTTGTCGACATATACCGTCTGCTGACCGTCGCTGCCCTTCAGCACGCTCTCACAGATCTTTTCGATGCCGGACTTTCCGACGATGGAATCGCTCATGTAGCTGGAGTCCTCTGCCTGCAGCTCAGAGAGCTGGGAGCTTGACACCTTGCCCGTGTATCCGATAATCGATGCAAACGCCTCCGGGTCCGAATAGACACGGATGGTGTCCTGTACAATATCAATTCCCTCCAGGTTGTCCTTCTGCTCATTTAAAGCGGCGACAGAATTGTCTGAAAGAGCGGTCGCAATCGTGACCGGCACATATTTTCTGTAGGACGTCGTCGACAGCTCATAGCGGACATAGACAATGTCGAGGGTCTGCTGCTTTGTCAGCGTGGCCGGAAGACCGACACTGTCCAGCTCTTCCTGCGTGAACGGCTTTGACGTGCGTGTGAGTCCGAACTTCTTCTGGCTGGTCAGAAAGTCCATCATCTCATCGGCCGTTGCATTCAGCTGTGCGTCGGTCAGATCATCGATTTTGGCCTCTCCGTAAACATCTGCCTTGAAACGGCTCAGCGTTCTGCCCGTGACATCAAACGAATAATTTCCATTGCTGTCCAGAACGATGTGGAAGTCATTGGAAAGAGAATCGCCATTTGCCTGCAGGATCTGATCGATCCGGTACGCCTCTCCGTTCAGCTCAAGATCCTGCTGTCTGGTCGAGTCATAGGTCCCGGAATCTTCGATCGTCAGGCTGTAGCTGAGCTGATTCGAAGCCAGCACATTGCCGTTGCGGTCATAGATATTTCCGCGCGTGCTCTTGATCGTGCGCGTCTTTGTCGTTGTGATCGCAAAGCTTGTCCGATAGCTCTCGCCCTTAATGATCTGCAGATGATAGAGCCGGTTGATCAGGACACCGGAAAGAATGATACAGAAGATCACCAGTACAAGCGGTCTGTTTAAATGAAAATGTCTGAATCGGTTTTTTCTTCTCAGTCTCTTATCCATAAGGACTGTCTGCCTTTCTTGCCCTGCTCGATATAGGAGCGGTTAACTCTGTAAAGAATGCTGTACAGTATGAATGTAAAGAGTGCGGTGATCAGCACGTCCGGGAAAACCACACTTGTGAAATATCCCCAGACATTTGTTCTCCCGCGAAGCAGAAAGCCTGCCACAAAAATAATTCCATCATAAATGAACTCAAACACCGTGACCATACAGACGGGAACTCTGATGACGTTGCTGAAATAAACTTCCGTAAAAAATCCGCTCACGTAACCGATATACATATAGAGGAGTGCATAGATTCCGATGATGCCACCGTATGAGATATCAAGCAGCAGACCGGCAATAAAGCCTGTGAAAATCCCCTCGTTTTTTCCATGCATAAAGCCCATGGAGACCGTCGTGATCAGCAGCAGGTTCGGAACAACCCCGAGAAAATTCAGGTAGCTTAAAACCGAGCTCTGCAGCAGGAAGCAGATCCACAGCGTCAGAATGATAATCAGCTTATGTTTCAATTGGCACTACTCCCTTCCGAGGTGGATCCGGCAGAAGAGGCCGCACTCTCCGCCCCGGCTGCTGCAGTACCTGCAGTATCTGTTCCGGAGGCTGAATCAACGGCTGCTCCGTCCGTCGTCTGCTTCAGCTGCGTAATGACAAGGACCTCCCGAATCGTCCGGAAATCAACGGCCGGGATCAGTGTGCCGCTCTTTGTCAGCTTGTTGGAATCCTCAGAGACATCCGAGACATAACCGACGAGAAGACCCGGCAGGAATTTTTCCGAGATGTTCGACGTGACTAATGTCGTCCCTTCCGTGACCTCGTTGTTGTCATCGATCAGGTTGATGAAATCAATTTTCCCGCTGTCCATCTCTGTGAGATTTCCGGTCACGACACAGGTATCTGATGTGGAGGCAGCCATTGCGCTCACATTGCTCTCGTCGTCAATAATGGAACGGACCGTTGCCCAGGATTTTCCGACTTCGGTCACGATGCCGACGAGACCTCCCTGCCCGAGCACGTTCATGTCAACGGCGATTCCGTCGTTCGTCCCCTTGTTGATGGTAAACGTGCTGTACCAGTTTCCGGCATCCTTGGCGATGACCTCTGCGCCCACCTTCGGATAATCCGGATATTCCTGGTCCATCTGATACAGGGCCTCGAGCCTTGACAGCTCTGTGGTCTGCTGCATCAGCGTTGTGTTTTCGGATGTCAGTGCGTTCACCTGTGACTGCAGGGACTCATTTTCCGAGCTCAGCTTCTTTACTCTCTTGAAGCCGGAATACTGCTTCGTGAGCCAGGTTCCGACTTTATTGATCCCGTTCTCAAACGGGGCCACGATGTATCCCGCGACGCTCCGCACGGAAGAGGATACGACATTTGTTGTACAGGTGCCGAGAATCAGCGCAGCACATACAATCGTCATGATGACCAGCAGGTGTTTGTCCTTGAAATGATGAAACTTGTTTTTCATTTCCCGTCCTTCATTGAATACGTCCATTTCTGGTATTCTTTATGCTTGATAATCTCTTCGAGTCCCCTGACCGTACTGTACTCATAATTCCCGGACAGGTTGATCCTGCACTCGAGAATCCGGCTCAGATACTGATCAATGCCGGGGATTCTCGATGTTCCACCGGTCAGATAGATGCCTTCGTCCATCAGGTTCTTGGAGACCTGGGGAGGCATGCGCTCGATCAGCGTGCGGATCTCTTCCGCTCCCTTCCGGACACAGGTCTCGACGGCCTCACTGACGAGCCCGGATGGAATCTCCTCCTCACGGGGAAGCCCGGAGAGCGCGTCCATGCCGACGACCTTCCTGGATTCCGGTGTCCCGCTCATATAAAAGGTAGCGAGCACGGCCTTCAGGTTGCCGGCCGTTTTGGCCCCGATCATGAGACCGCGCTCCCTGCGGACCGCACCGAGAACGGCCTCATCCAGCTGCTGACCGCCGCATGCGACGGAGCTGCTGATAATGACCTGACCGGATGCAATCACGGACACCGAGGTGCTCTGGGCCCCCATGTTGAGGATCATGCTGCCTCTGGTCCGGAGAATCGGAATGCCGAGCGATATGGCATCACAGATCGGTCTGTCCGCCATGAATGTTCTCTGGCTTCGCAGTCCCCCTGCGCCGCATGCCGCGTAATAGGCCCGCTTTTCAAGCCCGGACATATTGACCGGGACTGAGAAGCAGATAGCCGGACTGCTGTTCATATGAGGGTCTGTCCTTTGCAGAAGGAGACGGAGCAGCATACCGACCTCATCGACATCCGCAATCCTTCCATCGGCAACCGGAGAATCAACGACAATCTCAGGCGGTGTCTTTTCATACATTTCAAACGCATCGTTGCCGGCCGCGATGACCTGATGCCCGTTTCTCACGGCAATCATGTTTTTTTCCACGAGCAGTCTGTTTTTCCGCAGACTGTATATCTTGACAGCGCTGGTCCCGAGATCAACGCCAAATGTGTTTTTTGTGAGCATTTTCCTTCCTCAGTTCCGCTGCCCCGCTGCTGTTCCCGGACTCCAGTATCCATCGTCTGCAAGAGACACATATCGTCTGTCTCCGATAATAATGTGGTCGACAAGCGATATGTCGAGCAGTTCCCCGGCCTCCCGGACCTTCTCCGTGATCAGGATGTCCGCACGGCTCGGCGTGGGGTCTCCGCTCGGATGATTATGAACCAGAACGATATTGACAGCCCGCCAGCGGATTGCCGCAAGAAACAGGTCCCGGGTGGACAGAGGCGCCTCGCTGCAGGTCCCTCTCGTAATCAGCTCATCGCCGATGAAATGGCACCTGGAATCGAGCATCATACAGATGACATTCTCCTGCTCGTCATGGCGGAGGTGCTCCATATAATATCCTGCGACCGTTCCGGAATCCCGGACCGTCAGCGTGCTTCTCGCGTGCTGGCGGGCGGCCCGTGACGCAAGCTCGGCAAGGCACATCAGCTGAACGGCCTTGACCTCGCCGATTCCATTGATGCCGAGCAGCTGCTGCAGGGTCAGTGTTCTGAGCCCCGGAAGCCCGCATCCCGCCGGGCAGAGATCAAGAACCCTGCCGGCAAGTCCTTCTGCCGTCAGGCCTCTCGTCCCTGTGCGGAGAATCACGGCGATCAGCTCCGCATCCGTCAGTGCTGACGCTCCGTGTGCGAGGCAGCGCTCATATGGCCTCGCCGGATCCGTGTATTTTCTGTTTTTATGATCCATATGCCCTTCTTCCCCCGTCTCAGGTTTACCGGCGAATCAGAGCTACATTATTTTACACTATTAAAGCAGGCCTTGCAAGGGAGCCGGCTTATGCTTTGCGGGACGCGGCCCGTCCGGCCAGAATCCCCGTTGAAAACGCGAACTGCAGGTTAAAGCCCCCGCAGTGCCCCACGATATCGAGCATTTCCCCTGTGAGGAACAGCCCCGGAAGCATTTTGGCTTCCATTGTAGCCGGATCAATGTCTCTGACATCAATCCCTCCGGACGCGGCCTGCGCCTGCGTGATCGGCCTGGATCCGGTCACGCGGACGTCAAAGCATTTCAGCGCGTGCGGAAGGTCCGAGCTTTTGCTTAAGGAAATGACGGACGGAAGGAGCTTCTCCGGGATCAGGGCCCGGATCTGCTCCTCCGGGGCAAGCCCGGAACGGCCGGCCAGGAACTGCCTGAGCTCTTCTTCCTTACAAGAAGGCGCAAGATCAAGCCGGATCACCGTCCGTCTTCCTGCGTCAAGGGAGGCAAGTGCCTGCATGCTGAGATTAAAGACGGCAATTCCGGAGAGAGCATCCTTAAGGAACTGAATCTGTCCGCGCTCCGCCGCAAGCACCTCATTTCCTGAGAGCAGGGATGCTGTCGCATGCGCACGGGTCCCCTCCCACGGCGAGACCGGCTTTTTGGCAATGACCAGGGGAACGAGAGCCGGACGGACCGGAACCAGCCGGAGTCCGGCCTGTCTGGCAAGGGCGTATCCGGCATTGTCCGATTCTTTATCCAGCGATGCGACCGAGCCGCACGAGAGAATCACGGCATCGGCCCTGTACTGCCAGCCATCGGTGCGCACAAGAAAGGAGCCGTCATCGGCCCGCGAAAGCTTCCGCACCCGCTCTCCGAGCTTCATTTTGACATGTCTTTCCCCGAGCGCATCTGTGAGAACACGGAGCACAGACTGCGCCTGCTCGGATGCCGGGTACAGCCAGCCGTCAAAGCTGACGGTCAGAATGCCGAGCTCCCGGTACCAGGCAAGAAGGGAAGAAAGCGGCAGGTTCTGAAAAACCTCCTCTGCAAATTCCGGATGGGTTCCGTAATATTTTCCCTTCGGCGGGGCCTCATTGGCCAGATTGCACCGGCCTCCTCCCGTGCGAAGAAGCTTCCGGCCCGGCTTTTTCTCAGCCTCAAGCACGGTCACGTCAGCTCCGCATTTTGCGGCCTCGTATGCGGCGGCAAGGCCGGAGGCCCCTGCTCCGATAATAAGGATATGCCTTCCTGGATGATCCTTCATGCTCTGGCCCTTTCTTCAGATCCGGACGACGGTCGGGATCTGCACGAGATGCTTGTCCTTCATGCACTGCAGTGACATGAGAACGCCCAGCTTTGCTGACGGCCATGTGAGGCCGCCCTGAAAATAGACGGTATAGGGCGGGCGGATCGGCCCGTCTGCGGAGAGCTCGATCGAGGATCCCTCAACAAATGCGCCGGCCGCCATGATGACCTGATCGTCATACCCGGGCATGTCCCACGGCTCCGGTGTGACGAAGGAATCCACCGGGGCACCCTTCTGGATGCCAGTGCAGAAGGCAATCACGCCCTCCGGACTGCCCAGTGTGATGGCCTGGATAATGTCATGCCGCTCCTCCGTACTGTCCGGAAGGCAGGCAAAGCCGAGCTTTTCGTAGAGATTGGCCGCAAACACAGCGCCCTTCAGCGCCGCTGCCGTGACGACGGGCGCAAGGAAGAAGCCTTCATAAAAGGACGTGTTGAGATTAAGGGACGGTCCGATCTCCGCGCCGAGCCCCGGACAGGTCATGCGGTAGGCCGCATTCTCCACGCACTCCTTTGTTCCCGCAATATAGCCGCCGCTCGGTGCAAGACCGCCGCCCGGGTTTTTGATCAGAGAGCCGACAATCATATCGGCCCCGACATCAGACGGCTCCTTTGTCTCGACAAATTCGCCGTAGCAGTTGTCGACCATGACCTTGATGTCACTGCGGACCGATTTTACGCAGCGAATTGCCTCAGCGATCTGCGCAACCGAGAGTGTCCGCCGGTCCGCGTAGCCCTTGGAACGCTGAATCGCAACGAGCGCCGTCTTCGGTGTGATCGCCTTCCGGATTCCTTCAAGATCGAAATTTCCGTCCGGAAGCAGATCGACCTGCCGGTAGGTAACGCCGTATTCCGCGAGAGACCCTCTGGACGGGCGGATGCCGATGACCTCCTCGAGGGTATCATACGGCTTTCCGGAAACAGAGAGAAGCTCATCTCCCGGTCTCAGATTCCCGGCGAGTGCAATCGCCAGCGCGTGCGTCCCGCAGGCAATGAGCGGGCGGACGAGTGCCGCCTCCGTGTGGAAGGTAGCGGCGTAGACCTCCTCCAGACGGTCCCGCCCGAGATCATTGTATCCGTATCCGGTCGTTCCCGTGAGGCAGGCCTCACTGACCTTGCAGGTCTGAAAGGCATGAATCACCTTGAGCTGATTGTATTCCGCGCGAGCGTCAATCGCATCGAATCTGTCCTTCAGCGGTGCGAGGACCGATTCTCCGAACTGAAGGACGTCCTCGTCAATGCCTGCTTCTGTGTACAGGCTTTTTGTCTCTGTATTCATATCGTATCTCCTGTCTGTTTCGTTATATAGCTTATCATCTCTTCAGGTTTCCAAGGGCCGCTGAATGGTGATATTTTCATTTGCCGGAATGATATTCTTATGGGCAAGGACCCGCATGATCTCCGAGAGAATCCGGAAGGTGTCCTCCCCAAAGTCCCGGCGGTCCAGCCAGATGGCATCCTTCTCCCGCTTAAACCAGGTAATCTGCCGCTTGGCGTAGCGGCGTGAGTCCCGCTTGATGATCCGGACGGCCTCGTCAAGGCTCATTTCTCCGTCAAGCGCCGAGAGGATTTCCTTATATCCGATGCCCTGCATGGAGACGTCCTGCTTCGTCAGCCCCATTGCGCGAAGATACCGAACCTCATCCGCAAGGCCGGCCTCCATCATAAAGTCCACCCGCCGGTCGATCCGGTCATAGAGGACCTTCCGGTCGTCACTGATCACAAAAAATGCGAGGTCATACGGGCTCTCCCGCTCCTTCTCCCGTTCATTATGGTCGGAAATGCGGGTCCCGGTCTCCTCGTAATATTCAATCGCGCGGATCGTGCGCTTTCGATTGTTCGGGTGAATCGCTTCTGCGGAGGCGGGATCGATTCTTGCGAGCATCTCATGCAAGAAGTCATTGCCCTTTTCTTCCGCGAGCCTTTCAAGCTCCTTTCTCCTCCCGCTGTCCGCCTCGGTGTCCTCAAAATCGATCTGCCGCGTGACGGCCTGAATATAAAAGCCGGTGCCTCCGCATAAAATCGGCAGCTTTCCGCGGTGCAGGATATCCCGGATGCAGGCCGTTGCCATCTCCGCATAGCGCGCGACGTCCATTGCCTCTTTCGGATCGACGACGTCGATCATGTGATGCGGAACGCCGAGCATTTCCTCCAGCGTGACCTTCGCAGAGCCGATATCCATATAGCGGTAGACCTGCATGGAATCCGCGGAGACAACCTCTCCCCCGATCCGCCGGCCAAGCTCCGCTGCCAGCTCACTCTTTCCGCTGGCAGTCGGCCCGGCAATGACAATGAGCGGCGGCTTTCCCGGGCGGCTGATCCCCTGCTCCGTCTTCTCTTGACCTGTCATATCCTTTTCAAGCTCCTTCCCGTCATTCATGTTTTAAGAGGCCGTTACACAATCCGCTTGAACCGCTTCTCGAGGTCCTGGCGCGTAAATGCAATGATCGTCGGACGGCCGTGCGGGCAGTGATAGGGGTCCTCACAGTTCATCAGCTCATCGAGCAGCGCCTCCGCCTCGCGGAAGGAGAGCTTCTCTCCTCCCTTGACCGATGCCTTGCACGCCTCCGTCGCCACCCGATGTACGAAAATGTCGAGATCGGCAAGCTCATCGCTCACCTCGATCTCACTTAAGAAATCACGGAACAGATCCGCGGAATCAATCGTACCCAGGGTGTACGGGACCGAGTGCACAGCAAATGAGCGGCCCCCGAACGGCTCGATATCAAAGCCGATCTTCGCGAAGGAATCCTTATAGTTAAGCAGAAGCATCTCCTGCCTTGCATCCGCCTGGAAAATGATCGGCGGGCTCACCTGCTGGGCGGCGATCTTCCGCTCTTTGTACTGCTTCATAAAGCGCTCGAAATTGACGCGCTCATGCGCGGCGTGCTGATCGAAGATGTACATCTTTCCGTCAAACTCACAGATCCAGTAGGTATTAAATACCTGACCGATGATCCGGCGGAGCGGCTTTGCCTGTGCGGAGAGAAAGGTTCCCTGAACCGGGACGCCCTCACGCCGCGAGGCGCAAGTCCCGCCGGAAGCCGGCATATTATCCTGCGTCTTTTCGGGCGCATCCTGTTCCCCGGCGGCCTGCGAGGGTTCGGACGGAGCAGTTGCAGACTTAAAAGTATCCGATTTCTCTGGAGCAGCTGTGTCTCCTGCGGATAATCCTGACGGAGCAGCTTCGGCCTCCGGAGCGACATCTCCTGACGGAGCAGCTGTTTTAGATGATAAAGCTGGCCGGCTCCCTGCGGTCTGTCTGTTCTGACAGTCTTTCGCCTGGGCAAAATCTTTTGTCTGCACAGAGCCGGAGTTTTTCCGGACATACGGCGCGGCCTCCTCCCGGAGCCGCTGGTTCTCTTCAGTAAAGGCGCGCGTCTCAAACGGCTGCGCCTTCAGCCTGTCCGCTTCTGTTTTCTTCCCCCGCTCCCTTTTGTCCGGCTCGTTCAGGGAAGAAAGAAGAACCATGTCGAGGTGCTCAAACGACTGCCTGACGGCATTCAGGACTGCCTGATAAATGCGCTTCTCGTCGGAGAACCGGACCTCCAGCTTCCGGGGATGTACATTGACATCGACCGCGCCACCGTCAATATCAAGAAACAGGCAGACGAACGGATACTGGTGCTGCATCAGGCGGTTCCTGTACCCGTCCTCGATCCCGCGCGCGACGACGCGGCTTTCAATATAGCGCCCGTTGACATAGTAATTCTCAAAGCCTCTGTTCCCGCGGGAGACAGAAGGCTTTCCGATAAAGCCGTGGATATGAATTCCGTCCTCGCGGTAATCCGTCTCCACCAGCTCCGACACGACCTCCCGGCCATAGATATGGTAAATGCAGTCCCTGAGGTTCCCGGAGCCGGTCGACTCGAGCTTTGTCTGCCCGCCGACCAGAAACCGGAAGGAAATGGACGGGTTGGACAAAATGAGCTGCTCCACGAACGTGCCCACATGGGCGGCCTCCGTCATCGCCGTCTTCAGAAATTTGGCTCTCGCCGGCGTATTGTAAAAGAGGTCCCGGACGATCACGGTCGTGCCGTCCGGTGTGCCGACCGCCTCGTTCACGCGCGGCCGTCCGCCCTCGATGACGTACCGTCTGCCGGAGAGGTCCGCCGGCCGCTTGGTCAGAACCTCGACGCGGCTGACCGCTGCGATCGAGGAGAGCGCCTCTCCGCGGAAGCCGAGGGACGAGAGCGTATCGAGATCATTGACCGTCGTAATCTTTGAGGTCGCGTGACTCTGAAACGCAAGCGGCAGGTCATCAGGCGCCATTCCCTTTCCGTTATCCGTGATCCGGACCATGGAAATGCCGCCGTCCCTGATTTCAATTGTGATTCTGTCTGCGCCCGCGTCGATTGAATTTTCCGTCAGCTCCTTCACGACAGACGCCGGCCGCTCGACGACCTCCCCGGCCGCAATTTTATCAATGGTCGACTGACTCAGTACATGAATTTCACTCATCTATTCAGCCCTTCCATCTGTTCTTTAACTTATTCTGCAGCCGGTACAGCTCATTGAGCGCGTCGATCGGCGTCAGGGTCTGCACATCAATGCTGCTGAGCTCCTTTAAGACATCCTGATCGGACACCGTGTCGAAGAAGGACATCTGTTCCATGTCGACTTCATCATAGTGTGTCTTCTGCTTCTTCCGCTGGGAGCCGGTGATCGTCTGCACGGCCGCCGTGATGTCTGCATTTGCAAGCTGGCCCACGATCTCGGTGGCACGGGTTAAAACAGCCTCCGGGACACCGGCGAGACGCGCGACCTGGATGCCGTAGCTCTTGTCCGCGCCTCCGCGAATGATCTTCCGGAGAAAAATGATGCCGTCTCCCTGCTCCTTCACGGCGATGCAGTAGTTCTTCACGCCGTCAATCTTTCCCTCGAGCTCTGTCAGCTCGTGATAGTGGGTCGCAAACAGTGTCTTGGCCCCGATCAGCTTCCGGTCCGCCACATATTCGATGATCGCCCAGGCCAGAGCGAGACCGTCAAAGGTCGATGTTCCGCGGCCGATCTCATCGAGGATCAGGAGAGAGTTGGCGGTCGCGGTGCGGAGAATCGAGGCGACCTCCGTCATCTCGACCATAAACGTACTCTGCCCGCTCGCCAGGTCATCAGATGCACCGACACGCGTGAAAATCCGATCGACGATCCCGATCGAGGCCGAGTCGGCCGGCACGAAGGAGCCGATCTGCGCCATCAGGGTGATCAGGGCCGTCTGGCGCATGTACGTTGACTTCCCGGCCATGTTCGGTCCCGTGATAATGGAAATGCGGTTCGACTTCTTGTCGAGCAGTGTGTCGTTCGGCACAAAGCCGTCATTGTCAATCATCCGCTCGACAACCGGGTGCCGGCCATTCTTGATGTTAATCACACCGTCCTCCGTGATCTTCGGCCGGACATAGTGATAGCGCCTCGCGACAGAGGCGAGGGACTGCAGAGCGTCGATATAGGCAATCTGCCGCGCCGTCTTCTGGATGCGCACGATATTTTCTCCGATCGTGTCGCGGACCTCTGCAAAGAGCTCGTACTCCAGCTGGGTCAGCTTGTCCTCCGCCCCGAGGATCTTGTTTTCGAGCTCCTTCAGCTCCGGCGTCGTATAGCGCTCTCCGCTGACAAGCGTCTGCCGGCGCGTATAGTAATCCGGCACCTTGTCCTTGAATGTATTGGTAACCTCGATGCAGTAGCCGAAGACCCGGTTGTACTTGATCTTCAGTGTGTGAATGCCGGTCTTCTCCCGCTCCCTGGCCTCGAGCTCGGCAAGCCACTGCTTCCCCTCAGTGCGGGCCCGCCGGTATTCATCGACGTCTGCATTGTAGCCATCCTTAATAATGCCGCCCTCCTTCATCGCAAGGGGCGGATCCTCGATGATGGCCCTGTCAATCAGCTGGAACAGATCATCAAGCGTATCAAAGTCCTTCTCGTATTCCTGAAACAGGCCGCAGGGAAATGAACGGATCGCCGTCTTGATGGCTGGAAGCATCGAAAGCGATGTCTTCAGGGCAACCAGGTCCCGCGGATTGGCACTGCGGTAGCTGATGCGGCCGGCAAGGCGCTCCAGGTCATAGACAGGATTTAAGTATTCCCTGAGCTCCTCGCAGCCGATCTCATTTTGATAGAGCGCGTCGACCGCATCGAGTCTCTGGTCGATTTCCTTCTTGTGGATGAGCGGCTGCTCGATAAAGGTCCGAAGGAGACGCGCGCCCATGGCGGTCTTCGTGCGGTCAAGCACCCAGAGGAGTGATCCCTTCTTCTCCTTCTCGCGCATCGTCTCGACCAGCTCCAGGTTTCTGACTGTCGCGCGTCCCAGTACCATGTACGATTCGGTGTGGTACGGTGTGATATGCGTGATGTGGTCAAGATTTGTCTTCTGCGTCTCAAAGAGGTAAGAAAGAAGAGCGCCCGCTGCCGACACACCGCACGGGAATTCGCTGAGACCGAGTCCCTCCATGGTCTGTACATGAAAATGGTCCTTCAGGAGCCCCTCACACGCCTCGTCGTCAAAATACTGCTCGTCCATCGGCTCGACCAGGATGTGCAGACGGTTCCGGAGATCGTCAAAGTCAAGGCCGGACATCAGTGCGGCCTCGTTGCAGATCATCTCAGACGGCGAGATTTTGCTGATCTCATCCATCAGGTTCTGAACCGTCTTCTCCTCGGTCACGAGGAATTCTCCTGTCGAGACATCGGCGGCCGCGATGCCGAACCGGTCGTCCGTAAAGACCAGCGACATCAGAAAGTTGTTCCGCGTCTCATCCATGGCCGCCGCATCCAGGTTGGTGCCCGGCGTGACAACACGGGTGACCTCCCGCTTCACAAGCCCTTTGGCTGTCTTCGGGTCTTCGACCTGGTCGCAGACGGCGACCTTGTGGCCGAGCTTGATGAGCCGTCCGATATACGAGTCCACAGCGTGAAAAGGAACGCCGCACATCGGCGCGCGTTCCTCCATCCCGCAGTCCTTGCCTGTCAGCGTCAGCTCCAGCTCCTTGGAGACCGTGATCGCGTCGTCAAAGAACATTTCAAAAAAATCTCCGATGCGGTACATGAGAATACAGTCGCTGTATTCCTTCTTCCGTTTCATGTACTCCTGCATCATGGGTGATAATGCCATTAAGCCTTACTGCCTTTCTTGTCTTAGATTTGTCCGGTTTGTCCCGGATTCCCTCATCAGGACTCCGGACATCCGGCCCTTGTGCCAAAATAATAAAACCCGCGGCAGTCATCCAGCGTCACGGGAACAAGCTTTCCGATAAGGTCCTTGGATCCCTTGAAATGAACGGTGATATTGTTGGAGATTCTTCCGGTCACATAGCCGGGTTCCTTATTTTCCTCCTCAACCAGAACGTCCATGGTGCGTCCCTGAAAGCGCGCGCACCGCTCCTCCGCCGTCTCCCGGACCTCATTCAGCAGGCGGTCGAACCGCTCATGAACGACCTTCTCCGGCACCTGGTCCGGCATCGCGGCCGCCGGCGTGCCCGTCCGCGGCGAATAAATGAAGGTAAATACGCTGTCGTAGCCGACCTCTCTGACCAGAGAGAGCGTATCCTCAAAGTCCGCTTCAGTCTCCCCCGGAAATCCGACGATGATGTCGGTCGTGAGCGAAATGTCCGGCACCTTCTCCCGGAGCTTCCGGACAATATCCAGATACCGCGCCCTGTCATAGTGCCGGTTCATGGCTTTCAGGATCCGGTCCGAGCCGGACTGGACCGGCAGATGAAAATGCCGGCAGATCTTCGGGTTTTTCGCGATGACATCGATCAGCTCATCGCTCAGGTCCTTGGGATGTGAGGTCATGAAACGAACCCGTTTAATCCCGTCGATCTGGCAGACCTCGTCAAGGAGCTTGGCAAAGCTCACCGGATGCTCGAGCGTCTTGCCATAGGAATTGACGTTCTGGCCGAGCAACATGATCTCGATCACGCCGTCCGCCGCAAGGCGCCGGCACTCATCGAGGATGGCCTCCGGCTCCCTGCTCTTCTCCCGCCCCCGCACGTAGGGAACGATGCAGTAGCTGCAGAAATTATTGCAGCCGAACATGATGTTGACGCCGGACTTGAAGGAATATTTCCGCTCAACCGGCAGGTTCTCGACAATTTCCGGGGAGCTCTCCCAGACATCGATCACCCGTCTCTGGTCTGTCAGGACCCGGTGCAGAAGCTCGGGAAATGTAAAGAGGTTATGCGTGCCGAAAATGAGATCGACAACCGGATAGCTCTTTTTGATTTTTTCGACGACCTGCGGCTCCTGCATCATGCAGCCGCAGAGGCCGACGATAAGCCAGGGCTTCTCGCGCTTAAGGCCCACCAGCTTGCCTAACCGTCCGTAGACATGCTTGTCTGCATTGTCCCGGACCGTGCATGTATTGTAGGCAATGAAGTCCGCCTCATCCTCCGAGTCGGTCAGCTGATAGCCGACGGCCTTCAGGATCCCGCGCAGCTTTTCGGAATCTCGTGCGTTCATCTGGCAGCCGAACGTGACGACGCAGGCGCTGAGCGGATGGCCGATCTCCCGGGACCGCTGCGCGACGACGTGCTTTGTCCGCTCGATATATAAGAGCTGCCGGTCATCTGTTTCTGTGTGAAGTTCTGTCATAATTTTTCCAATCTGTTTCTTATATAAATCGTTCGTGGCACTCATTTACCGGATGATTCCCCGGTCCGTAATGAGCATGTCCGGTACCATATCGGTGCTTTCCGATGGGACGGACTCCTCAAGGGCAAAGTCAAAGGAGAGGGCCGCTGTCGGGTGCCCCGGATGCGCGGCAAGCCACCGGTCATAGAAGCCCCGGCCGTATCCGATCCGGTGCTTTTTGACATCAAAGGCGACGCCCGGCATGACGATGAGCGCCTTCGCATCCTCTTCTATCGGGATTCCCTGCGGCTCCATGACATGAAAATATCCTTCCTTCAGGTCGTCAAAGGAGCGGATCTGGCAGAACACAAGGTCATCGCCCTCGACGCGCGGGGCGGCGACCGTCTTTCCCTCCTCCCAGGCAGCTGTCACCAGTGTGTTTGTCTCAACCTCGCCCGGCAGGGAGATATACGTGTATATGCTCTTCGCCATTTTCCATTCCGCTGTCTGCATGAGCCTTTTTTCAATGATTCCGCTCTTTTGCGTGAGCATAAGGGCAGGGATCCTGCGCCGCATGGCAAGAATCCGTTTCCGGATGCTCTCTTTTGTCTCTTCCATGAATCAATACCTCCTTGCAGTGAAGGGTTACATTTTCTCGAGATAGTCCATGAGATACATTTCGCGCGGATGGGCACGGAAGATCGTCCCGATTCTCTCCCCATCGATCAGCCGGTGAAGAATCCGGAAATCAGAGGCGTCCGCGATGATCATGTCCGCGCCTGAGGAGGTCGCAATGTCCGCAGCTGCGAGCTTTGTTGCCATTCCACCGGTTCCGAAATCACTCCCGGTCGAGTCCTTGCCCATTTTCCGGAAATGATCGTCCATGACGTCGACCTCCGGAATAAACTCTGCCTTCGGATTCTTTTTGGGATCATCCGTATAGAGGCCGTCGATGTCCGAGAGAAGAATCAGAAGGTCCGCATGGATCAGCGCCGTGACGATCGCCGAGAGGCGGTCATTGTCGCCGAACCGGATTTCGTATGTCTCCACAGAGTCGTTTTCATTGACAACCGGGATGACGCCGAGCGCAAAGAGCTCCTCGAAGGTGTTCATAGAGTTCACACGGCTCTCCGGGTCCATTAGGGTCGCTTTCGTCAGAAGAAGCTGGGCAGCGGTCTGCCCGTACTCTGAGAAGAATTTCTGATAAATCATCATGAGCTTGACCTGCCCGATGGCGGCACAGGCCTGCTTCTGCTTGAGCGTGTGAAGCGTGTCGAGCTTCATCGCTGCGCGCCCCACGGCAATCGCGCCGGACGACACCAGCGTCACGTCCTTTCCCTGATTCCGGAGGTCGGCAACCTCTCTGGCCAGAATCTCGATCTTCGGGAGATTGAGTCTCCCTGTCTGTGCATGGACAAGCGATGACGAGCCGATCTTGATGACGATCCGCTGCTTGTCCTTCAGCCGCTCTCTGATATTCATACCGTTCCCTGCCCGTCCTTCTTCGTCTGTTCCGCTTCTCGGGTGATGCCGAGTGACGTGAGCGCCCGCTCCTGGCGCGCAAACATATCCTTCTCTTCCTCCGGCGTCATGTGATCATAGCCGATCAGATGAAGCACGCTGTGCGCGGTCAGAAATGCAAACTCCCGCTTCGTGCTGTGCCCGTATTCCTCAGCCTGCTGCCGGATACGCGGAACACAGATCACGATATCGCCGACAAGGAGGCGCCCGCTCTCCGGGTCGAAGGAATCAGCCTCCGTCTCCTCCGCCTCCGCAAAGTCAGCCGGAACGCGGTACTGGGTCATCGGAAATGAGAGGACATCGGTCACGCGGTCGATCGACCGCGTCCGCTTGTTGATCGACCGGATTGTCTCCTCATCGACGAGCGTCATGCTGATCTCCGCCTCATACGGGCAGTTTTCCTGCGTCAGCACCCGGTCCGCCACCTGCGCGGCGACCGCCTCATAGTCAAAGTCAAGGATCTCCCTGAAATCAGAGCCGCTGTATTCATTTTCAATGGATACGAGCGTCGGTGTATCTTCCTGCTCCGTGTCTGTCCGGATCTCATCTTCGTTCATTGCGCGACCTTCTCTTTCCTGATGCGCGGCGGGATGCCTCCTTCCGCGCGCTCTCCTTCTTCTCATAGGTTTCATAGGCTTCGACGATCTTCTGGACCAGCGGATGGCGCACGACGTCCCGGCTCGTCAGCTCACAGAAGCCGATCTCTCCGATCGGCCGGAGCACCCGCGAGGCGACATCGAGTCCGCTCGTCTGGTCGGACGGCAGGTCCTTCTGCGTGCGGTCGCCCGTCACGACGACCTTCGAGCCGAAGCCGATTCTCGTGAGGAACATTTTCATCTGCGACGGCGTCGTATTCTGCGCCTCATCGAGAATAATGAAGGCGTTGTCGAGCGTGCGGCCGCGCATGTAGGCGAGCGGGGCTACCTCGATGAGTCCCTTCTCGGAATTCCGGAGAAATGCCTCCGCGCCCATGATCTCATACAGGGCATCGTAGAGAGGCCGGAGGTACGGGTCGATCTTGCTCTGCAGGTCCCCGGGAAGAAAGCCGAGCTTCTCGCCGGCCTCGATCGCGGGACGTGTCAGAATGATGCGGGAAACCTCTTCCTCCCGGAACGCGCGGATCGCCATGGCCATCGCCAGATACGTCTTTCCGGTACCGGCCGGGCCGATCCCGAAGGTGATCATCTGCTTTCGGATAGAATCCACATATTGCTTCTGGCCGAGCGTCTTCGGGCAGACCGGTCTGCCGGCCATCGTGTGGATGATGACATCGTCATTCATGCTGACGACATCCTTCATTTGCCGGGCCGTCTCCGGCTCCGGGGTTCCCTTCCGGTTCACCAGGGACAGAGAATAGGCGAGATTCTGATCTGTAATTTCATTTCCGCGGCGGGAAATCGCGAGCAGCATATCGAAGAGCTGGCGCGTCTTGACGACTGCCTCCCGGCTCCCCTCGATGCGCACGCTTCCGTCTCTTGCCGTTACCGTGACGCCGAGCGAATGCTCGATTTTCTTCAGATTGGCATCGAGCTGTCCGAAGATGTTCTGCTCGTGCCCGGCCGGCATTTCAATGACTGTTTCTGTAATTTCCGACATACAAGTATTTATCCTTCAAAGATTGTAACTATTCAGCACCCCGGACGAGGTGCTGAAGGATTACAAAAAATCGTAGTATTCTTCATCATAACATGTTTTCCGATTAAGTAAACCCCTGCTCAAAAAAAGGAGGTCCCGCACATCCGGGACCTCCCGCTCGTTTACTTGTGATAGGGCTCGTGATTTAAAATCCGGAACGACCGGTAGATCTGCTCCAGAAGAATCACCCGCATCAGCTGATGCGGAAAGGTGAGCTTTGAGAAGCTCACCGCCTCGTCCGCGCGCCGCATAACCTCGGGCGAAAGTCCGAGGGAGCCGCCGATGATGAAGTCAATCGTGCTTTCGCCGCGGCCCATGAGCGCTCCCAGGTGCTCCGAAAGACCGACCGAATCATACGAGGTGCCTTCGATTGCCAGCGCAATACAATAGTCACTGTCCCGGACCTGTGCAAGGATCCGCTCGCCCTCCCGGCGCTTTACGTCCTCAGCGGCGCGGGAGGAGAGCTTCTCGGGCGTCCGCTCGTCCGCTGCCTCGATGATCTGAAGCTTTGCGTAGCGGGACAGGCGCTTTTCATACTCCTTGACGGCATCTCTGAAAAATGCTTCTTTGATTTTTCCTACACACAGAATCCGGATCTGCATTTATTTTCCTTCTTTGCAATACTTACGCATTCTTTGCGCGGATGAACTCGTCGATGCCCTTGGCACCAGCCTTGCCGGCACCCATCGCGAGAATGACGGTCGCGGCTCCTGTCACGGCATCGCCGCCGGCGTATACGCCATCCTTCGAGGTCTTGCCCGTATCCTCCGTAGCGATGATGCATTTTCTCTTATTGACATCAAGGCCTTCCGTCGTCGAGGAAATGAGCGGATTCGGCGATGTACCGAGCGACATGATGACCGCGTCGCAGTCCATCTCAAATTCAGAGCCCTCGATCGGAACCGGGCGGCGTCTTCCGGACGCATCCGGCTCACCGAGCTTCATGCGGATGCAGCGGATACCGCGGACATTGTCATTCTCATCCCGGAGAATCTCGACCGGATTAGTTAGGAGGTCAAAAATGATGCCCTCCTCCTTCGCGTGGTGGACCTCCTCCGCTCTCGCGGGAAGCTCAGCCTCCGAACGTCTGTAGACCAGATGGACCTCTGCGCCGAGGCGGAGGGCCGTTCTGGCCGCATCCATCGCGACATTGCCGCCGCCGACAACGACGGCCTTTTTCGGATGGTAAATCGGCGTGTCATAATCGTCCCGGAACGCCTGCATGAGATTGTTTCTTGTCAGGAACTCATTGGCTGAGAAAACGCCGTTTGCCGTCTCTCCCGGGATGTGCATGAACATCGGAAGACCTGCGCCTGACCCGATGAAGACGGCCTCGAAGCCCTCCTTCGTCATCAGCTCGTCAATGGTTTCTGTCCTGCCGATGATGGTGTCTGTGTTGATCGTGACACCAAGGCCCTCCACGTTGGCAATCTCCGGAGCGACAACCTTTTCCTTCGGCAGACGGAATTCCGGGATGCCGTAGGTCAGGACGCCGCCGGCCTTGTGCAGCGCCTCAAAGATTGTGACCTCGTAGCCCATTTTCGCGAGATCGCCGGCGCAGGTCAGCCCGGCCGGACCGGCACCGACAACAGCGACGCGGTGTCCGTTCTTCTCAGCCGGAGCCTTGGGGCGGATGTTATTTTCTCTAGCCCAGTCAGCGACAAACCGCTCCAGCTTTCCGATAGAGACGGCCTCTCCCTTGATGCCGCGGATGCATTTTCCTTCGCACTGCGTCTCCTGCGGGCAGACACGGCCGCAGACAGCCGGAAGTGAGGAGGACAGGCTGATCGTCTGGTAGGCACCCGCGAAGTCCCTCTCCTTCACCTTTGCGATAAATTCATTGATATGGATATTGACCGGACATCCGGTGATGCATCTGGCATTCTTGCAATTAAGGCACCGATTGGCCTCTTCCACTGCCTCTTCCTCGTTATAGCCGAGGCAGACTTCGTCGAAATTTGCCGCCCGCACCTTCGGCTCCTGTTCTCTGACCGGTACTTTCTTTAATACGTCACCCATTGCTTTTATCTCCTTTACCGTATGTGCGGACATTTCAGCAGTTTCCGCAGCCGCCCTCGTGCGTCTTTCCCTCCAGGTACTTCAGCTTTGCCTCGCCCTCCTGGGTCTTGTACATCTGGGCACGCTTCATGCACTCGTTCCAGTTGATCTTAAAGCCGTCAAATTCCGGGCCGTCAACACAGGCAAATTTCACCTCGTCCCCGACCGTCAGGCGGCAGGCGCCGCACATGCCGGTTCCATCGACCATGATCGGATTCATCGAGACGACCGTCGGGATGCCGTACTTCTTAGTGGTGAGCGTACAGAACTTCATCATGATCATCGGCCCGATCGCCACGCAGTGCGTGTATTTCTTTCCCTGCGCGACAAGCTCATCGATGACTGTTGTGACAACACCCTTGTGGACATAGGAGCCGTCATCTGTCGTGATGTACAGATTCCCGGCGACACTCCGCATCTTGTCCTCATAGAAAATGAGGCCCTTCGTCCGGGCGCCGATGATGACGTCGGCCGCAATGCCGTGCTCATGCAGCCATTTGACCTGCGGATAGACCGGCGCTGTTCCGACACCGCCGCAGACAAACAGGAATTTCTGGCTGTGCAGCTCTTCCTCACTCATGGACAGAATATCCGACGGTTTTCCGAGCGGTCCCACGACATCCTCGAAGGAATCTCCGGCCTCAAGCTCCAGGAATTTCATGGTAGAGACACCGACCGGCTGAAAAACGATCGTGACCGTTCCCTTGTCTGTGTCATAATCGCAGATGGTCAGCGGAATTCTCTCGCCGGTCTCATCTTTTTTGACAATCAGGAACTGACCGGGTCTGGCATGGCAGGCAAGAAGCGGAGCTTCCACGACCATTTCCCAGACGACATCACTCAGCTGCGTCTTCGAAAGAATCTTGTACATAGCAGTCCTCCATTTATCTAGGTTTTCCGGGTCTTTTTATCGGACCTGTATGGTATAGCCGGCCTCTGTGATATCCGACTCTACACCCTTTGTATTGACGGCGATTGCCTTGACGGTCACGGTTCCGGACGGAAGAACAATCGGGGACGAATACGTCTGCGAGTTCTGGTCCGGATCCGTCCCATCCGTCGTATAGTAAATCGTGGCACCCTTGTCTGCTGAGATTTTCAGCTTGGTGCTGTATGTATAGGTCTGTCCGTCCTTCAGATTAAAGGAAGGCGCGGAGCACACGTAATCCGAGTACTCACTGACCAGCTCCGGATCGGAGGCGGAAAGAATCACATCCGCCGCCTTCTGGGCCTTGTCCTGGGAAATGTAAATATCCGCAAGCGCGCGGTAGGCATCCGTAAATCCGGGCGTATCTTCGATGATCTTCTGAAGAAGCGACACGGCGCTGCTCGTCTCTCCCATAGAGTTTAAAATTCTGGCCTTCAGGACCGTCAGGTCCGCGGAGCTTCCGCGCAGCTTTTCCGCCGCCTCGGCCAGGGAGAGCGCCTTCTCATAGCGGCCAGAACGGAACGCAGCGGCCGCTGCACTCTTCTGATAAAAGTAATCCCGCTTCGTGCCAATGGACATCGCCTTATACAATCCAAATGACATTGCGCCTGTAAGGAGAACAATGGCGCATGTCTTAAGGAACACGCGGACCGGGTGGTGCCTTCGTCCCGCAGGCTCTGCAGGGCCTGTGGGACCGTCAGAAGGCTCCTTTGGAGAGAGCGCCTTTACCGGCAGTACATCCGTCTCGTAGTCCGGGACATACCGGATTTCTTCTCCGCAGAACGGGCAGTAGACCTCCCCGTCCCCTATTTCAGAATGGCAGTTACTGCACTTCATGTCTTTACCCCGACGATAACATCTGCTCAAATTGCTCAGAAGTCATCAGAATCTTACGTGGTTTTGTCCCTTCTTCTCCGCCAACAACACCAGCTTCACAGAGCTGATCCATAATTCGCGCGGCCCGGTTAAAGCCGATCTTGAACGCCCTCTGGAGCATTCCGATCGACGCCTTCTCCTTCTTGATGATCAGGCGGCCGGACTCGGCAAAATACTCATCGCGCCCGCTGCTTCCGTCATCTGCAAGAGATGCGCCGTTCGTCATGGCGCTCACGCTGGTTGCAATCGATTCCTCAACTTCTTTATTATACGCTACTTCCTCTGATTGTGCAGTCAGAAAATCAACGACCCTCGCGATATCACTGTCCGACACATAGGCGCCCTGTACGCGTTCGGGCTTTGTTTGTCCTTGCGGGTAGTACAGCATGTCGCCCTTCCCGAGCAGTCTCTCCGCGCCGTTCATATCGAGGATCGTGCGGCTGTCCACACCGCTCGTGACCGCCAGTGCGATTCGTGACGGCATGTTGGCCTTGATCTGCCCGGTCACGACGTTGACGGATGGGCGCTGTGTCGCGACGACCAGATGAATGCCCGCCGCCCGGGCCAGCTGGGCCAGGCGGCAGATCGCGTCCTCGACATCCTTGGAGGCGACCATCATGAGGTCGGCCAGCTCGTCGACGATGATGACGATCCGCGGCATCTTCTCCAGCTTCTCGTCCGTCCCGCTATCCTTATTCAGCTCCTCGACCTTTTTGTTGTAGGATTTGATATCGCGGACACCCGTGTATTTGGCAAAGGTATTGTACCGGCTGGTCATCTCCTGCACCGCCCAATTAAGAGCCCCGGCCGCCTTCTTGGCGTCCGTCACGACCGGAATAAGAAGGTGCGGGATCCCGTCGTAGATCTTCAGCTCGACGACCTTCGGGTCGATGAGAAGAAGTCTGACCTCCTCCGGCGTGTACTTGTAAAGAAGACTCATGATCAGCGTGTTGATGCACACGGACTTTCCGGAACCCGTCGCGCCCGCGATCAGGAGATGCGGCATCTTCTCGATGTCCGCGATGACCGGCTTTCCCTCGATATCCCGTCCGACAGCAAATGCAAGGCGGGCTGGCTTGGTACGGAACTCCTTTGACTCAAGAAGCTCGCGGAGGGGGACCGTCTGCGGCTCCTTGTTCGGAACCTCAATGCCGACGGCAGCCTTCCCCGGGATCGGCGCCTCGATGCGGATGTCCTGTGCCTCAAGCGCGAGCTTGATGTCATCCTGGAGATTTACAATCCGGCTCACCTTGACGCCGTTCCCCGGCTTCAGCTCATAGCGCGTGACTGTCGGCCCAACACTGTATCCCTCAGCAGTCACTTCCACATGAAACGACGCGAACGTTTCCACAAGCTTTTCTTCTGTATCCAAATAGTACTTCGGCGTATTGCCCGCTCCCGCATTTTCTCCAGGCGTCAGCAGGTCAAACGGAGGAAGTGTCCCCCGCACTCGTTCAGGACGGGCAGTTCCTGCCTTGTTTCCCTGTGCTCCGGAGGCAGCTTCTTCTGTCGTTCCATTTCCAGCTGGCACAAGGCCCACCGCTGATCCTGCCTTCCGGCTCCGGTCAGCCATGTCCGCAGCGGTTTTTTTATTCTCCGATCCTGTCTTTCGGCCCTGGCCGGCTATGCCGGAGGCAATGTCTCTTATCTCCGGCCCGGTCTTCCGATTCGGGCCGTCCACACCGGCCGCAGCTTCTCTGCCTGCAGGTTCGGTCTTTGCGCGGCGCGCCTTATCCGCCAAAGAAGCGGCCCTCCTGCCATCTGTCTGTTCCGGCCCGGTCTGACCGGCAGCGGCCGGGTCAGACCGGCTCTCCGAATCAGTCTCTGCAGCTCCCAGGATTTCACCCGTCACAGGGTCCATCCGGTAGCCGGATGATACAGTTTCGGCGTCTTTAGTATACTGCTGCTGATCTTCATCCGGAGTATCTGCAGATACAGTGCTGTCAAGTGGCTTTGCCGCATGTCCGGCAGAAGGTGTCTGACTGCCTTCTTTACCTGCGTCTGTATGCCGCAGCGCCGACTCGGCGGCGCTCACAGCCTGCCGGACATGAAGGAAGGACGGAAAGCCGAAGCCCTCCTTCGGCAGTGTTTTTTTCTCCTGCGGAAGAATCTGTCCGGTCCGGATATCCGCGACGGAAGCCGTGCGGTCATTCGGAGCGGCGCCGCTTTTTGCGGCGGCCTCGTATTTTCTTTCCTCTTCGGTTCTTGGCCTGCCCCCGAAGCTTGGCATATCAAGCTCCGGACGCCCATCCGCACCGGGAATCGATGTGACTGATGCATTGTCCGGAAGATCAGCCGGAGTCGCCGCAATCATATCCTGCCCCAGCTTCTTTGCTTCCTCTCGCCGGACCTGCTCCTTCAGGCTCTCAAAATCCATTTCCCGGCGGGCTTCTTCCCGCTCATATTCCTCGCGGCGGACGTCCCTGCGGATCCGGCGCTTCTCAGCCGCCATCCGGCTCCTTCGCCCGATCGAGTGCAGGATCGGCTTCTGCGTCAGAAGCAGGAGTCCGATAAAAAGACCGATGATGGCAAGGAGCTCCGCGCCGATCATGCCAAAGGCCGTGCCGAAAAGCAGCACGAGGACACCTCCCAGAAGCCCGCCTCCGGAATGCCCCGCATACGAAGCTTCATAAAAGGCAAGCGGAGCCTGTCCCTGGGTAAAACCGGCGCTAAAAAGCTGAGCAATCGCACACAGAAACAAAAAAATCAGAGTGAGACCTGTCATTTTCCGCGCGATCAGGCGGTTAAACCGATTGGCCGCGTAGAAAAAGCTCCCCGCAAGGAAGAGAAACGGAAATGCATATTCCATCGCGCCAAACAGGCCGAAGCAGACATTGCTCACCAGGTTTCCGACCAATCCGGCCCGGCCAATATTGCCGAGCAGGAGCATTAAAGAAAGACCGATAACCAAAAGGAGCAGGATATCGACCCAGACCGTACCGAGCTCAGCCCTCTCCCCTGCCGATGAGGAGGCACGTCCCTTCGCCTTTGTGGCTGAAGCAGACGCTTTCTCTGCCTCCCTGGTGCGGGTCGCGGACGAGGTCCGCCTTACAGAAGATGCTCTCCCTGCGGAATTTCTTCCTTTTGCTGAGGTTCTTCCTGTAGATGTTTTCCTTGCAGAGGATGCGCTCTTCCTTCCCGAGGTCCGTCTCTTGGCCGATGCGGATTTTCGCCCTGCGGTCTTTTTTACGGTAGTACGTGAAGAGCGGCTGCGCGTTTTCCCCGCGCGGCCGCTCTTTGATGAAGTTTTCTTTTTCACAGATGCAGACATGCAAAACTCCCCGAAATTACATAGCAAAACTGGCTGCCACCGCAATGACGCCGAAGACGAAGCTGAGAAATGCGAACGGTCTTGAGCCCGCGCGTCTTGTCAGCTTCAGCATCCTGCGGATCACAAGCATTCCTGTCAGCGCCGCAGAAATGGCTCCGGGAATCGCGGTCATCAGGAAATGACCATTGATGGTCCCCGCCCCGATTCCGGAGATAAGTCCGGCAAGAAATGCACCCAGCACAACCGGAACCGAAATCAGATACGAAAACCGGATTGCGCTCTTTGCGCGGAAGCCGGACAGAATCGAGGAACTGATCGTCACAGCGGAGCGTGAGAGCCCAGGCAGGACAGAAAAGCCCTGCACAATTCCCGTCCAGAACGCGCTCCGGAGCGGAATCTCCTTCACGACCTTTCCCTGTGGCCGGATCATGCTCATGACAAGCAGGATCACGCCCGTCAGAATAAAGCCGGCGCCTGTATACAGCAGCGACCCGCTGACTCTTGCGGCCGCCTTCCAGAGGATAAGCCCTATGAGCGCCGTCATCAGAGCTGATGAGAGTGTCATCACGACCAGCCTCCGGTAGGTGGTTGTCACGATCCTTGCGTATCTCGGTTCCTCGCCGGAACGGGACGCGCGCAGATAAAGGGCCGCATTGCTCCGAGTATCCCGGAGCATCCGGAGAAGCTCCCGGGCCATTTTTTTCAGGTCATTCTGCAGACAGATGAGAAGCGCAGCGAGCGTTCCCAGGTGCAGAAATGCCAGGTAAGCGAGTGCCTCGTCTCCTGTAAATCCGGTCATCTGCCGAAGAATAACAAGAATGCCGGATGAACTGACCGGTATGAATTCCGTGAGACCCTGCACGACACCCGCCAGGACAGATATCAGTACATCCATACATTCCCCACGTTAAGCTTTGTCAGGCTTCCTCTTCATCCCAGTTCGTATATACGTCCTGGACATCATCGCTCTCATCGAGAAGGTCCAGGATCCGGTTCAGCTGACCGATCGCTTCCGGATCTGTCAGATGGACATACGTCTGCGGAATCATCGTGACATCCGCGGATTCCGTCGGGATGTTCTTCGCATCAATGGCCTTCTTGACTGCCTCAAAGTCCTCCGGGGCCGTAATGATCTCATAGTGGTCCCCATTGTCCTGGAAGTCCTCCGCGCCGGCGTCAAGTGCCTCCATCATGAGGTCGTCGGCATCCATATCGCACTCTTCTTTATCAATGATGATCTGGCCCTTTTCGTCGAACATGTAGGAGACGCAGCCCGGAGTTCCGACATTGCCATTTCCCTTGGAAAATGCAGAGCGGACATCCGCTGCCGTCCGGTTGTTGTTGTCCGTCAGCGCCTTGACAATGATCGCGACACCGGCCGGGCCATAGCCCTCATACGTCAGCGTCTCGTAATTGGCGCCGTTTGCATCGCCGGCTGCCTTCTTTATGCCGCGCTCAATCGTATCATTCGGCATGTTGGCTGCCTTGGCCTTAGCCACAACCGTTGCCAGCTTGAAGTTATTGTTGACGTCCGGGCCGCCTTCCTTGACAGCAACCGCGATCTCACGTCCGATGATCGTGAAGATCTTGCCCTTTGCGGCGTCGTTCTTCTCCTTCTTGTGCTTTATGTTTGCGAACTTTGAATGTCCTGACATGTTCCTTCTCCTTTTTTCTCTGGCAGTCTCTCTGCCCTTACTTTTCTGATCGTGTGGTTCTCAGTTTTTAATATATGGAACAGGAAATGATTTCCTGTTACCGTCTTGTCATCCGGCCCGGGGATATGCCCGAGTCTTGCGGTCAGATACCCGCTCAGTGTCTCAAAATCCTCTCCGCTGAAATCACAGCCGAGCACATCACCGGCCTCCTCCAAAGAGATCATGCCGTCCATCACATAGCTTCCGCCGGACCGGCTCGCCGCCTCGTGCTCATCGTGGTCGTATTCATCCAGAATGCTGCCGACGATCTCCTCGAGAATATCCTCCATCGCGATGAGCCCGGAGGTCTGTCCGTACTCATCGACAATGATGACCATCTGGATTTTCTGCGACCGCATGTGGTCCAGAATGCTGCCGATCGGCCGCGTCTCCGGGTAGATCGTCGCCTCTCTCACGAGATGTGGAACATCCGAGACGGGGACGTCTCTCATTTCCGGATTCTTCAGGTATACGCGCATGGCGTCGCGGAATGTAAGGATTCCGAGGATGGTGTCAATGTTGCCGTCATAAACCGGATAGCGGGAATTGGATCCGTTCAGGATCTCCGGGACCGCATCCTTAAGCGGCATGCTCCCGTCAATGGCGACGATGTCATTCCGATGCGTCATGACATCCCGCGCGTCCGTGTCCCGGAATTCCAGGATATTACGGATCATCTCCGCCTCATTTTCACGGATCGTACCGTTTGAGTCCGCCTCATCGACATACGACTTGAATTCATCCTCCGCCGCTGTGTCCTGCGGCTCTTTTTTTCGTTTTGAAAACAAATCTAACATACTTATCCGAAATAATCAACCTGTTCCAGAGTGATGCCCCGCCGCTCATAGCTTCTCGGGACGCGCTTTGAAAGACCGCAGACGAGCTCGTAATTAAATCTCCCGCTCCTTGCGCCGACCTCCTCCGCGGAAATATGCTCCTCTCCCTGATATCCGATCAGCACAACCTCATCGCCGACCGCCGTCTCCGGAAGAGAGGTGACGTCCACCATGAACTGGTCCATGCAGATCCTTCCGATAATCGGAACCCGCCGGCCATGGATCAGGACCTCGCCGCGGTTACTGAGCGACCGCGGCCATCCGTCGGCATATCCGACCGGGACGGTAGCCACTCTGGTCGGCGCTTTCGTGACATAGGTCCCGCCGTAGCTGATGGCCCGGCCGGCCGGAAGCGTCTTCACAAAGCTTACGTGACTGACCAGCGAAAGGACAGGCTGCAGCTCTGTCATCTCGGAGGCAACCTCCTCAGACGGCATAAGCCCGTAGTTGGTGATTCCCGACCGGACCATGTCCAGATGCGCGTCCGGGAACCGCATGAGGGCCGCGCTGTTTGCGACATGGTGGATCGGGATGTCGACATGCTTTGTCTCAAGGAGGTCTGCCATCCACTGATATTTGGCCAGCTGCTCCGCGATCGGCCGTGTCTCCTTCTCGTCCGCCCGTGCAAAATGCGTGAACATTCCCTCGATCTTCAGATTCGGAAGCTCCGAAATCTTTCGGATCGTCTCCGCATCCCCCTCTGTGCACTGAAACCCGATCCGGCTCATGCCGGTATCGAGCGCGATGTGACAGAGGGCCGTCTTATTGAGTCCCTTCGCCGTCTTGTTCAGCGCCTCCGCTGAAACCGGATCGAAAATGCAGGCCCGGATGTCATAGTCGATCATGTCTTCATAGGATTCTTCAAATGCATATCCGAGAAGAATGATCGGCTTCATGATTCCGCCGCACCGGAGCTGCATAGCCTCCTCCGGGGTTGCACACGCATATCCCCAGATATACGGCTTTCCCTCGAGCTGCCGCGCGATCTGCAGGGCGCCGTGCCCGTAGCAGTCCGCCTTGACGACAGCACAGATCTTTGTTCCCTCCTTCAGGCGGCTCCGCATGACTTCAAAATTATGATCGACCGCGTCCAGATCAATGTGGGCGCATATTCTGCTGTATTTTTTCATTTTCTGCCCTCTGTCTGTACTGTCCGGAGACCTCGTATGATATCTCCGGCCGTCATATATTCCGCGCCGTTTTCCTTCCTTGCCGCATCCCCCGCAAGCCCGTGAAGGAACGCTGCCGCGGCTCCCGCCAGATACGGATCGCATCCCCGCGCAAGAAGGGCCCCGGTGATGCCGGTCAGGACATCGCCGGACCCCGCCGTAGCCATCCCTTCATTTCCGGACAGGTTGATGTAGACCGGTCCCTCCGGAACAGCGGTGACTGTCCTTGCGTCCTTCAGGACCAGACAGACCCCGTTTTCCCGCGCGAAGGCAGAGGCACACCCGACCGGGTCCTCCTTGATCTCGCGGACACTCATGCCGGTAAGACGCGCCATCTCGCCGATGTGCGGCGTCAGGATCAGTGGTCCGTCGTGGCTCCGGAGGCTCTCCAAATCGCCGTGCAGGCAGTTCAGCGCATCCGCGTCGAGCACAATCGGCTTCCCGCGCGTGCCAAGGAGATGGAGCACAATATCCCGCGTCCGCTCTCCCGCTCCCATGCCGGGACCGCAGCAGATGGCGTCCGCCCAGTCGAAGTACTCGTCCATGGCGTCCGCTGCCTCCTCGGCCGTGTCGAAGGTTGCAAGCATCGCCTCCGGAAGAAGCGTCTGCAGAATCTCCCGGTTTTCACGAACCGTGAGGATCCGCACCATGCCGCAGCCCGTATGGAGCGCGCCGGAGGCGCTGAAGCAGGATGCGCCGGCCATATTGACGGAGCCGGCGATCACCAGCACCTTGCCGAACGTCCCCTTGTTGCCGTCCGCAGGCCTTGCAGGGAGGATGCGGGCGAGGTCCTTTTTCTCAAGCGCAAAAATCCCGCTGTCTCCTTCCCAGGGGTCTGTGTCATCGACGACGCCGATATCAGCGGGAATCACCGTTCCCGCGTATCCGCAGCCCGGATAAAGGAGAAGCCCCGGCTTCAGGAGCTGCATCGTCACGGTTACGGCCGCCTTCACGGCGCATCCCATGACACATCCCCTGTCGGCGGAAATGCCGCTCGGGATATCGACAGCCAGCACCCGTGTCCCCGACTCATTGATCCGCCGGATGACGTCCGCATAGCGTCCGGTGACCGGGCGGCTTAAGCCGATGCCGAAAATCGCGTCCACAATCACATCATATGCCGTCATGTCCGGATTATCTGTCTCAGGGATCTTAAGCCGCCGGCAGAGCTCCCGCTGCCTTGCCGTCTCCTCGGTCAGATGGTCCGGATTTCCGACAAACCAGACGGTCGCGTCCACTCCCTTGAGGAAGAGAATACGGGCCGCAGCGAAGCCGTCCCCGCCGTTGTTGCCGGACCCGCAGACGCAGAGCACGCGAAGCGGCGATGCATCCGCCGTTCCCTCATCCGTCCTTTCAGACAAATGAAGGACAGCCTCTGCACACGCAAAGGCCGCCCGCTCCATCAGCACGGCCGACGGAACACCGATTCTCCGGATCGTACGGCCGTCCAGTGATTTCATTTCTTCAGAATTTACAATATGCCGCATAGTAGTTATCATTATATATTCCGCCCTTTTGCTTGTCAATTTTTTCACTGTATGTTTAAATGGCCTGTGGAACAGTCAAAACGAAGGATCAGGGAAAGACATGATACTGAATATCAGCGATATCACAAAATCATTTGACGGAAAGGACGTCCTGCGCGGCGTCTCCTTCCACATAGAGGACCACGAGAAGGCGGCGCTCGTCGGCGTAAACGGCGCGGGCAAATCCACGCTTTTAAAAATCATCATGGGCGAGCTTGCGCCGGACTCCGGACAGGCCGTGCTCGCGCGCGACGCGAAGATCGGGTATCTCGCGCAGCATCAGGCCCTGACGGGAACCATGACCATCTATGAGCAGCTCTTAAACGTCCGGAAGGACATTCTGGAGACCGCGGAGGCCATGGCCCGTTCCGAGCAGCAGATGACGGTGCTTAAGGGAGATGCGCTCGAGGAGGAAATGAAAACCTACGCAAAATTGACCGAGCGCTTCCAGCGCGCGGACGGGTACGCCTACCGGAGCGAGGTGACCGGAGTCCTGAAGGGCCTCGGTTTTTCGGAGGAGGATTTCGGGAAGCATATCGGCGAGCTCTCCGGCGGGCAGAAGACCCGCGTCGCCCTCGGCCGGCTTCTCCTCACAGCCCCGGACATCATCCTGCTCGATGAGCCGACGAACCATCTCGACATGCACTCGATCGAGTGGCTCGAGACCTATCTCATGAATTACAAGGGAGCCGTCCTCATCGTATCGCACGACCGCTACTTTTTAAACCGGGTCGTCACGAAGGTTGTCGAGATCGAAAACGGGGTGTCCCGCACCTACAGCGGCAACTACGATGCCTTTTCAGAGAAGAAGGAGCAACTCCGGAAGGCCCAGTACGCCGCCTGGGTGAACGCCGAGCGCGAGCGGAAGCACCAGGAGGACGTCATCGCGAAGCTGAAGCAGTTTAACCGCGAGAAATCGATCCGGCGCGCGGAGTCCCGCGAAAAAATGCTGGACAAGATGGAGATGCCGGAGAGGCCCGAGGAGCTGAACACGAAAATGAACCTCCGGCTTGTTCCGAAGGCAGAGAGCGGCCACGATGTTCTCACCGCCCGGGGCCTCACGAAGGGCTTTGACGGCGTCACGCTCTTTCGGGACATTTCATTTGAAATCAAGAAGGGCGAGCACGTCGCGCTGATCGGCAATAACGGGACCGGAAAATCGACGATGCTGAAAATCTTAAACGGCGTGATCCCGGCTGACAGCGGCACCTTCGTGCTCGGAAGCAACGTCACGGTCGGCTACTACGATCAGGAAATGCAGGTCCTTGACAGCTCGAAGTCAATCTTCGACGAAATTTCGGATGACTACCCGTCGATGACCAACACGGAGATCCGGACTGCGCTGGCCGCCTTCCTGTTCACAAATGACGACGTATTCAAGCTGATCGGTGATCTCTCCGGCGGCGAGCGGGCGCGCGTCTCCCTGTGCAAGCTGATGCTGTCAAACTGCAACTTCCTGATCCTCGATGAGCCGACGAACCATCTCGACATCGATTCCCGGGAAATTCTCGAGGGCGCGGTCCGAGCCTATGAAGGAACGGTTCTCTACGTTTCCCACGACCGGTACTTTATCAACCGGACGGCGACCCGGATTCTCGACCTGACGCACAAGCAGCTCCTCAATTACATCGGGAACTACGACTATTATCTCGAGAAGAAGGACGCCGTGGAGAAGGCAGCTCTCGGCGAAGAGGCCGTGGCGCCCTCTGTCTCCGGTCTCCCGACCGAGGCGAAGAAGGACTGGAAGGCGCAGAAGGAAGAGGAAGCGAAAAAGCGGAAGCGCGAAAATGACCTGAAGAAGACAGAGGCAAGGATTGAGGCTCTTGAGACAGAAAGCAGCGAAATCGACGCGAAGTTCAGTGATCCGGCGATCGCGACCGATGTCGCGGAGCTGACGAAGCTGTCGAAACGGAAAGACGAAGTTGAGCAGGAGCTCGAGGACCTGTACACGCGCTGGGAGGAGCTGCAGGAGGAGTAAACGCGTACAAATACCGTAACGGTTCAGCGCCCCAGACGCAGAACGCTTTGCGTTCCAAGGGGCACTGAATAATCATCAAAAAGAGGAACCTGCAAAAACAGCAGGTTCCTCTTTTATACTGGCAAATATCAGGTGCTTCAGACTCAGAACGCCTCGCGTTCTTCGTTATCACGGGAAGGCACCGCGGTCAGCGTTGTGGCTGATTACAGCATTTTCTCCAGATTTGCGCGGATCGCCTGGATGAACTCAAGCGAATTCACCTTCTTCGGGTTCGGAAGAGTCGTGATTCTCGTCAGGTCGCCGGTCATTGTACCGGACTCGATCGTATCAAGTGTTGCCTTCTCGAGCTTGTCAGCAAATGCAGAGAGCTCCGGCAGGTTGTCGAGCTCGCCGCGCTTTCTGAGCGCGCCGGTCCATGCGAAGATGGTCGCCACGGAGTTCGTGGAGGTCTCCTCTCCCTTCAGGTACTTGTAGTAATGCTTCTGCACCGTTCCGTGCGCTGCCTCATACTCATAGTAGCCCTTCGGGGATACGAGCACGGACGTCATCATTGCCAGAGATCCGAACGCAGAGGACAGCATATCGGAGAAGACATCGCCGTCATAGTTCTTGCACGCCCAGACAATGCCGCCCTCGCACTTCATAATACGGGCGACTGCGTCGTCGATCAGAGTGTAGAAATACGTGATGCCGGCCTTCTCGAATTTCTCCTTGAACTCGTCCGCATAGACGCGCTCGAAGATTTCCTTGAAATCGCGGTCATAGGTCTTGGAGATTGTGTCCTTGGTCGCAAACCAGAGGTCCTGCTTTAAGTCCAGCGCATACTGGAAGCAGCTTCTGGCAAAGCTCTCGATCGACGGATCGATGTTGTAGATGCCCTGGATGATGCCTGCGCTCTCAAAATCAAAGATCGTCTTCTCTGTGACGGTTCCGTCCTCCGCCTCAAAGACGAGCTTGGCCTTTCCCTTGCCCGGAACGCGAATCTCCGTGTTCTTATAGACATCGCCGTAAGCGTGACGGGCAATCGTGATCGGCTTCTTCCAGTTGCGGACACACGGCTCGATTCCCTTGACGACGATCGGGCAGCGGAACACCGTTCCGTCGAGCATCGCGCGGAGCGTGCCGTTCGGGCTCTTCCACATCTTCTTCAGACCGTACTCCGTGACACGTGCCGGGTTCGGGGTAATCGTCGCGCACTTGACGCCGACCTTATATTTCATGATTGCATTTGCGGCATCGACCGTCACCTGGTCGTCTGTCTCGTCGCGGTACTTGAGGCCGAGATCGTAGTACTCTGTCTTCAGGTCAATAAACGGCGTCAGCAGCTCGTCCTTGATCATCTTCCAGAGAATTCTTGTCATCTCGTCGCCGTCCATCTCAACGAGCGGTGTCGTCATTGCAATTTTGCTCATAGCAGCAGTTCTCCTCTCTTATGGTTGGCCTTCATCCGCCCCGCCGCCTTCTCGCAAAAGGCTGCCTGGCAGGTCGGATATGCTACCTACCTTATCACGTCAGCTTATTAAAGTCAAATAAGGAGCGCGTCACCTGACGCGCTCCTTATCGTGATAGTATAGTCGTTACATCATTTCTGCGAACCGAGCACCTGCTTGTTCTGCGCGATGTATGTGACCAGAGAGATCACGGTCAGTGCGCAGGATACGTAAATGAGAATCTCCTGCAGGTAGAAAAGTGGCCCCGACTTGAAATAAATGATGAGCATGATTTCCATGATCATCTGAGAGACCGTCTTGCATTTGCCCCAGTAATTGGCCTGGATCACGATGCCGTTGTCGGAGGCAACGAGACGGAAGCCGCTGATAATAAATTCCCGGGCGATAATAATAATGACGACCCAGGTCGGAATTCTGCCGAGGTCAACGAGGCAGATCAGCGTGGAGCAGACAAGCAGTTTGTCCGCGAGCGGGTCCATGAACTTTCCGAAGTCCGTAATCAGATGGCGCGCCCGCGCAATCTTGCCGTCCAGCATATCGGTCAGGGACGCGGCGACATAAATGATGAGCGCGGCCCACATCCATCCGCCCTGCGCCCGTCCCGCGAGCATGCAGATGACGAACGGAACGAGCAGCACCATGCGGAGGCATGTCAGCTTGTTCGGCAGATTCATATTTTTGAGAAATCCCATGGTAAACTCTCCTTCCTTGTGTCAGGCGTCCGGATATTCTTCTGTTCCCTCGAGGTCATATTCCGAGGCGCCCGTGATCCGGACATCGGCGAAGTCGCCGCTCATCAGGCTGCGCTCCGACTGAAAGAACACGAGGCCGTCTACAGACGGAGCGTCCGCGTAGGTTCGTCCGACATAGACGCCGTCCTCGGGAATGCTTCCCTCCGTGAAGACGCGCAGCTTCCTGCCAATAAGGGACTGTCCGCGTGCGGCGGAAATCTCCTGCTGCAGGGACATAATCTCATCGCGCCGCTTTTCCATGACAGTCTCCGGAACCTGCGGCTCCATTGATGCGGCGGGCGTTCCCTCCTCCCTCGAGTAGGTGAATACGCCGAGCCGGTCAAACCTCATGCGGCGGACAAAATCCATGAGAATCTGATGGTCTTCATCCGTCTCTCCCGGAAAGCCGGAAATGAGCGTCGTCCGAAGCGCAATGTCCGGGATTTTCTCCCGCAGCATGCCAATTTTCTCAATCAGCTCGGCCTCTGTCGTCCGGCGGTTCATGCGCTTTAAGACAGCGTCCGACGCGTGCTGGACCGGCATATCGAGGTAGTGGCAGATTTTCGGCTCTTCAGCCATGACATCAACGAGCTCCGGATAAATATCCTCCGGGTAGCAGTAGAGAATGCGGATCCACTCGATGCCCGGAATATCTGAGAGGCGCTTCAAGAGAACATGAAGCATCGGCTTTCCGTAGATGTCCGACCCGTAGAGAGTCGTCTCCTCCGCGACAAGAATCAGCTCCTTTACGCCCTGCCCGGCAAGACCGAAGGCCTCCGCCGTGAGCTTTTCCATCGGATAGCTCCTGTACCGTCCGCGGAACGACGGGATCGCGCAGTAGGTGCAGTGCTTGTCACACCCCTCCGCGATTTTCAGGTATGCAAAATGACCTCCGGTCGTGATCACGCGCTCGTCCGGATCGAGCTCAGGGTCCGTCGAGATGTCGTCCATGACGGCGTCTCTTGTGCCTCCCAGCGCGTCCGAGATCGCCTTCGCGATGCCGTCAATTCCGGTCGTTCCGACGATGCCGTCGATCTCCGGGATCTCATCCAGGATCTCGTCCTTATAGCGCTGCGCCATGCAGCCGGACACGATAAGCACCTTCAGCTTCGCGGTCTCCTTGAGACGCGCGAGCGAAAAGATCTGATCGATGCTCTCCTTCTTCGCCTCGTCAATGAAGCAGCAGGTGTTGACGACCGCAGCCTCGGCCTCATTTTCATCGTCGGTGATCTCAAAGCCTGCTCTCGTGAGAACACCCAGCATTTTTTCGGAGTCGACGAGGTTCTTGTCGCATCCGAGTGACACCATAAGTAATTTCATCTGGACGGATCAGCCCTCATCATCATAGGTCTCGTCATTCGGAAGAATGTGGACCTTGCCCTGGTAAATCTCATCGACAGCGATTGAGAGCGGCTTCTCACCCTCTGTGGTCTTGACAAGCGGAACATCTCCGTCGACAATCTGGCGCGCGCGCTTTGCCGTCGCCATGACGATTGAGTAGCGGCTCGATACGATCGGCGTCGTGTCATCCTCGCTTGCCTTGTTAACAACCTCCATCATTTCCTTGTAAGACGGACGAATCAGCATAGTTTAGTTCTCCTCCTTTGCTTTAAATGCCTGTACTTCCTCAGTGATTTCCCGGATAAAATCAACGTTCCGGTCTGTGCGCATGTGCGCGGTCCCGGCGTCGATTTCAGAGGCCCGGTCGCGGTCCGGACCAAACCGGCCCGTTTCCTTCAGCTGCGCCTTCTCATGCTCTGCGCGGATGATCATGTGCAGGTCCTCGGCGCACCGCTCCGCGCTGTCGTTGATCAAAAGATAATCATAGGCGGAAATGGATTTCGCCTCCCGCGCCGCGTTTGCGAGCCGCTTCCGGATTTTCTCCGGCGTCTCTGTCCCGCGTCCGATGAGCCGCTCTCTCAGGATCTCCGCTGACGGAGTCGTCAGGAAAATGAGCGGCGTGTCCGGAAACTGCTGCTTGATCTGCATGGCGCCCTGAACCTCGATCTCCAGAATGACATCGATGCCCTTCGCGAGCTTCTCATCGACATATTTCCGCGGCGTCCCGTAGGAGCAGTCCGTGTAACAGGCATACTCATAGAAGCCGTTTTCACGGATCATCCCCTGAAATTCCTCATCGGTCACAAAATAGTAATTGACTCCGTTCTTCTCTCCTTCTCTTGGCGCCCTTGTCGTGCAGGACACGGAGAGCGCGTAGTCGGGGTACTTGTCCAGAAGTACCTTCAGGACCGTTCCCTTCCCCGCGCCCGAAAAGCCGGACAGAACAACGATAATTCCCTTCTCAGCCATGGGACCTCCTTTGATGTGTTATATGCTTTGCGTCACTCGATATTCTGGATCTGCTCGCGGAGCTTTTCGATCACGGTCTTCATGGCGATCCCGATATCGGCCGTCACAATATCGCCCGCCTTCGAGAGCGTCGTATTCGCCTCGCGGTTCATTTCCTGCGCGAGGAAGTCGAGCTTTCGCCCGACGGCACCGCCATTTGTCAGGTCATCCGTCATCTGACGGATATGGGACAGGAGGCGCACACACTCCTCATCGGTGCAGATCTTGTCGGCATAGACGACGCACTCAGCTGCGATTCTTGTCTCGTCGATGCTTCTGTCGGCTAAAATGCCGGCAAGTGTCTCCTCGAGTCTCTCCCGGTACGCAGTCAGAATCTCCGGCTCATGGCGCTTCACCTCTTCCGCAAGCTCCTTCAGCTCGGCAAGCTTTCCGAGAAGATCGTCCTTCAGCCGCTCTCCCTCGCGCGTCCTGCTTCTGCGGAAGGCGTCGGCCGCCTCTCGGATAACCGGCTCGAGGCTCCTCCACAGCTCCTCCGCGTCTGCGCCTTCCTCACTCAGCGTGAAGACATCCGGGGCGGACGCGACGTCGGATACGCGGATCGACGGGTCTAGTCCGAATTTCTCGGCCATCTGCCTCATATACCGGACATAGGCGGCTGCCATGGCCTCGTTGTACCGGAGCGAGGACGCGCGCCCTGCCTGTTCTTCATCCGTGATAAAGACGTCGACCTTGCCGCGCGTCATGTATTCTTTGAGAACGTCCCGGATCCTTGTCTCGAGACTGCTCATGGATTTCGGCATCCGTATATTGAAATCGAGATAGCGGTTGTTGACGGACTTGATTTCCACTGTCAGTTTTCTCGTCTCATCAGCCGCCTCCGCGCGGCCGAATCCGGTCATGCTGCAAATCATCTGATCAGAATTCTCCTTTGCGCATATAACTCCATAGTGCATCCTATTTTAGCGCAGGCCCGCAGATCCGTCAACCGGAGATATGAAAACAGGAGCGGTGAGGCTACTGTTCACACGTCATCCCCAAGTCGCATGCGGTCGCGAATATCAGGGCGGTATCGGGCAGTGTGTACAGCGGCCGGAAAGCATGGTATAGTGGTACAGATTCTTGAAAAAAAGAGGTAAGCATATGGCTTTTGATGGCATCACAACGGCAGCGGTCGTCCGGGAGCTCTCCGATTCTCTCACGGGCGGCGGAATCAGCCGCATTGTCCAGACGGAGAAGGACGAGCTGCAGCTGCTGATCAAAAATAATAAGAAACAGTACATTTTATTTATGAGCGCCAATGCGTCTCTCCCGCTCATTTATCTGAGTGACGAGAAGAAGGAGGCGCCGATCACGGCCCCGAATTTCTGCATGCTGCTCCGGAAGCACATCCAGGGCGGCCAGATCACGGCTGTCACGCAGCCGGGCCTCGAGCGCGTCGTCATTTTCGACATCACGCACCGGGACGAGCTCGGTGACCTACGCGAAAAGAAGCTGATTCTTGAGCTCATGGGGAAATACAGCAATATCATTTTCACGGATGAGGACAATACGATCATCGACAGCATCAAGCGCGTGCCTGCCAGCATGAGCTCTGTCCGCGAGGTGCTCCCCGGCCGGAAGTGGTTTATTCCGGCACAGAACAAGGCGGATCCGCTCTCCATCCAAAATGAGGACAGCTTTCTTTTAAAGCTCTCCGGCGGCGCCTCCCCCGATATCGTGAGGGCGCTGTACGGAACCTTCACGGGTCTCTCGCCGGCAGCGGCCGAGGAGTTCGTCTTCGAGTCCGGCATTGACCCGCGAAAGACCTTCGCGGACCTTGCGCCTTCTGAAAAATCCCGCCTCGCCTCTGTCTTTCTCGGCCACATGGAGAGAATCCGGAGCGGCTCCTTTACGCCGAATATTGTTCTAAAGGACGGAGTGCCGGTTGAATTCGGCGTCTTCCCCTACCGGATGTACGGGGATGAGGAAGCCATTTCCGGGGAAAGGTACGCTGCGGGGCCGGCCGGATATTCATTTTCCTATCCGGATTCTGTCTCGCATATGCTGCTCTCCTACTACGGGGCAAAGGACCGCGTGACGCGCATGCGGCAGAAATCGGCGGACCTTCGGCATCTGGCTTCGACGGCTCTTGAGCGCACAAACAAAAAATTCGCCATCCAGCAGAAGCAGCTCGCCTCGACGGCCAAGAAGGACAAGTATCGCATTTACGGGGAAATGCTGAACGCGTACGGATATGAAGCCAAGGAGGGCGCAAAGTCTCTCGCCTGCCAGAATTACTACACGGGCGAGCCGCTCACCATCCCGCTCGATCCGACGATGACCGCGCAGCAGAACGCGCAGAAATATTTTGCGCGCTACGGAAAGCTGAAGCGGACGGAGGAGGCACTTACCGGCCAGATTGCGGAGACGGAGGCGGACCGCGAGCAGCTGGAATCCATTCTCACGTCCATCGATCTCGCGGAGTCCGAGGCGGACCTTCACCAGATCAGGCGCGAGCTCTCTGATTACGGCTTCGCGCAGAAGAAAGCTGCGGTGAAAAAGGGCGCGAAGCGGGAATCGAAAGCGGCCCCGTACGAATATCTGTCCTCAGACGGCTTCACGATGTATGTCGGACGGAACAACTACCAGAACGAGGAGCTTGATTTTAAGATCGCAAATGGCGGCGACTGGTGGTTCCACGTTAAAGGCGCGACGGGTTCTCACGTCATCGTCCGCACGATGGGAAAGGAAGTCCCTGACCGCACATTTGAGGAGGCGGGCGCCCTCGCCGCCTGGTATTCCTCGGAGCGGAAGTCACCGAAGGTGGAGGTCGATTACACACAGAGAAGGAACCTGAAAAAGAAAAACGGCGGTAAGCCCGGCTTCGTCATCTATCACACAAATTATTCGCTGATGGCAGTCCCCGATATCTCAAAGCTGAAGCGGGTGCGGTGAGCCATAGATATTCAGCACCTTCAAACTCGGAATGCTGAATGGTTACAAAAGAAGGAGCGGCAGAATCCACATGGAATCTGCCGCTCTTTTTTTCATTTGTTCATGTACCGTCAGCCATAAAATGTGCTGGCCCGTGAGCCTTATTTCCGGATAACGAAGTTGATGATTCTTCCCGGAACATAGATTTCCTTGACAATGGCGGCATCACCGATCTTGTCAGCCACTGCAGCCTTGCCGGCGCTCAGGGCCTCATCCTTCGAAGCCTTGACGGACAGACGGATGACTGCCTTTGTCTTGCCCATGATCTGGACCGGAATATCCTTCTCATCGTCCGCAGCGAGCTTTGCGTCAGCCTTCGGCCACTCCTGATGGAAGACAGAGTCCGTATGGCCAAGACGCTCCCAGATTTCCTCACTGATGTGCGGTGCAAATGGAGCAAGAAGACTCACATATGTCCCGATCGTCTCCTTGTCGATGCCGCCTTCCTTCTGCGCGATCTTCTGCATCTGGTTGTTGTACTCCATAAATTTGGAGACCGCCGTGTTCAGCGCGAACTGGTTGAGACGCATCGTGATGTCCTGAATCAGCTTGTGACGGAGCTTGATCATCTCCGGGGTCGCCTTTACGTCCGCGTCAATCGAATCGAGCGCGAGGTTCCAGAATTTCTTCAGGAACCGGTTGACTCCGTCGATTCCTCTCTCGTCCCACGCGGAATCCTGTTCCGGCGGACCGATGAAGAGCTCATAGAGTCTCAGAGAATCACAGCCGTAATCCCGGACCATGTCATCCGGAGAGACAACGTTGCCGAGGGACTTTGACATCTTGATGCCCTTCGGTCCGAGAATCATGCCCTGGTTGAACAGTCTCTGGAACGGCTCATCAAAATCAATGACGCCGATGTCATGCAGGAACTTCGTGTAGAATCTCGAATACAGCAGGTGAAGGACCGCGTGCTCGACACCGCCGATGTACATATCGACCGGAAGATACTTGTCTGCCTTCTCGCGGCTCACAAGCTCCTTGTCGTTATGAACATCCACGTAGCGCAGGAAATACCAGGAAGACCCGGCCCACTGCGGCATGGTATTCGTCTCACGCTTTGCAGGTCCGCCGCAGCACGGGCAGGTTGTATTGACCCAGCTGTCAATCGCTGCCAGCGGAGATTCGCCTGTGTCGGTCGGCTGATACGACTCGACATCCGGAAGAAGAACCGGAAGCTGTTCCTCCGGTACCGGCACCGCACCGCATTTCGGGCAGTGAACAATCGGAATCGGTTCGCCCCAGTAGCGCTGTCTCGAGAAGACCCAGTCGCGAAGCTTGTAGTTGACGGTCTTGCGGCCGATGCCCATCTTCTCAATGAGGAACGGAGCTTCCTTCTTGAGCTTCGAGGATTCCATTCCGTTCCAGTCGCCGGAATTGATCATGGTGCCGGAAGCCTCTGTATAGGCCTCCTTCATGTCCTTGATTTCCTTCCCGTCCTTCGCAATAACCTGAATGATCGGGAGGCCGAATTTCTTTGCAAATGCAAAGTCTCTGTCATCATGGGCCGGTACGCACATGATGGCTCCGGTGCCGTAGTCTGCAAGAACATAGTCGGACAGCCAGATCGGAATCTTCTTCCCGTTCAGCGGGTTCACAGCGTAAGCGCCCGTGAAGACACCGGTCTTCTCCTTGTTCTGTACACGCTCGACATTGGATTTGTTGGCGGCATATTTGCAATAATCATCGACTGCCTGTGCCTGCTCCGGCGTTGCAATCTTCTTCGCAAGCTCATGCTCCGGAGAAAGGACCATGAAGGTCGCGCCCCAGAGTGTGTCCGGACGGGTCGTGTAGACCGTGATCTTCTCATCTCTTCCGTCCACCGGGAAATCAACCTCGGCGCCGTAGGAACGTCCGATCCAGTCTCTCTGCATTTTCTTGACCTTGTCCGGCCAATCAAGTGTATCGAGACCGTCGAGAAGTCTGTCCGCATACTTTGTAATTCTCAGCATCCACTGACGGAGATTTTTCTTCGTGACCTCAGTTCCGCAGCGCTCACATTTGCCATCGACAACCTCCTCGTTTGCGAGGACTGCCTTGCAGTGCGGGCACCAGTTCAGAGGCATCTTCTTCTCATAGGCGAGGCCGTGCTTGAACATCTGGACAAAGATCCACTGCGTCCACTTGTAGAAGGACGGATCTGTCGTATTGAGCTCCATGTCCCAGTCGCGGATCGCGCCGATCTGCTTGATCTGACGCTTGATATTCCGGATATTGTTCGCCGTCGAAATTGCCGGATGCTGACCTGTCTTGATCGCGTAGTTCTCAGCCGGCAGTCCGAACGCGTCCCAGCCCATCGGATGGATGACATAGTGATTGCCGTCCATCATCTTGTAACGCGCCCATACATCGGAAATGACATAGCCTCTCCAATGGCCGACATGGAGTCCCGCGCCTGACGGGTACGGAAACATGTCGAGACAATAATACTTCGGCTTCTTCCCGTCATTGATATTGATCGGGTTTTCCTCCCATTTTTTCGTCCATTTCTCTTCCACCTCGAGGTGGTTATAGGGAACTGCCATATAATGCCTCCTTGCTAAGTCTAAGGCGGCTGCGCGTTCCTCCGCTTTTCATTTTCATGCGGAAAATGCATACAGACACCATTGTTCTCACGAGTGTTAATTCTATGGGTTCTGCCAGTATTTGTCAAGAAAATCGGGTGTCTCTTACAGGCCGTCATATTCTCCTGTTTCCCAGGAAGGCTGCGCGCAAAGGCCAGCGCCGCCGGACTGGAGGCCGCGTTACATTCTCCTGATTCCAAGGAAAGCTGCGCAGAGTCCGCGCTTTCCGTGCGACGCGCGGTGCGAGAACAGAAGCTCCGGATTGCAGCAGGTGCAGATGCCCGGCATCGTGATGTTCTCCCGCGGCACGCCTGCGTCCACCAGGATCTGACGGTTTGCCTCCTGAAGATTGAGCAGGTATTTTCCGTCCGGCTTCTCTTTGCTGAATTGCTCCGGAAACTGTTTGGCGACCTCACGGCTCACCTCGTAGCAGTCCTCGCAGATGGAGGGACCGATAGCCGCGAGAAGATCCGCGGGGTTTGTTCCGAATTCCTTCTGCATGCGCTCTACAGTGACCTGTCCCATCCGGGCCGCAGTGCCCCGCCATCCCGAGTGAGACAGCCCGATCGCATGATGAACGGGATCAACAAAATAGAGCGGCACGCAGTCTGCAAATACGGTGACCAAAGTGCAGCCGGGTTCATTTGTGACGAGACCATCGACATCGTCCCAGCCGACCGGCCTGGTCACGCCTCTGCCCCGGTCAGCTTCTGTCACGCGGCGCACATTTGTCGTGTGCGTCTGTTTTGATAAGACCAAATCATCCATATTAAGGCCGACTGCTTCAGAAAAAATCTTATAGTTTTCTTTGACGGTTTCCGGATCATCCCCGCGATTAAAGCCGAGGTTCATGCTTGCCAAGTACCCTTTGCTGATGCCCCCTAAGCGGGTGCTGAATGCGTTCTGAATCCAGTCCTCTCTGTCAAATGCAGGGACAGTCAGGTATGCGACATCGCCCTGCTCATGAAGCTGAAAGCCATTGTGATCCTTCCATTTGATTTTGATATTCATAGAATTGAAGTTGTTTCCTTTTGTTTTTGGCAGATGTATTAGTTTCTTGTACAAGGAAGAATTATAACAGAAATTTGTATGTTGTGCGGTTATGTATGTTGTTGTTGGTTGGTCTTGTATCTTCGGATAAATGTTTTGATTGATTTTTAGTTATTTATAATTGCGCATATATTTTTGTATTTATTTTTTATTGCTGCTTTTCACACTTAATCCCATTACCGTTCACACGCCATCAGACCTCGGTGAACGGTCAGCGATATCAGGAGCAGTGAGGGCGTTATACATTGTTCTCAGATCTCCTCTGCATTGAAGGCACGGAGGAGTCCGAAGATCACCCTGAGCCGCTGTGTCAGCGGCGAAGGGAAGCTGAGAAGGACGGAGTCTGCCCGATACCGCCCTGATATTCGCGACCGCATGCGACTTTGGATGGCGTGTGAGCAGTAACCTATTCTCTCTTTCCGTGAAAGTTATATTTTCTGTCCGATTGCCTCCGCTTCCATGAAATGGTAAAATAAGATTAAAAACAGGAAGCTGATTCCGGGAAAGGGAGCAGATCATCAATGAAAAAGCAGCCTCTTTACAAGAGCTTCGGACATGCATTTCAGGGAATTTTTGCAACGGTCAGAAAAGAACGGAACATCAAGATCCATCTGACTGTCATGGCCCTGGTGATCATTGCCGGCGCACTGCTTGGTCTTTCCGTGACCGAATGGTGCATCTGCACTCTCCTCTTCGGCCTTGTGATCAGTCTTGAGCTCGTGAACACAGCTGTCGAGGCTGCCGTTGATCTTGCGACGGACAAGTGGCATCCTCTTGCGAAGCTTGCAAAGGATGCGACCGCAGGTGCGGTCCTGGTATCCGCCATGGCCGCTGCTGTGATCGGGTTCATCATTTTCATTCCGAAGCTTGCTGCTCTCTTCTGAGCTTCCCCGGAGCGCGTGTCTGCCTGTAAAACCAAAAGGAGGAAAAGACTATGGCAAATATTCTTGAAGATGAAGTAAAGAAGATTTTTCTTCTCGGAATCGGAGCTGCCGCGACGACAGCCGAGAAATCAAAGGCGCTCGTCGATGACCTTGTAAAGAAGGGTGAAATCACAGTCGAGGAGGGAAAAACTCTCAACCAGGAGCTGAAGCACAAAATGAATGAAAAGAAGGCGGAGGCTGCCGACAAGGCAGAAAAAGCTGAAGAGCCGGCTGACAAGAAGGAAGCTGACAAGACCGTCACAGATGCAGAGGTTACTGATTTTCTTTCCAAGCTCTCTCCCGAGCAGCTTGCAGCACTTAAGGAGCAGGTAAATAAAGCCGACTGATGCCAGATAACGGATTTAAGACAGAACTGAAAACCGGCACGGAGACAGGGCCTGACAGACCGTCGGGCTCTGTTTCGTCATGCGAAGAAGCAGGCAATGAGCTCAGGCACAATGAGAACGGGCCGGCCTCAAGGCGGATGAATGACGACATTGTACGCGACGCTGAATTCGAGCCGGTGCCCGACAAGATCCGCAACGCGGATTTCGAGCCTGTACCGAATAAAATCAGCGATGGCAGTGACGGATCTGCACCGGATAAGATCCCCGACGCAGATTTCGAACCGGTGCCTGAGGACGGTGGTACGGCCTCCGGTCACGCCTCTCATCCTGATCATTCAGCTGCAGACCGCGGCGACAAGCTCAAAGGCCAGCCCGATCAGGCGGAGGCCGATTCCTCCTATATGGCCGGCGACGAAGTGAGCGGCGGAAAGAACCGCTCCCGGCTGCGCGAGATCATGGACGTGCTGCGCAGGAACCACATCACACGCGGCATCACACCGGAGAAGCTGCGCATCATTCTCGAGGAGCTCGGACCGACCTATATCAAGCTTGGCCAGGTTGTCTCCCTCCACTCAGACATTCTCCCGAAGGCCTACTGCGATGAGCTGATGAAGCTAAATTCTGAGGTTCCGCCGATGCCCTTCTCCGACGCAGTCGATGTGCTGAACCACTCCTATCGCATGGATTACCGCGATATCTTCGCCTCCATCGATGAGGTCCCGATCGGATCGGCCTCGATCGCGCAGGTCCACCGCGCAAAGCTCTTAAGCGGCGAGGACGTGATCGTCAAAATCGAGCGCAAGGGGATCTACAATACGATGGCGCGGGACATCCGCCTGCTTCAGCGGGCCGTAAAATTCCTGCCGCCGGTGGCAAACCTCAAAAATCTCGTCGACCTGGGTCAGGTCCTCGACGAAATGTGGCGGGTTGCCCAGGAGGAAATGGATTTCCTCAAGGAAGCCGCGAACATGGAGGAATTTGAGCGCAACAACCGGGGAATCGCCTATATCGGCGTGCCAAAGCTCTACCGGGAATACACGACGCAGCAGGTTCTCGTCATGGAGTACATCGACGGCTATCCGATCAACGACAAGAAGGACCTGCTGGCAAACGGATATGACCTGAAGGAAATCGGCAGGAAATTCGTCGACAATTTCTTAAAGCAGGTCATCGACGACGGGTTCTTTCACGCCGATCCTCATCCCGGCAATGTTCTGATCCGCGACGGCAAGATCATCTGGATCGATATGGGCATGATGGGACGGCTCAGCGACAAGGACCGCAGAAATCTGACGGACGGCGTGAAAGGCGTCGCGACTAATGACATCGCGATGATCGAAAATGCGGTTCTCGGACTCGGCGAATTCAAGGGCCGGCCTGACCGCGACAAGCTCTATCAGGACATCCGCGAGCTTGTGCAGCGGTATGCATTTTCTGACATGGGCAACATTGATCTGGTCGACTTCTTTCAGACGATGATGGACATCATGAAGACAAACCACATCGCGATCCCTCACGGCATGACTATGCTCGTCCGCGGACTGACCGATATGCAGGGAGTCCTCATAGAAATCGCCCCGGACCTCAATATGATCGAGATCGCCAAGGAGCGCCTGAAAAATGAGTATCTCGGCAGCCTGAACTGGAAGGCCGAGCTGAAGGCAAATGGCTTTGAGTTATACCGCGCGTTCAAGAAGGGCATTCAGCTGCCCTCTCTCGCGACGGACATCATGAAGGAGTACCTGAACGGACAGAGCCGCGTCAATCTGGAAATCAAGACGTCCCGTGACTTTGCATTTCTCTTGAGGCGCCTTGTGCGCAACACGGTCATCGGACTCTGGGTCGCCGCGCTTCTTGTCAGCGCCAGCATAATCTGTACAACAGACATGAAGCCAAAGGTATTCGGAATCCCATTTCTGGGCTTTGCCGGATATCTGATGGCCTTTCTAATCGTCATCTATGTTGTGATCCGTCATTTCGCAACCAGAAAAAAATAGACCGCTGCCGGGCATATTAAAAAAAGAGGACCTCCATTTTTGGAAGTCCTCCTTTTTCAGCCCTGCTGCCCTGACCTGCAGGCTGTCAGTTTGCGATGTGATGGTGGCAGGTCGGCGAATTTGCCGTGATGGGCAGGAATGTGTACCCGTTCTCAAGGCACCACTGGATCGTCTGATCCATGCAGTCGACCGTGCTCTTATGAATATCGTGGCAAAGCACAAAGGACACATCGTGACTCTGTACCCCGGTGATAATATTCTGGAAGGTCTGATCAGCCGTCGGCTGGCCGTCAGCGTCTCCGCTCGAAACGTTCCAGTCTACATAGGTCAGTCCCTTCTGGGCCGCCTCTGCGGCCAGCTCCGTCATAATTCCCGGGCAGTACTTGGCGCTCGTCGTATTGGAGCTTCCTCCCGGAAAGCGGAAAATAGTCGGCGTCTGTCCCGTATACTGCTGGATCACAGCCGCCTGCTGATTGAAGTCACTCCAGTACGCATCGGGGCTCGCGTACACCTGCGAGAATTCATGCGAATATGTATGAACCGCGACCGTATGTCCGGCGGCAGCCTCCTCCTGGATGCAATAGAGATAATCCGGAAACTGGCTGGTCGTAAAGAATGTCGCATGAACGTTGTACTTCGCGAGCGTGGCAAGCAGCTGGTCTGTGTACTCGCACGGACCGTCATCAAATGTGAGATAAATGACCTTGCCATTTACGGCCTGGTTCTCGTCATTTGTCAGCTGAACGACCGTGATTGTCTGCGTAGCTGTCGCTGTGTTCCCCGCGGTATCCGATACCGTGTAGGTGACGGTGTAGGTGCCCGGCGTATTGACGTCGACATCGCCTGTCTGCGTCACCTTGGAGGTCACATCTCCGTCCACATCATCAACTGCAGTGCAGCCCGATGTCCATGTCCCGCCAACGATGATCGTCTGCTGGGCGTCTCCGTTCAGCGTGATGACCGGTGCGTTCGGGTCCTTGTAGTTAATCGTTCTCGTCGCGGTTCCTACATTTCCCGAGCTGTCAGCCACCGTATAGGTGATCACACCGTTGTTCTCGGAGCTTGTGACATTGGCTGTCAGATCTCCGTCGTAATTGTCGGTCGCCGAATACCCTTCCTCCACATACTCGTGGCCCGGAAGCGTGTAGCTGTCCGGATTTGACACCAGCGTAATGACAGGCGCCTCGGTATCCTCGACCTTGACAGTTCTCGTCACGGAGGCCTGCTGCTTCGACCCGTATTCTGCCGTATACGTGATCGTATAGTCCCCGATTTTTCCCGTGTCAACCTCTCCGTTCACCGTAACCTTCTGCGGGCGGCGGATAAACTTCAGAAGCGTTCCCTCTGTCCAGGCCTTTGCGCCTTCCTCCTTGTACGGATCAAAAACCTCAATCGTCTCAGAGCTCTTGCCATTCAGCTTCATATGGAGACGCCATCTGTTGACGGCAGCTACCACAACGATCGAGAGAAGAATCGCCGCGACTACTCCGAAGCATACGAGAAATGCAGCTCTTCTCTTCCTTTTCTTTTTCTCTGCGCTTCTCCGGTTTCCTGTCTCTTTCTCCCGGCGAAGCTCCGGACCCTGTTCCTCCCTCAGTCCATCTGACATAATGTTTTTTCACACTCCCCCTGTGATTTAACAGTCAGCAGTAATCAAATGCATTTCGCAGGAGACGAACCGTTCCGTCGCCCGTGATTCCGACCACATCAAAGCGGCACGGCGTATCTCCGGACAAACCATGCATGTGAAGATACACGGCAGCTGTTCTTGAGATCTGCCGCTGTTTTTTCGGTCCGACTGCCTCCAGCGGATCTCCCGCACTTCCCGAGGATCGATACTTGACCTCGACAAATACAAGATACCGGCCCTCCGAGGCAACGATATCGATCTCACCGCTCCTGCATCGGAAATTCATCTGGCGGATAACGTATCCCTGTCCTTTCAGATAATCGGCCGCGACGCGCTCCTGTTCACTTCCGACAGTGCGTTTGTTCAACCAGGCCTCCTCTCCTCAAGCGCAGATGACATTGCGCAGTCATCTCCCGATTACTGTTGCAAGATCTAACTATAATTATATCGCAACTATTCAGTGCCTCATGCCCGGAGTGCTTCGCTTCCTGAGCCTGGGGCAGACAGAGCGGAATAATTACATATGATCTGGGTGCCAAAAGTAATTGCGACTCAGACTCTTGACACTGTAATCATTATATCATACTCCGTCTACAAAATGCGTGATAAAGGTCCTTCTGTGAATCGGACATGGACCGTACTTTTTCAGAGCGGCAATATGCTCGGCTGTGCCGTAGCCCTTGTTTCTCGCAAAGCCGTATTCCGGGTACTGGCGGTCGTACTCGATCATCAGCCTGTCTCTCGTGACCTTCGCCACGATGCTCGCGGCCGCGATCGACACGCTGAGAGCATCGCCGTGGACAATAGCGACCTGAGGAATCTGCACGTCCGGAATGGTCACCGCGTCATTAAGAAGAATTCCCGGCTTAAGGGAAAGCTTTCCGATCGCCGTCCGCATCGCCCGGTAATCTGCCTGGAGGATATTGATCTGGTCAATTGTCTCCGGCGACTCAGATCCGACGCCGACGGCAGCCGCCTCCCGCATGATAATATCGTAGAGCTCTTCCCTCTTCTTCGGGGACAGCTTCTTTGAGTCATTGAGACCCAGAATCATATGGTCCGTCGGCAGAATGACCGCTCCCGCCATGACGGGACCTGCCAGCGGGCCCCTCCCGGCCTCGTCGATGCCGCACACAGGGCCGGACTCGGCATATTTCTCCTCGTAGACCATCAGCGACTTTGTGCGGCTGATCTCCTTCTCGAGCCTTGCCTTTGCCTTCTCCTCACGCTCTCTCAATCTCTGCAGCTGCTTTTCCGTCATGACTCACCTGCTGTCTCGAGCGTAATTCGTCCGATTCTTCCCGAGCGGAAGTCATCGAGAATAAGGCGCGAAACCTTTTCATAATCCGGCTCGGCGCCCTTCTTCAGCGCTCCTCTCCGCGCCGCGATGTCGGCCATGATCTCCGCCTCCATCTCTCTGCCCTCATCGCACCCGTACCGCGCATTCAGGATTCCCGGATAGCGCTTCTTCAGCACCCTGATCAGGTCGACGACAAGCTCGCCCCTGTCAATGATGTCATCCGGCATAGAGCCGACAAGAGCCAGTGCGAGGCCTGTCTTCTGGTCCTCGAATTTCGGCCAGAGTACGCCGGCCGTGTCGAGGAGCTCAACACCGCCGCCCATGTGGATCCACTGTCTCCCCTTCGTGACTCCCGGACGGTTGCCTGTTTTTGCCGCGGCTGTTCCGGCAAATGAATTAATAAATGTCGATTTGCCGACATTCGGAATCCCGCAGACCATGGCGCGGACATTCCGGGGCTTCATCCCTCTTTTTCTGTCCCGCTCCGCCTTCTCTCTCGTCGCCTCCTGGATCAAAGGAAGAAGCTGCTTCCGGATGCTGTTCTTCCGGAAATCGCAGAAGATGGTCTTCTGCCCCTTCTTTCTGAACTCCTCCTGCCATCTGGCTGTCTCGCGCTCGTCCGCGAGATCTGCCTTTCCGAAAATAACAATTCTTGCCTTATTGCCGCACAGATTTCCGAGTTCCGGATTCCGTCCCGAGACCGGAATCCTCGCGTCCGCAATCTCGATCACAAGATCGATCAGCTTCAGATCCTCTTTCATCTGGCGCATCGTCTTTGTCATATGCCCCGGGTACCACTGATATGTCATAATTTTATCCCGCGAAGCCGATTCTGCCCGCCGGAGCGGCTATGAACCAGACCTTGCCTCTGATCTGGCTGCTCTCGATATTTCCTACATTGGCAAACCGGCTGTCCTCACTGTTGTTGCGGTTGTCGCCGAGCACGAAATATTCTCCGCTTCCGAGCGTGATGGGGTTCTCAGCGAGTCCCTCCTTGCTGATTGCGGGAAATTCCTCCTTCTCATTATAAGTTTCTCCGTTGATCAGAATCAGTCCGTCACGGATCTGGATTGTCTCTCCCGGAAGTCCGATCACGCGCTTGATATGGATTGTGCTGTCGGAGGCACTGCTTCCGACATATGCGATCAGATCGCCGCGGTGGATGCCGAACCGGTAGGATACCTTATTGACAAGCACGCGGTCGCCGACCTCAAGTGTCGGGCTCATCGAGCTGTCCAGCACAGTATATGAGCTGCAGAAAAGAAAGGCGGCAACGAGCGCTATGAAAAGCGCAATCACAGCCTCAATGATAAAGACGCTTCTGTTCCTCTGCTGCAGGCGTCTCTCCTGCGGCGTGAGCTCCCGGATAATTTTGGCTTTCTTCTTGAACATAATCTGTTTTTCTTATGAAAAAAGGAAAGCAATTTCATCTGAGACTGCTTTCCTTTTTCAATATCAAGTATGATGTTAACGGGAAGCTTTATTTGATAACTTCCTTCAGCTTCGCGCTCTTGCCCTGGCGGCCTCTCAGATAGTTGAGCTTTGCTCTTCTGACCTTGCCGTGGCGAACAACTTCGACCTTCTCGACATTCGGGGAATGAACCGGCCATGTCTTCTCGACGCCGACGCCGTTGGATGACTTGCGGACTGTGAATGTCTCACGAGCGCCGCCGCCCTGTCTCTTCAGAACAACACCCTCGAAAATCTGAATTCTCTCGCGGTTGCCTTCCTTGATCTTTCCGTGAACACGGACTGTGTCGCCGACTCTGAAGTCATCGACATTGCTCTTCAGCTGGGCATCTTCAATCTTCTTGATGATTTCGTTCATTTTCTGATCTCCTTAAATCTTAATATGGATGTTCATTCCCGGAATCGCCGGCAGAGGACCATCTGTGATGCAACTTTATAAGTATACTATAGCTTTCCCTTGTTGGCAAGGAAATTCCTGACGAATTCCTTCTCCTTCGGACTGATCGCAGCCGTCTCAAGAAGGTCCGGTCTCCGCTCCGCGGTCCGCATCAGGGACTGCTCGCGCCTCCAGGCATCGACCTTCGCGTGATCGCCGCTCAGAAGGATCTGAGGCACTTTCCGGCCGTTCCAGGTCTCAGGTCTCGAGTACTGCGGGAATTCCAGCAGCCCGTCCCCGAAGGAGTCATCCTCCGCGGACTCATCGTTGTGCAGGACCCCCGGTATCATTCTGGAGATCGCATCGATCATGCACATCGCGGGGAGCTCCCCGCCGGTCAGCACGAAGTCTCCGATCGACACCTGGTCCGTCACAATTTCATCGAGCACCCGCTCGTCAACGCCCTCGTAGTGGCCGCACAGGAACACAAGTCCCGGCTCCAGCGCAAATTCCCTGGCCATCTGCTGATTAAAGACACGGCCCTGCGGCGTGAGATAAATCACGCGCGGCCGATAGGCAAGCCGGTCTGCGATCGACCGGTAGCAGTCATAGATCGGCTGCGCCTGCATGACCATCCCGGCGCCTCCGCCATACGGATAGTCATCGGTGCGGCCATGCTTGTCGTTTGTAAAATCCCGGATATTGACCGCCTCGAGTGAAAGAACCTGGTTCTCAATGGCCCGGCCGATGATACTCGTGTCGAGTCCCCTCGTGATCATATCCGGAAACAGCGTCATGACATAATATTCCATCCGCGGTCTCAGATCTCCTTCATCGGCCGCACCGTCATGATACCCGCCTCCGGATCCGTGTGAAGAATCACCTCTTTGATCGCGGGAAGGTAGACGATGCTGCCGTCATCCTTTTTTACGGCGTACACATCGTTTGCGCCTGTCCGGAGCACATCGGCCAGTGTTCCGAACCTGGAACCGTCCTCCAGCACGACGTCAAGACCGATCAGATCGCCGATAAAATATTCATTTTCTTCAAGGGCGACCGCGTCACTGCGGCGAACATAGATGCTCTGCCCTTTCAGATGTTCCACATCCTCTATCCGGTCGTAGCCCTTCATTTTCAGAATCGGACGGTTCTTGAAATACCGGACATGTTCGACCTGAACAGAATCAAAGCCGCCTTCGCGCTCAAGAAGGATCTCCTTCAGAGCGTCAAAGCGGCTGACATTATCTGTTACAGGATAGATGTTGACTTCACCCTTCAGCCCGTGCGTCGACGTAATGACGCCGATTTCCAGTACATCCAGCATATCACTGAGTAATGTCCACGATGACCTTCTGATCGGTCTTCGCGGACGCGGCCTTGACAACCGCACGAATCGCGCGGGCGATTCTGCCCTGCTTGCCAATGACCTTGCCCATGTCCGACGCGGCGACCTTCAGTGTGACCACTGTCTCGCCGTCCTTTTCTTCCTCGGTCACGACAACTTCCTCAGGATGCTCGACAAGAGCCTTCGCGATGACCCCGACTAACTCTTTCATGAAGCACCTCCAGCTTTCCTGACAGGTTTCGAGTTCTTATTATTTCTGAATGCCTGCGATCTTCAGAAGCTTGGCAACCTCTGCTGTCGGCTGAGCGCCGTTTGCAAGCCACTTCTTGGCAGCTTCCTCATCGATCTTGTAAGCAGACGGCTCCTGGGACGGATCGTAAGTACCGATCTCCTCGATGAATCTTCCGTCTCTCGGGGATCTTGCATCCGCGACGATGATTCTGTAAACCGGTGCCTTCTTCTTGCCCATTCTTCTGAGTCTGATCTTAACCATTGTAAAACTTCCTCCATAAATAAATGATAAATATAAAATGTATTGCTGTATGTCAAAGAAAGACTGGCTTTCTATTAACAAGCTCTTTCAGGTCCCGGCGTCCTTGTCAGAACGGCATCCGGAAGCCTCCTCTGCGTCCGCCGAATCCGCGTCCGCCCTTCTTCATCATGCCCGGCATCTGCTTCATCAGCTTTCTCGCCTGGTCAAACTGCTTGACAAGCTTGTTGACCTCGGAGATATCGCAGCCGCTGCCGCGGGCAATTCTCTGTTTTCTGCGCACATTCAGGATGTCCGGGTTGGCCCGCTCCTGCGGCGTCATTGAAAGAATCATGGCCTCCGTGTGCTTCATCTGCTTCTCATCGATGGATGCGGCAAGGTCTGCGGAGCTTACGCCCATGTTCGGCAGCATCCCGAGAACCTTCTCGAGGCCGCCCATTTTCTTCATCTGCTCCATGCTCGCGAGGTAATCGTCGAAGCCGAAGCTGGCCTTGCGGAATTTCTTCTCCATCTCGGCGGCCTGCTGCTCGTCGATCGTGGCCTGTGCCTTCTCAATCAGGGAGAGGACATCTCCCATGCCGAGAATTCTCGACGCCATGCGGTCCGGATAGAACTGCTCAAGGTCCTCAAGCTTCTCGCCCATACCGACGTAGAGAATCGGCTTGCCCGTGACGGCCTTGACCGAGAGAGCCGCGCCGCCTCGCGTATCACCGTCGCACTTCGTGAGAATGACGCCGTCGATGCCGACCTTGTAGGTGAAGGTCTTCGCCACATTGACGGCCTCCTGGCCTGTCATCGCGTCGACGACAAGGACAGTGAAGTCGACCGGAACAGCCTTCTTGATGTTCTTCAGCTCCTTCATCATGTCGTCATCGATCTGCAGACGGCCTGCCGTATCGATGAGAAGGATATCATTTTTATTCTCCTGCGCATGTGCGTAGGCCGCCTTTACGATGTCGACCGGGTCCTTCCGGTCACCCATCGTGAAGACCGGAACGCCGACCTTCTCGCCGTTGATCTCGAGCTGCCGGATCGCGGCCGGTCTGTAGACATCGCCGGCGACCAGCAGCGGCCTCTTTCCCTTTGCCTTGTACTGGCCGGCAAGCTTTGCCGCCGTCGTCGTCTTGCCCGCGCCCTGAAGACCGGCCATCATGATAATGGTCATCTCTCCGTTCTTCAGCGGAATTTCGGTCTTCTCAGAGCCCATCAGCTCAACCATCTCGTCGTGGACGATCTTGATGACCATCTGCCCCGGATTGAGGCCGCTCATGACGTCCTCGCCGATCGCCTTGGTCTCGACCGACTTGACGAAGTTCTTGACGACCTTGTAGTTGACGTCCGCCTCGAGCAGGGCCATCTTGACTTCCTTCATCGCGGCGTGGACATCCGCCTCCGTCAGCTTTCCTTTTCCGCGGAGCTGCTTGAAGACATTCTGTAATTTATCTGTCAGGCTTTCAAATGCCATTTAAAGTTCCTCCAGGATTTCTCCAGCGATCTTCCGGATCTCCTCGTTGTCCGTCAGGTCACGGATCTTGGCCGCCTTTTTCTTCAGATCAAGAAAACGCTTCACGAGCCCGAGCTTCTTCTCATACCCGTTCAGGCTTGCGGTGCAGCGGCGGATCATATCGTGGACCCCCTGGCGGGTGATCCCGTACTCCTCCGCGACCTCGCTCAGCGAATAATCGTCGAGGACGACCTCCTCATAGATCTGTCTCTGCCTGTCCGTGAGGAGCTCTCCGTAAAAATCAAAGAGCAGTGCTTCCTCGTAAATTTTTTCCATGGTGACTACTATACGACGCGTCCGTCCGCGTGTCAAGTGTTTTTACTTTACATTTAAAAATCAGCACCCACTCACGTTACAATTCACACGCTATCAGACCTCGGAAAGCGGTCAGCAATATCAGGAGCGGTGAGGGCGTTATACGGAGGAGTCCGAAGATCACCCTGAGCCGCTGCGTCAGCGGCGAAGGGAAGCTGAGGAGGACGGAGTCTGCCCGATACCGCCCTGATATTCGCGACCGCATACGACTTTGGATGGCGTGTGAACAGTAACTTCCTCACTGAAACAGCGCGTTCATCTGCATCGCCGTGGACTCCGTGATGACATCCACGCAGTTCACAAAAATCACGTCGCTCGCGCCGGTATCCTTCACGAGCTGCGTCGCATTGCCGGTGTAGTACCGGTAGTCGAGCACAAGGACCCTCTGATAGTGGCCGACAAGGAACGGCACAAAGGCATTGCCATAGGAGTCCTTGACGACGACGCAGGTCGACCCGTCCGTGATGTCCGGATTGTCGATCTCGACCATCGGCTGATCGCCTCCGATAAAGGTCAGGTACTTGTTGCCTGCCGAGAGCTCATTGCCGTCCCGGATGATCGGCCATGTAAATGAGGACCCGTCTGTCCGCGTGATGGTCTCCTCATTTGTCTCAGAGGGAATATACGCGATGACAGAGTCGGGATTTGCGGCGAGCGCCGCGGACTGATCGCTGCCGGAATAGAGCGTTCCGAGGAAGCCGTCGTACTCGACCTGCTGCAGCTGTCCGAGATTCTGCGGCTCGATGCCCTTTGCCTGGCAGAATTTGCAGTATGCGTAGTACGCGCCGAGGGCCGTCCAGTGGTGGTCCGTCCGGAAATACAGGTACTGCGAATTCAGACTGACGAGATCGTCAAAGAAGTCAACCGCCGTCACGTTGGACTGCAGCCGGCTGTCGATATAGGCGATCGCCTTCTTCTCGCTCGACCCGCCCATCGATTGCTGTACATCCTCGGAGAGATAGACGCCGAAGCTCGTCGGGGCGACGAGGTCGTAGACATTCACGCCATCTCCGACCTTGTATTTGACTGTGTTGATCATAGACGCGTATGTGTCCATATTGTCCGTTGCAAAATAAAAGATGGAAAATGCCCTGTCCCCGGAGACATAGACGTTGCCTGCGACCTCGGGTGTCTGCCCGATCGTGCCGCCCGCGTCCGCCTCCGCGGTCTCTGCCCCGGAGCCCTGAGCTGTCTCCGCCGAGGATTCGGCGGGGGCCGTGTCTGTGAGAAGCGGAGCTGCCGACTGGCTGTCAGTGTCCGGAATCGAATCCGTCGACGTGTCCGCATTGCCATAGATGACCTCGTTCCGGATTCCGTACAAATTTTCAAAGGCGCCCGCTCCCTTGATCAGGGCCTCTCTTGTCGGGAAGGTGTCCGTGTACCAGGTGACGACATCCGAAAAGAAATCACCATTCCAGAGGGAGGCTGCCGTGAGCTTTGGAAAATGCGCGAGCTCTCTCTTCTCATTCACCGATCTCGTCGGCCGGAGCGGGATCAGAAGGCCGATCACTCCAAACACAAGGAGTACGGTCCAGAACACGGCTGAGCGGATCCTGTGCCAGGCCCTGCGTGTTCTCTTCTCTTTCTTTTTATACGCCTCGAAGCTGCCCTTCCGCGCTCTTCCTTCGGCGTCCTTATCCGTTGTTTTCATTTTTCCTGTCCTCGCAGTAATCAGAACTGATTATAGAGAAACGGCGTGTAGCTGCTGCTTGTCATGGCCATGATGGAAATGATGAGCAGAGCGGCAACGGCCGCTGCCTTCAGAAAATAGACGCATCTGTGGCTCCCGCGCCGCCTCGTGATCGCGGTGCTGACCCATTTTCCGGCCTGCACAAAGAACGGCGTGCACGCAAGGGCCGCGTAGATCGTAAAGAAGATGTTGTTCCGCAGAAGAAGAATGGTCTCCTTTCCTGCAATTCCGCTTCCGCCGATGCCGATAAAGCCGCCGAGAGCCGCCCCGAGCTGCGTAAAATCCGTGAACCGGAATAGAACCCAGCTGAAATATACGCAAAGAAGCGTGAGCACGTGTCCCAGGACAGCCGGAAGCGGCTGCGCGCCCCTTTCCTTCCGCATATGCTCAATAAAAATGAACACAAAGTAGTAGAGTCCCCAGAGAACAAAGTTCCAGCTGGCCCCGTGCCAGAGCCCTGTGAGCGCCCAGACGATCAGGAGATTCATCGCGCAGCGCCCCACTGAGCATCGGCTTCCGCCGAGCGGAAAATACACGTAGTCGCGGAAGAAACTGCTGAGTGTGATGTGCCAGCGCCTCCAAAAGTCCCTGACGGATGCGGCAATATACGGATAGTTGAAGTTCTCCGGGTACCGGAAGCCGATCATGCGGCCGAGTCCGAGCGCCATGTCCGTATATGCCGAAAAGTCGAGATAGATCTGCATCATGTAAAATGCGGACCCGAGCCACACGGCAAGCACGGTGTGGTTTCCGGCCGACGCTGCCGGAAAGAAGGCTTCCGCGAGATCGCCGCAGTGGTCCGCGAGGATCACCTTCTTCGCAAGTCCGACGGAAAACCGCCAGATGCCGTTTGAGAAGCTGACAAGCGTCATTTTCCGTCTGGCGAACTGACTCTTCATTTCCGGATAGCGCGCAATCGGGCCCTCCGAGACCTGATGGAACAGGGACGTGTAAAGAAGGAGGTTCGCGTAATTTGACTCCGCCTCGCATTTCCCAGCGCGCACATCGGCCATATACGAGATCAACTTGAAGGTGTAGAAGGAAATGCCGAGCGGAAGTGCGATGGAGAAGGCGGCCTTTCCGAGCGTGAAGGTGCTGACAAAAAAGCCCGTGTACTTAAAGACGCCAAGCACGGCAAGGCAGATGGCAGTGCCCGCGGCCAGGCACATGCCGGCGCTCCGCCCGTCTCCCTCTTCTTTGAATTCCCCAATCAGGAGTCCGATCCGCCACACGACAGCCGTCATAATCAGCAGAAGAATGAGGTATCCCACGCCTCCGAAGACATAGAAAATAAGAGAAAAAGCCAGCAGCACCCGGTTGCGCCTCTCAATTGTCCCCGCGCGCCAGTAAATCAACAGGAACAGAGGCAGAAACAGGCACAGAAAGATCATGCTTGAAAATGCCATACCAGTAACTCCTTGCATATAAGAATCATATGCATCCATTATATCGGACACGAAAGAATTATTCCATTGTCAATACGCGGCGGCACAAAATTGTAATATGAGAAGCGCAAAGCGTTCCGGGTTTTGTGTACTGACTAATTGCAAAAAAATACCCGGAATTCCTGATTTCTCAGGAACCCCGGGCGTTCAGAGAGCCGATGGTCAGACTCGAACTGACGACCTACGCATTACGAATGCGTTGCTCTACCAACTGAGCCACATCGGCCTGTGCAGATCAGTACGTGGCTGACCTGCAACAATGATTATTATACACGATCAAATTCGAATTTCAAGATGCAATTTCGAAAATTTCGTATTTTCTCACAGAAGTCCGCCAACAAGGTCCGTGACGGAGGCGTCTGCGTCCTCGATCTTTCCGCCGTCGCACAGGCTCGCCAGCGCCGGAAGGACCGGCAGCGTCGCCGTGTTACTGATCTTGTACTTTTCAGCGACTTCAGAGGCACCGCTCTTGCCGAACAGGTAGATCTTCTTTCCGCAGTCCGGACACTCGACGTAGCTCATGTTCTCGACAAGGCCGAGAACCGGGATATTCATCGTCTCCGCCATGCGGACCGCCTTGCCGACAATCATAGAGACGAGGTCCTGCGGCGATGTGACGATAATGATGCCATCCACCGGCAGGGACTGGAAGACCGTCAGCGGAACATCGCCTGTTCCCGGCGGCATGTCGACGTAGAGGACGTCGAGGTCGCCCCAGATGACGTCCGTCCAGAACTGCTTGACAGCTCCGGCGATAACCGGTCCTCTCCAGATAACAGGCTCCTCGCTGTCCGGCAGGAGGAGGTTGATCGACATCACCTTGATCCCCGTCTTCGTCGATGCCGGAATCAGGCCGTCGTCGCTTCCGGTGACCGTCTGTCCCTCGATGCCGAAGATATGCGGGATCGAGGGTCCTGTGATATCTGCGTCGAGAATTCCGACCTTCTGTCCCTTCCGCGCGGCCTCCGTCGCGAGCAGGGATGTGACCAGTGACTTGCCGACGCCGCCCTTGCCGCTCACGACGCCAATGACCTTTTTGATATGTGCTCCCTTATTCGGGGCTGCAAGAAAGCTCTTCGGATCTCTCGAAGCGCAGTTTTCTCCGCAGCCCGAGCAATCATGATTACATGTATCTGCTGGCATATGTACTCTCCTTTTTATATTTTTGTAACTGTTCAGCACGCCGGACTCGGAACGCTGCGCGTTCCTCGTTGAAGGCGGACAGAGCGGCTTCGCCACTTGTCCGCCCCTTGGAAAACTTCTGAAACCGTCCGGCGAGCAAGCTCTCCTTCCGGATTTCATCAGTTTTCCAAGGGGTGCTGAATAATTACATATTTGTACTATTGTTCTGCCGGTATTCGCGCTCCTGCGCTTTCCGGCTGTCTGAAAAGAGGCGAACGACTCTCCCGTTATGTCCCGGGATCCTCAGATTTCTGTCCCTCTGTACCGGAGCTCGTCCCGTCCGCCTGGCCGGATTCTTTCGAGGAGTGGTCCGGCTGATTCTCTCCGGCTTGTTCGGATTCTGTGCTCACAGAGCTGCTGTCCGCCGGCCCTTCATTTTCTGCAGGTTCTTCAGAAATCGGTTCGTACTCCGCCAGATCGGCATCCTCATCGGGGTACACGTCCTCCTGCCCTTTTTCTTCCTTCTCGCTTCCGGAATCCGTCTCTTCCTCCGTCCCGCCGGCGGCCGCACTCTTTTTCATCGAGTGGAACCGTCCGGCAGACCAGATGGCCGCCACAAGTCCCGTCGCCCCGTCATAGGTGAAGAAAATCCCTGAAAGAAGCATGACCTTCTGCCGGATAAACGCCGGATATACGATCAGAAGAACGCCGAGTGCGAGCGATACGAAGCCCAGCAGAAGAATGATCCACCAGCGCTTCGCCGACATCTGCTTAAGATCGATGGCGTTCTGCATTTCCACAGCGCTGCCGACAAGAAGCAGAATGCCGAAAATAATGGCCACATAATCGACCATGCGCGCCTGAAAAATGAGGCAAAGAATACCGAGTGCGATCAGCACACAGCCTGCAAAGAGATCAGTTGCGATCAGTGACTTCTTTCTGTGGCTTGCTGCATACAGGATCAGTCTCCACGCACCGATCGCAATGGCCGCCGCACCGATCGCGTAGCCGATCACCTCTTTCACCTGACTGTTGAATATAATCAGCAGAATTCCTGCCGCCAGATAAAAGACAGAGACCAGCAATGTCGCATTGCGTATCTTTTTCAGTTCCTCTTCATCAAGGATCTCCGGCATACCTGTTCTTCCTCCCTGCTAGTGCCCGGTCCGGCCTGCCTCCGGCCCTTTTTCGTAAGCGGCGTCGCCGCCCCTGACCGATCAGAACTGATCGACCCAGTCTCCTATGTTGCTTGCGTCAAACCGGTACGGATCCCCGAGGACAATTTCCGTCCCGTCGTCCGATGCGGTCTGTACCTTGAACGACCCCAGATCGCCTGCTGTAAACATATCTCCCTCCGCGCCGGTCAGATCTGATCCCGAGGCGAGATCGATGGATACCCATGCGGTCAGCTCCCCGAGAGACACCGGATTCCAGAGATAGAAATACGGGCAGACCTTGTCGTCACCGACATACGACTGCATGGCGGACGGAAGTCCGAAGCCCGTGACCTTGACATTTGAGCCGAGGTCCTCGATGCACTGGCATGCGGCTTCTATCGCTGTTGTCGTCGGAACGAGCAGGACCTTCAGGTCCGGATAGCTTGTCAGAAGCGCCTTCGTCTGATCATAGGACTTCTGGTACGCGCCGTCGCCGTACGCGACCTCCATCATCGTGAGGTCCGAGTAGCGGTCGTCCTTCATTTCCTCCTTGAGAGCGCTGATCCACTCGTTCTGGCTCGACGATGTCGATGACTCTGAGAGGATCGCCCAATCTCCTGCGCCTCCGGAGAGATCGTAGACAGCCTCCATAAAGGTCTGCGCAATTTTATCTGTGCTCGTCTGACTGATCTGCAGCTCGCGGCTCTTCACGTTCGCCGCATTGTCAAATGAACACACATCAATGCCCGACTTCATGGCGTCCTTTAGAGCGTCCGACACGGAATCGGCATCAACCGGGGAAATGGCGATGCACGCCGCGCCCTCCTCCGTCAGCCGCTTGATTGCCTTCAGCTGATCGGAGGCCGCATTCGAGCCAGGCCTGACGATCTCGTAGGTCTTGCCCTCCTGCTCCATGATCTTTGTGAAGCCCTGGGCCGCGAGCGCATCCGCGCTGTTGTCCTCGTCACTTGACAGGATCATCGCATATTTTCCTGACGCCCCCGCGCCGGACTCCGTTCCTGATTCCGTTGTCTTCGTCACATGCGTTGTACTGCTGCAGCCGGCGAGAAGCGCCGCTGCCGTCACCGCTGCCATAAAAGCAGCAAGTAGTCTTTTTTTCATCTGTCACACTCCGTTGTCAATTGGTCCCGGCCAGTCCCCGCTCTCCCGGCTGAGATGAATATCAAGCTGATTATAAGGAATCTCGATTCCCTCCGCGTCAAACGCCTTCTTGATCTCCTCGCAGAGACTGTGCCTGACCAGATAGTAATCTGCGGGATCGACCCAGCCGGTGTATCCGATGATCACGGAGCTCTCAGCAAGCGAGCGGACGAAGACACTGCCCGTCTGTCCGTATTCCGGCTGCTCCTTCAGGCGCCGCTCCTCAGAGGTGACAGACCGCACGACAGCCTTGGCCCTCTCGAGGTCCGCGCCGTAGGATATGCCGACGCTGTCCGAAAGAAACCTGAGACCGTGAACTGTGCAGTTGACCACCGAATTATTCGTCATCTGCTGGTTCGGCACGACGACGTTCGTCCCGTCCGGGGTGTAGATCGTCGTGTAAAACATATCAATTTTCTTTACCGTTCCCTCGCAGCCGCTGCTGACGATGACATAATCCCCCACGACAAACGGCTTGAGGAAAATGATCAGCACGCCGCCGGCGAAATTGGCCATCCCGCCCTGCAGGGCCAGACCCAGGCCGACCGTAACCGATCCGAAAATTCCGAGGATCGTCGTATTATTGACGCCAAGCTGCGTGAGCAGCATGACGGCGACGAGAATTTTCAGCACAACCCGCACGAGATTGGCGAGGAACGTCACGGCAGTCATCTCGCTTGTCCGCGCAAGCCACCGCTTCAGGAACCAGCGCGTCAGCTTGTTGATCACCTTGCACGCGATCCAGTAAATGAGAAGCGCTATGCCGATATTGAGCATGGTCTTCCCGATGGCAGGCAGAACCTTTGAATTAAAAAGCTCAGACAGAGAAAACTCTTCCCCCGCCGCAGTCTGTGTGCCAATGATCATCCGCATCACTCACCCTGATACCGGAATACAGCCGCCGACCGCGCCGCGATCCGGAACCGCAGGCTGTCCGCCCGCTCATCCTTCTCCTCGTGCCTCGTGCTTCTAGCACGCGGGTTGACATCTCCCGATCCGCCGAAGGTCTTGTCGTCCGAATTGAAAATCTCCTTGTAGCGGCCCGGATACGGCACGCCGGCCTGGTACTGGTCATATGCCTCTTCAGAGGTATTGACCGCGACAAGCAGCGTATCCGTCCTGTCGATTCCTCTCCGGATAAATGTCAGTACGCCGTTTTCCGTATCCGTCGTATTGACCCACTCAAAGCCGGCTTCGCTGTAGTCAGTTTTAGAAAGGGCCGGCTCCTCCGCGTACATTCGGAGCAGGGCACGGAAGAATTCCGTATTTACATCCTCGCCCTCCGTCAGAAGCTTCTTGCCCGGATGCGTGAACAAAAAGACATAGGCGAGCCTTGCGAGCGCCATTCTTTTCTCCGGCGTATCACCGTCAACCCCTTCAAGGAATGTCTCCTCGCTGAACGGCCCCAGCGTCCGGGACAGGCTGATCATGTAGTGCTCAAAGAAATGGTTCAGCATGCCGTTCTGAAGCAGTGTCAGATTTTTCTTTCTGTCCTCCTCCTTCATCGCAAGAAAGCTAAGGACATCTCTTGTAAAATGAAGATTCCACTTGTAATCAAAGCCGAGGCCGTCCTCATCGGACGGGGCCGTCGTATCCGGCCAGTCAACATGCTCCTCCATGATGAGGAGCCCGTCCGGGAATCTCTTCTTAAAGACAGCGGACAGGTTGCTTAAAAAATCGATGCCCTCGAGATTCTCAGCGGATCCGTATATATTCGCGACCCACTGTCCGTCGGCCCGCTCATAATCATTCCGCAGCATCGATGAGCAGTCGTCGAGTCTCAGACCGTCCGCATGATATTCGCGCATCCAGAAGACCGCATTCGAGATCAGGAAACTCCTGACCTGCGGCCGCCCGTAGTTATAGAGCTTTGAGCCCCACACCGGATGCACGCCCTGCCGCGGGTCCAGATGCTCAAAGAGGCAGGTGCCGTCAAAGGACGCCATCCATCTGGTGTCCGCCGAGAACTGCGCCGGCGTCCAGTCAAGGATCACACCGATATTCTCACCGTGCAGCGTGTCGATAAAATACTTGAAATCCGCCGGCGTTCCATAGCGGCTCGTCGGCGCGTAGTAGCCGGCTGTCTGGTATCCGTTGCTCTTGTCATCCGGGTATTCCATGACGGGCGTGAGCTCAATATGCGTGTAGCCGAGCTCCTTTGCGTGAGAGGCAATCTTCGGGGCAAGCGTGCGGTAATTCGCCGTTTCCTCTTTCTCCTTTTTGGCCCACTCCGCGAGCCGGCACTCGTAAATTGCGACCGGCTGCCCTGTCGTATCCGCGCGGCGGTTTCTCATTTCCAGATAGTCGCGGTCATGCCACCGGTACCGGAGGTCGCCGACGACGGACGACGGGCGGTCTCCCAGGATAAACTCTGTTCCGAACGGATCCGGCCTCGTGTAGACCAGTCCGTCCCTGAGTTTCAGCTCATACGCATATTCCGTTCCCTCCTCGAGATACGGAATAAACAGGTCGAAGATGCCGCTCTCCTCATGATAATTCATCGGATACCTGCGTCCGTCCCACTCGTCAAACGGACCGACGACACTCACGCGAAATGCATTCGGCGCCCAGAGCGCAAAATACACCCCCTTCGTCCCGTCGACTTCCATGACATGGGCGCCCATCCAGCGGCTGACGCGCTCGGAGATGCCCGCCGAAAACCGGCTCGCGGCCTCCTCCGTCATGACGCTGGAATAGGCATACGGATCCCCCGTAAGCGTCCCGTCGATCTCAAAATCGTGCGGGGCCGGACGTCTTCCGCCGACGAGAACAGCAAAATAGCCGTTCTCGTCCTCCAGAAACATCGGATAGCGCTTGCCCGTCCTCCGGTCGATCAGCACCGCGGATTTCGCCCCCGGGCAGAAGCACTGATAAATCGTCCCTTCCTTCACCCGCTTCGGGGCCATAACGTCCCCCGGATGATTCATTTCCGCGTAGATAATATCTTCGATACGCGGCCAGTCCATATAAGCATATGCCTTGTCCGTCATAGTCGAATCTCCTTATGCCGCCCCGTCTCCGGAGCTTTATTTTACGATCCGTACCTTCAGCACATCGTTGATCGCAGACAGCTTCGCCGCAATTTCGTCCGTCAGCTCTGTATCCGTGTCGATCAGGGTGTACGCATACGCGCCGCGGCTCTTATTAAAGACGTTCGCGACATTAATGCCAGCCTCACCGAGGACACCTGTCAGCTGTGCGAGAAGGTTCGGCTCATTTCTGTGGTTGATTGCGACGCGGCCGGCTGTCGTGCAGACGCCCATGTCGCAGGCCGGATAATTGACAGAGTTCTTGATATTTCCGTTCTCAAGGTAATCGCGGACCTCGCGGACTGCCATGACCGCGCAGTTGTCCTCGGATTCCTTCGTCGATGCGCCGAGATGCGGTGTGATGATCGTATTCGGAATTCCCTCAATCTTGGGCGTCACGAAGTCTGTGACATACTTCTTGACCTTTCCGCTCTTCAGGGCCTCTACGAGCGCGTCCTCGTCGACAAGACCGTTTCTCGCAAAGTTGAGAAGCACGACGCCGTCCTTCATTTTCGTGAAGCCGTCCGCAGAGATCATGCCGCGTGTGCCGTCGTTCAGCGGAACATGGATCGTGATAAAGTCGCAGGTGCTGTAGATCTCATCGAGGTCCTTGACATACTTGATCTGGCTGGAGAGATTCCATGCCGCATGCAGAGAGACATACGGGTCATAGCCATAGACCTCCATGCCGAGGGACACAGCCGCGTTCGCGACCATGACACCGATTGCGCCGAGGCCGATGATGCCGAGCTTCTTGCCTGCGATCTCGCAGCCCGCGTACTGCTTCTTCTGCTTCTCGACGCGCTTTGCGAGATCGTCCGTGTTCTCCTGCTGCTCCAGCCACTCGATGCCGCCGATGATATCACGAGATGCGAGCAGCATGCCGGCAATGACGAGCTCCTTGACGCCGTTTGCGTTGGCGCCCGGTGTATTGAAGACGACAATTCCCTGCTCTGCGCAGCGGTCGAGCGGGATGTTGTTGACGCCTGCGCCCGCGCGGGCAATGCATTTCAGATCGGAGTCAAACTCCATGTCATTCAGCTTTGCGCTTCTCACAAGGATGGCATCCGACTTGTCGCTTTCGCCGACCTGCTTGTAATCATCTGTAAAATGCTTGAGTCCGACGCCGGAAATATTATTGAGGCATCTAAATGTGTACATCGCTTATCCCTCCCCAGTATATATTGCTCAGCCCCGCAAAGCAGGCCTAAGCATTGATTTACAATTTGATATCGTCCTGATCGAATGCTTTCTCAATCGCCTTGCCCGCCGGAGCCATCGGGAAGACCATGTCATCCTTTCCGATCTGGCAGTCAATGACAACCGGTCTGCCGGCATTAATCGCCGTCTTCAGAACCTCGTCCACATCCTCGAGCTTTGTGATCCGGAGACCGAGAGCACCCATGCCCTCTGCAATCTTCACGTAATCAATGCCGTCATCGAGAATCGTGTTCGAGTACCGCTCTCCATAGAAGAGATGCTGCCACTGGCGGACCATGCCGAGAACCTCATTGTTCATGACAATCTCGATGACATTGATCTTGTTTCTGACAGCCGAGATCACCTCGACGAGGTTCATGCGGAAGCATCCGTCGCCTCCGATATTGACGACCGTTCTGTCCGGAAATGCAGCCTTTGCTCCCATCGCGGCACCGAGGCCGTAGCCCATCGTGCCGAGTCCGCCGGAGGTCAGAAGCTGCCTCGGCTCCTTGTATTTGTAGTACTGTGCCGTCCACATCTGGTGCTGGCCGACATCGGTCGTAATGATCGCGTCACCCTTCGTGAGCTTATAGAGCTCCTCGATGACATATGGGCCCGTCACCACGCTGTGGTCATATTTGAGCGGGTGCTCCGAGCGGTATGTCTCCATCCGCTTGATCCACTCCTCGTGCTTTGCCGGCTGCACCTTCTGAAGAAGCCTGATCAGGCTCTCCTTCAGATCGCCGACAACCGAGCAGTCGCAGATGACGTTCTTGTCAATCTCGGCCTCATCGATATCCATGTGGATGATCTTCGCCTGGTGCGCGAAAGCCTTCGTGTTGCCCGTGTCGCGGTCTGAGAAGCGGCATCCGAGCGCGATCAGGAGATCGCAGTTTGCAGCCGCATTATTTGCTGTCTTTGTGCCGTGCATACCGAGCATGCCCATATACAGGGGGTCTGTGCCCGGGAACACGCCCTTGCCCATCAGCGTGTCCGCGACCGGCGCATCGATTCTGCGCGCGAGCTCGCGGACCTGCTCCGCCGCGCCGGACGCGACCGCGCCGCCGCCGACGAAAATCATCGGCCTCTTTGCCTTCGCGATCAGCGCCGCTGCCTCCTCGAGGTCCTTGTAGCGGATCGACTCGATCTTTCTCGGAATCTCCTCGGGAACAACCGGCGTGTAGTCGCACTTTGCTGCCGTCACGTCCTTCGTGATGTCGACCAGGACAGGTCCGGGACGTCCGCTCTTTGCGATCCGGAATGCCCTCCGGATCGTGGGGGCAAGGTTCTTCACATCCTTGACGAGGCAGCTGTACTTTGTGATCGGCATCGTGATACCCGTGATGTCGACCTCCTGGAAGCTGTCGCGTCCGAGGAGATTCACACCGACATTGCAGGTAAATGCGACAAGCGGGACGGAGTCCATGTATGCTGTCGCGATGCCCGTGACAAGATTGGTTGCACCGGGGCCCGACGTAGCCATGCAGACGCCGACCTTTCCCGTGGCCCTCGCGTAGCCGTCGGCGGCATGGGCCGCACCCTGCTCGTGGGACGTCAGAATGTGACGGATTTCATGGCTGTGCTTATATAATTCATCATAAATATTAAGGATCGTGCCGCCCGGATAGCCGAACACAGTGTCAACTCCCTGTTCCTTCAGGCACTCGATGACGATTTCGGAACCGCTTAAGATCATGAATCAGAGGTCTCCTTTCACATGTAAACTCAGTTGTCTGCCTTCGGCACCTGAAGCACGGCTCCGCGGCTTCCGGATGTGACCATCGCGGCATATCTTGCGAGATACCCTGTTGTGATCTTCGGCTCTCTCGGCTGCCACTTCGCCTTTCTGGCTGCAAGCTCCTCATCCGATACACGGACGTTCAGCTTCTTCTCCGGAATATTGATCTCGATGATGTCACCCTCCTCAATCAGAGCGATCGGGCCGCCGACAGCTGCCTCCGGAGAGACATGGCCGATGGCTGCGCCGCGGGACGCACCTGAGAAACGGCCATCCGTGATCAGCGCGACGGAACTTCCGAGTCCCATGCCGATGATCGCGGATGTCGGGTTCAGCATCTCGCGCATGCCCGGGCCTCCCTTCGGTCCCTCGTAGCGGATGACGACGACATCTCCCTTGTTGATCTTTCCGCCGAGGATCGCTGCAATCGCATCATCCTCACAGTCGAAGACTCTCGCCGGTCCCTCGTGGACAAGCATCTCCGGAGCGACTGCACTCTGCTTGACGACGCCGCCCTCCGGCGCGATATTGCCGGACAGAAATGCGAGACCGCCCTCCTGCATGAACGGATTGTCAATCGGGCGGATGACCTCCGGGTTTCTGTTGACTGCCCCGGCGATATTCTCACCGACCGTCTTTCCGGTCACTGTCATGCAGTCGAGGTTCAGAAGGTTCTTCTTTGAGAGCTCATTCATAACCGCATAGACGCCGCCGGCCTCATTCAGCTGTTCCATGTAGGTCGGGCCGGCCGGTGCCAGATGGCAGAGGTTCGGTGTCTTTGCGGAGTACTCGTTGATGATCTCCATATTGAGGTCAATGCCGACCTCATGGGCGATTGCCGGAAGGTGAAGCATCGTATTCGTGGAGCAGCCGAGCGCCATATCAACTGTCAGTGCATTCTCGATGGACTTTCTTGTGATGATGTCGCGCGGGCGGATATTCTGTCTGTACATCTCCATGACCTGGTTTCCGGCGTGCTTTGCGAGGCGGATACGGGCTGAATAAACAGCCGGGATCGTGCCGTTGCCGCGAAGGCCCATGCCGATCGCCTCTGTCAGACAGTTCATGGAATTTGCTGTGTACATGCCGGAGCAGGAGCCGCAGCTCGGGCAGCCGAACTCCTCGTACTCCTCGAGTCCAGCCTCATCGAGCGTTCCTGCCTGCCTTCTGCCGACAGCCTCGAAGATGCTGGAGAGGGATGTTCTGTGTCCGTCCACATGGCCGGCAAGCATCGGGCCGCCGCTGACGAAGACGGTCGGGATATTGAGACGGGCCGCGGCCATCAGAAGGCCCGGGACGTTCTTGTCGCAGTTCGGGATGCAGACCATCGCGTCAAACTGATGGGCCTGGATCATCGCCTCCGTCGAGTCCGCGATCAGATCGCGGGTCACGAGGGAATATTTCATGCCGGTGTGTCCCATGGCGATACCATCGCAGACAGCGATCGCCGGGATAACGACCGGGAAGCCGCCCGCTTCTGCTACGCCGAGCTTGACGGCCTCTGCGATCTTGTCAAGGTTCATATGGCCCGGAACGATCTCATTCCAGGAGCTGACAACCGCAACGAGCGGCTTATTCATTTCCTCCTTTGTCACGCCGAGCGCATTCCAGAGCGCGCGGTGCGGAGCCTGCTGGAGACCCTTTTTAACTCTGTCACTTCTCATAATAATGTTCTCCTCTCTGATCATAAGCCGGAGCCCTCTGCCGAGGCCACGGCCTCTTTCCTCATTTCTAATACCTGTTCAGCACCTAAGGACTCGGAACACTTCACGCTCCTCGCCGCAGGAGCTGCATTATTTCATCCTTTCAAGGACTGCATTTCCCATCTCTTCCGTACCGACGAGCTTGCAGCCGTCCGACATGATATCGGCTGTGCGAATGCCGTCTCTTAAGACCTCGCGGACTGCGTTCTCGACGGAATCAGCCTCCTTGTCCATGTCGAGCGAATAGCGGAGCAGCATCGCCGCGGAAAGAATCGTCGCGATCGGATTTGCGATTCCCTTGCCTGCGATATCCGGCGCAGATCCGCCGCTCGGCTCATAGAGACCGAACTTCGTCTCATTCAGTGACGCCGAGGACAGCATGCCGATCGAGCCGGCAATCATGGACGCCTCATCGGAGAGAATATCTCCGAACATGTTCTCTGTCAGAAGGACATCGAACTGTCCCGGATTCTTGACGAGCTGCATCGCGCAGTTGTCGACCAGCATCCAGTCAAAGGTGACATCCGGATAGGACTTGGCGACCTCTGTCACAACTGCCCTCCAGAGTCTCGAGGAATCGAGGACATTGGCCTTGTCGACAAGGGTGACATGCTTCTTTCTCTTCTCTGCGATGTCAAATGCCTTGACCGCTGCTCTTCTGATCTCGTGCTCGCTGTAGGTGAGCGTATCCGTCGCGACCTTCTCTCCGTCCACATCCTCTGTAAAGCGGTGTCCGAAATAGAGACCTCCGGTCAGCTCACGCACCATCATCAGGTCAAAGCCGTTCTTAATGATCTCCTCCTTCAGCGGGCAGGCGTCCTTCAGCTCCGGATAGAGATACGCCGGACGAAGGTTTGCAAAGAGGCCGAGGGACTTGCGGAGCTTCAGGAGGCCTGCCTCCGGGCGGAGGTTCGGGGCCAGCTTGTACCAGGGCGAGGTCTTCGCGTCGCCTCCGATCGAGCCCATGAGGACGGCATCACTCGCCTTGCAGGTCGCAATCGCCTCGTCTGTGAGCGGAACACCTGTCGCGTCAATCGACGCGCCGCCCATTAAAACATCACTGTATGAAAATGAATTGCCGCTCATATCCGCGGCTTTATCAAGGACGCGTTTCGCCTGTTCTACAATCTCCGGGCCGATTCCATCGCCGCGGATCAGAGAAATTTTATAATTCATACTGACACCTCTTTATTCAGACTAGAAATTACTATAACTCAAAAAATAGACGAATTCAACAAATCATAGCAACAAAGTAAATACGGTTCAAGATAGCAAAGGAGCCGCCGCACGCACGGGTCTCTCTGACCGGCGGGCAGCAGCTCCTTATTTCAGATCATTATTTCTTTTCGGATTTGTCCTCTGCCGGTGCCTTTTTATCAGCCGGCTTGGCATTTGCCGCCTTCTTTTCGGACGGAGCATCGCCGTAACCGTCGGAAGCCTTCTCAACCTCAGCGATCGCCGTCTTTTTCATCGGGATGCGGCAGTTCTTGTTATTGCCGAACTCGACAATCACGTCATCGTCTGTGATGTCGAGGACAACGCCGTAAAAGCCGCTCGTCGTCACAACGCTGTCACCCTTCTCAAGGTCATTCAGCATCGCGCTCACGCGGTTCTGTTCCTTCTTCTGCGGGCGGATCATCAGGAAATACATGAGCGCGATCATCGCGACAATCCAGATGAGAAGCACGCCTGTGCTGCCCGCCGCCGAACTGCTGGCTAAAATCAGATTCATAATCATTGCCTCCTGAATACTGTCTATCGTATACCTACGAATATTTCTATATTACACGAAAATGCGAACCCGTACAAGTCTTATTCGACTCTGAATCACTGTCTCTGTCTCATCGGTGTATTGACGACCGGATGCTCAGCGTAGCCCGCGAGTTTTTCCTTCTTGAATTCCGCGAAGCGGTGCTCCTCTATGGCCTTTCGGATCTCCTCCATGAGATTGTTGTAGTAATAGAGGTTGTGCATGACGCACAGACGCATGCCGAGCATCTCATTTGCCTTGAGGAGGTGGCGCAGATATGCCCTCGAGTACCGGCGGCACACGGGGCAGCCGCAGTTTTCATCGATCGGACGTGGATCTGTCGCATACTGCGCATTGAACAGATTGAGATGGCCGTGATCGGTATAGACGTGGCCGTGGCGTCCATTTCTCGAGGGATAGACGCAGTCGAAGAAATCAATGCCGCGTTCAACGCCCTCGAGAATATTGGCCGGTGTACCGACGCCCATAAGATAGATCGGCTTATTCTGCGGGAGATAAGGAACAACTGCGTCAATCACGCGGTACATTTCTTCATGGGTCTCACCGACCGCAAGTCCACCGATCGCGTAGCCGTCGAGGTCCATGTCCGCGATGGCCTGCGCGTGGCGAATCCGAATGTCCTCATAAATGGCGCCCTGATTGATACCAAAGAGAAGCTGGTGTGGGTTCAGCGTGTCCGGCAGACTGTTCAAGCGGTTCATTTCCGTCTTGCAGCGCGCCAGCCAGCGAGTTGTGCGCGCCACTGATTTCTCCACGTAGTCCCGCTCAGCGAGCGCATTCGGGCACTCATCGAAGGCCATTGCAATCGTGGATCCGAGATTCGACTGAATCTGTATGCTCTCCTCCGGTCCCATGAAGATTTTCCGTCCGTCGATATGGGAGTGGAACGTGACCCCCTCCTCGCTTATATTGCGAAGCTTCGCGAGTGAAAAGACCTGGAAGCCGCCCGAGTCTGTGAGCACAGGGCCGTCCCAGCAGGAAAACTTCCGTACGCCGCCCATTTTTCTGACGACATCATCGCCGGGGCGCACATGCAGATGATAGGTGTTGCAGAGCATAACCTCTGTCTTCAGATCGTGGAGCTCTGGTGCCGCGACAGCCCCCTTGATGGCAGCGGCAGTGGCCACATTCATAAAAACCGGTGTCTCGATCGTGCCGTGAACGGTCGTGAGGCGGGCGCGCCTGGCCCGTCCGTCCGTCGTCAGAATTTCGTACATATGTCTCCCTTCATTTTTCATTTCACTTCGCGCTGGATGCGCCTTATCTTTCTTTGATTATATAGACCGTCTGCCAAAACCGCAAGGACAGTGGGAACGGTTTCACGAATGTGTTGCTTGTCAATCAGTTCTATGAGCCTTATAATACGCTTGATTCTTTGGTTGCTGCTAATAAATAAGAAATAACAAACAACAGAAAAGGACAGTACATGAGTGAACATACATATACGCTTGGCATTGATATCGGTTCTACAACCGTAAAGATTGCGGTTCTCGACGAGAACGACAATCTTCTTTTCTCCGACTATCAGCGTCATTACGCAGAAATCCAGTCCACAGCCGGCAGACTGATCAGGGAGGCCTATGAGAAGCTCGGCGATCTCAAGGTCTCTCCGGCCATCACCGGTTCGGGCGGACTGACGCTTGCGACGCATCTCGGAGTCCCGTTCGTACAGGAGGTCGTCGCCGTCTCCACCGCGATTCAGAGACGCTGCCCGAAGACAGACGTCGCGATCGAGCTCGGCGGTGAGGACGCCAAGATCATTTATTTTGAAAATGGAAACATCGAGCAGCGGATGAACGGCATCTGCGCCGGCGGCACCGGCTCCTTCATTGATCAGATGGCGGATCTTCTGCAGACAGACGCCCCCGGCCTCAATGAGTACGCAAAGCACTATCAGGCGATTTATCCGATCGCGGCCCGCTGCGGCGTCTTCGCAAAGACTGATATCCAGCCGCTGATCAACGAGGGTGCGACAAAGGAGGACCTCTCCGCGTCTATCTTCCAGGCCGTCTGTAATCAGACCATCTCCGGTCTTGCCTGCGGTAAGCCGATCCGGGGACACGTCTGCTTCCTCGGCGGTCCGCTGCACTTCCTCGACCAGCTCCGCGCCGCCTACATCCGCACGCTGAAGCTCGACGAGGAGCACACCATCGTCCCGGAGAATTCGCATCTCTTCGCCGCTCAGGGCTCTGCCATGAACGCGGTGAGCGCGGCCGAGGGCCTCGCGAGACAGGAGGAGCGCGCCTATGTCCCCGGCGAGCAGATCACAAGCCTCAAGGACCTGTCTGACCGCCTCGAGCACGGCGTCAAGCTTCCGTTCGAGGTAAACCGCCTCGATCCGCTCTTCCCGACGAAGGAATCCTATGAGGAGTTCAGGGCCCGCCAGGACCAGTACAAGGTTGCGAAGCAGGACCTCTCCACCTACCACGGGAAGGCCTTCCTCGGCATCGACGCGGGTTCGACGACGACAAAGACAGCTCTCGTCTCTGAGGACGGAAAGCTGCTGTATTCATTTTATGACAATAACCACGGAGACCCTCTCGCCACCTCGATCCGCGCGATTAAGGAGACGTACGCGCATATGCCGGACGATGTCGTCATCGCCGGTTCCTGCTCGACGGGCTACGGCGAGGCGCTCATCAAGTCCGCGCTGATGCTCGACGAGGGCGAGGTCGAGACGATTTCGCACTACTATGCGGCCCGCTTCTTTGATCCGGACGTCGACTGCATTCTCGATATCGGCGGACAGGACATGAAGTGCATCAAGATCCGTGACCACGCGGTGGACGACGTCATGCTGAACGAGGCGTGCTCGTCCGGATGCGGTTCATTTATCGAGAACTTCGCAAAGACCCTGAACTACAGCGTGCAGGATTTCGCGAAGGCTGCTCTCTTTGCGGAGCACCCGATTGATCTCGGCACGCGCTGTACGGTCTTCATGAACTCAAAGGTCAAGCAGGCGCAGAAGGAGGGCGCGACGGTCGCGGACATCTCTGCGGGTCTTGCGTACTCTGTCATCAAGAACGCGCTCTACAAGGTCATCAAGGTCTCGGACGCATCGGAGCTCGGCCGCAATATTGTCGTACAGGGAGGTACCTTCTACAACGACGCGGTCCTCCGCGCATTTGAGAAGATCGCGGACTGCGAGGTCATCCGTCCGGACATCGCGGGCATCATGGGCGCGTTCGGCGCAGCCCTCATCGCGCGCGAGCGCTACGACGAGTCGAAGCCGACGACGATGCTCTCTCTCGACAAGATCAACTCCTTCAAGTATTCGACGTCGATGACGCACTGCCACGGCTGCACGAACCAGTGCCGCCTCACCGTCAACAGCTTCTCCGGAGGCAGAAAATATATTTCCGGCAACCGCTGCGAGCGGGGCATCGGCAAGCAGAAGAACAAGGACAACCTGCCGAACCTCTACGAGTACAAGCTGAAGAGGCTCTTCAGCTACCGGCCGCTCACCGCGGACAAGGCGCCGCGCGGCAAGGTCGGTCTTCCGCGCGTGCTCAACATGTACGAGAACTATCCGCTGTGGTTCACGTTCTTCACAAAGCTCGGCTACGAGGTCGTTCTCTCTCCGTCATCGACGCATAAGCTCTACGAGCTCGGCATCGAGTCGATTCCGTCGGAGTCTGAGTGCTATCCGGCCAAGCTCGCGCACGGCCATATTGAGTGGCTGATCCGCCAGGGCGTGAAGTTCATTTTCTACCCGTGCATTCCGTTCGAGAGAAATGAATTCCCGAGCGCAGTCAATCACTACAACTGCCCGATCGTGACGTCCTACGCGGAGAATATCAAGAACAACGTCGAGGAGCTCCGTGACCCGTCGATCCGCTTCATGGACCCGTTCCTCGCGCTCTCCAGCGAGAAGATCATGACAGACCGCCTCGTCGAAATCTTCCATGACATCCCGAAGATCGAGGTGCAGAATGCGGCGCACGCGGCGTGGGAAGAGCAGGCGCAGTACAGACGCGATGTCGAGGCCAAGGGAGTCGAGACACTGAAATATCTCGAGAAGACCGGCCGCCACGGCATTGTTCTCGCGGGCAGACCGTACCACATCGACCCGGAGATCAACCACGGCATCCCGGAGCTCATCAACTCCTACGGCATGGCTGTCCTCTCCGAGGACTCGATCTCGCAGCTCGGAAATCTTGAGCGCCCGATCCGTGTCAACGACCAGTGGATGTTCCACACGAGACTGTACTCGGCCGCAAACTACGTGAAGAAGACGGACAACCTCGACATCATCCAGCTGAATTCCTTCGGCTGCGGTCTTGACGCCGTGACGACCGACCAGGTGCAGGAGATCCTCTCCCGCTCCGGCAAGATCTACACCTGCCTCAAGATCGATGAGGTCAGCAACCTCGGTGCCGCGCGCATCCGGATCCGCTCCCTGCTCGCCGCCATCCGCGTCCGTGAGCAGAAGAAGCCGGAGCGCGAGATCAAGTCGGACAGACAGACGATCATCCCGTTCACGGAGGAGATGAGGAAGAAGTACACGATTCTCGCGCCGCAGATGTCGCCGATTCATTTCAGGATTCTGCAGCACGCATTTAACTCTGAGGGCTTCAACTTAGAGATCCTTGAAAATGACAACCGTGAGGCCATCGACATGGGGCTCAAGTACGTCAACAACGACGCGTGCTATCCGTCGCTGCTTGTCGTCGGACAGCTCATGGCCGCGCTGAAATCAGGCAAGTATGATCTCGACCGCACGGCGCTCGTCATCACGCAGACAGGCGGCGGCTGCCGTGCGTCCAACTACATCGCGTTCATCCGGCGCGCGCTGAAGAAGGCGGGCTACGAGAAGGTGCCTGTCCTTTCGCTCAATTTCAACGGCTTTGAGCCGCAGCCGGGCTTCAAGATCACACCAAAGCTTCTCGTGAAGCTTGTCTACTCGGTCGTCTTCGGCGACATCCTGATGAAGTGCCTCCACCGCATGCGTCCGTACGAGCAGGTGAAGGGCTCCGCGAACAAGATATACGAGAAATGGAACCGATACTGCTGCCATTTTATCGACGGCAAGTCGATCAGCTACAGGAAATACAAGCAGATCTGCAAGAGCATCATCCATGACTTCGACAACCTGCCGATCACGGATGAGAAGAAGCCGCGTGTCGGCATTGTCGGCGAGATTCTGGTCAAGTTCTCTCCGACCGCGAACAATCATCTCGCGGACCTTCTCGAGAAGGAGGGCGCGGAGGCCGTGATCCCGGATCTCCTCGACTTCTTCCAGTACTGCTTCTACAACGGAAACTTCAAGAGCGACAATCTTGGTTTCTCAAAGGCATACAAGCTGGAAATGAACGCAGCCGTTCAGGCCGTCGAGCTGATCCGCGGCGCAGCTACCGCAGAGTTCAAGAAGAGCCGGCATTTTGATCCGCCGGCAAAAATCGCGGACCTTGCAAAGGCCGCGTCTCCGATCGCGCAGAACGGCAATCAGACCGGCGAGGGCTGGTTCCTGACAGGCGAGATGCTCGAGCTGATCGGCGAGGGTGTACCGAACATCGTCTGCATCCAGCCGTTCGCCTGCCTGCCGAACCACATCGTCGGCAAGGGCGTCATCAAGGAGATCCGCCGCCGTCATCCGGAGGCGAATATCGCCGCAGTCGACTATGACCCGGGTGCGTCGGAGGTCAATCAGCTGAACCGCATCAAGCTGATGCTGAGCACGGCTGAGCAGAATCTCGAAAAGCAGGAAAATGCCTGAAAGGTAAGGACGAATGATACAATACGACCAGACAGGCCCCGAAAAGGCGGTCCTCGTCGGACTCAACGTGAACGAGGACCGCACCTTCGACAAGGCCATGCGGGAAATGAACGCACTCGCCGAGGCCGACGGGATTGAAATCTGCGAGACCTTCTCGCAGAACCTCCCGAAGATGGTGACCGGCTTCTATATAGGCTCCGGAAAAATCGAGGAAATAAGAGCGTATCTTTCGATGGCGGAGGACATACGCCTCGTTCTCACGGTCAGCCAGCTGACCCCCGTGCAGCAGCGAAATCTCTCGGACGCGCTGGGCGTCGCCGTCATGGACCGCACGGCTCTGATACTTGATATCTTCGCGCGGCGCGCGCGGACCCGTGAGGCGATCCTCCAGGTCGAATACGCAAGACTCCAGTACAAGCTGCCCCGCCTTGCAGGCATGCACGATGAGCTCAGCCGTCAGGGAGGCGCCTCCGGCGCAATGAGCAGCAAGGGCGCCGGCGAAAAGAAGCTTGAGCTCGACCGACGCTATATTGAGCGGCGGATGGCCGATCTCCGGAAGGAGCTCGAGACGGTCTCAAGGGAGCGCGATGTCCAGCGCTCCCGCCGTCTCCGCTCCGGTCTCCCGAGGGTCGCGCTCGTCGGCTACACAAATGCCGGGAAATCGACGATTATGAACGCGATGATTGATGCCGGCGGCGAGGAAGGCGGACAGAAGGTATTCGAGGAGGACATGCTGTTCGCGACGCTCGACACGACCGTCCGCAAGATCACGCCGCCATCCATTGACGGAGATAAGGCGGAGGTCATGCCGTTTCTTCTCTCCGATACAGTCGGCTTTATCGAAAACCTGCCGACGACGCTCGTCAAGGCATTCCGCTCGACGCTCGAGGAGACGAAGTACGCAGACCTTCTGCTCATCGTCTCCGATGTATCTGACCCGGAGTACAGGGAAAACCTCTCTGTCACGGTAAGCACGCTCGAGGAGATCGGCGCAGGCGACATCCCGCGCATCTTTGTGTTCAACAAGGAGGACCTTCTCCCGGATAAGGTGTCAAGCCTCATTTCATTTCCGGGAATCGGTGAGAGCGACGGACGGATCACGATGTCGGCAAAACGCAAGGCGGATGTTGAGAAGCTGATGCGCCTCATCTGCCGGAAAATCAACGAGGGCCGCATTTCCTGTGAAATGCTGATCCCCTACACGGACGGCGGCGCCCTAAGCCGCCTGATGGACGGCGCCGATGTCACGATCCTCGGCTACGAGGCGGACGGAACGCACATTAAGGCCGTTCTCGAGAGGGCGGATTATCAGCGCTTCCTGCGCTATGTTCTGCCGGAAGCATAAAAAAGAAAAAGGAGCCGAGACAAGGCGATTTTGCCATGTCCCGGCTCCTTTTTTATATCAGTGAGGATCAGCGCCCCAGACGAGGAACACTTCGTGTGCCTCGGTTATTCAGCACCCCCAAACTCGGAACGCAAAGCGTTCCTCGTTGTGGGGAGGACAGAGCGGCTTCGCCGCTTGTCCGCCCCACGAAATGCTTCAGAAATCTCTCAAGGAGCAAGCTCCTTGTCCGATTTCCGATCATTTCGTGGGGTGCTGAATTTTTACAGGTTCGCCTGGACGAGCTTCGGCGTGAAGCCGCCGGCCTCCAGGGCCTCCATGATCTGGTTCTTGTGGTCCGTTCCGAAGGATTCGATCGTGACCTTCAGCTCAACGGCCTCGTTGCGGTTCGTGCTGTAGAACTGGTTGTGGTCAAGCTTGATGACATTGCCCTTCTGGTCCGCGATGATCTGCGCGACCTTGACGAGCATGCCCGGTCTGTCCGGAAGAAGGACGGAGACCGTGAAGATTCTGTCGCGCATGATGAGACCGTTCTGGACAACAGATGCCATCGTGATGACATCCATGTTACCGCCGGAGAGGATGCAGACGATCTTCTTGTCCCGCACGTTGAGGTGCTTCAGCGCCGCGACGGAAAGAAGTCCGGAGTTCTCGACGACCATCTTGTGGTTCTCAACCATATCGAGGAACGCAGTGATCAGCTCATCGTCCTCAATCGTGAGCACGTCGTCCAGGTTCTTCTGCAGGTACGGGAAGACCTTGTCGCCGACCGTGAGAACAGCCGTGCCGTCCGCAATCGTCGATGCGTGCGGAATCGTGACAACGTGGCCTGCCTTCAGGGCCTCCGTGAGGGACGGAGCGCCTGCCGGCTCGACGCCGATAACCTTGATCTTCGGGTTGAGGAGCTTTGCGAGCGTGGAGACGCCTGTGGCCAGTCCGCCTCCTCCGACAGGAACAAGGATGTAATCGACCGTCGGAAGCTCCTTGATGATCTCCATCGTGATCGAGCCCTGACCGGTCGCGACAGCCGGATCATTGAACGGATGGACAAATGTATACCCGTTCTCCTCCGCCAGCTGCATAGCCTTCGCGCACGCCTCGTCGTAGACATCGCCGTAGAGAACGACCTCAGCGCCGAGATTTCTCGTCCGCTCGACCTTGATCAGCGGAGTCGTCGTCGGCATGCAGACGACAGCCTTGACGCCGCACTTTCTCGCCGCGTACGCAACGCCCTGCGCGTGGTTGCCCGCCGAGGCAGTGATGAGGCCCTTGGCCTTCTCCTCGTCGCTCAGCGTGCTGATCTTGTAGTATGCGCCGCGGATCTTGTAGGCTCCCGTCAGCTGCATGTTCTCAGGCTTCAGCCATACCTTGTTGCCCGTCTGGGCGGAAAAATAATCGCTGTACTGAAGCGGTGTCGGAAGCGTTACTTCTTTGACCTTCTCTGCTGCCTCTTCAAATGCATCAAGTGTGAGCATTTCCATAATCTTGTCCTCGCTTCTTTAATTTTTCTTGTTCTCCGGCTTGTCAAACAGTGCGTTGATGAAGTCGTCGGAATCAAATCTGTGCATGTCCTCGATCTGCTCGCCGACACCGATATACTTGACCGGTATGCCGAGCTCGGCCTGGATCGCAATCGCGACGCCGCCGCGGGCTGTTCCGTCGAGCTTTGTCAGGATAATGCCCGTGACGCCCGCCGACTCGCCGAAATCTCTGGCCTGCTGGACCGCATTCTGGCCTGTGGCACCGTCGAGCACCAGCAGCGTCTCGACATAGGCCTCCGGATACTCCTTGTCAATGATCTTCCGGAGCTTTGCGAGCTCATTCATCAGATTCTTCTTGTTGTTGAGCCGGCCGGCCGTATCGACAAGAAGAATGTCCGTGTCATGAGCCTTCGCGGATGCGATCGCGTCGTAGACGACAGAGCCGGGGTCAGCCCCCTCCTGTCCGCTGATGATCGGCACACCGGCGCGGTGCGCCCACTCCGTGAGCTGTTCATTTGCCGCGGCGCGGTAGGTATCGGCTGCTGCCATGATCACCTTTTTCCCGTCGTTCTTAAAAATGCAGGCCAGCTTTCCGACGGAGGTCGTCTTGCCCGCTCCGTTCACACCGATCACCATGACGACGGATTTCTTATTTTCAAATGCAAAGTCATCCGGACTCTGGCGCATCCGGCTGCGGAGCGAATTCACGAGAATCTCCGTGCAGTCCGAAGGCTTTTTGATCCGCTTGGCTTTGACCTCATCTCTCAGCTCATCAAGGATCTCCTCCGTCGTCCGGATTCCGATATCTCCCTTGATCATGATCTCCTCGAGGTCGTCGTAGAAGTCCTCATTGATGACGTCGTGCTGCTCGACGACGTCGCTCAGCCCGCGCACGAAGGTCTCGCGCGTCTTCTTGAGACCGCCGACCAGTCTGCTGAAAAATCCCATATCTTATTTCCTCTCTCCGGGCGGTCCTGCCCGCTTTTACCGTGGTTCTTATTTCGAGAGCTTGTCCTCGATCAGATTGACCGAGACGAGCGTCGAGACGCCCTTCTCCTGCATCGTAATTCCATACAGGCGGTCGCACTGGTTCATCGTCCCGCGCCTGTGAGTAATGATAATGAACTGCGTGTTCTTTGTCAACTTATGAAGATATTCAGCGAACCGGACGACATTGCTCTCGTCGAGGGCCGCCTCAATCTCATCGAGCAGGCAGAACGGCGACGGCTTCAGGTTCTGGATCGCAAAGAGAAGCGCGATCGCCGTCAGCGACTTCTCGCCGCCGGAGAGCTGCATCATGTTCTGCAGCTTCTTGCCCGGCGGATGGGCGATGATGCTGACAGGCGCCTCGAGCACGTCGACATCCGGATCGAGCTCAAGTGTCCCGTGTCCGCCTCCGAACAGTTCCTGAAATGCCTTGTCGAATTCCGTGCGGATCAGTGCGAACTGCTCCGTGAACTGCTTCCGCATGCCCTCATCCAGCTCCCGGATAATGCCCTTCAGCGTATCCTCGGACTTGATGAGGTCCTCATGCTGGGCAGAGAGGAATTCATACCGCCCGCTCTGCTCCTTGTACTCCTCGATCGCGTTGACATTGACCGTTCCGAGGCCGCGGATCGCATTTTTCAGCGAGGCGATCTGCTTCTTCACCGCAGCTCTGTCCTCGCTCTGCTCCGGAAGTACAACCGTGCGGATCTCGCTCGGCGTCATGTTGTACTCATCCCACATATAAGAGACGCGCTCCTCGCGGCCCTCCGAGAGCCGCTCCTTCTGCGCGTTCAGACGGAAGGTCTCCTTGTCGAGTCTCGCCATGCGGTCCGACAGCTCGTCTCTCTTCTTGAAGAACTCCCGGTGGCTCTCCGACAGGGACTGCTTCTTCTCCGCAAGCTCCGCGCGGCGCTTTGCCGTCTGCTCATCCTCCGCCTCTGCAGCGCGGATTGTCTCTTCGACCTCAGCAATCTGCTTCTGCTTCACCTCGGTCTCTCCGGCGCTTCCCGTGAGATTCCCCTCAAGGTCGCCGGCCTGCTTATCAAGCTCCGCGATCTCGCCGGTCAGGCGCTTCACGGTATCCTCGCTGAAGCGCTGCTGCTCCTCAGCCTGCGCAAGCTTCACGCGGACCTTCTCAAGCTCGTCCGCGCAGGTCTCGCGGGCATGTGTCAGCTCCTCCTGCGTGCTCCGGAGAGAGTCGGTCTTCTCGTTGATCTCCTTCTCGGAGCGGACAGAGGTCTCCAGGGTCTTTGCGATATCATCGTTCTTTCCGCGGATCTCCGCCATCTGCGTCTCGATGCCGGTTCTCTCCTTCTCAAGAGAGCTCCGGTCGATGCCCGCCACGCGCAGCTGCTCGTCCGCATTTTTCGCGCGGAGCGCAGCTGTGTTCATATCGAGCTGCAGCTTCTGGACCTTCTCGTTGACGGCGGAAATCTTGTCGCGGATCTCATTTCTCCGCGCGCGGTCCGCCTCAGCCGCCTCGCGAAGCGCATCCGTCTCCTTCTTCAGCTTCCTTGTCTCTGTCGTCAGCGTATCGATCTCGCGGCGCCGGCCGAGCAGGTTCTCCGTATTCCGGAACGCACCGCCGGTAATGGAGCCTCCCGGTGCGAAGGACTCTCCCGCAAGCGTGACCATATAGGCGCTGTGGCGGTATTTCCGTCCGATCGCAATCGCGTGGTCAATATTGTCGACGACGACAATTCTTCCGAGAAGATAGTCCTTCAGGTTCTCGTACTCCGCATCGGTGCTGACAAGGTCCGCCGCGACGCCGATCACGCCGGTCTCCCTCAGGATGTCCCGGCTGCCGAGGCTCCGCCCGCGGATGCTTGTGAGCGGCAGGAAGGTGCAGCGGCCGAGCCGGTTCGCCTTCAGATATTCGATCAGATATTTGGCTGTGGCCTCGTTGTCCGTCACAATATGGCGGATGCTTCCGCCGAGCGCCGTCTCGATGGCCGTCTCATACTTCTCCGGAACGGAAATGAGGTCCGCAACAACGCCGCGGATGCCGGGATTTCTGTCCCGCTGCTCCATGATCTTCCGGATGCCGTTGGAGTAGCCGTCGTAGTGCTCAGCCATCGCCTTGAGGGAGGTAAGCCGCGAAGAATCGCGGTGGTACTGCTGCATCCTCTCCTCGAGGTGAGCCGCATCGTCGTTCATTTTCTTCCGGAGAGCGGCCTCCTCCTTTTCGAGCGTCTCCCTCTGCCCCGTCAGCGCGGCGCTCTCTTCCTTCAGCTCTCTCGACCGGGAAATGAAGGAATCCGCCTCCTTCCGCGCCGCATCCTGCTGCTCATGGAGACGCAGGAGCCGCTGGTCAATCTCCGAGCGGCGGATCTCCAGCTGCTCGAGCATCGTGTCGTAGTGCTGAATCCGGCTCTTCACGGAGGCGCGGCTGTTCAGCATGCCGATGACATCATTTTTCGCCGCGTCAATTCTGGCATTCGTATCCGCAAGCTTCCGGTCGATCTCAGAAAGCTTCTGCTCTGCCTCCTTCTCCTGCGAAAGGACAGCCTCGTTTTCCTTCCGCTCCTTGACAAGCTTTTCTTTCTCTGCGCGGAGCTCATCCGTGCGCTGCCGGATGGACTCTGCAATCTCAGTTCTGCGAGCCCGATTCTGCTCATCAACGCTCCGGATCGAGCGGATCTGCTCATTTAAAATATCGATCTGTCCGGAGAGCTGCTGACGGAGCAGCGCGTTCTGTGAGGACTTCTTCGAAAGCTCCTCAGACTCCGCATCGATCGAGGAGATGGAATTTTCAATCTCCTCGTACTCGGCGCGCGTCCGGTCAAATTTTGTCTTCGTCTCCTCCATATCGCCCATCGCGATCTGGAGACGGTTCTCGATGTCCTCGAGCTGCTTTCCCGTCCTCTCATCCTCAATCCGAAAGAGACTGATATCGAGGGCCTTCAGCTCAGCCTTTTTGTCGAGATAAAGCCTCGCCGTCTTCGCCTGCTTCTCAAGAGGGCCCAGACGGTCCGTCAGCTCCTTCAGGATGTCGTTTACGCGGAGCAGGTCCTGGTGCTCATTTTCCAGCTTCTTCAGCGCCGCCGCCTTCCGCTTCTTGAACTTGACGATGCCCGCTGCCTCATCGAAGAGCTCGCGGCGCTCCTCCGGCTTGCCGTTCAGAATTCTCTCGACCTGGCCCTGGCCGATGATCGAGTAGCCTTCCTTTCCGATACCGGTGTCATAGAAGATATCGTTGATATCGCGGAGTCTGACCGGGGAGTTATTGAGCAGATACTCGCTCTCACCGGACCGGTACAGGCGGCGTGTCACCGTCACCTCCTCGTAGTCGACGTCGAGCATATGATCGCTGTTGTCGAAGGTGATCGCGACAGAGGCGAAGCTCTGCGGCTTTCTCGACTCGGTTCCCGCGAAAATAACGTCCTGCATGCCGCCGGCGCGGAGCGACTTCGCGCTCTGCTCGCCGAGGACCCAGCGGACCGCATCGGCGACATTGCTCTTGCCGGAGCCGTTCGGTCCCACGATGCCGGTGATACCCTGATGAAATTCAAATTTGAGTTTATTTGCAAATGATTTGAAGCCCTGGACTTCGATGGATTTTAAGTACATGTCACCCCTGCTGCTTGAATAATTTCAGTGCTTCGGCGGCCGCCATCTGCGCGGCGGCCTTCTTGGTGCGGCCCGTTCCCGTGCCGAGGTGCTTTCCCCCGGCGTACGCGGCGACCGTAAAGCGCCGGTCATGGTCCGGCCCGCTCTCATCAATCAGGCGATACTCGACCTTCTCATTTCTCTCCTGAATGATCTCCTGCAGCTTTGTCTTTGAGTCGCGAAACAAATCCTCCTCGTGGAGATCGAGGAGAATAAAGGTGCGGACAAATTCCGCCGCCTTTTCAAATCCGCCGTCAAGATAGATGGCTCCGATAACGGACTCCATGGCGTCGGAAATAACGGAGTCCTTATCGCGGCCGCCCATCTGTTCCTCTCCCTTTCCCAGTCTCAGGAAGGACGGAAGCTCAAGATCCCGCGCGCACTTGGCGAGAGACGGCTCGCAGACCATGCTGGCGCGAAGCTTTGACAGCTCTCCCTCCATCCGCTCCGGGAACTTTTTGTACAGATATTCGGAACTCACCGTCTCAAGAACTGCATCACCCAGAAACTCCAGCCGCTCATTGTGGTGGCAGCCCTGCTTCCGGTGTTCATTTGCGTAGGACGTATGTGTGAGTGCCAGAAGAAGCAGACTCTTGTCCTGAAATGTATATCCGATCCGCTTCTCAAGCTCTTTCAGCTCTGGTTTCAATTGATCTAATCCTGCCTTTCTGACAAGGTCCTGCCGGAGAGGCTCCGCGCTGCGTGCTTCTCTCCGGCGGGACTGAATAGATACCTTTATTTTATGCTTGCTCCGGATGCTCGGCCTTTGCCTTCTTCAGCTGTCTCATCTGGGCAGCCTCGGCCTCCATCCGCTCCCTGATCTTGCCGTTCACGTCCTCCTCATAGAAGGTCAGGCACTGCTCAACCGCGATACGGAATTCCTTCTCCTTCGAGCTGCCGTGTGCCTTGACGACAAGGCCCTTCAGGCCGAGAAGCGGTGCGCCGCCGTACTGCGAGGCGTCGTAGGTCTTCAGCGCTGACTTGAGCCCGTTCTTGATAAGAAGCGCGCCGATCTTTGATTTCAGTGAGCTGAGGAGCGCCTTCTTGAAGACGTGCAGAATCGAGGTCGCCGTCCCCTCATACATCTTCATGATGAGGTTGCCGCTGAACGCGTCGGTGACAATGACGTCCGCCGCGCCTGCCGGGACATCCCTCGCCTCAACCGGACCGATGAAATTGATATCCTCCTTCTCACGGAGAAGCGGGATCGTCTCCTTCACGAGCGCGTTGCCCTTCTCCTCCTCCGCGCCGATGCTTAAGATCCCGACGGTCGGGTTCTTGATGTGCATAGCGTGCTCCATGTAAATGGAGCCCATTTCTGCGAACTGAAGGAGCCAGGCCGGACGGGCGTCCACATTCGCGCCGCAGTCGATCAGAAGGGATACGCCCTTCTCCGTCGGCATAACGGCGGCAAGCGGCGGCCGTTCGACTCCCTTGATTCTTCCCACCAGGACCTGTCCTCCGACGAGGATGGCGCCTGTGCTTCCGGCAGATACGAATGCGTCCGCCTCTCCGCTTCTGACCAGGCGCATGCCCTTCACGATCGACGAGTCCTTCTTCTTTGAGATCGCGTTGACCGGAGGCTCAGCCATCTCGATTTTCTCCGTGCAGTTCACAACGGTCACGGAATCCTCCGGATAGGTAAGGCCGCCGAGCAGCTCTCTTATCTTCTGCTCATTGCCGAGAAGAATCAGCGAAATACTGTCCTTCCTGTCATTCAGGGCATCAATCGCGCCGCGTACCGGCGCCTCCGGGGCATTATCGCCGCCCATTGCATCAATGGCGATTCGTATCTTTCCCATCTTCATACCTCGCTGCTTAAAAACAAGTAACGGTAACGATTCAGCACCCCAGACTCGGAACGCTTCGCGTTCCTCGTTGTGGACGGACAGAGCGGCTTCGCCGCTTGTCCGCCCCTCGGAAAAATGATGAAACCGTCCGGCGAGCAAGCGCTCCGTCCGGATTTCATCATTTTTCCGGAGGTACTGAATAATTACAGATAACGTAAGAAGAGCTGCCGCCGATTCCGGCGGCAGCTCTTCGCTTGCATTTCATGAATCAGATTGATCAGTCTTCGTTCTGCGCTACAATTTCACGCTTATTGTAAGTTCCGCAGTTCTTGCAGACTCTGTGCGGCATCATGAGAGCACCGCACTTGCTGCACTTGACTAATGTAACCGGGCTCATCTTCCAATGAGCTCTTGTCTTGTCACGACGTGCAGAGCAATGTTTGTTCTTCGGACAAATGGACATTCTTACACCTCCTTAACGCACATTAGCCATTATACAGGCCGGAAAGCTCCTTTGTCAACCTGTAAATCGCATGATTTCAGAGATGAATCAGAATGCGAGACGAACCGTATCGCGGGCGATCGCAAGCTCCTCATTTGTCGGGATGACAAAGACGCGGATCGCGGAATCCGGAGTCGAAATCTCCGCGCGCTTTCCGTGTATCTGGCTGTTCTTCTCCTCGTCGATCTTCACGCCTGCAAAGCCGAGGTGGCTCAGGATGCTGTGGCGCATCTCCGCGTCATTCTCGCCGATGCCGCCCGTGAATGTGATCGCGTCGGCGCCGTTCATGACGGCCAGGTATGCACCGACCATCTTGGAGACGGAGTGACGGAATGCATCGAGCGCAAGCTTTGCCTTCTCATTTCCCTCAGCCTCTGCCTTGCTGAGATCACGGAAGTCACTGGAGAGATTTCCGGAAAGAGCGTAGACGCCGGACTTCTTGTTGAGGATTGTGAGGACCTCATCTGCGGAGAGCTTCTCATGATCGCAGAGGAACTGAACAACAGCCGGATCGATGGAACCGGAGCGGGTTCCCATGACGACGCCCTCGAGAGGTGTCAGTCCCATCGATGTGTCGACAGCCTTTCCGCTGACAGATGCGGAGATCGAGGAGCCGTTGCCGAGGTGGCAGACGATAACTCTCTGATGACCCTCCGGAAGGTTCGCGTACTTGATCGTCTCGTGAGATACGAAGTTGTGGCTCGTGCCGTGGAAGCCGTAGCGGCGGATCTTGTACTTGTTGTAATACTCCTCCGGAATTGCGTAGCGGTATGCGTACGGCTTCAGGCTCATGCCGAAGGACGTATCGAAGACAGCGACGTTCGGCTTGCCCGGCATAGCTGCCTCACATGCCTCGATGCCCATGAGATTCGCCGGATTGTGCAACGGGCCGAGATCGAAGCACTCGCGGATGACGCGCTTGACGTCCTCATCGACCTTGATGGACTCCGTGTAGGTTGAGCCGCCGTGCAGGACGCGGTGGCCGATTGCGTCAATCTCGTCCGCAGAAGCGACGACACCGTGCTCCGGATCGACGAGTGCCTTCAGGACAAGCTCGATGGCCTTCTTGTGAGACGGCATAGCCTCCTCGATGACGTAGTCCTCCTTGCCCGGAACCTTATGCGTGAGCTTGGAGCCCTCGATGCCGATGCGCTCGCAGAGACCCTTTGCGATCACGGACTCATTGTCCATGTCGATCAGCTGATACTTGAGGGACGAGCTTCCCGCGTTAATGACTAATACTTTCATTTTCTTATTCTCTCCTGTTTTTATTATGCCATCTGTGCCTGAACAGCTGTCATCGCAACGACGCCTACGATATCATCTGCGTAGCAGCCGCGGGACAGATCGTTGACCGGGTATGCGAGACCCTGAAGGACCGGTCCGTACGCATTGGCCTTGGCCAGTCTCTGAACGAGCTTGTAGCCGATGTTGCCGGCCTCAAGAGACGGGAATACAAGCGTGTTCGCATGGCCTGCGACCTCGCTGCCCGGAGCCTTGAGTGCTGCAACCTCCGGAACGATTGCCGCGTCGAGCTGAAGCTCGCCGTCCAGCTTGATGTCCGGATACTGCTCATGCGCGATCTTGACGGCATCTGCCACCTTTGTGACATCGTCGTGCTTTGCGGATCCCTTTGTGGAATAGGACAGCATAGCGACCTTCGGCTCAGCGCCGACGAAGTTGCGGAAGGACTCTGCAGAAAGGGCTGCGATCTCCGCGAGCTTTGCGGAATCAAAATCGACGTTGACTGCACAGTCTGCAAATACGAACAGGCCGTGCTCGCCCATTGTGCAGTTCGGGACCTCCATGAGGAAGAAGCCGGATACGGAGCGGACACCCTTCTTTGTCTTCAGCAGCTGAAGAGCCGGACGAATCGTGTTGCCTGTGGAGTGGCATGCGCCGGAGACAACGCCGTCAGCGTCGCCGCACTTGCACATGAGGCATGCATAGTACATGTAATCCTTCTCCATCTGCTCCTTCGCGGATTCCGGTGTGACGCCCTTCTTAGCGCGAAGCTCAACAAATTTATCGATGTATTTCTGCTTGTTCGGATCATTAAACGGGTCAACGATTGTCGCGCCAGTCAGATCAAAGCCCTTTCCGTTCTCGGCAATTGCCTCCGGCGTGCCGATCAGAATGAGGTCTGCGATTCCTTCCTTCAGAATCTTCTCAGCAGCCTCGAATGTTCTCTTGTCCATCGTCTCCGGGAGAACGATTCTCTTCTTGTCAGCCTTTGCCTTAGCCTTGATTTCATCAATAAATGACATTCCTGTACTCCTTTCATTTCTGTTACCCGGTGCAGTCACCGGATAATGTATACAACTATTATTATAAACCAGCCCATGAAATCAGCAAGCGCATTCAGACCTTTATTAGTTCTTTTGTGAGTACATTTCGCACCGGTCTTCCAACCTTCTGCGCGCGGACCATCTCATAGAGACTGGAAATGCGGAGCTCATCCTCGAACAGCTTTCTCTCCGCGTCCGGCAGTCTGTCCTTCTCCGCGGGCGGGTTCATGATCACCGGAATCTCCGCGCATGTCTGAATTTTCGAGATGACGTCCGTGCTCTCCTTCCGGAACCCGAGCACCTGCGTGAGGCGCGCGCCGTCAAGCAGGCTGTTTTTCTGCACATCGAGAACAATGTGGAGAAATGCGCGGTAGACATGGGTCTTCGTCAGGCTCTTTGAGACACACCGGTCCGCAAAGTCATCAAAATTCAGGAACATGCCGCGCTTCTTGAAAATTGTATTGGCGAGGTCCTCCGTCACATCCGCAAATTTCGTGAGAAGGAACGGCTCTCCGACCTGCCAGAGCCTCTCCGCAAGAAGGAGGGAGAAATCATTTTCATTGGTCACGCCATAGATGCCGAGGTCCTTCCTTAGCACATCGAGGCAGTCCTTCGGGACAGCAATCTCGAGTCCCGGGAAATGGTTGCCCTGCGCGAGCGCCCGTCTCACGGAGGCCGCCGACGAGAGTGCCCCGAGCGTGCTGTCATCGAGATAGCTGCTGCCCTCCCGCACGCACGTAAATGGCTTTATCTTCGATCCCGTTCTCTTCAGTGCCTTCAGATATTCGACGCCGAGAATATTATTCGGGCTTGAGATGAGATCGGCATATTCCGGAATCGCCTCCGCCCTCGCCTTTGGAAATGAGAGCCCCGCCTTCAGTCCCTCGCGGAGCTTCTGCCTGTAGTCCTCCGGCTCATCCGCGAGAATATCGGCGAGCGCGCTCATGCGTGAAAGGTCACCGCTCTCGCTCCCGAACACAAGCATATCGACGCAGCCGAGACCGTTCAGGATATCAACTGCGTGACTTGCAAAGGACTCCGCGGAGGAGGAGGAAAACCGCGCCGGGTACCACAGAATCGCGTCCGCGCCGCCGAGGAGCGCCATGTGAGCGCGTGTGTGGCTGTCCGTGATGGCAGGGAGGCCGCGCTGGACAAAATCGCCACTCATCAGGACGATGACGCGGTCCGCGCCGAGCTCGTGGGCCCGCTGAATGATCAGGCGGTGGCCGTTATGAAAGGGATTGAATTCACCAATGATTGCTGCAATTTTCAAGTTGTGGCTCCTTCTCCTGTCCGGCGTTTTAGGGTTTCGCAGGGCAAGTCTCACGGCCCTTCAGGCCTGTTGCCTCTGTCCTACGGGCGCCTCTCACGGCCCTTCGGGCCGTGAGCATCGTGCGTTCGCACGATGCTCACGCACATGAAAAGCCGCAACGAAGCATGCAAGCATGCTTCCTGCGTCTTTTCACGTGCGTGGCGCCCTGCTCATTTGCGTTTAATTTTTAAAAGAGTGTACCGGTGCCGGGATGCGGCCGCCGCGGCTCACGAAGCGCGAGCAGTCGAACTGGTTGACCGGCATGATCGGCGCGTGGCCGAGCAGACCGCCGAATTCGACGGTGTCGCCGACTCCCTTTCCGATGGCCGGGATGAGGCGGACTGCGGTCGTCTTCTGGTTAATCATTCCGAGCGCCATCTCATCGGCGATGATGCCGGAGATGGTCGTCGCCTTCGTATCTCCCGGGATCGCGATCATATCAAGGCCGACCGAGCAGACGCAGGTCATAGCCTCGAGCTTCTCAATTGTGAGCGCTCCCGCCTCGACCGCGTTGATCATGCCCTGGTCCTCGCTGACCGGGATGAACGCGCCGGAAAGGCCGCCGACATAGGAGGATGCCATGACTCCGCCCTTCTTGACCTGGTCGTTGAGAAGTGCGAGCGCAGCCGTCGTGCCCGGAGCGCCGGCCCTCTCAAGACCCATTTCCTCGAGAATGTCCGCGACGGAATCACCAATGGCCGGTGTCGGCGCAAGCGACAGATCGATGATGCCGAACGGGACGCCGAGGCGCTTCGATGCCTCCTGCGCGACCAGCTGGCCGACACGCGTGATCTTAAATGCCGTCTTCTTGATCGTCTCGCAGAGGACCTCGAAGTCAGCGTCCCTGCACTCCTCGAGCGCGCACTTGACGACGCCCGGGCCTGAGACACCGACATTGATGACAGCGTCCGGCATCGTGACGCCGTGGAACGCGCCCGCCATGAACGGGTTGTCGTCCGGCGCATTGCAGAAAATAACGAGCTTTGCGCAGCCGAGGCCGTCCTCATCACCCGTGAGCTCAGCCGTCTCGCGGACGATGTCGCCCATCAGACGCACGGCGTCCATATTGATGCCCTGCTTTGTCGAGCCGACATTGATCGAGCTGCAGACGCGCTCCGTCGTCGCGAGTGCCTTCGGGATCGAGTGAATGAGAAGCTCATCGGCCGCCGTCATGCCCTCGGAGACAAGCGCGCTGTAGCCGCCGATGAAGTTAATGCCGATCGTCTTCGCGCAGTCATCGAGCGTCTTCGCGATCGTCACGAAATCATCCGGCGTGTGACAGCAGGCGCTGCCGATCAGCGCAATCGGGGTCACGGACACACGCTTGTTGACGATCGGGACACCGAGCTCATTGCTGATTTCATTTCCTGTAGAGACCAGGTTCTGCGCCTTCGAGAGGATCTTCTCCCGGATCTTCCGGTTCGTCTCCGCGAGGTCAGAATCGATGCAGTCGAGAAGACTGATGCCCATCGTGATCGTACGGACGTCGAAATTCTCCTTCTCGATCATGTTGTTGGTCTCAAATACTTCGTTGATATTGATCATTTCGGTCTCTCCTTCCAAGGTCCCGCCTGCCAGAGGCCGGCGGGTTTCACAGTCATCAGATGCGGTGCATCATATCGAAAATTTCCTCGCTCTGTACATGGATGGAGACACCGATTCCCTTGCCGAGTTCCTCCAGGTCGGACTTGACGTCCGCAAATGCCTTGCCGGATGCCGACACATCGACGATCATCATCATATTGAAGAAGCCGCCGGTAATTGTCTGCGAGATATCCAGAATGTTCATGTTGTTGTCCGCCAGATATGTGCAGACCTTCGCGATAATGCCGACTGTGTCCTTGCCGACGACTGTGATGATGGTTCTCTTCATTTGTAAAGTCCTCCTCATGATCCCGTATGTCCGGGTATTCCGGCGCGCCCTGCCTCAGGCGGCCCTTTCTTAACTCCTGCTTCTGTCAGAAAATGGCAGGCTCTCCGGCCCGGTCGCGGTGCGCGATCGATATGCGGAAATCCTTTGATTTATATGGGTTATCGCCGAGAGTGATCTCGTCGCTGACAGTCTCGAAGGCGAGCGCCTCGTAGTTATTTTCCTTGCTCAGATGTCCGAGAAAGATCTCCCGGATATTGTCGTGCAGAACGCGGCACAGGAGCTGGCCGCTCGTCTCATTGGAGAGATGTCCCTTGTCGCTCATGATTCTCCGCTTCAGATAATACGGGTAGCGTCCGGCCTGAAGCATGTGAACGTCATGATTAGACTCAAGAAGAAGGACATCAAGCCCCTTCAGGTTCTCCACGATGTAGTCGTCGTAGCAGCCCATGTCGGTCGCGACAGCCGCCGACTTCCCGTCGTGGCTGATCCGATAGCCGCACGGCTCCGCCGCGTCGTGAGAGATCGCAAACGGATGAATGGTCAGATCACCGACTGAGAAATCCGTGTCCGTCCTGACGACATGGAACAAGCCCTCCGGGATCTTGCCGATATTCGGCATGTCCGCCACGGCGTCAAGCGTCCCCTTCGTCCCGTAGATCGGGAGTCCGTAGCGCCTTGCGAGGACGCCGAGTCCCTTGATGTGATCACTGTGCTCATGGGTCACCAGGATTCCGTCGATGTCCTTCGTCGTCATGTCGAGGCCGTTTAAGCCCTGCTCGATCCTCTTTCCTGATATACCGGCGTCAACAAGGACCGATGTATGTGAACTGCCCGCGAAAATGCAGTTCCCGCTGCTTCCGCTGGCTATGCTGCAAAATTTCATTCAATTCCCTTTCTGGCAGAGACAAGCGCCTCCATGCACTGCCCGATCTCTGCTTCTGTCTGCTCCGGGCTCCCGCTGTTGTCGATCACACGGTCCGCGTGTGCCCGGAACTCCGCGTCCGTCATCTGACTGTCCATGACGGCGCGGCTCCGCCGGGAGGAGTATCCGCGTGACATGCGGAGTCTCTCCTCTCTGGTCTTTTCGTCTGCATAAATATACCACACTTCATCGCACAATGCATCATAATGCGCCTCGACGAGGATCGCCGACTCGATGACGCAGAGCCGCTCTCCCGGCATCCCGGTGCCGCTCTGGCCTCCGCCGTTTTTCCCGAGGCCCTGCTTCCCGTCCCGCGCGCTCGCTTCGGCCGCGCGCTCTTCCTCGAGGATGCGCAGCGTCATCTCCCGCACGGCCGGGTGCACAATATAATCGAGCGCCTGCCGGAGCTTCTCGTCCGTAAAGACAAGAGATGCCATCTTCTTCCGGTCAAGACTTCCGTCCTCTGTCACGATATCTCTTCCAAAGAGCTGCACGGTCTTCTCATAACCGCTTGTTCCCGGCTCAAGGACCTGTTTTCCGAGATCGTCGAGCTTGATTAATAAAGCCCCGTACCTGCGCTGAAGGCAGTCAAGGACAGTTGACTTCCCGGCCCCGACGCCTCCCATAACTCCAAGTACAATCATATATTCCCCCTGCGACATGTTCCGGTTTCAATTCGCACGCCATTCAGGCTCCGGATACAGTAGCGATATCAGGAGCGGTGAGGGAGTGTGAATCGAAGCTTACCGCTCACTTCGCCTCGTACCAGTTTCTCCCGATGTGGCAGTCCGTCTCGAGCGTCACCTTGAGGTCGGCCGCGTGCTTCATTTCCTCCGTGAGGATCGTCTGCACCTGCTCCGCCTTACCGACCGGCGCCTCGACGAGGAGCTCATCGTGGATCTGAAGAATGAGCCTTGCCTCCGGCACCTCCCTGCGGAGACGCGCATAGACGCGGTTCATCGCGATCTTCATGATATCGGCCGCCGTCCCCTGAATCGGACTGTTCATCGCGGCGCGCTCCCCGAAGCTTCTCTGCATGTAATTCTTCGATTTCAGCTCCGGAATCGGGCGGATCCGTCCGAACAGCGAGACCGCGTATCCCTTCTCCTTCGCCGACTCGATCAGTCCGTCGAGGAAGGTCTTGATCTTCGGATAGGTCTTGAAATACTGATTGATATATTCCTGTGCCTCTCTCCGCGAGATCGAGAGGCCCTGGGAGAGACCGAAGGAGCTGATCCCGTACACGATGCCGAAATTGACCGCCTTGGCGTTCCGCCTCTGCAGGTCCGTGACCTCATCAAATGGCGTATGGAACACCTGCGACGCCGTGATCCGGTGGATGTCCTTTGCCTCCCGGTACGCCTCGATCAGCTTCTCATCGCCCGACATGTGCGCGAGAATCCGAAGCTCGATCTGCGAGTAGTCCGCGTCGACAAATACACAGCCTTCGGCCGGATAAAAGCATTTCCGAATCAGTCTCCCCAGCTCCTCCCGCATCGGAATATTCTGCAGGTTCGGGTCCGCACTCGAGAGCCGCCCCGTCGCCGTGATGGTCTGATTGAACGTCGTGTGGATCTTTCCGTCCTCTTTGATAAATGCAGCCAGCCCGTCGGCGTACGTCGACTTGAGCTTCGCAAGCGTCCGGTACTCGAGGACATTGGCGACGATCGGATAGTCCGGCGCGAGCTTCTCGAGGACATCCGCAGCTGTGGAATACCCTGTCTTCGTCTTCTTTCCGCCCGTGAGGTGCATCTTCTCAAAGAGGATATTGCCGAGCTGCTTCGGCGAATTGATGTTGAATTCCTCTCCCGCCTCGCTGTAAATGAGATCCGTCAGCTCGTCGATCCGCGCAGTGAGGGACGCACCGTATTTCGCGAGCTCATCGCGCCGGCAGATAATCCCTTCATTTTCCATCGAGGCGAGCGTCCGCGTGAGCGGCATCTCGACGTCCGTGAACAGCTTCTCCATGCCGAGCGCCGAGAGCTTCTGCGTAAGCGGCCCGGCCGAATCGAGAGCGACAGCCGCCATATACGCGGCAAGACGCGATATCTCCTCGTCCTTTCCGTCTGCGTAAGCGGCCGCAAGTCCCTTCTTTCCGATGAGCTCCTCCTCCGACGGGACCGTCCGTTTCAAAAATGCGGAGGCGATCGAATCGTACGCCCAGTCGGACTTCAGCGGGTCCGTGAGATACGCCGCAACGACCGCGTCAAAGAGGTTTCCTGTCGACTGAATCTCCGGAAAATGGCGGAGCAGCGCCTTCACATTCATGCACGCGGTCTGTCCCGCATGAGATACGGCCTCCCCGAGATACCGAAGCAGGTCGGCCTCCGTGATGAAGCCACGCGTCCGGAAGACCCGGACGAACCTTCCGTCCGCAAGGCCCGCCGCATAAATTTTTCCGTCCTCCTCAAGGAGCGAGACGCCGATTTTCTTTTCATGCGCCGCCTTCTCGAAGGAGGAGGCCATCTCCGCGAGGTCGCTCACCTCCTCAAATGAAAACTCCGGTGCCTTCGGCGCCCTGTTCATGTCAAAGCGCCCGAGGAGGCTCGTGAAGCCGAGCCTCTTGAAGTCCTCGTAGCTCTTCTCGTTGTAGGGGTTCCCGAGGCGCATCGCCTCCTCATCAAAATGAACAGGCGCATTTGTCCTAATCGTCACGAGGTCGAGGCTCAGGAGCAACTGGTCCCAGTTCTCCTTCATCGCCTTCGACGCCCTCGGCGGCTTCACCTCATCGACGTGATTGTGTGCATTTTCAATCGAGCCGAACGTCTCCATGATCTTCTGCGCCGTCTTCGGCCCCACGCCGGGAAGGCCCGGCACGTTGTCGGACGTATCGCCCATGAGCGCCTTCAGCTCAATGAAAGCCTCCGGCGTGACCCCGTAGGTCTTCTTTACAATCTCCGGCGTGTACCGCTCATACGTCGTCTTTCCGCCCCTCGTCTTCGGGATGACAATCTCAGTCCCGGCACTTGCAATCTGCAGAAGATCGCGGTCCCCGGAAATGAGCGACACGCCGACGCCCTTCATTTCCGCATCTCTTGCGAGCGTGCCGAGGATATCATCGGCCTCCCAGCCCTCCGCCGTCAGGACCGGGATCTCCATGTCGGTCAGCAGCTTCTTCATGACCGGGACCTGCTCATGGAACTCCTCCGGTGCCTTCTGCCGCGTCCCCTTGTAAGCCGGGTACAGCTTGTGGCGGAAGGTCGGCGCCGCGAGGTCAAACGCGACGGCAAGATAGTCCGGCTTCTCCTCCTCGATGACCTTGTGCAGAATCGCAAGGAACCCGTAGACGGCATTTGTATGGGTGCCGTCGGGCGCCGTCATCCCAAGCGGCATCCCGTAAAATGCCCGGAACAGGATGCTGTGCCCGTCAATCAGAACCAGTTTTTCACTCATGTCAGAATAGTCCTTTCAGATATGCAAGGAAGCGCTCCAGATAGTAAATCGGATCGATCACATGCGGAAACAGAATATGAAGAAGCACCAGGACCGCGACAGCGGCAAGAACAGCGCCAACGATATCGAGAATGAGCCGGATGATCCGTCTTCTTCTCAGCATCCGCTCAGACCGGCGTATATGCTCCTTCAGAATATTTTTCATGTCAAATGAGCGGTCCGTCGCGTCGTCCATGTGCTTTAAGGCATACTGGATAATAAAGCTCGTCTCCAGCTCATGATAGCATTTCGGGCACTCCCCGATATGATTTAAAAATGCAGCCATCTCCCGATCGTCGAGTTTTCCCTCCAGATACGGGGTGACATCTCTCCGGGCCTGCCGGCAGCTCATTTTCAAGGCTTACGTCCTCCGCAAAAGTTTGCGCTATGATCGAAAAACGCCGTTTCTGTCCGCGCTGAAGCCCATGCTTTGCGAGCGAGGTCCCCAGGACGACAGGACGGCGATGAAAATAGTTGTATTATTCAGTCCCAGACTTGGAACGCTGCGCGTTCCTCGTCATGGACTATGCATACGATATTATTATGACACAAACCGACAGAAAATGCCACAAGAGAGTCGGCAGTCGGGCTCTGTGTTCCCGTACACACGCACCCCTTACCGCAGGCTGCGCGAATATCAGGGCGGTATCATCCTGACGCAAGAGGGGCTGCCGCACCAGGGAGTGCGGCAACCCCTCTTTAAACTTCGTATATGTTTCTGTCAGTCTTTGACGTAAAACTCCATCGGATATGGCATGTATGCGACCGGATCCAGCTGGTCGGCGGTGACGTAGCCTGCCGGCGCGTTGATCAGAGTCGGAATCCGGTTCACGAGTGTTGAGCAGGTGTGCTCTACCGTCGCCGGCTTGACAACATGGTACTCTGTATTCGGCTCACCGGTGATCCACCAGTCGCACATGTCTCCGTCTTCCGGCGCATAGACCTTGCCGATCGTCTCCTCTTCGACCGTGATCCCCTGCGCTGTCTCCGCTGTCACAACAGCGGACATGCCGATGACCCGTCCGGCCTTGATGTCCTTTCCGAGCGTCTCGCTGTAGATGTCGTGGTCCAGAGTGATCGGCACGTGCTTCTGGGTGATGCTGCGGATCACAAGATGCAGCTTGCTGCAGATTGCCTCAACCGAATTCCACGCGTAGGATGCCTCAAACACCTCGGGGTGAGCGATCTTCTTCTCGAACTCCTCCGGCGTCAGGTCGCAGCCGTGCGCATTTGCAAGCGCCATGCCGTACTCGTCAACATTGTAGCTGTAGGCGCCCTTGATCTTCGAGATGCTCGTGCAGCCCGCTGCCGCCATGGCGACCATGTTGACCCAGAAGATGTCCTGCATGCCCGTGCCGGCGATCGTGCAGTTGTGCTCCTTTGCGATCTTGTCGAGACGGTTCACCTCAGGCGCAGCCGTCGTCCACGGATAAATAGCCTCCTCGCAGGTCGTAATGACGTTGATGCCGCGGCTCACGCACTTTTCAACCATCGGATAGATGTCCTTCACAAAGCTGAACAGTGTGACGATCGCGACATCCGGATCGCACGCATCAAGCACTGCATCCGCGTTGTCGGAAATGATGACCCCTGTCTTGACTCCGAGCTCCGCCCAGTCGCCGACATCCTGTCCGACAACCTTCGGATTGACATCGATCGCGCCGACAATTTCCGCGCCGTGCTGATATGCATACCGGAGCGTATATTTGCTCATCTTGCCGCAGCCATACTGTACGACTCTCACCTTTCTCATGACTTTATGTCCTCCTTGATCTTGATGATCAGATTATAAAGTCTGATGTGGGATGAGAGTCAAGACAGAATTTGTGATTTTTACCATTTTGCAGGAAGGTATCGGCTGTATTTCTGTATACATTTACAGATCATAGGTTTTTTCATTTTCTGAAGCGGACAGGAATCTGAAGACGCAGGAACATATGCCGCCTGTTTTCGTCAAAAACGTTAAATTCCGACAGAACCTCGCAGATATAATCTCCTGAAATATAGTAGTTATTCTCCCTGCAGTACTCGAAAAGTCTGTCTGCATATGAGACTTCGTCGTCATAGCTGTCCGCGTAAATGCAGGCATACATACCAGCATCCAGAATAGCAAGGTCCTTCCTGCTCTTATACAGAGCGTAGTCGCCCATGATGAAGATCCGGTCCGCCGTAAAGGTCCGGCTCTCAAAGTCTGTCTGCCGGATGGAGGTCCCGGTGCTGTAGGTGTGGATCTCCGGAATCTGATTCCGGATCAGCGCATTTCTCAGCTCTGTGAGGCAGTCCTCGTAGTCCGCAAGACTCCCCTCGTAAAAATTGACAGGACACGGAATCGCCCAGATATATCGCCGGTCGATAAACTCCAGAGAGATTGTCCCCCTGACCGGCGACTTGCGATACCGCTCCAGCGCGCGAATCGAGCGCTCAACGGCGTTCTGCTGAATCTTCAGCTCGCTGATCTCCCGGTAGATCTGTTCATTTTTCTCGGATAAAATACTCTCGATACGGGCGAGGTCCTTGCTCTCAAACACGGAGCGAATCTCGCTGAGGCTCATACCGAGCTCCTTCATGTACTGGATCATGTCGAGCCGTGCATTTTTCTGGATATCGTAGTAGCGGTATCCCGTCTCCGGATCCGTATACGTCGGCTTGAGAAGCCCCTCCTTGTCATAGAGCCGGAGTGTCGCAATTGTCGTATGATTGAGCTCCGCCATCTTGCCGATGCTAAGAAGGCCGTTCTTCATAAATATTCCCCTTACACTCAAAAAGGACAGCCAGAGCTGTCCATCTGTCATGCCGGTGATGGGACTCGAACCCATACGATATTGCTATCGGCAGATTTTGAGTCTGCTGCGTCTGCCATTCCGCCACACCGGCTTATTTGATAAGTATACCATACAACCCTGCACCTGTGTGCAGAATTTATGTCTTGTAGAAAGGAAAAATACTAATTCGATATTATAATTTTTGTGAGGGACGGGGCGTAGCAAGCGCATCCGTCCTCACAAGCCAATCATTTATTTCTCTTCTTCCTTCGCCTCATCGATCAGCGTCTTGTAGATCGGAAGCTCACTGAACGTCGCAAAGTAGTCCTGCGGCGTCTCGGCGCGGCGGATCTTATCGAACGTTCCGTCCGGATGAAGAAGGACCTCCGCGGACTTCAGCTTGCCGTTGTAGTTGTAGCCCATCGCGAAGCCGTGGGCGCCGGTATCGTGGATATAGAGGATATCACCCATGTCAATCTTCGGCAGCTTCCGGTCGATCGCGAACTTATCGTTGTTCTCGCAGAGAGAACCGGTCACATCGTAGGTCTCCGTGCAAGGCTCATTTTCCTTGCCCATGACCGTAATGTGGTGGTAAGCGCCGTACATGGCCGGACGCATGAGGTTGACCGCGCAGGCGTCGACGCCGATGTAGTGCTTCATGATGTTCTTCTCGTGGATGGCCGTCGTGATCAGCGCGCCGTAAGGGCCTGTCATGAAGCGGCCCATCTCCGTGTAGATCTCGACATCGCCCATGCCGGCCGGAACGAGAATCTCATCGTAGACCTTGCGGACGCCCTCGCCGATCGCGAGAATGTCATTTGCCGGATCATCCGGCTTGTACGGAATGCCGACACCACCGGAGAGGTTGATGAACTTGATGTGCACGCCGACCTTCTTCGAGACGCGGACCGCGAGCTCGAAGAGGAGCTTTGCGAGCATCGGATAGTAGTCATTGGTGACCGCATTCGATACGAGGAAGGAATGAATGCCGAACTCCTCGACGCCCTTCGACTTGAGGATGCGGAACGCCTCTGTCAGCTGCTCCTCCGTCATGCCGTACTTGGAGTCGCCCGGGTTATCCATGATCCCGTTCGAGACCTTGAAGACTCCGCCCGGATTGAAGCGGCAGCACATGATCTTCGGGAAATGACCGACGGCCTTTTCGAAGCAATCGACCATCGTGAAGTCATCGAGATTGATGATGGCGCCCATCTTGTCCGCGTACACATACTCCTCGTCCGGCGTATCATTTGACGAGAACATTGTGAGGTGACCGTCGTTGCCGATCGCCTTCGCCATCATGAGCTCTGTGAGCGACGAGCAGTCACAGCCGCAGCCCTCCTCCTTCAGGATATCGAGGATGACCGGGTTCGGAAGCGCCTTCACCGCGAAATACTCGCGGAAGCCCTTGTTCCAGGAAAATGCCTGGCGGACAAGCCTTGCATTTTTCCGGATTCCCGCCTCGTCGTAGATGTGGAACGGGGTCGGAATCTCCCGGATAATCTCCTCGAGCTTCTCTTTGGTCGTAAATGGTTTCTTCATAATAATCTGAACTCCTCTCCCTGCGCTTTGTCAGTGCAAATCACTGATTCTGATCGCGGTGTTCCTTATTGTATGCATTTCCCAGGTTGTCATTGTCGTAGTGGATGTGCTGGTGCGTGTACAGATGGTCCATGCAGTATTCGTGCGCACCGTCGCACTTCGAGCAGTACCGGAACTCAAGCTCCGGATTGGAAATATCCGTGCGTCCGCACACCTCGCAGCGGTGACGGGCACGCGGCATCTGGACAACCTTCGGACCTGACGCACGCTGCTGCGTGCGGAACTGCCTTCTCGTCTCTCTCTGACTGCGGCTCAAATGAACGCCGCCATTCCTTGTCTCCAGCCAGAACAGCACGAAGTTAAACAGCGATGCGACGACCGCGATCGCGTGAATCCAATAGAGCGGCGAGCCGGACGCGGACAGCGCCAGTCTGATGTAGGTGATGCAGTCGTAGGCGATAAATGCAAAGTACATCCAGCCGAGCCATTTCATGCGGATCGGAATGACGAAGAACAGCAGCACCTCCGCGTCAGGAAATGTCGCCGCGTAGGCCAGCATGATGGACATGCAGACGTAATATGTGCTGTAGAACGCCCCGATTGCCGCTCCGACCTCTGCCGGATTAAAGCCTGCCGCCGTAAAGCCGATGTATGTCACAAATGCGGACAGAATCGTGATCAGAAGACCGCCGATAATATAGACATTATAGCGGAAATCGCCCCACGTCCGCTCCAGAGAGACGCCGATCGACAGGTAAAAGAACAGCATGATGATCGTAAAGATGTCAAAGGAAGATGGCGGAATCAGAAGCCAGGTGACAAGCCGCCAGATCTGCCCGTGCAGGACCTTGTATATATTCAGCGTCAGCCCCGCTGTCACGGCGCTTCCCATGCCCGTCAAGAGATATCCGATGACGAACAGCCCGATCATACAGGCCGTCAGATGCGGGATCGCGCGCCCGTGCAGCTTCCTCTCGAGCCAGTTGATAAATGAATTCATATATATACCTCACTCACTATGCTACGTTAAAGCATGTTCCTTTATTATAAATAACGTGAAAAATCGTGTCAATCCGTGATTCACACGCCGCTCCCAAAAGGATATAATATGTAATTATTCAGCACCCCACGGAAAACCGATGAAATCCGGACGGAGAGCTTGCTCACCGGACGATTTCAGAGGTTTTCCGTGGGGCGGACAAGCGGCGAAGCCGCTCTGTCCGCCCCACAGCGAGGAATGCAAAGCATTCCGAGTCTGTGGGGTGCTGCATGCACAAAACTGACTTGAAAGGAGGATGCCGCTCCGCTCCGAGGCAATTCCCGGAGTTCCCGCGGCTTAATAATTTATGGCAGGATCTTCATATGGAACATTATTCAGGTTCACGACCTGGGGAGAGTCCCACGGAGCCGGGCTTGGCGTCGTGATCGACGGCTGTCCGGCCGGTCTTCCGCTCTCGGAGGAGGACATCATGCCCTACATGGAGCGGAGACGCCCGAACGGCGGCCGCCTCTCGACAAAGAGAAATGAGGCCGACCAGATCGAAATTCTCTCCGGCGTCTTTGAGGGAAAGACGACCGGAACACCCATTTCCATGATGGTGAGAAATACAGACCAGCACTCCCGCGACTACGGAAATCTCGCGAGCGTCTACCGCCCCGGCCACGCGGACTACGGGTACGACGCAAAGTTCGGCTTCCGCGACTACCGCGGAGGCGGCCGTTCCTCGGGGCGCGAGACCCTGGCGCGGGTCGCGGCCGGAGCCGTCGCGTGCAAGGCGCTCGCGGAGCTCGGCATCTCATTTGACACAAAGGTGACCGCGATCGGCGGACACCCGATGGGACCGGAGGCGGAGGCTTATGTCGATCAGTGCCGCTCGGAGAAGGACTCCACGGGCTCTGAGGTCATCTGCTGCGTACACGGCGTGCCGGCGGGCATCGGTGATCCGGTCTTCGACAAGCTCGACGCAAGGCTCGCGCAGGCGATCTTCTCGATCGGCGCCGTAAAGGGCCTCGACATCGGCGACGGGCATCTCGTCTCCCGCGCAAGGGGCAGTGAAAATAACGACAGCTTCCGCATGGTGAACGGAGTCGTGACTCCCGTCACAAACCACGCCGGAGGCATTCTCGGCGGCATCAGCACGGGCGCGGACATCGTGCTCCACGTCTACTTCAAGCCGACGCCGTCCATCGCCCGTCCGCAGGAGACGATCACCTCCGGCCATGAGGACACGGAGATCGAGATCCACGGGAGACACGACCCGGTCATCGGACCCCGCGCGGCCGTCGTCGTCGAGGCGATGACGAGCGCCACGATTATCGACGCGATGCTCATCAACATGTCCGCGAAGATGGACAGCGTGCGGAAGTTCTACGAGAAATAAAAAAGCGCCATCCCTGTTTTTTCGGGGATGGCGCTTTATTCTTCATTTCACGCGGCATCAGGCTTCAGATCCGTCCTGATACCGTTCTGATGGATCCGATGCTTTATGCCTGCGTAGCATTCTCGAGCGATACCGGCTCGATGTTGCGGACAAGGTCGTGGGCAGCCGCCTCAGCCTCTGCCTCCGGGACATCTCTCACCGTATCCGGTGCCTTCTCGATCTTCTGGAAGACCATGCAGTTCGGCGTATCGAGGACCTGCGGCTTTCCCTTCATGACAAGGCACTTCTTCTCATAATCGATCGCGAACGTCGTGATTGTGCCCGATCCGTTGTTAACAACCGCGAGATGCTTCTCATCCGGGAAGATCGCGATATCCTTCGGATAATTGCCCGCTGTCGGCAGGGAGAACAGACGGTCAAGAAGGCCGTCCTCCTTGATTCGATAGCACGCGACGGAATCATCGCCCGCCGTCGAGCAGAACAGATATTTTCCGTCATAGGAAATGCGGAGCGCAGATGCGGCATCATGTGGATCTCTCGCGTCAGAGAGCGTCGAGACCTCCTGCAGGAGATCGAACTGTGGATAGCCGTTCACAACCTTGTAGGAGTACACGCGGACGACATTCGTGATCTCGCAGAGGACATACGCAAATTTTCCATCCTTGCTAAAATGGATGCTCCGGGGACCAGCCTCTCTGCCCATGCGCAGAATATCGATCTGCTGAAGCTTGTGGTACGTGTGATTGATCTTGTAGAGAACGATCTGATCAATGCCGTTGTCGACCGCGCACAGGAACCTGTTGTCCGGCGTGACACGGACGCAGCAGACATGCGGACGGAAGGAGCGCTCATTGACGGCTCCAATTCCCTTGTGGAACACGCCGTCCATCAGATTTCCGAGACGTCCGTCCCTGTGGGTGTGAACAACAGTCACCTTGCCGTCATGATAGCCTGCGACGAAGAGGTATTTGCCTTCCAGATCGACGGACATATGGCAGCCTCTCATGCCATTGATATCGATCTCGTTGATCGGTGTGAGATCGCCGTCCGGCTCGATCCGGAATGCGCGCACGCCTTCATCTGCAATCGAATAGAGATACTTCATATTGCGCGAGCGCGTGATGTAAGACGAGTTGTTGACCGGCACGACCTTGCGGAGGTGAAGGAGTCCTTCCTTGACGTCGACGTCATAGATATGGATTCCTTTGCTCTTTCCATTTGTGTAGGTGCCTACATATGCGACATATGCTTCTTTATCAGCCATAGTTCCTTACTCCTTACAGTGTATGTACTGTTAAAACTTAATAAAAGTATAGACCATGAGACGAATTTTTTCCACATATTTGTGCGCGATAATTAAAAACGCACGGTGTCACCTGTTCTCACCGTCAGAACACGCCTGTCATCAAACGAAAGCTCCTGCCGGCAGTGGTACGGGATCACGAACCTGAAGCGGTTCGTCCGCATCAGCTTCTCCATGTCCGCCGTATTCTGATGAACCGGGATGCAGTCAAACTCAGCCCTTCCGCTCTTTAAGAGGAGCCTTGCGTAGCTCGCCGGGTCCTGCTTGCCTGTCAGGACAATATGTCCGCCGGCGCCAAGGACGCGGTCCGTCATCTCCCGGTTCCCCTCATCGCGCAGCTGGGAGTCCCTCACGAGGATGCCAGCGCGCCGGTCCTCCGCATCCGCAAGCGCCTGCACTGTTTTCTCCGGATTGGCAAATGAGATGCCCTGCAGGTCCTCCCGGAAGGATTTCCTGAGCCACCGCCTGTACTCCGGGTTCTGGATCTCCGCGCACAGCCCCGGGTCGGCCGCCGTCCTCACACGGCATGCGGCAAGCTCCCGGATCACGTCCGCGCCGCGCCCGTGGGCAGGAACCGGGAACATCAGCGGCCCGTCCTCCGCGGCAAGCTCCCTCATTCTCCCGCGAAATGCATTTTTCAGCGTCTTTCCGTCGCCGTCGTCCCGGCCGTAGGCGCAGTCGAGCACCGCGATGTCCGCCCTTATGTCCCGCAGCCTGTCGCAGCGGTACGCCAGGGAGTGCTCCGTGTAGTCACCGCTGAAAAGGATCGTCTTATCCCCCACGCGGAACCTGAACCACACGCTCCCGATGCAGTGGCCGCTTCTCCCCCACCGGACGCGGAGGCGGTCGCCGACCCGGAACTGCTCGCGCGGCCCGCAGATCTCATCGACAGCCTTCGCGTGACGGATGCTGCCGTTAATCATATCGAGCGTTGCCCTCGACGCATACACACGCCCGCGGAACCCGTGCTCATAAAGCCACAGCAAGGCGCCCGTGTGGTCCGTGTGACAATGCGTCAGAAACAGATAGTCCGCACCCGCGATCTGCTCATCGGTCAGATGCGGATACGGCGTCCCCGCCTTCTCCTTCATGAGCCCCGCATCCACGAGAAAGCTCACCTTCTTTCCCTTTACGAGAAAGCAGTTTCTTCCATGCTCCGCACACCCTCCGGCAATATACAGCTCCATAGCAGTTCACCTCGTCAATCCATGCATGATGTCAGTTACCAAAGCTATCGGATGTCAGAGCACAGGCACTTTGCGGTACTCTGCCCCGGCATCTCATTTTATACAGCATAAAATCCGAACAGAAATGCTACCAGAATCGAGAATATCAGAACCAGCGCGTCCATGATATTCGTCGTCACCTTTTCAAACATGTTGTCATCCGGCGTCCCCTCTCCGCAAAGTCCCATTCCGATGACCGGAAATGTAAACAGCGGCATAATGGAGGAAAACCGCATCGTCTCTATATACGGATACCGCCCACAGATATAGATATATCCGCCGAGCATCGCCAGGTACCCGATCAGAAGAAAATTTCTCTGCACATGATCCACCCGCTGCGACAGGTCCGACCAGATCCACATGATATGTGCAAGGATGCAGATTATAACCGACAGAAGCAGCGTGAGAACGGCAAGGCCGTTCACCACGACAAGCCGCAGGTTGAGCGCCTTAAAATCAACAAGAGCCGTCTTAAAGGTCTGGGCCCAGATATTTGACTCGCGGGACGCATCGCCGACCGTGTGGAGATGGGTCGTCAGCGTCTGCATCGAAGGCAGAAGCAGCCGGCTCAAGAGATTTCCGTGAACGCGCGTCATCCCCGTCCTGTCGACGTAAAACGGCCGGATCCCGAACCGGAAAAAGAGGTACAGAGGCCACCACAGGCCCAGAGCAGCCGCCAGAATAATAAAGGTGCGGAACTGCTTTCTGTACGGCACCTCGCTTCTCCGCCCGTCGATGCAGCCGTTCCGAAAGAGAACGATCATCGCCGGAAGCGTGATGATTGCCGCGTAGCTCGTCATCATGCCGATGCCGAGCCAGATGCCACAGGTTCTCAGCGTCTTGCTTCGTCTTGACACATACCACGACCTCGCCGCATTAAGCGCAAGCATCATGCACATGTAGCAGAAGGCGGTCCCGTCGAGCGTGCTCGTCAGGTTGTAGAAGCCGGGGAAAAACGTCAGAATCAGAATCGTGACCACAAGCTTCCTGTCCCGGATTCCGAAGCCGACAGCCATAATGATGCCGCAGATCTCGCCGACCAGCACATAGATCGCATTCAGGCACAGCAGGCAGTGCAGACAGGTCCCGATCTGCCATCCCATCATCTGATGAATAATCTTCAGAATTGCCGCGCAGAGTATGTAGTAAAATGGAGGATTCGAATAACAGGTGACCGTCCGCGGATCGAAGTCCGGAAGGTGCATGACCGTCATGTAATACTGCATGAGGCCGATGTGTCCGGGATTCGGGTGTCCGTCTGCAAATTCCATCCAGGAGCCCGCGTTGATCGTAAATGCACTGTATGAGATCCTTGTGTCATAGACCAGCTTCAGAAAACAGCCGACCATGATCACAAAGCCGATCCAGAATTCATCGGGAATTCCCAGAAAGCGCCGGTTTCTTGTCCTCGCCATGTATTGAAGTTCCTCCCGCCCCTTTTTGCCGGCCCGGTCTGCCGGCTTAAGATTATCATTTTTTCTATCTTACCACAGAAAAGGGGCGGCATCCATACGGATTCCGTCCCTGATTATGTCAGCTGAGCCTGTGGATCAGAAGCCCTGATCTGAGCTTCGGCTCGAACCATGTGGATTTCGGCGGCATGATCTTTCCCTCATCCGCAATGCGCATGAGGTCATCGAGCGTCGTCGGGTACATCGCGAAGGCAACTCCTCCTCCGTTGTCCGTCAGTCTGACAAGCTCTGCCAGTCCCCTGATTCCTCCGACAAATGAAATTCTCCCGTCCGTGCGCGGATCTCCGATCCCGAGCACCGGCGCAAGCAGCCTGTTCTGGAGAATCGTCACATCGAGCTGGCTCACAACGTCTGCCTCATCGTAGGCCGCCGGCTTTGCCTTAAGGCCATACCAGGTTCCGCTCATGTACATGCTGAAGGTGTGCTTCTCCTTCGGCTTGACTGCGGCGAGAGCCTTCTCTGAAGAGCCGTCCGGCTGCGCATCGAATTTTCTGACCTCGAAGTACGTCCCGATGCGGTCCATGAATTCCTGCTCCGTAAGCCCGTTCAGGTCGTGTACGTAGCGGTTATAGTCCCAGATCGCAAGCTCAGATGACGGGAACGCCGCGGCGAGGAAGAAATTGAACTCCTCATTTCCCGTCCAGCTTCCTGCTTCCTTCCTGCGCTTCATACCGACCTTCACTGCCGAGGCCGCGCGATGATGGCCGTCCGCGATATAGAGGCACGGAACAGCGGCAAATGCGCTCTGAAGCTCCTCGTCTCTTGACGCGTCGACCTTCCAGACCTCATGGCGGATACCGTCCTCCTCCGTGAAATCATAGATCGGAGTCTCATGCGCCATGATCGTCTTCATAGCGTTCTCGATCGTCTCGCTGCCGCGGAAGGTCAGGAAAATGATTCCCGTGTTCGCATCGAGCGCGTCCACATGGCGGATGCGGTCCTGCTCCTTGGCCTCGACCGTCAGCTCATGCTTTTTGATGGTGCCGTTCATATAGTCATCGATGGACGCGCAGCCGACAATGCCCGCCTGACTTCTGCCGTTCATCGTGAGACGGTAGATGTAATAGCACGGCTCATCGTCCGTGATGTATGTTCCGTCCGCAATGCGCGCGTTCATTGTCTCCGCGGCCTTCTGATAGACCTGCGCGCTGTAGGGATCGGTTCCCTCCGGAAGATCAATCTCCGCCCTGTCAATGTGAAGAAAGGACACGGGATTTCCCTTGACCATCTCCCGCGCCTCCTCTGAATTCATGACATCATACGGAAGAGCCGCGACATCCTTCGCGAGCTCCGGGGTCGGTCTTACTGCCTTGAACGGTCTGAATATTGCCATTGTATGTCTCCCAAGCAAGAATAAAAAGGGGCCCGCGGCACGCGGCCGCGGACCGGATCTGCAGTTTCTTTACAATTACTGATGAGCCTTTGCGAACTCATCCATGTACTTGACGAGCGCCTCAACGCCTTCCTTCGGCATCGCGTTGTAGATAGACGCACGCATGCCGCCGACAAGACGGTGTCCCTTCAGGTTGCTGAAGCCGTGAGCTGCCTGCCCCGCGACAAATTCCTTGTCGAGGTCGTCATTTCCCGTGCGGAATGTGACGTTCATCATCGAGCGGTCAGACTTGCGGACGGATGTCTTGAAGAAGGTCTGCGAATCGAGGTAGTCGTAGAGGATGGCTGCCTTTTCTTCATTTCTCTTCTTCATGGCCTCAAGACCGCCTGTCTCCTTAATCCAGTCGGTGACGAGCTTCACCATATAGATCTGGAAGCATGCCGGTGTATTCAGCATGGAGTTCTTCTCAGCCTCCTTCTTGAAGTCCCAGATCTTCGGGCAGATGCCCATCGGCTCACCGAGAAGGTCATTGCGGATGATGCAGAGCGCAAGGCCAGCCGGAGCGAGGTTCTTCTGAACGCCCGCGTAGATCATCGCGAATTTGCTGACATCGACCGGCTCGGACATAATGCTCGAGGACATGTCCGCAACGAGCGGAACATTGCCCGTCTCCGGAATATATTTGTATGTTGTACCGAAGATCGTGTTGTTCCAGCAGACATGGACGTAGTCCGCGTTCGGATCAAGGTTCAGCTCCTCCTGTGTCGGGATATGGTTGAAATTGTCGTCCTTTGAGCTGCCGGCAATTCTTGCCTCCTTCAGGTACTTGGCCGCTTCCTTCTGGGCAAGACCTGAAAAATTGCCGCTCACGATATAGTCTGCGACTCCCGACTTCGTGCCGAGGTTCAGCGGGATCGCCGCGAACATAGCCGAGGCGCCGCCGTGAAGGAAGAGAATCGTGTAGTTGTCCGGAACGTTCATGACATCCTTCACGTTCTGAACGGCCTGGTTGATAATATCATCAAACACCTTGGATCGATGGCTCATCTCCAGAACGGACATACCGGAGCCATTGCAGTTGAGAAGCTCCTTCTGGACTTTTAAAAGTACCGGTTCCGGCAGGATGGACGGGCCGGCTGAAAAGTTGTAGATTCTACCATCTAACATGTGATTTCCTCCTTTGGATGCGGTTTAGAAGATTACAAGGTTAAATTCTAGCATTTTAGTCGGGATAATGCAATGACGTTTCTAGATTTCATCCCTCGTGTCCGAATATATCCTCGTAGGCCGCGAGAATCGCGTCCGACCAGATCCGGCACTCCTTCTCGCAGCCGAACTCCTTCGGGACATCGACCGCGACGATTCTTATCTCATTTCTGATCCGGTCAATGAGCGTGCTCTCCTTCACTGTCCCGAACCCGAAGATCACGGATCCGAACTGCTTGTCCTCCTGGCAGAGGGCGATGTAGAGCATGGCCAGATGGTAGATTTCCTGGTAGAGAAGGCGCTTCTCCTCTTCTGTCTTCATTTCCTGAAAGCCCATCGCATCAAGAAGCTTTGTCACCTTCGCCGGCTTTTTCCGGGAGAAGAGGCCGCTGCTGCTCTGCTCGAGGAACCGCATATTCATCCACTGGCGCATATAGAGGTCCGCCGTCTCCCCGCCCGTCTCCTTCTTGTAGCGGAGCGCAAAGAGACGCCGCCGGACCTGATTCTGCTCCGGCGTGAGCCCCCGCTTATCCGCCTCGTCAAGAAGCGCCATCCGTACGGCTGCAGACCGCTCCTTGTAATAGCAGTCTGGCCAGGTGAGCATTCTCTTTTCCAGCTCCTCCGGCGTAATTTCCTCCTTCTTTTTCTCTGTCCCTCTGATCTGAAATTCCATATATTAGAATCTGCCTCTCTTTTGTTATGATTCAGCACCTTTTAGTAAGGGACGCGCATGACGCGCGTCCCTTACTCTGTCTTTCTTTGTAAACTTCGTCTGCTTATGAAGAGCGCCTCTTTCAGGGCTCCTCTTCTTCCGCGACCGGCTCCGCCGGCGTAAACCGTCTCTCCTCGAGCGGCGTCGGGAGCTTCGGTACTCTTGCCCACGCCTCGACGCAGAACTGCTCCTGGCTGTTCACGAGCACCTTGCCTCTCTTGTCGATCTTCTGATAGGAGCCGTCCGGCTGCAGGATATGGGCCTTTACATTGTCCTCGAACTCCGTGTTCAGGATATGCGCGACCTCCTTCTTCAGCCGCTCATCCTCGACCGGGAAGACAATCTCGACACGCTTGTCGAGGTTTCTCGGCATCCAGTCCGCGGAGCCCATGTAGAACTCATCGTCCCCGTCGTTGTGGAACCAGAAAATTCTCGAGTGCTCAAGGAAATTTCCGACGATTGACCGCACGGAAATATTCTCGGAAATGCCCGGTATTCCGACCTTCAGGCAGCAGATGCCGCGGACGAGAAGCTCGATCTTCACGCCGTAGTGAGACGCCTCGTAGAGCGCCTTTATGATCACCGGATCGCACAGGGAGTTCATTTTCGCGCGGATAAATGCCTCCCGGCCGGCCTTTGCAAATTCCTCCTCGCGTCTGATCATCGCGAGGAACCGCTTCTTCATCCAGATCGGAGCGACGATAAGCTTGTTCCAGCGGTCCGGCTCCGAGTAGCCCGAGAGCATGTTGAACACGGCCGTCGCATCCTCTCCAATCGCGGCGTCGCAGGTAAAAAGCCCGCAGTCCGTGTAGAGTCTGGCCGTCGAGTCGTTGTAGTTGCCGGTCCCCAGATGAACGTATCTCCGAATTCCTTCCTCCTCGCGACGGACGACCATCGTGATCTTGCTGTGGACCTTGAGGCCGAGGAGACCGTAAATGACATGGCAGCCGGCCTTCTCGAGCATCTTCGCCCAGGCAATATTATTTTCCTCATCAAATCTCGCCTTCAGCTCGACGAGCACGCAGACCTGCTTGCCGTTGTCGGCCGCCTTGGCGAGGGCTGCGATAATCGGCGAGTTGCCGCTGACCCGGTACAGCGTCTGCTTGATCGCAAGGACGTCCGGATCCACGGCCGCTTGGCGGACAAAGTCGACAACAGGGTCAAAGGACATGTATGGGTGGTGGACCAGAATATTCTGCTTCCGGATAGCCGCAAAGACGTCCGGCGCATTCATGAACTCCGGGACCGGGGCCGGTGTATACTTCGGTGTCTTATATTCATCAAAGCCGTCGAGACCGTAGAGCTTCATGCAGAACGTGAGATCAAGCGGTCCGCCCGCAAAATAGATGTCGTCCTCTCCCGTCCCGAATTCCTTGCGCAGAATTTTAAGGAGCCTCTTGTCAATATTTTCCTCCACCTCGAGGCGGATCACCTCGCCCCACTGGCGCTTCTTCAGCTGCTTCTGGATCTCAACGAGAAGGTCCTCCGCCTCCTCCTCATCGAGCGTGAGATCCGCATTTCTCTCGATCCGGTATGCCGCCGTGCAGATGACGTCATAGTGCTGGAACAGCGTACCGATGTACCGGCGGATCACCTCCTCGAGAAGGATCACGGCCCTTCTTCCGTCCGCCATGCGCGGAAGCTCGACGATGCGCGGAAGGACAGAGGGCACCTGGACCGTCGCAAATTCGAGGCCGTCCTTCTTCTTTCCCTTCTTCACGAGCTCCTCGCTGCCGTCCTTCGGGGAAATGAGAGCCCCGATGTTCAGCGTCTTGTTCCGGACGAGCGGGAACGGCCGGGACGAGTCGAGCGCCATCGGCGTGAGGACCGGGTAGACACTTCTCTCGAAGTACTGATCGAGATACGCGCTCTGCTCATCAGTCAGATTCGTTGCGTCCTGAAGCACGACGAGCCCGGCCTTTCCGAGGGCCGGCACCAGCATCCGCGAATAGGTGTTGTACTGCTCATGGACAAATTCGTGCACCTTCACAGAAAGGGCCTGAAGCTGCTGCTCCGGCGTCATTCCTGCGATGTCGACTCCCTTGTAGCCGGCGTGCACCTGATCCTTCAGGGACGCGATCCGCACCATGAAGAACTCGTCGAGGTTCGACGCGGTAATTGAGAGGAACTTGAGGCGCTCAAACAGAGGAACGATCTGCCGGTCGCGCGCCTCGGAGAGGCACCTCCTGTCAAACAGGAGCCAGGACAGCTCGCGGTTGCAGAAATTGGACGGGGCCCCGTAATCAGGCTCTCCGCTCTTTCCCGGTTTTCCGGTTTTTGCGCCGGCCGTCTTCACGGATTCTTTCTCATTTATTTTCGAAGCCATGTCTGTCACCTCTTTTTCTTCATTTTCAGGATTGGACGGAGGTCAAAGATCTCCTCGAAGAAATCGACATTTTCGCGGAAAATGCCGCGCTCCAGCGTGTAATCATCGTCGGACCCGACGGTCAGAATGAGCTCCTTCTCCTTCTTCACGACGCTGAGGGACTTCATTTTCTGCATGTAGCTCTGATCGAGACAGTTCGCGAGACGCATGATCGCGACCAGCTGGCAGACGAGCATGTAGTCGTCCGTGTCAAGCAGGTCACTCTCCGCCACATCTCTGTAGTAGGTAAGCTCGGCCGTGTTGTATTTCACGACGTTTGCGATGATGCGGCGCTCCCTGTCGGAGAGCCCGATAATTTCAGTCGACATGATGATGTTGTAGCTGCAGTCCGCGACATTGACGAGGGAAATGTACTTCCCGCAGTCGTGCAGATAGCAGGCGACTTCAAGGAGCAGGCGGTCGCGCGGGCTGAGCTCCGCGCTCTTCTTCACAACATCGAAGATCTTTCCCGCTGCCATGACGAGCATCTCCGTGTGCGCCTTGTTGCTCGAGTAGCGGGACGCCATGTTCTTTGCCGACATGACGATGTCCTTCTCGAAATCGTGGGAGGCGCGAATGATCCCGTTCTTCTCCCCGTAGTCGTAGGCGACGCCGTCCGTCAGCTGAATGCCCGGCAGCCAGATCATCTCGACATGAAGCTCCTCGATCAGCTTCCGGTAGAGGACGGCCATCGGGATGAGGACCGAGACCATATCGGAGGAAATGCCAAGCTCCTCGGCGAGATCGGCCGGTGAGCTCTTCATGAAGTGGTCGTACCATTTCATGAACTCCTCCCTCGTCTCCAGCTTGTTCAGGTCGCTCTTGTTCTGGAAAATGAGGTTCGTGAAGTAGTCACCGACGAGGATGATATTCACGATGCTCCGGTTTTTTAAATACATGCGCTTGAAGCTTGAGATCTCCTTCCGGAACAGCTGCTCCACGAGCACGTCGTAGTGCGTCGTCTCCCGCTCGAAGCTCGACAGTCTCTGGCGGACGCGGAGCGACCCGAGAACGAGGTTCTGCGTCGTCACAAGAGAATCATTGTCAAAGAGCGAGATCTGGATGCTGCCTCCGCCGACATCGACGATCGCGGTCCCCTTCTCGATGAATTTCTGAAATTCTTCTCCGCGGCTCGCGATGGACTTGTAGCCGAGGAAGCGCTGCTCCGAATTGGACAAAACATCGATTGTGATGCCGGTCGCGCGGCGGATATGGTCGACCGCCAGATACCGGTTCTTCGCCTCCCGGAACGCGGACTTCGCGCAGGCCCGGTAGGCCGTCACACCGAACTCCTTCATGATCCGCTTGTAATCATTCAGGATGTCCGTCAGCTCCTCCAGTCTCTCCATCGAGATCTTCTTCAGGGAGAACGTGTCCTTCCCGAGCTCAAGGGCCTTGCGCACCCGCGTCAGGGACCTGAGGCCGCTTTTCTTCGTGAGCTCGAACACCTCGATGGACACGTTGTACGAGCCGATATCAATCGCTGCGAATACTGTCACTGCCATTACCCACAACCTCCTTCTGCAGATCGCGGCTGATTTCAAAAATCGTCCTGTACAGTTTTTCTATGCCATCCGCGGCCTCCGGGTCCGCGGCTCTCTTCCGAAATGTGCCAATCATTTCCTCTTCTCTTCCGGCATCGAAAATGGGCATCCCGCGGGATGCCTTGTACGCTCCGATCTTTCTGGATACGCCGAGCCTCCGCTCAAAAAGGCTCTGCATTTCCCGATCAATTTCATCTATTTCTTTCCTGAGTTCTGTTATATCCTGCATATAATCAATTATACGGATTCCGGGCCTCAAAGTAAATGAGATTCGACCTTGATTTACCCTGTATTTTATATTATGATTAGCGGCGGTAAAAATGAAATCCGCACTACTTTGAAGGAGGTTGTATGGCTCTCAGACACCTTATGAGCCCGCTTGATCTCTCTGTAGAGGAGACCAACCGGCTGCTGGACCTGGCTGTAGATATTGAACACAACAGAGATAAATACGCCCATCGCTGTGACGGGAAGAAAATTGCCACCTTATTCTATGAACCGAGCACCAGAACGCGTCTTAGTTTTGAAGCTGCGATGATGAATTTAGGTGGCAAAGCTTTAGGCTTTCACGATGCGTCCACATCATCTGTGTCGAAGGGAGAGACCGTGGCGGACACCATTCGTCTCGTCTCCTGCTACGCGGACATCTGCGCAATGCGTCACCCGAAGGAGGGTGCCCCGCTCGTCGCGTCCATGTACTCGACGATTCCGGTCATCAATGCCGGTGACGGCGGCCATCAGCACCCGACACAGACGCTGACCGACATGCTGACGATCCGCTCCCTCAAGGGAAGGCTTGAGAACCTCACGATTGGTCTCTGCGGCGACCTCAAGTTCGGCCGCACGGTCCACTCTCTGATCGAGTCGATGTCCCGCTATAAAAATATCCGCTTTGTCCTCATTTCCCCGGAGGAGCTCCGCGTGCCGAGCTATGTGACAGAGGAAATGAAGGAGAAGGGCATTCCGTACAAGGAGGTCATCGCCCTCAATGAGGAGACCATGAAGGACCTTGACGTCCTCTATATGACGCGTGTACAGAAGGAGCGCTTCTTCAACGAGGAGGACTACGTCCGCATGAAGGATTTCTACATCCTCGACGCGGCCAAGATGGCTGTCGCACCGAAGGACATGATCGTCATGCATCCGCTTCCCCGTGTCAATGAAATCGCCCCGGAGGTGGACAAGGATCCGCGCGCTGCGTATTTCAAGCAGGTCCAGTACGGCGTCTACGCCCGCATGGCACTCATTCTCACGCTTCTCGGTCTTGACAAGGAGGACAAGTGATGGCAGAAACGACAGGCAAGAGAACACTTTCGATCGGCGGTCTGGACGAGGGCTTTGTCCTTGACCACATTCAGGCGGGGCACGCCATGACAATCTACCGCTATCTCCATCTCGGAGATCTCGACTGCACAGTGGCAATCATCAAGAACGCGGAATCCCGCAAGATGGGCCGCAAGGACATCATCAAGGTCGCGTGCCCGATCGACTATCTCGATCTCGACGTCCTCGGCTTCATTGACCACAACATCACGGTCAATGTCATCAAGGACGGAAAGATCATCGAGAAGAAAAAGCTCAAGCTTCCGAAGAAGGTCACGAATGTCATCCGCTGCAAGAACCCGCGGTGCATCACCTCAACGGAAAACCATCTCGATCAGGTCTTCGTTCTCACAGATCCGGAGAAGGAGATCTACCGCTGCATGTACTGCGACGAGAAATGGGACGGAAAGCTGGCAAGACAGTAACATCTGCCGCGATATAAAAGAATGACGGAAGGCGCCAGGTTGGCGCCTTCCGTCATTCTTTTTGTGCGTATAAGAAGATTTTAATCAGGCAGAGCGGTAAGCCGGGTTCTGTCGTTGTACGGCCATCTGTCTAGTCCGCCCGTCGCCGGACGGCTCAAGCGGTCCACCTGAGACACAGCGGGCAGCCGTATCGTCTCATCTTGACCTTGCTTCGGATGGGGCTTGCACGGCCTCCGGTGTTGCCATCGGAGCGGTAGTCTCTTACACTGCCTTTTCACCCTTACCGCGCGGAGCGGCGGTTCTTTTCTGCTGCGCTTTCCCGAGGGTTTCCCCTGCCGGACGTTATCCGGCATCCTGCCCTGTGAAGCCCGGACTTTCCTCGTCTCCCGTAAAGGAGCCGCGGCCGTATGCCCTGCCCGACCTATTCTACTACTACAGGCCCCGCTGAGGCAAGTACTTCTTTTCTCTGCCTATCACGTTACGGCTCACACGCTATCCAACCTTGGTAAGCGGTCGGCGATATCAGGAGCGGTGAGGGCGTTATACATTGTTCTCAGATCTCCTCTGCATTGTATGTACGGAGGAGTCCGAAGATCACCCCGAGGAGCTATAAGCGACGAGGGGAAGCTGAGGAGGACGGAGTCTGCCCGATACCGCCCTGATATTCGCGGCCGCACGCAATTTCGGTTGCGTGCGAGCAGTAACCCTCTCACAGCCGGAAGCACCCTCCCCCGATAAATTCGCGGAGGATCGAGTTCATTGGCACGTCATCGGCCGGTGCCGGCGTGAAATAGCTGAGGAACTTCAGGAGCCTTCTCGCCTCGAGGTACTGCGGATCATCCGGCAGGACCTGGAAGAGAAGCGGCTCCGTGTAGGCCTTGAGGACGGAGTACTCGTACGGGAGCGACGAATTAAAGATCACGTCCGCCTGGTCCGTGAACGGAAAGATGTTCATCTCCTCACCCTTCCGGACAGATTCCCACATCGCAAGCGTCTGGGATGCCGAGTAGCCGCGCGTCCGGCTGTCCCGGAGGATCCGCCGGAGAAGTCTTCCGTCGGTCGACGGCACGCGGTTGTGCTCATCGATGCTGAGCATGCTGAGCGCGCTGATATAGATCCGGAACCGGCTCTCCTCCGGAAGCGCATACGTCAGGCGGTCATTGAGGCCGTGGATTCCCTCGATCACGAGCAGGTCCCCGTCCGCAAGCTTCAGCGTCTCGCCGGTGTAAAAGCGCTTTCCCGCTATAAAATCATACGAGGGCATGCGGACCTCGCGTCCCGCAAGAAGGTCCGTCATGTCCCGGCTGAACTGCGCGACATCGATGGCTTTAAGGCTCTCGTAGTCCCGCGTTCCGTCCGGACGGATCGGATTATCCTCGCGGTTCACGAAATAATTGTCGAGTCCGATGTAATGCGGACGCAGGCCGTGCGCGCGCAGCTGGATGCAGAGCCGCTGCGAAAATGTCGTCTTCCCTGAGGAGGACGGCCCGGCAACAAGCACAAATTTCACGGTCTCCCGCTCCGCGATCCTTTCCGCGATCGATGCGATCTCGCTCTCCTGAAGCGCCTCGGAAATGAGAATCGTCTCCCGGCAGCCCTCCCGGATAAACTGCTCATTGAGGTCCGCGACGTTGCCGATCGTCTGCATCGACGCCCACTCCTCCCCGCTCTGCAGGGCCTGAAACAGGCGGCTGTCATCCCCCGGCTCCTTCACGGTCACAGGATCCTCCCGCTCCGGAAGCTGCAGGAGCAGCCCGTTCTCATATGGATACAGACGGAAATTAACGAGCATCGACGTGTCGTGCGCCATGAACCCGTAATAATAATCCGTATAATCGTCCAGCGTATAGACATTGACGCGGGACGCAAGCCTCGTGCGGAACAGTCTGGTCTTGTCGGTCATCCCCCGCTCCGCAAAGAGCCTTCGCGCATCCTCCGTCCCGAGCGACTCCTTCTTAAACGGGACCGCTGCCCTTGCGAGCCGGCGCATCTCCGCGTCGATTTTCCCGAGCAGCTCCTCCGTCACGGGGCTATCATCAATCGTGAAAAAGAACGCGTCTCCGAGTGAAAAATGAAGCCTGCACCGGACAGCCTTCTCTCCGGACTTTCGTAAGACATGCTGCAGGGCCGTGAGGAACAGCATCGTGTAGCTTCTCCTCATCGTCTCAAAGCCGATCCGGTCGTGGACCGTGACGAAGGAGATTTCCTCTCCGCCGTGGGCCGGCTTCGAAAGCTCCGTAAGACGGCCGCCTTCGACAGCCAGAATAATCGGCCACGGATAGGAGCCCTCTGCTTGTTTCGCAATTTCATACAGCGAGGTCCCCTCCGGGAAGGAATACATCTGATGGTCCACGCAGATTCTCATAGTCCATATCCCCCTGCATTTCCTGTCAAATAATCGTGTACGGTTGCCTGATCTCCTGTCCGATCACTTCGATCTCCGGAAACATGCTTTTCAGCATATGCACGGTGTAATCAATAAAGCAGAATTCCGTTCCGTAGTGGCCCGCATCGATGATGGCGATGCCTCCTGCCACCGAATCGATCGCGGTGTGGTAATCGACATCCCCGGTCACAATGACATCGGCCCCCTCCCGGATTGCATCCGGGATTGCGCTCTTTCCGGAGCCCGAGGCGACTGCCGCCCTCCGGACCACAGCCTCCGGATCTCCGTAGACGCGGACCGCTTTAAGGCGGCACACCTTCTTGACCCGCTCCGCAAATGCAGCGAGGCCAAGCGGCGCCTCAAGGCCGCCGACCCTCCCGAAGCCAAAGACTCCGTTCTCATCCTCACCCATTTTCTCGAGGACACGGGGCTCTGTGAGTCCAAGGTCACGCGCATTGATATCCGCCATTTTCACAATATCAAAGTTTGTGTGCATCGCAAAATAGCTGATTCCGCTCCGGATCATTCTCCGGACGCGGCACCCGATGACATCCTGCTCGATGACGCGCTCCATCGGGTGAAAAAGAAGCGGATGATGCGTGACAATGAGGTCACACCCCTTCTCCTCCGCCAGGCGGACAGCCTCGTCTCCCGCGTCAAGCGCAACAAGGATGCGGCACACCTCGGCGTCCCTGTCGCCGACGAGCAGTCCCACATGGTCCCAGCTGCACGCATAGCGCGCGGGAACCTCATTTTCCATTGCCGCAAGAAAATCAGAAATTTTCATCGTCAGCCGCCTATCCTCTCCAATGTGCGGGACACAGCCGTGATCTCATGGTAGATGTCTGCCGCCCTTCTGTCATCCGTGCTGTTGCCAACCGCGAGGTCATGGAGAATTCCGCCGAGTACATCAAGTCTCTTCTCGAGATACCTGGCGAGAACCTTATCTCTGTTCTCGATCAGGACCGGTCCCCAGAGAGCCTCCTCATAGGTCAGCTTCTCCGCATTCTCTCCCTCTTTCCGTTTAGTCGCCCGGATGATCGGATAGAACTTCCCGTCCTCCTCGAGAAATACCTCATCGCGAATCTCATAGCCGAGATCTCCGATACAGTACCGCACAATATCATCGTCGCGCTGCGGGGACAGGACGAACTCATCGATTCCCTCGATGCAGCTTCCCGCCTTCTCGAGAATGGAACGGATCATCAGTCCTCCCATTCCGGAAATGACAAGCGTCACCTGCGCGTCACCGAACTGTTCCCGAAAGTGCTTCGGAACGCCGTCGCACCGCTCAACCAGGATCCGGCTGCCGAGGTGACAGCTGTCGACATTCTGCTGCGCATGCTCAAGCGGTCCCTGCTGAATATCACTGGCAATCGCCTCCGGACATTTTCCCTGTGAAACAAGATAGATCGGCACATACGCGTGATCGCATCCGACATCCAGAACTGCATTTCCACTGGAAACCATATTGCACACATGAATCAGTCTCTTTGAGAGCTTCAACGAACGCCTCCCTCTATCCGGACCGGTCCTCTCTCTGGTCCCGGTCCCCTGCTAATCGTCGTTAGTCCAGATAATCCTTCAGCTTCCGGCTTCTCGAAGGCTGACGGAGCTTGCGGAGCGCCTTGGCCTCAATCTGACGGATTCTCTCACGCGTGACATGGAATTCCTTTCCGACCTCTTCAAGCGTGCGCGCTCTTCCGTCGTCGAGTCCGAAGCGCAGGCGAAGCACCTGCTGCTCGCGGTCTGTCAGCGTATCGAGCACCTCGACCAGCTGCTCTTTGAGAAGCGTAAATGCAGCGGCATCGGCGGGAACCGGAGCGTTCTCATCCGGGATGAAGTCACCGAGCCTCGAGTCCTCCTCCTCGCCGATCGGCGTGTTGATAGAGACCGGCTCCTGGGACATGTTCTGGATCTCGCGGACTCTCTCCGGAGACATATTCATCTCCTTGCCGATCTCCTCCGGAGTGGGCTCCCGGCCGAGCTCCTGAAGGAGCTGTCTCTGGACACGGATGAGCTTGTTGATTGTCTCGACCATATGGACCGGGATACGGATTGTTCTCGCCTGATCTGCGATCGCTCTTGTGATCGCCTGGCGGATCCACCAGGTCGCATAGGTCGAGAACTTGAAGCCCTTCCGGTAATCGTATTTTTCAACAGCCTTGATCAGGCCGATATTGCCCTCCTGAATAAGATCAAGGAACGGCATGCCGCGGCCGACGTAGCGCTTTGCGATCGATACGACAAGACGGAGGTTTGCCTCTGTCAGCTGCTGCTGCGCAAACTTCGCGGCATTCTTCTCGGACTCTGTCGCGTCAGGCTTATTGCCCGCCTCGATCTTCTTGGAGAGGTCGATCTCCTGGTCCGCCGTGAGCAGCGGATACTGGCCGATCTCCTTCAGGTACATGCGGACCGGATCGGATGTCGAGATGCCGTCCGGGACAGAGAGGTCGATGTTCTCCACGTCGATATCCTCCGAGTCGTCGATATCGCCGGCCTCGTCATCGTCATTCTGAAGAAGTGTATCATCCTCGTCGTTCTTGTCGTCCATCTTGAGGACGTCGATTCCATTCGCCTCGAGGAAATCATAGATCTTGCTCATCTCGTCGGGCGTGAGCTGAACATCCTTGAGGATGTTCTCAATTTCCACATAGGACAGGACATTTTTCTTCTTCTTGCCCTCTGCGACAAGCTCTGTGAGTTTCTCGGCAAGTACGGCCTTTTCTTCTTTTGTCTTCATAATTCTCCTTTTTGTAATGATTCAGGAACGCGAAGCGTTCCGAGTCTGAGATGCTGAATCATTAGCTTCTTTCTATGCTCCCGTCAGTCATGCATGTTCCGGGAGGATCAGATGCCCGAATAGCAGTATATTGTATCACTTACTGTCATTTTCCGCAAGATGAAGTGTCTTCCCGGCCGCGAAGCCGTCGAGCTTCTTCTTCCTGTCGATATAGCGCCTGTACACGTCAAGGTCTGTTCCGTCCCACGAGCGCATCAGCGCATCGTTGCCGGAGGCAAGGACCCGCGCGACCGTGTCCGTAAATGCCCTGTCGAGCTCCGCCTGGCTCTCAACAGGAACCGTCGTGTGAAAGAGAGCCGCAGCCTCGGACTGCCTCTCGCTCTCCGGAAAATGAGAGATCAGCGCAGCCTCGCTGACCCGTCCCTTCCCGAGCTGCTCATACAGAATATCCGCGACCTCCCGGCAGAACGGATCCGTAAAGTCAGCCGGTCCGATCAGGTCCTTCGTCGCGCGGTACGCGTCCGGATAATCGATGAGGTACGTCAGCATCAGCTTCTGCGAGGTGACGAGCCCGTTCTCTCCTGCCGCCTGCTTCTCCCTGCCGGATTTCGGAGGCCTCCAGGCGGCCGCCGGCGTTCCCTGCGCGGCCGTTCTCGCCACAAGCTTCTTCAGCGCCTCCTGCGGAAAGCCGAACCGAGCGGACACGGCCGCGATGTAGTTGTTCCGCTCAAGCTCCTCCGGAAATTCCAGGAGCCTTGCCGCGACCTCATGCTGAAACTGCGTCATCTGTCCCGGGTCGCTTAACGTATACTTCCCGGCCGCCTGCTCCATCTCGAATATAAATGCATTTTCCGCATTCTGGAGACGCTCCTCGAACGCCTCCCGGCCCTCGGCCTGAATGAATTCATCGGGGTCCTTGTGGGGCTTTAAGCTGACGACCCGCGAGGAGATCCCGGCCTCCTTCAGGAGCGGAATCGCACGGAGCGCGGCGCCAATGCCCGCCCCGTCGCTGTCGTAGAGCAGCAGGACCTCGCTCGTGAAGCGCTTAAGGAGCGTGCACTGCTCCGGCGTCAGCGCCGTTCCGAGGGACGCCATCGCGCAGTTGACGCCCGCCTGGTGCATGGAAATGACATCCATGTACCCCTCGCAGAGAATCATGTAGCCTCTGCGGGAGGCTCTCGCCAGATGGAGCGCGTACAGGTTCATGCGCTTATTAAAGAGCGGCGTCTCCGGCGAATTCAGATATTTCGGTTTGCCGTCGCCCATCACGCGGCCGCCGAATCCGATGACGCGGCCCCGGCCGTCCTGGATCGGGAACATGACCCGGTTCCAGAATTTGTCACTCACGCCCTTCCGCTCATCGTACAGAAAGAGTCCCGTGTCCTTCAAGAGGTCGTCGGAATACCCCCGTCCCTTGAGATAGCGGTAGAGCGAATTTCCGAAGCGGTCGGCGTACCCGAGCCCGAACTTCCGGATTGTCTCATCCGTGAGTCCCCGGCCGTGCAGATAGTCAAGTCCCGGCTTTCCCTCCGCGCTGTACAGACGATAGTAGTAGAATTCCGCCGCCTTCTTCTGGATTTCCAGCAGCTTCGCCTTTCTGTCCGAGGCCCTGCGTGCCGACTCCGAGATCTCCTGCTCGGGAAGCTCGATGCCGGCCCGGTCCGCGAGGTATTTCAGTGCCTCGACAAAGGTCATATTGTTGTACTCCATCAGAAATGTAATGACATTTCCGCCCGCGTGGCAGCCGAAGCAGTAATAGAGCTGCTTTGACGGAGTCACATGGAACGACGGGGTCTTCTCATTGTGAAACGGGCACAGGCCCTTGTAGTCGGACCCGGTGTGCTTCAGCTGCACATACTGTCCGATGATCTCGACGATATTTGTTCTCCGGATAATTTCCTCGATCAGCTCGTCAGAATATCTCATACGCTTTGTCTCTTCCCACCTGCCTTTTTACATTTTGCTCCACGACTTCGGGATAAACAGGTCCTCGAATTTTGCCTTGGAGTACTGGTCCGTCATGCCGCTGATATAGTCGCAGACCGCCCGCTCCACAGGCTCATTTCTCGCCTCAGCGATCCGCAGGTATTCCTCGGGCAGCTTGTCAGGATGGCTCATGTAATACGTGTACAGCTGCTGGATCATGGAGATGGCCTTCGACTCCTCGCTCTTTGCGGACGGGTTCGAGTACAGGTTCTCGAACATGAAGCGGCGAAGGTCCCGCATGGCCCTGTCGATCTCCGGCGTCATCGCAATCTCTCCCAGGTCCCGCGAATTTCTCACGATGTCGTGAATGAACGTATTGAGCCTCTCCCTCGTCGAATGGCCGAGCAGCTCGCGCAGGTCCCCGGGGATGTCCTCCTCCTTCAGGATGCCTGCCCGCTCCGCGTCGTCCATATCATGATGGATGTAGGAAATCTTGTCGCAGAGCCTCACGACCTGTCCCTCCAGCGTCGCCGGATGTCTCGACAGGCCGTGGTTTCTCATGCCGTCCAGGACCTCCCATGTCAGATTCAGACCTCTTCCATTCTTTTCAAGCACCTCCGCGACGCGAACACTCTGCTCGCTGTGAACAAAGCCGAGCGGGCATACGGAGTTCAGCGCCCTCTCGCCCGCATGTCCGTAGGGCGTGTGGCCGAGGTCATGCCCGAGGGCGATGGCCTCGACAAGATCCTCATTGAGGCGCAGGCACTTCGCCACGGTCCTCGCGGTCTGGGACACCTCCAGCGTGTGGAGCATGCGGGTCCTGTAGTGGTCGCCCTTCGGCGACAGGAACACCTGCGTCTTGTCCTTCAGCCGGCGGAACGCCTTGCAGTGGACAATCCTGTCGCGGTCGCGCATGTAGCAGGTCCTGATGTCGCACTCCTCCTCCGGGCGGGCACGGCCCCTCGACCTGTCGGCGTGTGAGGCGAGCGGGCTCAGCGTCTTCCATTCATTTTTCTCGAGCTCTTCTCTGACAAGCATGGCAAAGCACCTCCGATCCGATGATCTGTCACTCTCAAAAGAACTGTCTAATTAGTATTTCCGTGCTGCGTCAAAAAATCCTTTATTTTTTTGTAATAATCAGCACCCCTCAGGAAACAGATGAAATCCGGACGGAGAACTTGTTCGCCGGACGGTTTCATTCGTTTCCTGATGGGCGGACAAGCGGCGAAGCCGCTCTGTCCGCCCATAACGAGGAACGCGAAGCGTTCCGAGCCTGGGTGCTGAATCGTCCCCGCTCTGTCCGCCCGCAACGAGGAACGCGAAGCGTTCCGAGTCTGGGTGCTGAATAGCGCGCACAAAAAGGCCGTGCGGGACAGAAATTCTGTCCCACACGGCCTGAACGCTTCGCAAATCAGGGGTAATCAGTAGACGCCCTGTGCAAGCATAGCCTCTGCAACCTTCTCGAAGCCCGCGATGTTCGCGCCAGCCACGTAGTTGCCCGGCATGCCATACTTCTTTGCTGCCGCATCGATCGTGTCTGCGATGCCTGTCATGATGCTCTTCAGCTTCGCATCGACCTCCTCCGCGCTCCAGGAGAGACGCTCGGAGTTCTGGCTCATCTCAAGAGCGGATGTCGCAACACCGCCCGCATTGGATGCCTTGCCCGGTGTGAAGAGAACACCCTGGCTCTGGAGATACTTGGTTGCCTCCAGTGTTGTCGGCATGTTCGCGCCCTCGAAGACACCCTTCACGCCGTTTGCAACCAGCGTCTTTGCGTCGTCGAGATCAAGCTCGTTCTGTGTCGCGCACGGAAGTGCGTAATCAACCTTGACTGTCCAGACACCCTTGCCCTCGTGGTAGACGGAATTCGGTCTCTGTGCCTTGTACTCTGTGAGGCGGGCACGCTTGACTTCCTTGACGTCCTTGAGGACTGCAACGTCGATGCCGTCCGGATCATAGATCCAGCCTGTGGAATCGGAAACTGTGACGACCTTCGCGCCGAGCTGCTCTGCCTTCTCTGTCGCATAGATAGCAACATTGCCTGCGCCGGAGACAGATACTGTCGCGCCCTCAAGGGACTGGCCGTTCAGCTTCAGGATCTCCTGTGTGTGATACAGGAGGCCGTAGCCTGTCGCTTCTGTACGGATCAGAGAGCCGCCAAATGTAAGGCCCTTGCCCGTCAGCATACCCGTGTAGTTATTTGTGATTCTCTTGTACTGGCCGAAGAGGAAGCCGACCTCACGGCCGCCAACGCCGATATCACCTGCCGGAACATCGATGTCTGCACCAACATACTTGTAAAGCTCTGTCATGAATGCCTGGCAGAAGCGCATAACCTCATTGTCGCTCTTTCCGTGCGGATCGAAATCAGAGCCGCCCTTTGCGCCGCCGATCGGAAGCGTTGTCAGGCTGTTCTTGAAGACCTGCTCGAAGCCGAGGAACTTCAGGATGCCCGGATATACGGACGGATGGAAACGAAGACCTCCCTTGTACGGTCCGATCGCGTTATTGAACTGTACGCGGTATCCTCTCTGTACATGGACCTTGCCGTTATCATCTGTCCACGGGACACGGAATGTAATGATACGGTCCGGCTCGACCATTCTCTCAAGAAGAGCGACCTTGCGGTACTTCTCCTCGTTGGCGTCAACGACCGGACGGATCGAATCAAGAACCTCTGTTACAGCCTGGATGAACTCCGGCTCATGCGCGTTCTTTTCCCTGACTGTAGCAAGGACTTCATCAACGTAAGACATGATGCATACCTCCTGTAAATGCGTTTTTACCACCTGTCCGATATTCTAGCACCTCGTTTTTTCCGGCACAACGCTTTTATTGAAACAATTTGTCCCGTATTGTACTTTATTCAGTGCATTATCAGGTAGAAGTATTGACAGGTGTCATGTCAGACTGGGTGTTCATTTTTCTCATGGTAAATGTTCATGAATTATTCACAGTTCACTCATTCCTTTCTCATGTTTTCCCCCTATACTTCGAATTGTTGATGAAGCAGGAACCAATCCTTTTTCTTTTTCATATTCCGCGTAAGCGGTAACTCCTTCCTTTGAAAGGGCAGCTGTGCTGGCTGCCTTTTCTTTTTTGCTCTCCGCACATTTCGTTTTTGTGCTAAGATATGATTATTCAGCACCCTCTCAGGAAACTTATGAATTCCGAACGAAGAGCTTGTTCACCAAACACCCGCAGCAGGAAACGAGAGACGTTTCTTCCCTGAGGAGACTGAGTAATGTATACAGACAAATACTGTAACGAGGAGGAACACGCGCATGGCGGACACACAGTTTCACATCGCTGCGAAAAGAGGCCACAGCAAACGGCTTCGCTTCGGCTTCTGCCCGATCAGCCCGAAGATCATGAACGCGGACCGGGACTGGCCTGAGAAGGAGGAGCTCTGCTGCGACACGCTCTGCGGACAGGAGCTGCTCTATCCTTTTATCCGCCGGTATTTTCATGGCAAATTCCGCTGGAAAAATGAGCTGAACCTCATGCCCTTCGCGGACGTATCGGAGATGTGCCGGGAAATGCGCCGCGTCATCGAGGTTCTGAAGACAGATCCCGAGTCCCCGTCCATCGAGCCGTACACCAAGGGCTTTGCAATCGACCTTCTCATGAGCCCCGAGGAGTATGACGCGCATTTTGTGGAGGCCTCTGCCTCGGAAAAATACAAGGCGATCATGGACCGCATCGGCGTCATCACCGAATTCTATGAGACGGTCTGCGGATATCTCGAGAACGCCGTCGCGGAATTTGAGCCGAAAGGGTATACGGCGGTCGCGATCTGGTCTCCGCGCTGAGAGACCGATGGCTGAGCCGTTCTCACGCGGTTTGAGGAACACGAAGAGACGCCCGGCAGCGGACGAAAATCATCCGCTGCCGGGCGTCTCTTTTTTATCTGATGACAATGGCCGGCGCTCATCAGGACGTTATCCGCAGCTTTTTCGAAATTAAATCTCTTCAGCCCGGTGTGCGTACCTGTAGGTGCGCGGCGTGCATCCGTAATAGGACTTGAATGCACGGCAGAAATATGAGACTCTCCGATACCCGACTCTGGCCGCGATCTCCTGCATCTGACTGTCCTCCGTGATCAGAAGATAGGCGGCCCGCTGCATCCGGCTCTGCTCGATAAAGGTTCCGAGCGACATGCCCTCCGACTCACGGAAGAGCATGCACATATAGTTGGGCGACAGGCACACAAGACGCGAGAGCGCCGTCAGTGACAGATCGTCCGCCAGATGGAGCCTGATGTACATCTTGATATATTTCAGGTTATCCTTTCCCTGCTTTTTCATCCGGAGCGCGCCCTTTCCGGAGAACTCCTCCTCGTCGTCCCCGAAAATCAGCGTCTCTGTCTGCTTCTTCGCCGGGCTCAGCTCCACAGCCTCCGCGCAGCTGTCCCGGAACCCCGACTGCAATTCCCTGAGGTCAGTCAGAAGAATTCCCTGCCCCGATTTCTTCATGACCGCCTGAGCTTCCTCAATGGTATTCACACGTACAACATCAGAATTTCCATCTGCAGCTGCCAGCTGCCTTGTGATGTTGTTGTACAGTTCTTCTTCCCCCGTTATCAGGATGTAATGATAGATTTTTTCCATCCTACCTCTCCCTTCGCTGTAGAAAAAATGACCATAGCGTGTTGCCATTTCCATGATACCTGCAGATAACCCATGCAATACTGCCGCTTTGCCGGTGTGCGGTTGCCATAGGAAGTGGATTTGTCATTATACAAAAGTCCCCTTCGTTTTTCTCTCAATATTGCAGCAGGAATTGGTAACGGGTTTAATATATCATAAATTTTTCAGATGTCTACACAATTGAAGAATGTTCATACGATATTAAAATTATTGAGTAAAATAGTGCAATTCTTAACCTGAATCAGCTTACATTTTTGGCATAGATAATCTGAAGCCCGCGCAGCATGAGCTCGGAGTCGCGCGTGATCTCATGCCGGCAGAACGGCGTGATGACGCCCGCAAGGCCGCCCGTCGCGACGACAGCGGCATCGCTCTGCATTTCCTCGCGGATCCGGTCGATCAGGCCGTCGAGCATGGACGCCTGCCCGTAGACAATGCCGCTCTTCATGCTCGCGATCGTATTCGTCCCCACAATCTTCCCGGGGTCCTCGAGGGAAATGCGGGGCAGCTGCGAGGTCTCCGACGAGAGCGCGTTCAGAGAGATATTCACGCCGGGGATGATAAGTCCGCCGCGGAACGCCTTCTCCTCATCGACATAGCAGACCGTTGTCGCCGTCCCCATGTCGATAATGATGACCGGAGCGCCGTAGAGCGCGATGGCGCCGACCGCGTCGACGACGAGATCGGCCCCAAGAGCCCTCGGATTGTCGATCTTGAGCTTGAGACCATTCTTTACGCCGGGGCCCACGACGAGCGCGGTGCGGCCCGTAACCATGCGGACCGCGCGCTTTAAGACGCCGGTGAGCGGCGGGACGACGCTCGATATGATGGCCCCCTCGATCTCAGACGGGCTGATGCCGCGGATCTCGAGGATCGTGTGGAGAAGAACGCCGTACTCCGTATCGGTCTTTCCGAGATCGGTCGCGACGCGCTCTGTCATCACGATTTTCTTACCGTCAAGAACACCGATCTCCGTGTGTGTATTGCCCATGTCAAATGCAAGCAGCATTTCATTTTCCTCCGGTTAGCCATTGTCCGTGATCCCGTAGAAGTCTGCATCTCTGTCGTGGCTTGTCAGCTCGTCGTAGATCAGGCATTTGTAGTTCTCGATATCGTCCTGGACCGTCTGCTCAAGATCCTCATCGCTCCAGAGATGGGCCTCTCCGTCCGAGTCCAGATATCCATAGGCGTTCATCGCCGGGATGTCCTCTCTCTGCTGCATGAGATACTGATTGTAGCCGGTCAACTGAAGGCCTGTGAGACTTAAGAGATAGCTCGACAGGTAGTTGGCCGACAGCGTCTGGTCCTTCGCCTCCGGGATGTCATAGTTGGCCCAGATGAAATACCGGGTCGTGTACATCATTTCCTCCTGGTCCGCCGTCAGATTGTCCAGGCTGTTCGTCCCGAGGCAGTACTCCCAGAAGTCATCGCCGATCTGCGGCTGATGGTCACCCCAGAAGCAGATCAGCGTCTTCTGATCGCTCTGACTGTAGTAATTGATCAGCTGCTCGACCGCCTGGTCCGTGAGCTGGATGAGCGACAGGTACTGCTCCGCCTGTCCCTTGTTCGTTCCGTTGAAATTGAGAACGCTGACCGTGCTCTGAAATGCCGGGTTCTTGTACTCGCTGTGGTTCTGCATCGTGACATTGAAAATGAATGTCTTCTGCCCGGCCTTCTTATTTTCCGTCTGCTTCTCAATCTCCTTGACGTCAGCCATGTCGCTCACGAAGCCGCGCACCAGCTCATCGCCGTCAAAGTAGTTGTCGAGCGACAGGAAGTCGTCAAATCCCATCCGCGGATAGACAAACTCGCGGTTCCATCCGTTCTTGTAGTACGGGTGCATCGCCGTGACCGTGTACCCCTGCGCGCTCAGCGTCCGCGCGAGCGAATACTGGTCCTGCTTAATGAAAGAATTGTAGACGACCGTCGACGGAGACAGGACGCAGGAATTGCCTGTCAGGAACTCGTACTCCGTATTCGCGGTCGTGCCGCCCTTGACGGACACGAGAAGCTTTCCCTCCTGTGTGTTGTCGCTCATCGAATTGATGAACGGCATGACATCCGTGCTCGTCTGAAGGCCCGGATAAATCGACAGATCTGAGAACGCCTCATCCATGATGCAGATGATATTCTCCGGGACGACGCTCGAGGAATCCGTGCTGTCATCCGCCGTTTCATCCGTCTTCTTCTCAGAGGTGCTGATGATCTTGCTGACCGTGTCCGCTGAGTACGTGTCGGGCGCCTTCGGGAACGACGCCTTGGCAAATGCAAGGAACCCCGACTCCATACCAAACAGCCGGTATGTGTACCACGGCTGCCAGTCACGGAGCCAGATGCCCTGGTCCGTCAGGAAATCCGTGTGGAATAAAAGCCCGACGAAGCCGGCCGCGATGGCCACAGAGACAAACCGCGAGGCAATCTTCCCCGGAATCCTCCGGAAATTGTGCCAGTAGCCCGCATGGATGTAGAGGCCGCACACGGCACAGGTGAGCACAAGGCAGGCGACCATCTCCCAGTTCGGCTCATAGGAATAGTTGCCGGACACATTGAGTGCCGTCTGAAAGGACGCCAGGTCGATGAACTGCAGCGGAACGCCGCGGAACTGCTGCACAAAATAGTTCGCCGCTCCCCACGCAAAGAAGAAGCAGTTTCCGATGATCATACCGAGGCTGACCGAATTTACGATAAAGACAAGGATCAGATATATGGCCAGCGTGATGAAAATGCCGAGCCAGATATACCTCGTCTCCATGCTGTACAAATAATAATTATTGATCAGCTCGATCTCATAAAAGCTGAGCGCCGCGTTCGCGAAGATAACCGCAAGTGAGACAATGGTCTTCAGCGGGCTCCCGAACGCATAGCGCTTCTCGTTCTTCTTTCTCTTTGAGAAATACGCCGCGCGAATGCCGTCGAGTCCGACCAGCACGGTGAGAACGGCAAGAACGACAAATACTGCCTCCCGGCAGCTCTCGAGCGGAACAATCACCTGCACCGTCGATAGGGTGTCCGCGCTGAAAAACAGATCGCGGAAATAAAAGAGAATGACAAGGACAACCGCCGTCGGAATCAGTCTCAGAATAAAGAGAACCGGATTCCTGCGCTTTCTCTCCGGCTTCTGTTCCATAAGTTCAGACAAATGAATAACCTCCGTATGCACCTTCAGCAAAAAACTGCGCGGGAGAAGGACCGCCCCTCTCCCGCTGATGTCTTACGCAAAACGGTTCTTTCAGCGAAAGAAGCCGCCTGCCGGAGAAGACGTTTCTTCTCCTTCGATCTCTCACACTCTCGAGACAGGCCTTGTGGCCTCCTCAAGCCACGCGCGCTCCTCTCCGTCAAGAAGCGGAGAAATCTTTTCGCGGACCATCGCGTGATACTCGTTGAGTCTCAGAAGATCCGTATCCGTCATATACGCCGGATCAATCGCGTCAAGATCGATCGGGATGTAGGTGAGAGGCTCAAACTTCAGGAACTCGCCGAACTCCGTCGTCGCCGCCGGAACGCAGAGCGTGATGGACTCCGTGCGGATGCCGTACTCTCCCTCGCGGTAGATGCCCGGCTCATCCGACGTGATCATGCCCGCCTCCATCGCGGGGTCCTCCGCGTTTCGTCTCGGTCTTCCGATTCTCTGCGGACCCTCGTGGACATTCAGAATATAGCCGATGCCGTGACCGGTCCCGTGGTTAAAATCAAGTCCGTACCGCGCGAGCGGCTCGCGCGCGATCGCATCGAGCTGCGTCCCTGTCGTTCCCTTTGCGAACACGGCGTTCATCAGCGCGAGGTTCGAGACAGCAACGAGTGTGAAATCGCGCTTCATTTTCTGGGAGACCTCACCGAAGACGATCGTGCGGGTCTCATCCGTCGTCGCACCCATATACTGTCCGCCCGAATCGACGAGCAGCATGCCGGGAGCATCGACCCTGCTGCAGGACTCCTCCGTCGGCGCGTAGTGGGCCATCGCGGCATTAGCACCGAAGGCCGAGATCGTCGGGAATGACAGCTCCATGAAGCCCGGAATCTCCGCGCGGAGCGCATCGATGTTTGCCGCCGCGGAAATCTCCGTGACATCCTCCCCCGCCGCGACAGCCTTCTTGATCCGGTAAATGAACCGGCACACCTGCGCGGAATCGAGCAGATAGAACTTTTTGGAATTCTCGATCTCGACGGCATTCTTGACTGCCTTCAGCATCTCGGTCGGGTTCTGGTGGTTGATGACCTGCGTCTTCTCGCGCAGGAGATGGACCAGTGAATCATTCGTTGCCGAGTTGCAGACCATGACCGGTCCCTCAAAATGATAGTCCTGCAGATAATCATAGAGATCGTGATAGTCATGAAGCTTGATTCTCTTCTCTCTCGCCCACAGAGACAGCGTGTCCGTCACGACCTCGTCCTGGATAAACAGATCGAAGGTGCTTCTCCCGATCAGTGCATAGGAGAGAGCCACCGGATTGCACTGGATATCGCGGCCCCGGAGATTTGTCAGCCACATGATATCGTCAAGCTTAGAAAGGAACAGGTAACTTGCGCCCGCCTCGAGGAACTTCTCGCGAACCTTGTCCAGCTTGCTCTCGAAGGATTCACCTGCGAGCGAGTCGGGAAGAATCGTCACCGGGTTCTGCGGAAGATTCGGCCTGTCGATCCAGATCTTCGACGGAAGATCGGCGCGGCCCTCGATCCGGCAGTGACGCGATGCGGCGATTCGCCTGTAGCCGGCTCCCGTGTCCGCGTTCACGCAGCGGCCGTCAAAGCCGAGTACCATGCCGTCGTGCAGTGTATCCTGCAGAAATTTTCCGACCGTCGGCACGCCCTTTTCTCCGGACCGCATGAGCCTGACTCCGGTTCCCTCAAGCTCTCCCTGCGCGGAAATGAAATATCTGCCGTCTGTCCAGAGATAGGCACCCGTAGCGTCAATGACCAGAACAACATTGTCGCTCGTGCAGCCCGTGAAATATTCGACAACCTTGAACCGGTCGCCGACATATTCCGAGGCGTGGCAGTCAGACGTTGTCATTAGATATACATCGATGCCGGCGCGCTTCATTTCCGCGCGCAGCATGGACAGTCTGGATACAATTGTCTCTCTATCAGTCATAGTCTCCTCCATGGCATTGCCCGTGCGGACTCCCGGATCTAACCGGTGCCTGCGCACATTCTGTCAGCAATGCAAGATACGGTGCCATTATAACACAAAATCCCTGCTGTGTCGTTCCAACGTTCCAATCGGGCCGCACTGCAAGGCGCGTTAACTAAAAAAAGACCGCCGCACCAATAATGGTGCGACGGTCCTTTATCGTCGTGTCAGTAATAATTACTTGACCTGACCCTGCTTCAGAGCAGCCTGAGCTGCAGCGAGGCGGGCAATCGGAACGCGGAACGGGCTGCAGGAAACGTAGTCCATGCCAACGCTGTTGAAGAACTCGATGGATGACGGATCACCGCCGTGCTCACCGCAGACACCGCAGTGCAGGTACGGATTCGTCTTGCGTCCGCCCTCGACAGCGATTCTGATCAGCTTGCCGACACCTGTCTGATCCAGCTTAGCGAACGGATCGGACTCAAGGATCTTGGCGTTCATGTAAGCGTCAAGGAACTTGCCGGAGTCATCACGTGAGAAGCCGTATGTCATCTGTGTGAGGTCGTTTGTACCGAAGCAGAAGAAATCAGCCTCTGTAGCAATCTCATCAGCGATGAGGGCAGCTCTCGGGATCTCGATCATTGTGCCGATTGTGTACTTGAGTACTGCACCAGCCTTCTCGATCTCCTCGTCAGCTGTTGTCTTGACGATCTTTCTGACATAACGAAGCTCACGCTTGGAGGATGTCAGCGGGATCATGATTTCCGGAGCGATCTTCCAGTCCGGATGAGCCTTGGAAACCTTGATAGCCGCACGGATGACAGCTCTTGTCTGCATCTGAGCGATTTCCGGATACATAACTGCGAGACGGCAGCCACGGAGACCCATCATCGGGTTGACTTCCTTGAGGCCTGCGATGACGTTCTTGATGTCCTCGACAGTCTTGCCCTTTGCGTCAGCGAGCTTCTTGATCTCTTCCTCTGTTGTCGGAACGAACTCATGAAGCGGCGGATCCAGGAAACGGATGGTTACCGGCTTGCCCTCCATGACCTCATAGAGCTGCTCGAAATCGCCCTGCTGAAGCGGAAGGATCTTGGCAAGTGCTGCCTTTCTCTCTTCAACTGTATCGGAGCAGATCATCTCACGGAATGCATCGATTCTGTGACCCTGGAAGAACATATGCTCTGTACGGCAGAGGCCGATGCCTTCTGCGCCGAGCTCGAATGCCTTCTTCGCATCTGCCGGTGTATCAGCATTTGTTCTGACCTGCATTCTTCTGAACTCATCAGCCCAGGACATGATCGTCTTGAAGTCCTCATCCTCGATTGCGCCCTCCTGGATCGGAAGTGCACCGTCGTAGATGTTACCTGTGGAGCCATCGAAGGAGATGACATCACCTTCATGGTATGTCTTGCCGCCGAGCTGGATTGTCTTTGTATCCGCATCAACAACCAGTTCCTTGCAGCCTGCGACGCAGCAGGAGCCCATACCACGGGCAACGACTGCAGCGTGGCTTGTCATACCGCCGCGTGCTGTGAGGATACCCTGAGCAGCCTTCATGCCTTCGATATCTTCCGGAGAAGTCTCGAGACGGACAAGAACGACCTTCTCACCCTTTGCTGCAGCAGCCTTTGCGTCCTCAGCTGTGAAGACGATCTTGCCGGAAGCAGCGCCCGGAGCAGCCGGAAGACCCTTGCCGATCACAGTTGCGTTCTTGACAGCTTCCTTGCTGAAGGAGCCATGAAGCAGTGTATCGAGGTTACGCGGCTCGATATCAAGGACAGCCTTCTTCTTGTCGATCTTGCCTTCCTTGACGAGGTCATTCGCGATCTTCAGAGCAGCGCGTGCTGTTCTCTTGCCGTTACGGCACTGAAGCATGTACAGCTTGCCATGCTCGATCGTGAACTCCATATCCTGCATGTCTCTGTAGTGATCCTCGAGCTTGTTGGAGATAGCGATGAGCTCCTTGTAGATCTCCGGAAGAGTCTTCTTGATCTCATCGATCTTCATCGGTGTGCGGGCACCGGAGACGACATCCTCGCCCTGCGCGTTCATAAGAACCTCTGCGTAGAACTTGTTCTCGCCTGTAGCCGGATCACGGGAGAAAGCAACACCGGAACCGGAATCATCACCCATGTTACCGAAAGCCATCATCTGAACGTTGACAGCAGTACCCCAGGAATACGGGATATCGTTGTCACGGCGATAGACGTTCGCACGCGGGTTGTCCCAGGAACGGAAGACTGCCTTGACAGCCTCGATCAGCTGTACCTTCGGATCTGTCGGGAAGTCAGCTCCCTGATTCTCCTTGTACATAGCCTTGAACTGCTTGACGAGGTCCTGAAGATCTGCTGTGTCAAGCTCGGTATCCATTGTGACACCCTTCTGAGCCTTCTTGACATCGATGATCTTCTCGAACTCGCTCTTGGAAATGCCCATGACGACATCAGAGAACATCTGAATGAAACGTCTGTAGCAGTCCCATGCCCAACGCGGATTCTTGGACTGCTCAGCGAGAGAGTCGACAACATCCTCATTGAGACCGAGGTTAAGAATTGTATCCATCATGCCCGGCATGGAAGCGCGCGCACCGGAACGGACAGAAACAAGAAGCGGGTTCGTCTTGTCGCCGAACTTCTTGCCGGTGATCTGCTCCAGCTTGCCCATGTACTCAGCGATCTGGCCCTGGATCTCATCGTTGATGATCTTGCCGTCGTCGTAGTACTGTGTGCAGGCCTCTGTCGTAATTGTAAAGCCCTGGGGTACCGGTAAGCCAAGGTTTGTCATCTCAGCGAGGTTTGCGCCCTTGCCGCCGAGAAGCTCACGCATGTTGGCGTTACCTTCGGTAAATAAATACACCCATTTCCTTGCCATTGTTCTGTTTCCTCCTAGATAAAATTGAACATCTATCAAATGAGCACTAGTATTGTAACATATTTGATAAAAGTTGCAAACACGAAAAGCCTCCGTATTGCACAAAGAACACGGAGGTTTTTCATCAGGCTGCCGGAAAATGCATGTTCATCAGAGAAGCTCCTGGTAGCCGGGCTTGTAGAGATGGCGCGGAATGCCGTCGACCATGATCGGCGCGACGTCGCCCTGAATGAGCGGTCTGACATATGTGATAAATTCATTTGTCACATAGGTGCCCTCCTCATTGACCCACTCTCTCGGGACAAGACGCTCGTCGTTCGCGATCTTATGGACATCCTTGACTTCCGTGCCTGCCTGGTACGGATCATCGGAGAGGCGCTTGATGACGACCATCTTGCCGCTGTCTCCCTCATCCGCCGACTTCATGGCCGCACCGCCGACCTCGTAGGCCTCGAGAATATCGACTCTCGACGCGCAGTGGCTCGCGGACCGCTGCAGTGTGGACAGCTCGATCGCACGTGTCTTGCAGCCGAGCTTCTTTGCCAGAATACTGCAGAGGACGCGCGCCGTGCCGGTCAGCTGCTTGTGGCCGAAGGCATCGACATAGTCCTCGTCCTCATTGCCGAGCTCCATGACGTACTTTCCGTCCGCCGTGCGGATGCCCTCGGAGACGCAGACGACGACGGAATTCTTCTTCTTGAGGAGGCCCTCGCATTTTGCGACAAAGGCGTCCACATCAAAGGGAAGCTCCGGGAGGTAGATGGCATCCGGGCCGTCGCAGTCCTCACCCTTGGAGAGCGCGGACGCGCCGGTCAGCCAGCCGGCGTTCCGGCCCATGATCTCAACGACGATGACCTGGCCGTGCGGGTTTCTCATGGACCAGCCGTCGCGGATAATCTCCTTTACGGAGGTTCCGATGTACTTCGCGGCGGAGCCGTAGCCCGGCGTGTGGTCGGTCAGCGCGAGGTCATTGTCGATCGTCTTCGGGCAGCCGACAAAGCGGATCTCAGAGCCCGTGATAATGCCGTAGTCCGACAGCTTCTTGATCGTGTCCATCGAGTCGTTGCCGCCGATGTAGATAAAGCAGTCGATCTCGAGATCCTCAAGGATCTTGAAGATCTTCTCATAGAGCGCCTGGTTCTCATGGATCTCCGGAAGCTTGTAGCGGCAGCTGCCGAGATATGACGCAGGCGTGCGCTTCAGAAGCTCCGCGTCAAGTCCGCTTGTGATGTGCTCGGAGAGGTCAATGTAGCGGCCTTCCATGAGTCCCTGCACGCCGTGAAGCATGCCGTATACCGTCTTGTAGCCGCGGTCCTTCGCGGTCCGGTAAACACCCGCGAGTGACGAATTGATCGCGGCCGTAGGGCCGCCGGACTGACCGACGATGACATTTCTCTTTTCACGTTTAATCATTTGGCTGTACCTCCCATCGGGCTCTTCCCGCCCTTCTTCAACTAGGTACATATTTTACAATGATTTCCCGTGTCATTCAAGTTTTATTGCGCATTATGTCATATTTTTAACATAGTAGTTGCATGTTTTCGTCATTTTGACATATCGTGTGGCGCATGAGAACAGCAGACGCCGCTTCGCCTGTCTGACGGAAGGACGCAAAGGCCCGGCCGCAGCGCTCCTTGCGCCGGGCCGGGTCCCGTGAAAAAACAGTATATTTATTGTAAGGTTCAGCCAAGCTTTGTCCCGCAGTTCGGGCAGAACTTCGGCGGGTTAGCCGCGTCCTGGAACTGATAGCCGCAGTTCGGGCAGAAGGCCTTCTTCTGCGCCTCCGGTCTCTTTGATCCGCAGTTCGTGCAGAAATTTCCCGTGTTCACAGTGCCGCATGAGCACGTCCACGTATTTCCGCCCTGCTGCGGCTGCTGTACCTGCGATGCTTCTCTTGCGGCCTGCCCCTGCTGCATGAGGCCCGAGATATTCGCACCGCCGCCCATGCCGTTCATCATCGCCATGCCGGCAAAGCCATTCACCGCGCCGTTTGCATTTGCGCCTGCCGCCTGCATGGCCTGCGTCTGGCCCATGCCCATGTATGCGCCGAGCATGGACGGATCTGTGTAACCCTTCGTCTCCTGATACTTTTCAATCTTCTGCTTGCTCGCGTCGTCCGCGTCCATCATGCCGATCGCGATCCGGAAGATCGAGATGCCGCGCGCCTCACTCCAGGACTTATCAAGGATCTGATCGACGTCCTCGGTGAGCTTTGCCTCATTTGCCGCAATCTCCGTGTAGCCGATGTGGAGCTTTGAGAGCTGACCGACGCCCTGGCGGATCGCCGCGATCGCCTCTGTCTTGATCTGCGGCTCGATATCCGCGCGCGTGATGAGTCCGTTGCCGTCCGCGCCGGCCTTCTGCGCGCCGATCACCGCGAAGAATTTCGCCGGGTCCGTAATCTGGATCGAATACATGCCGTTGCCCATCAGCGTCGTCGCGATGTGCCAGCACGGCTTTCCCGTGTTCATATCCGTCTCCCAGTGATCGAAGACGATGTTGCCGGAGCCCCATTTGAAGCCCTGGATCTCACCGAGGTTGATGTAGTACACGCGCTGCGTGTTCGTGCGTGAGCCGCCCGCGAGAAATGACTGGCCGAACTGTGAGGCGAGCGCCTTGAGGCCCTTGTTTTCTCCGCTCATGAGGGACGGCGCCTTCGACGCGTCAAATGTATAGCGCCCCGGAACTGCGCAGAAATCGACGATCCTTCCGTTCTCGACGAGAATCATGCACTGGTTCTCCTGCACATCGATGCCGGAGCCGGACGTGATGATATTCTGGTCGCCGTGCTTCCCGGCGCCTTTCTTTGAAATTCTCTCCCCGCGCTTCATGAGGACGCCGCCCGACATGTCCCCGCTCTCAAAGTAATCGACCCACATGGATTCCGCTGTCGTATTGACTGCGGCCCCTGCCGCGCCGAGTACCGATGCTGCCGCTGCTATAAGTCCCATAATATTCTCCTTTCGTGATCCGGCATTATGCCGGTAAAATTTTATAACAGGCAACGATTCAGCACCCTCAGACTCGGAACGCTTCGCGTTCCTTGTTGTGGTGCTGGGTCGTTACATAATCAGAACCTGTGTCCGCCGCCACTCGAGAAGCTCCCGCCGCCTCCGGAGAAGCCTCCCCCGGACGAGACGTGGCCGCCTCCACCGCCGCCATTTCCGGTGTCCTTCGGAATTCTGTGGCTCGTGACCGTCGTCCCGAGGAAATGCTTATCGTGCCGGAGCGGCGTGTACTTTGTCTCCCTGACCGGCGGTGTCGTCGCCTTTGACGGCTGCGACTTGCTGTGGACGAGCACAATGATCAGAAGAACGAGCACCGTGATAACCGCGCTCGCGGCGATCGACCCGCCCGTCGGAACCAGCGCGTACACCGGGTTATCGAGCTTCTTGAAGCGCGCGAGGAATGCGTCCGCGCAGCCGTAGTAGTCCCCGTCCGATGCATATGTGTAGACGGCATTTTCCGTCTTGTCCTCCCAGTCCGCGTATTTTTCCGACGCGTATTTTCCGTGGCCCGTCGCGAGAATCCAGCGGTTGCTCATATCAATCACAAAGATCATCGCATTCGCGCTGTCATCCGAGCCGTCGGCAGAAAGCCAGTTGTCGATGTAGAACTGCTGTGCGTACTGCTCCGTCGTCTTCGAGGAGTCCTCTGCGTCCGCCGGGATATTGTCCGCCGTCAGGATGATGATGTCGCAGTCCTTGCTGCTCTCGAGGTCCTGCGCCTCCGACTCGAGAACCTCCTTCTCATCGTCTGAAAAGAGGCCCGCGTAATCATAAACGCTGGCCGACGTATCATCAATTGTCGGAATCGTCACGCTCTCGCCGCTGTTTGTCGTGTAGGTATTGTCCGCAAGGCACGCGGATGCTCCCGCAAATACCATGCAGAGCATAACAAGGAGCACGGCTGCCAGGCGGGACGCAAATGTCAAAGCTCTCCGCTGGTGCGAATATTCCAATGTCCCTTTGCCTGCACGGGACGCGCCCGAGGATGTCCGCGCAGTCAGGTTGTCTTTTGTCATCATCACAGCAGCACCTCCAGAAGTCTGATCAGCATAAACAGGACCTGCGTGCCGAGAAATGTCCCCAGCGCAATCTTCAGGATCCGCATCGGATCCTTCGGGATCTCGCCCATCATTTTGCCGGTCTGCCCGTTCATGCCGAATACATACTTCTTTCCCTTGTACTCGGTGTACATCATCCAGACCGGGATCATGACCTGCTCGACCTTCTGGTCGGACCACTGATACTGCTCGCTTTGAATCACCTTCGTCCCGTACGGGCCGACATGCGACATAACCTCCGCCGAGAGCTGCTCCTTTGCGCGCGCCTTCGCGCGGGGTTCATTTGCCGGCTGATCGTCGTCCCAGCGCTGCGTGTAGAAGCCGGCCAGATACGCGGGATTGAAGGGCTTAAGCTTCGAGAAGTCAAATGGCTCGATGGAGTCCATCATCGTGTTGTCCATCTCCTTCATCGCGTCAGTCGGAATCCGGTCGAACTGCGCCTCGCCCTCCTCATCGATCATATACCGTGAGACCTCCGTGATCTCCTCATCGCCGCGGACGAAGGTGCGGATGTTCTCGGCGCGGACATTCAGCATCGCCCTGCCTTCAAATGAAAACAGCCAGTATGGGACGTACATTCCCTTGATCTTCGCGGTCTGTGACTCACGCGTGAAGAGGCGCGGCGTCAGGACCGATTTTTTGCACAGCTTCTGGTACGCACTGACAACCTCGCTCCGCTCCTTCTCAAAGGGGAGCACCCAGTCGGGCCGGAAATCGCCCTGCACGTTGCCCTCCAGCGTGATGGCACGGTTGCAGTAAACACAGGTCGTCGCGACCGTCTTCTTTGACGTGATGACCTCCGCCCCGCAGTTCGGGCATTTGTAGACGACAAGATCGTCCGTCGACACGGAATCATCAGTCGCCTTCGCATCTCCGGCATCCGCTGCCCCGGCAGCTCCTTCCGCCCCTGCCTGCGGAATCGTCTGGTCTGTCGCTCCCTCATCCGGCTTCCAGTCGTACTCGGACGGATCATAGTCCGAACCGCAGTAGTCGCAGTGCAGCTTTCCGCTCTTCGGATCAAAATACAGCTCTGCACCACAATTCTTGCAGCTGTACTTTTTTGCCATGCACATGTCCTCCTTTTTTCAGAATATTATTGACAGCTGTCCTATGATTGCCAAATTACTCTCTCAATATAGCATCTCCTACCTGAAGTTACAACTGCCAAAACGTCCGCTCCACTGCGCCAAGTGTATAAGCAAAGCGGGCCGCGCGTCCCGGATTTCCCCGGGGCACACGGCCCGCCTTACTATGATTGTAATGATTCACATACCCATTCAGCTTAGAATGTGAACTTGTCGCGGAAGTAATCGCGGAGCTCTGCGATCGGGACACGGACCTGCTTCATCGTGTCTCTGTCGCGGATGGTGACCGCCTTGTCCTCCTCGGAATCAAAGTCGTACGTGATGCAGTACGGCGTTCCGATTTCATCCTCACGTCTGTAGCGCTTTCCGATCGCGCCTCTGTCGTCGTAGTCGCAGTTCCAGTCCTTCGAGAGCTGTGCGTAGATCTTCTGCGCGGGCTCTGCGAGCTTCTTCGAGAGCGGAAGGACAGCGATCTTGACCGGTGCGAGCGCCGGATGGAAATGAAGGACGGTGCGGACATCGTGCTTGGCCTCATCGAGCATTTCCTCGTCGTAGGCGCTGCACAGGAATGCGAGGACCATGCGGTCCGCGCCGAGTGACGGCTCAATGACGTACGGAATGTACTTCTCCTTTGTCTCATCATCGAAGTATGTCAGGTCCTGGCCGGAAACCTCCTGGTGGCGGGACAGATCATAGTCCGTTCTGTCCGCAATGCCCCAAAGCTCGCCCCAGCCGAACGGGAATGTGAACTCGACATCGGTCGTTGCCTTTGAGTAGAAGGACAGCTCCTCCTTCTCATGATCGCGGAAGCGGAGCTCCTCCTCCTTGATACCGAGGTCGAGAAGCCATTTTCTCATAAAGCTCTTCCAGTAGTTGAACCACTCAAGGTCCGTGCCCGGCTTGCAGAAGAACTCAAGCTCCATCTGCTCGAACTCGCGGGTGCGGAACGTGAAGTTTCCGGGAGTGATCTCATTTCTGAAGGACTTGCCGATCTGGCCGATGCCGAACGGGATCTTCTTTCTGGATGTACGCTGGACATTCTTGAAGTTGACGAAGATACCCTGCGCTGTCTCCGGACGGAGATAGACGACATTCTTCGCGTCCTCTGTGACGCCCTGGAAGGTCTTGAACATCAGGTTGAACTGACGGATCTCCGTGAAGTTGTGCTTGCCGCAGGACGGGCAGGGAACATTGTGCTCTTCGATGAAGTCTTCCATCTGCTTGTTGGACCAGCCGTCGACGCTGCCGCCGAGGTCGATGCCGTTCTCAGCCGCGAAATCCTCGATCAGCTTGTCCGCGCGGAAGCGCTCATGGCACTCCTTGCAGTCCATCAGCGGGTCAGAGAAGCTTCCGAGATGGCCGGAGGCAACCCAGGTCTGCGGATTCATGAGAATCGCGCAGTCGATGCCGACGTTGTACGGGCTCTCCTGGATGAATTTCTGCCACCACGCCTTCTTGACGTTGTTCTTCAGCTCAACACCGAGGTTGCCATAGTCCCACGTATTCGCAAGGCCGCCGTAGATCTCGGAACCCGGATATACAAATCCTCTGGATTTTGCGAGCGCTACGATCTTGTCCATCGTCTTTTCCATGATTTCAATTCTCCTTTAGGTATATACTACACATTACTAGGCATTATAATCCTTCGGAGCGCCTTCGGTAAAGGGCGAATCGAATTTTCATGGCTTTAACTATGCGTCCGCGTTACTGTTCACACGCTATCCAAAGTCGCATGCGGTCGCGAATATCAGGGCGGTATCGGGCAGACTCCGTCCTCCTCAGCTTCCCTTCGCCGCTGACACAGCGGCGAAGGGTGATCTTCGGACTCCTCCGTATAACGCCCTCACCGCTCCTGATATCGCTGACCGTTCACCGAGGTCTGGTGGCGTGTGAACTGTAACGTGTCCCCCATCAGGCTGAGATAGACGTCCTCGAGGCCGCGGGCGCCGGGAATCTCGCGGATCAGATGCTCTGTTGTATCCCAGCGGAGCACCCGCCCGCGCTTAAGAAGGATGACCTCATTGGCGATGCTCTCGATATCACTGACTACATGGGTCGAGATCAGCACGATTTTCTCTCCCGCCACTGTCTTAATGAAATCCCGGATATGGGCCCTCTCCGACGGGTCAAGACCGGCAGTCGGCTCATCGAGAATAAGAATCTGCGGATCTCCGAGCAGCGACTGCGCGATCAGAATTCTCTGTCTCATGCCGCCCGAGTATGTCTTCATTTTGCGGTACTGGACATCCGTGAGATTGACAAGCTGCAGTACCTGACCGATCTTCTCTCCAGCGAGCCGCCGCGGTATGCCCTTCAGGGCGGCCATATACCAGAGAAACTGGTCTCCGGTCCAGTCGTCGTAAAGCTTCTGCTGCTGCGGAGCATAGCCCAGCATAGCCCGGTATGCCCCGCCCATGTTGAATATGTCTTTTCCGTCCAAGAGAATTTTTCCTTCCGTCGGTCTCAGATTTGTCGTCATGATATTCATCAGCGTAGATTTTCCGGCGCCGTTCGGTCCGAGCAGGCCATACACACCTGCCTGCATGGATCCGCACACATCGTCAAGAGCCCAGGTCTTCCCTTTGTCATAACTCATCCGAATATGATCTATCGAAAGTTCCATCATGTCCTCCATGTCCGGGAAGAATCCGTGTATTCTTCAGAGCCTCACGCCGAGCAGCAGACTCTCCACCGTGAATCCGCTCCGGCATGCCGCTGTCAGCACCGCAGCTGTCAGAAGAAGCGGGAGTGCAATACACACAAGCTCGCTTTTTATATGCTTCTGGATCCAGATTTCAAGCAGTGCAAGCAGATACAAGAAGAAGGCAGCGAGAATAATCGTGCCGACCATAACCTGCACAATGCTCAGGGAAGATCCGCTGCCGCCAAATATATAAAAGTCTGAAATTTTCTGGCCACCGCAGGTCATTCCGTCAATCTGCCAGTATCTGGCCATAAGTACAACTGCATACTGGACAGCCGATATCAGAGTCAGGATAGCTGTTGCTATTCCTCTCGCATGCCTTAGCTTTTTCCGTCCATACCGGGTTGACCGCAGCAGCAATTCCATCCCGCTCTGCAGATCGGGCGAGACAATGCAGCTCGTCATCAGAAGAACTGTTGCCGCTGCGCAGAGAAATGCAGACGCATTCTGAACCGGATTCTTCCATATTCCTGCATATTCCTTTTCGTCGACTACATACTTTGAATACAGATTTCCTCTCTCTTCAAGGAACGCCACCTGGGCTTCCACGTCCTCAAGGCCACGCTCATAAAGATCATACTCCATCATGTAATAATCCGCCTGGTCCGGATCTTCAGCCATCGCCGCTGCATTCATCCGTTCTGTCTGCTCATTTCGTGCCGCTTCGCATTGCGCGAGCGTCCGCTCTGACACCTTTCCCTCCATTCTGCTGACATACAAATGATAGGCGGCCTCTTCATTTGTCGGATAAACTCTCTCCTTCCGGATCTCCCTGATCTGAAAGACCGTCAGAATTGCAAGCGCGCAGACAACCAGGATTCTCCTGTGGATGAAGAGTGATTTTGCCAGCTCAAATCCAGTCAGTGCCGATGTATGATACATGCGGGAGAGCTTCTTCAGGACCTGTTCTGTACCGATACGGAAGCCCGCCGTCCTGCCGCACACATTACTGCCGGATCGGATGACTCCGAAAGTGCCGGTCATAGCTGTTGCTGTAAGCCACACCACGGCCATGCAGATATTTTTTGACACAGGAAAACCGGCTATGTCAAGATTCCTGTATGTTCCCATTGAACCGCCAAAGCTCCAGAAGCGGAAGAGGCTCAGAATTCGCAGCGCCGCATATCTGCCGGTGAGCTGAATCTGACTGCTGACATATACCTGTCCGGCAGATACAGCCCCGATAATCAGAATAACCTGCCACATGCCGGAAAATGCACTGCATATCCCCCAGATCAAAATGAAGCACACGAAGCTGAGTCCTGCCCTGACAAGACTCTGCAACGCGACGCACTCTCCCATTGTCAGTGTCCCGCTAAAGTCGCGCAGAGCCGGAATGCTCTGCGCAGAGACCGAAAAGTCAAGTGGCCCGTAGAACAGACTGTACATAATCAGTGAAAAGCTTTCCTCTGCCAGTGTATACAGCAGCGCAAAAACAGCCGCAGCTCCGATCTGAGCGGCAGCCAGCATAGTCCTTCCTCTGCACGCAGAAGATGTCAGCACGGCTCTTCCACTTCTTCGCTCCCTGAGCACCAGGAAGTACGTCACCGCCATGCCGAATGCGAGGACAAAAAAGAAGCCGTAGTCATAAGCCACATATTGGTTCCATCCGATCTGGTTTCTTTGTGAGACCAGATTTTCATTAATTTTGCTGTAATCATGCAGCGTTTTTACTGCGTTGCGATATGCGAAGGATTTTCTTTCTTCTTCCTGTGTATTGTCCTTTGTCCAGGTGCTCTGCTGTCTGACTGTATCAAGAAACCGATCATATTCCGAGACATATTCTGACTGCCTCTCATTTTCCGCCAGGATATACGCGTTCTCATCCTGATGCAGGAACAGGGCACGAAACGCATTTGTTCCCTGTTCCTGCCAGACGATGGTCCCCGCGCTTAGCACAAACAGGAGTCCTGCGGTCAACATGAACTCACGAATGTGAATCAGTCTGCTGAGCTCCCAGCGGATGATAAACAAGAGTCCTGAAATCCGCTTTTCCATCTTTATTCACCGTCTTTTTGTCCCACCAGTATAGTCTGGCAGCACTGCTTTTCTGATCGACATAAAACATTCCCAGTTCATTGCCCGGGGCAGGTTCTGACATCCCAGGATCAAACGGCAGTGTGCAGGAAAGGATCTCATTCTGGTCCGCATCCATCATGACAAATTCCGGAGATTCATCAGCCTTCAGAATATTTACTCTAAGCACATTTGAGCGGAAAATATGATCCTGATCAAAGTAGATAGCACGAGTTCCCTCGATTGGTCCCAGAAGCTTCTGCGGATTTGTTCCGTCTAGGTCTGCTATATAAAGACTCTTCTGGATGTTCAGGATCTCCTCTGTGTCATCTGCCGTGAGGTTGTCACTATACTTCCCTGCAGAATATACCAGTCTTCCCTTCCAGAAGCCGCACACATATTCCGGATCACCATCATCGGTCTCCATGACGCGAAGACGTTTGCTTTTCAGATTATAGACATAGCAACGCTCGTATACCTTGCTGCCGGGATCGGCATAAAGCGAGACAAAATATACATAGTTTCCGAATGCCTGCAAATTATAGAAACCGCTGAAAGTTTCATCGGAATCCTGATCATCCTTCAGAATAATTTCATCCTTTTTTGCTCCATTGAGGGCCATGCGCTTCAGCGTGTAGTGCTGAGTCACTTTTTCCGCATCATTCTCGCTGTAGGCCTCCTCATAGTACAGATATCCGCGATGAATCATCCAATTATCAATTGACGTCTGCTTCCATGTACGGACAAGATCCTTCGTACTGCCGTCCTGTGCAATCTTCCACAACCTTGACATGTACACGAGACCTGTGCTGTCGAATATGTGCTGTATACGGTAGATAGCCCCTCCGTAGGCCGCTATCCCCACGGACTGTTCAGGGTCATCTTCTTTGGCATAGGCATTGCATTCGTCCATCCGGTCCGGATCCGTCTCCTGATCGTGAAGACAGCTTGTTCTGCTGCACAGTGGACGAACAACCTGTTCATCCAAGTTTGCAAAATAGATATAGTCATTGTGTATGAAATAGACATTCCGGCCGACGGTCTGAATATCCGGAAGCGTGTTTATGGAAGGTTTTTCAAACAGGTACTGAAAATCATAGTCTTCATGGTAAGTATTGTCGCGTGGTACGTCTGAGGTTCGAATCCTGCTGACAGACCAGACAATCAGGCCGGTGGCAGCGGCGATAATCGCCGCTGCCACCGCGATCCTGGCCTTTGAATGCCTCATCATGGCGCAACACCTTCGGACGTTCTCACCCATCCGAAAGTGTTCCCATTGTGCACAACCTTGTGCAGACCATACGCTCCCAATTTAATATACGGGCTTGAAATCGAAACCGATGCAGAAACTCCGGTATTCGTACTTGAAACAGGGCCAGCCACTTTATATGCTGCCCGGTTTGTCGACGGATTTAAGTAGTAGAGACCAACCTTCACATACCGCGTTCCACCAGCTACCGGCCAAACTGTCGTCGCCGTCGCTGATGTACTCGTTGTGTAAAGAGTGCACTTTACTTCCGCTCCTTCAAATACATATGTTGCGGCCTGTGCACTAATCGTTGTCTCACAAAATGCCATTGTAAGAACCAGCATCAAGCTGCAGATCGTCTTTAAACCTTTCTTCTTCATCACGAATTCCTCCACAAACAGAAACACGCATCAAATCAACCGCGTTCTTTATGTGCATCGGAATCACCTCCGTTCGATGAACTTCAGCAAAGCCTTCCTCTTACCGCATTATTTGGATATATCTAATGTATACAATATCTGTTACATTTTAATTTCTTATTTCTTAATTTTTCATATATTTTACGATCGTATCGGTCGTATTATAAGCATTATTGTTTGGTATTGGTGAGCTAGGAGAGTATAAATATGTCATTTTTTACAAGTCGACAAATAGTATCATGATACGATCATTTCTTCTTCATGCCGCAGTACGAAGTTACCATTATACAGTAGCCTTGACGGTATGCACTTAGTACCCAGTATTCAGTACATGTGCATTCAGATTTACAAACGAAGTGCCGAAAAGAGAACCTCTGTCTACAGAATTCTTCTTCCCGGCATATTTACCTTATTATTTCTGCTCTGTTTCTCTGATCGCCTCGATCACGGCCAGGCTCTTGAACGGCCTGTCGACGGTCCGTCTCATCTCCCGCCTGACAAAGGTGGTGAAGCTCTCCTCCGCGTCCTTCGTGAGCGCAAATGAAAACAGCCTAGGAAGCGGCGCGTACGCCGCGTACCTGACCGCATAGAACGCGCCCTCGCCGAGTCCCTTCTCCGACTCCGGAATCTCCGCCACGCCGTTGATTCTCAGCATACGAAGCTCATAGACCCGCCGGATGAGCTCCGGCTTCATGGCATTTCGCTCGAGCGCCTTCAGCGCCACGAAAACGAGATTCACCATCTCCTCCGCCTCGTCGCCCTCCTGCCCGAAGTACATCGCAAGCTCAAGAAAATAAAAGCCGTAGAAGGAGCCGGGCTGCATTTTCACGAGGTCCTGAAAATATTCGGCGGCGGACGCCGTAGCCAGCGTATAGGCGTCGCGTCCCTCGAAGAGGGAGAAGCGGGCAAAGACAAACGGTGTTGTCACAGCAATCAGCGGGCTCTTCGGCCGCCTCGCGCCATGCGCAAATGCCGTGATCTTTCCGCGCTCGCGCGTCAGGATCACGACTCTCCGGTCATACTCCCCGACCGGCTGGGCCAGGAGTATGGCTCCGGTCAGCTCAACTGTCTCTCTCATGATTCACTCCCAAAAAAGAGGTATCCTCATGTCTCCTTCTTGTCCTGATAGCCGTACAGCTTCAGGAGGTTCTGATTGTCTCTCCAGTTCGGGCGGACCTTGACAAAAAGCTTCAGATAGACTTTGCCGCCCGTCATTTCCTCGAGGTCACGCCGCGCACTCTGGCCGATGCGACGCAGCATCGTGCCGCCCTTCCCGATAATAATGCCCTTGTGGCTGTCCTTCTCGCAGATAATCGATGCCTCGATCTGCGTGAGACCGTCATCGCGAACCTTATAGCGCTCAATCGTCACCGCGATACCATGCGGAACCTCCTCGTTCAGATACCGGAGAGCCTTCTCGCGGATGATCTCCGCCGCAATGTCGCGCATCGGCTGGTCCGTCAGTGTGTCCGCGTCGTAGAGCATCGGTCCCTTCGGAAGATTCCGGATGATCGCCTGCATGAGTTCCTCGAGGTTTGTCCCTCGGAGTCCGGACACAGGAACGATCGCCGCAAAATCCCCGACTTTTCTCCAGCTCTCCATCAACCCGCGGGCAGCCGTCTTTTCAACTGTGTCCATCTTTCCGATCACGAGAATCACGGGCTTTCCGACCCCTTTAAGCGCCTCTGCGATCTCGCGGTCTCCCTCGCCGACATAATCCGAGGGCTCGACGAGCCACAGGATCACGTCTGACTCCCTCAGGGCGCCCACAGACACGCTCAGCATGTACTCGCCGAGACGATTCTTCGTCTTCCGGATAACGCCCGGCGTATCGAGAAAAACGACCTGCCCCTCATCGCATGTATAGACCGTGCGGATCGCCTGCCGCGTCGTCTGCGGTTTGCTGCTTGTAATCGCGATCTTCTGGCCGATCAAATGGTTCATCAGCGTCGATTTGCCGACATTTGGCCGCCCGATCAGCGCGGCAAAGCCGGATCTGAATTCCGTCATAGCTTCATGGCGGCCGCAAGGTACGCATGCCTTAAGCAGCCGCTCTCCTCCCTTCGGTAAATTTTTCCGTGGCCCCCTGCCATAATTCGCAGAATCCGGACAGGAGCCACAAGCATTGGCGGGCGTTATTAAAGAAGCCGCTCGATGTGGTCAAATAAAGCTGCGTCATGCTTCACGGCAGTCTCTCCTCCGACGACCGCGAAATTGTTCTGCGCGAGGATATCACGGACGACCGGCGCGAGCGCGCGGATGTCCGCGTCCGTCGCACCGAGGATCTCATCTCTCGACTTCTGCGTATCCTCCTGCGTCACGCCGGAAAGGTATGCCCGCATCGAATACGAGCCGTCCATAAACGGCGTGAGCGGCGTATCGATCCCGCTCATCGTGCCGATGATATACTTCGTCATCTCGTCCTCGTCCGCCTTGAAATTCTCGAGGTAATCCGGAATGCCGAGATATACCTCCTTCGTCCTTGCAAGGTTCGGATCGCGGTAGGACGTAAATGTGCCAATCCCGTCTCTCCGAAGACCTGCGCTGCACCCGTAGGCGCCTCCCTGTACGCGGATGTTCTGCCACAGATAGGCATAACTCATGATCGTCTTATAGATCTGCATGGCGCCGGTGTACGTGTGGCCCGCCCTGCGGAAGTCTCCGGCCATCGCAACATACTGGACCTGCCCCGGTGTCGTGAAGCCCTCATTCAGCCTCCCCAGAGGACTCGCGATATATGGTTCCGGGAGCGTAGCATTCGCCGGATATGCATTTGCCGCAGCGACATCCGCAAGCGATGCGCGGAGAATAGCGCGCCCCTCCGGCTCGCAGCTTGCGCTCACAAGGAGCCGGTCCGGACGGAAGAGAATCCCCATGAGACTTTCAAGTGCCGTGCGGACCTCCTCCGCCTTCTCATCGTAGTGCGCCTCAATATCCTGAATAAACCTGAAAAATGAAATGCCACTCACAAGTTCCGAGAAGGCGCCCGCCGACGTAATGTAGGCAAGGGCCCTCCCGGCAGCTGCCGCATGACCCGAGGTCTGGATCGAGATCTCGGCCTGCGACCGAATCTGGGAGATAATCTCGCCTATCCGCTTCGCGTCGTCGAATTTTGTCTCTGTGATAATCTCCCGAATAAGGGCCGAAGCCTTCGGGAATTTGGAATACAGGGCCTTGACGCGAACGCCGAAGAACGCCTGGTAGCCGTCCGGATTCTCCGGATCGTCCGCCATCGTGATCCCTGTAAGTATCCCGCCCGTCTCCGCGTTGATCTCGTTATTGAGATCCGCGAAGCCGTGCTCCTCCGTGTCGACATTTGCAAGGACAGCCTTGAGGATCCCGACGTACGGAAGAAGCTGCTCCGGCACATACCGGAGATCCCACAGAAAATCCGCGTAGAGAATGCCGTTGCTCGGCTCATCGTGATAGACAACCTTCACCTTCTGTCCGTCTGCGTCCTCAAGATGCACATCATTTTTAAGCTGCAGAGCCTCCTTGCGGATATCGGAGCGCTTAAGAACCGGCAGTGTCTTCAGCGCCTCCGGGCTCTCCGGCGCTTCCTGCCAGGCCTTCAGGGCCTTCGTCTCCCGGATCAGCTCCGCGATCTGTGCGTCAGTAAGCCCCGCCTTAAACTCCGCGAGCTTCCTTTCTGTCTCCCTCTCCCTCTTTTCCGTGAGGCCGTGTTCCGGCGTAAGGACGACGACCGCGCCGCTCGGATTTGTCAGAAGTTTTTCTTTTACAAGCTTCTCAAAGTACCCGTGCTCCGCGTCGCTTCTCAGCTCCTCGTAGGCACGAAGCGGTTTCAGCGCATTGAACGGCGCGTCATCGTCATAGAGCCAGGTTCCGAGCACGTCGATGCTGTACATCAGTCCCTTCGGGTACGACGAGTAATCCGCCTCGCGGAACTGAAATTCAAGATAATTGAGGCCGGCCCGGATCGACTTCGGGTCGATACCATGCTCTGCCTGCTCCGTCAGCGTCTTCTTGATGATCTCGCGGAAGCGGTCTGCGTCCTCAGGATCTGCATTTTTCGCCGTGATCGAAAAATACGGCTGCGCGATTCCGTCGTCATACTCCCCGTAGACGTCTCGGCCGATGCCCGCGTCGAGAAGAGCCTGCCGGACTGGTGCGCCCGGCATCGAGAGCAGGGCGTAGTCGAGTACATTGAATGCAATCGACTCCCTGATGTCGAGCGGGTTGCCCGCCGTCACGTTCCAGGTGAGATATGTGTTGTGCTCAAGCGGCTCCTCGTCGGAGACGGGATATGGCTTCTTTACCGTGACGATTTTTCCCGACGGCTTTTCAGTCCGGATCGCGGAGTCGACGTCCTGCCTGTCAAATGAAGACAGATACTCCCTGTCGATGAAAGTGAGCGTCTCCGCCATGTCCATATCGCCGTAGAGGTAGATGTAGCTGTTCGACGGATGATAGTAGGTTCTGTGGAAGTCGAGGTACTGCTCGTATGTGAGATCCGGAATGTGCTCCGGCTCGCCGCCTGACTCGACGCCATAGGTCGTGTCCGGGTAGAGAGCGCGCATCGTTTCGCGCTCAAGAACCGTTTCCGCTGAGGAGTAGGCGCCCTTCATTTCGTTGTAGACAACACCGTTCAAGCGGATCGGATCTTCCGGCTTCTCGATCTCATAGTGCCAGCCCTCCTGCCGGAAGATATTCTGCTCCCGGTAGATGTTTGGGTAGAACACGGCATCCAGATAGACGTTCATGAGGTTCCGGAAATCCTGGTCATTTGTGCTGGCGACCGGGAACATCGTCTTGTCCGGATAGGTAATCGCATTTAAAAATGTATTGAGCGAGCCCTTCACCAGCTCGACAAACGGGTCCTTCAGCGGATATTTCTTCGAGCCGCAGAGGACCGTGTGCTCGATGATGTGCGGGACGCCGGTGGAGTCCTTCGGCGTCGTCCGGAACGCAATGTTGAACACCTTGTTTGTATCCCCGCAGGGAATGAGGACGACTCTCGCGCCGCTCTTCCTGTGCCGCAGGAGCCAGCCGTCGGCATGGATATCCGGCAGTGGTTCATGCTTTATGATTTCATATTCTTTCAGTTCTTCGATTTTCATCTGCGCCTCCGATATCTATATATATATCAGGATAATTATCTTACCGTAACTGTTCAGTCCCCCCTGGCACGGAATGTCTCTCGTTCCATGCCGCAGGAAGACAGAGCCGCCTCGCTGCTTGTCCGCCCCCCCCTTCAGAAAACTGATGAAATCCATCCGGTGAGCAGGCTCTCCGTCCGGATTTCATCAGTTTTCCAAGAGGCGCTGAATAGTTACATCTTAACACGAAACAGGACCCTCCGCAATCGCGGAGGGCCCTGCCCCATAAGTCACACAGCACACGTCATGCGTCTTATTTTGCCTTGTAGAAGTCGATGAGCTTCGTGTAGTTCTCGTACCGCTCCTTCGCCTCTGCCTCGGACTTTGCGAACAGCTTTGCCGCACGCTCCGGGTTCGAACGCTTCAGGGAATTGTAGCGCACCTCGCCCATGATGAAGTCCTGATAGGAGTCGGTCGGAGCCTTGGAGTCAAGGATGAACGCGTCCTTGCCTTCTGCCTTGAGCGCCGGATTGTACCGGAAGTTTGTCCAGTATCCGCACTTCACGGCGAGCTCCTCCTCTGTGATGGACTTGCCCATGCCCTTGCGGATACCGTGGTTGATGCACGGAGCGTACGCGAGGATGAGGGACGGTCCCGGATATGCCTCAGCCTCGGCAATCGCGCGGACAGCCTGATTGTAATCAGCGCCGATCGCGATCTGCGCGACGTAGACGTAGCCGTATGTCATCGCCATACCGGCGAGGTCCTTCTTCTTCGTCTCCTTGCCGGCTGCCGCGAACTGAGCGACCGCACCGGTCGGTGTGGACTTCGAGGACTGTCCGCCTGTGTTGGAGTAAACCTCTGTATCGAAGACCATGACGTTGACGTCATGTCCGGATGCGAGGACGTGATCGAGTCCGCCGTAGCCGATATCATATGCCCAGCCGTCGCCGCCGAAGATCCACTGGCTCTTCTTTGCCAGGAAATCCTTGTTGGCGAGAACTGCCTTCGCGTCCTCATTGTCGACACCCTCGAGAGCCGCAACCAGTGCGTCCGTCGCCGCGCCGTTCAGCGCGCCGCTCGTGAATGTCTCGAGATATTTCTTTCCTTCTTCCGCCGCGATGCCCGCTTCAACGAGCTTCTCGACCTTCGCCTTCAGGTTCTTGCGGACTGCTCTCTGCGCGAGCTCCATGCCGAAGCCGAACTCCGCGTTGTCCTCGAAGAGGGAGTTGTCCCATGCCGGTCCCTTGCCCTCGGCATTGACCGTGTACGGTGTGGACGGTGAGCTGTTGCCCCAGATGGAGGAGCAGCCTGTTGCGTTCGCGATGTACATTCTGTCGCCGAAGAGCTGTGTGACGAGCTTTGCGTACGGAGTCTCGCCGCAGCCCGGGCACGCGCCTGAGAACTCAAACAGCGGCTTTCTGAACTGGCTTCCCTTGACCGTATTGATCTTGTACTTGCTGATGACCTCCGGCTTCTCCGGTGTCTTTACAGCCGCGTCGAAGACCGGCTGATCGACCGGTGTGCCCTGTGCCGCCGGGACCATCGTGAGGGCCTTCTCGCCCTTCTTGCCCGGGCAGACATTCGCGCAGGAGCCGCAGCCCGTGCAGTCCATAGCGGAGACAGCGATGCGGAACTTCATGTTCGGGAACATGAGAAGCGGCAGTGTCTCTGAGCCCTCCGGAAGCGTCTTCGCCTCTTCTTCTGTCAATGCAAACGGACGGATGACGCCGTGCGGGCAGACATAGGAGCAGCGTGTGCACTGGATGCACTTCGTGGAATCCCACATCGGGACCATGACAGCGATGCCGCGCTTCTCGTAAGCGGCCGTACCGGACGGTGTGGAGCCGTCCACATAATCCTTAAATGCAGATACCGGCAGGTTGTTGCCTTCCTGTGCGGAGACCGCATTCTGAATGTTGTTGACAAAGTCGATGACCGGACCTGTGCCCTCGCGCTTCTTGAACTCAAGACCCTCGTCCGTGCAGTTCTTCCACTCGTCCGGAACCGGAATCTCGCGGACCTGCTTTGCGCCTTCCTCGATCGCGGCCCAGTTCTTCTCGACGATGTCCTGACCCTTGCGGCCGTAGGAGCGCTGTGCGGCATCCTTCATGAGCTGGATGGCCTGCTCCTCCGGAATGATCTTCGCGAGCTTGAAGAACGCGGACTGCAGAATCGTATTGATACGGGTCGGGCCCATGCCGACCGCGATACCGATCTTCACACCGTCGATCGCATAGAACTTGATGTGATGGTCTGCCATGTACTTCTTCATCTGTCCCGGCAGATGATCAGCGATCTCATCATCGGCCCACGGGCAGTTGAGAAGGAAGGTTCCGCCGTCGACAAGCTCCTGGACCATGTTGAACTTCGTGACGTATGCCGGATTGTGGCACGCGACGAAGTTTGCCTTGTGGATGAGGTATGTCGACTTGATCGGCTTCTTGCCGAAGCGGAGATGCGACATCGTGACGCCGCCCGACTTCTTGGAGTCGTAGTCGAAATACGCCTGGGCGTACATGTCCGTGTTGTCGCCGATGATCTTGATGGAGTTCTTGTTCGCGCCGACCGTTCCGTCTGCGCCGATACCCCAGAACTTGCAGTTGATCGTGCCTTCCGGCGTGCAGACAAGCGGCTCGCCGACCGGAAGAGACAGATGTGTGACATCGTCGTCGATACCGATTGTGAATTCTCTTCTGTCTGTATTTTCAAAGACAGCCTTGATCTGGTTCGGAGCTGTGTCCTTGGAACCGAGACCATAGCGGCCTCCGTTGATCTTTACGCCGTCGAACTTCGAGCCCTTGAGTGCCGCGACGACATCGAGGAAGAGCGGCTCGCCCTCGGAGCCCGGCTCCTTTGTGCGGTCGAGCACGTTGATGACCTTTACGGTGTCCGGGATGGCATCGATGAGTGCCTTCGCGGAGAACGGACGGTACAGACGGACCTTGACGACGCCGTACTTTCCGCCTCTTGCGTTGAGGTAATCGATGGTCTCCTCGGTCGTATCGTTGACGGAGCCCATCGCGATGATGATGCTCTCTGCATCCGGTGCGCCGTAATAATTAAAGAGCTTGTAGTTTGTCCCGATCTTCTCGTTGACCTTGTCCATGTACATCTGAACGATGTCCGGGAGCTTGTCATAGAACGGGTTGCATGCCTCACGCGCCTGGAAGAAGATATCCGGGTTCTGCGCAGAGCCTCTCTCGCACGGATGGTTCGGATTGAGCGCGTGGTCTCTGAAGCGCTGAAGCGCCTCCATGTCCATCATGTCCTTCAGATCAGCATAGTCCCACGTCTCAATCTTCTGAATCTCATGAGATGTGCGGAAGCCGTCGAAGAAATTGATGAACGGAACAGAGCCCTTTAATGCCGCGAGATGAGCGACCGGCGTGAGGTCCATGACCTCCTGCACGGACGACTCGCAGAGCATCGCGCAGCCTGTCTGACGACATGCCATAACGTCTGAGTGATCGCCGAAGATATTGAGCGCATGTGTCGCGACGCAGCGCGCGGAGACATCGAAGACACCCGGCAGCTGCTCACCGGCTACCTTGTAGAGGTTCGGGATCATGAGAAGAAGTCCCTGAGAAGCCGTGAACGTTGTTGTCAGCGCGCCGGCCGCCAGAGATCCGTGGAACGCACCGGAAGCGCCCGCCTCCGACTGCATCTCGGTTACCTGTACTTCCTGGCCGAAAATATTCTTGCGTCCGGCAGTCGCCCATTCATCAACATGCTCCGGCATGACTGATGACGGAGTGATCGGATAAATCGTGGCAACTTCTGTGAACGCATAAGAGGCATGAGCCGCAGCTTCATTGCCGTCCATGGTCAGCATTTTTCTTTTAGCCATTGATAATTCCTCCTGCATTATTTGAAAATCCGTTCATTTTTCCGGTTTTCATATTGAACAGATTATAACATAAGCTTGGACAGATGTCCATTCTGTCACTGTCATGTTGCATAAAATATACAGGAGAAAATAGCCTCGTCACGAAATATTCACAATTTTTTCATAAATGACCTGATCATCTATTGTCACAATTGAAGTTGCGCCCGCCTGCTTGACGACGGATTCGAGGCCGCTTCCCTTCTTCACGACATAGTAGTCCGCATCGTCCTCGGCAGCCGCCTTCTTAAAGGCCTCCGCGCTCTTTGCTGCCGTCCCGTCCTGCAGAATATCCGAGAGAAAAATCGACGCGTCATAATCGCGGACATCTGCCTGATAGTCCTCATTTTCAAAGGCGACAGTCTTTATGTCCTCCGGCGAATGCTGATCGAGATAGTCACAGATCCGGACGAGCGTCCCGTCGGCGGCGTACACATTCTGCGGGATCCCCGCCGGCAGGACCTTCGTCAGCTCCGGCTCTCCCGTGATCGCGAGAAATGCAATGACCCCTGCCGTAAGGACAAACTTCACAGCTCCCGACTTGAATCGGAAAATGAGGGCCACTGCCCCGGCCGCCGTGAGCGCTCCGGCCGGCAGGAGCCACAGCACCCGGTAGTAATCGCCCTCCATGCCGCCCTGCACCTTGAAGAGCACCGGATAAATATACGGATTCAGCATTGTGAGCGCGAGAATGAGAAGCGGGTAAAGGAACACCAGTCTCCCCTTCCGTCTGCCGAAGATCATGACAAGAACGAGCGCGCACGCAGCCGTATACAGCATCCACGACGCGCCCTGGTACGTCAGGACTGTCTTCCTTAAGAACGACATTCCCGTCTCAACCGCATTGTATATATCCAAACCTAACCTCCTTTACGCGCACGGTATGCCCGGAAGAAAATAGCAGAGCGCCATCCCCAGGGCCGGAACGACAAGGCACGCCAGCATGCGCAGGAAGTGGCGCCCCCGCTTTCCAATGATCATTTCCGGAATCATCACCGCGATCAGAAGGACCGCATAGAGAAGGATCCCCCACTTGCACGTGCCGACCGAGACGACGCCGGCCAGGAAGAGATGCATAAAGAGCGCCTTCCCGTCATGCTCATACATCATCAGCACGAGCAGAAGGACCGTCGGAACCACAAGATTGGCGAAGACAGCCTCGCCGCTAAAGCCGCAGCCCTCGAGAAGACCGGACGGCGTGTACACAGTTCTTGAGAAAATCTCCGCGGCGACAGCGATCAGCACTGCGGCGAAGGCCTCCGTCTTTCTCCCGTCAAAGAGATGAAAAAACAGTCTCCAGAGGACGATCACGGACAAAATGACGACCAGCGCCTCCGTCTCAAAGCGGGCGATTGTAAGCGGCTTTAAGCCCGAGACTCTGCACAAAAATGAGAGACCCGCCGGCCAGCGGTTTAAAAGAACGGACGGGGACATCATCGTAAGCTTCTCTCCCGTCGCCGGATCAAACGTACTCAGCGTGTCATTCAGCATGTCCGTCGTCATCGTGCTGACCGTCGCCCCGCTGTCAGTTACGGTAAAGCCCGAGCAGATGCAGTAGGCCGCGTACGCGAGCGCCGTGAGCACAAGCAGCGGCTCGGCCGCGTGCCTTCTGTGATGCTTACGGAACCACCGGACATGCTCCGTCCACGTCCCAATCCTCATGACAAGAGACACCGCCGTCATGGCGCTTAAGGCGACGGCCCACACCCGGCAGAGCATCGTCAGCGTCATGCCGAGCCACGTGCAAATGACAGCGATGACTTCAAAGACGCCGGCATAGAGAAAGAAGCCGGCGAGTACATTCTCGGAGACCGACCGCAAGCCGTCCTCCCTGTGATATGGAAGTCCCGTTCCCAGAATATAGAAAATCAGAAGCTCTGCGGCGAGCAATACTCCCGCTGCCGCTAATTCCTGCATAGATACTCCCCCTGTAATAAATAACTACTTAGCGCCCATGCGCGGACGCAAGCGCTCCGGTCCCCGCTCCCCAGGTCCCGGAAAAGCGAAAAGGGCCGGTCCCGGAATCTTCATTCCGGTCCGGCCCGTCAGTTCTGTCAGTCGTCTGCTTCCTCGTCCTCGGATGCGACATAGACCTGGCGCTTCTTCGCCATCTCGTCGCTTGCGAGATACTCGTCATAGGTGCCGACCTTGTCGATCAGCGTGCCGTCCGGCAGGAATTCCATGATGCGGTTCGCCGTCGTCTCGACGATCTCGTGGTCGTGCGTCGTGAAGAGGATGACGCCCGGGAACTTGACCATGCCGTCATTGAGAGACGAGATCGACTCCATATCGAGATGGTTTGTCGGCTCATCGAAAATGAGAACATTTGCCCCCGAGATCATCATTTTTGAGAGAAGACACCGGACCTTCTCGCCTCCGGAGAGGACCTTCACCTTCTTCACGCCGTCCTCGCCCGGGAAGAGCATGCGGCCGAGGAAGCCGCGGACATACGTCGCGTCCTTATTTTCCGAGTACTGTGTCAGCCAGTCCGCGATCGTCAGATCGTTGTCGAACTCAGCGTTGTAGTCCTTCGGGAAATACGCCTGGCTCGTCGTGATGCCCCACTTGTAATAGCCCTCGTCCGGCTCCATATTTCCGCTGATAATCTGGAAGAGCGTCGTCTTCGCGAGCTCGTTGCCGCCGACAAATGCGACCTTGTCCGTGCGGTTGATGATGAAATTCAGGTCCTTGAACACGACCTGGCCGTCAATCGTCTTCGAGAGGTGCTCGACATAGAGGACGTCGTTGCCGATCTCGCGGTTCGGACGGAAATCGATGTACGGGTACTTGCGGCTCGACGGGACCATCGTGTCGAGCTGGATCTTCTCGAGGGCCTTCTTTCTCGATGTCGCCTGCTTGGATTTGGATGCATTTGCCGAGAACCGGGAAATGAATTCCTTGAGCTCCTTGATCTGCTCCTCCTTCTTCTTGTTCTGCTCGCGGCGCTGCTTCTGCAGAAGCTCGGAGGACTTGAACCAGAAATCGTAGTTGCCCGCGTACAGTCTGATCTTGCCATAGTCGATGTCCGCCGTCTGCGTGCACACCTTATTCAGGAAGTAGCGGTCGTGGGAGACGACGATGACCGTGTTGTTGAAATTGATCAGGAATTCCTCGAGCCAGTCGATCGCGGCGAGGTCGAGGTGGTTCGTCGGCTCATCGAGGAGCAGGATGTCCGGATTTCCGAACAGGGCCTGCGCGAGGAGCACCTTGACCTTGACCGGTCCCTCGAGGGACGCCATCTGCTTGTGGTGGAGCTCCGTCTCAATGCCGAGGCCGTTGAGGAGCGATTCCGCGTCGCTCTCGGCCTCCCAGCCGTTCATTTCCGCGAATTCGCCCTCGAGCTCGGACGCGCGGATGCCATCCTCCTCCGTGAAGTCCGTCTTCGCATAGATCGCGTCCTTCTCCTTCATGATCTCATAGAGACGCTTATTTCCCATGATGACCGTGTCCAGCACGTCGTACTGGTCGTATTTGAAGTGGTCCTGCTCGAGAAATGAGATGCGGTTTCCCGGAGTCACAACGATGCTGCCCTGCGTCGTCTCCAGCTGTCCGGCCAGGATCTTTAAAAATGTAGACTTGCCCGCGCCGTTCGCGCCGATCAGTCCGTAGCAGTTTCCTTCTGTAAACTTGATGTTCACGTCTTCAAAAAGAGCCTTCTTGCCGACGCGGTATGTAACGCCTACTGCTTCAATCATGTACAGTCTCCTTAAATATATTAGATGTTAACCATTCAGCGTCCCGGATTCAGAACGCTTCATGTTCCCTACTGCTTCCTTACTGCAGGCAGACAAAGCGGCCTCCCGCAGTCTTTTCTCCTTCCGTCCGCTCACAAACAGCAGGACGGTGATCACCGCCAGGGCGCCTGTCAGATCGACACACACGTCCTGAAAGCAGCCGTGGCGTCCCGGGATAAAGGTCTGATGAAATTCATCGAGTGACGCCCAGACCGCCGCCGTCCAGACACTCGCCGAGATCCGGCGGCAGAAGCCGAGATATGCCCCATACGCCATATAGAGCAGAATAAACAAAATCGCGTACTCCGTCATGTGGGCCGCCTTGCGGACATACGGATGAATCGTCTCCGCGAGATTATATGTATCATAGCCCCGCCCATAAAGCAAGGACTGCTGAAGAATTGCAGCAATTTTCTTTGAGACCGCCATCGAGAGGCCGGATGACTGACCGGATCCCTGCTGGGAAAATCCGAAGATCACATACATCCAGGCCGCCGAGGCAGCCGGCCAGAAAAATTTTCCGGCCATACGCCGACTATCAGATTTCATTTTCACAGATTTATTCTATAATAAATAACAACAGATACGGGGCGCCGCAGATCTCATCCGGATGGGGCGCCTCATAGCTTCTCGCACAAGGAGGAATCTATATGCCGGACTTTCTGAAACGCATCGCGGGGAAAAAACGCCCGCAGTACGAGGATGTGATCCTCGGCATCGCCTCGCTGGCTTTCATCGCCGCGCTGGTCTTCGCCGGCTCACTCCCGGGCAAAAAGAACTGACAGGGCAGCTTACTCCGCGCGCAAACCCGCGTGCGGAGTGAGCTTAAGCCCGCCTGCAGGCCCCCACGTCACGCGAGGGCTTCTTTTTTGCGCTTTCGCCTCCATGCCACGCAGTAAATGGCGCTCGCGCCAAAGCCCGTCACGGAAATCAGAATGCCTGCCTTAAGGCCTGGCGTTGTGTAGTGGAACTCAATCCGGTTCGTGCCCGCGGATACGCGGACAGCCATAAAGCCGTTGATATCGATGATCTCCGCCTTTTTCCCGTTCACCGTCGCGCTCCAGCCGGAGTCGTCCGGGATCGAGAAGAACGCGTATTTGTCCGCATCGCAGGTGATCGTCGAGCTGTAGGAGTCCGTCGTCCGCTTAATGTTCGTCGAGCTCTCGCCTAAGTGCGAGCTGCTGATCTCCGTGAGATTGGTCTCCGTCGCCTCTCCGTCAGTCGCCGCGTCATATTTCCGCAGATACTGAGAGACCTCGTCCTCCTTGTCGTCCGGGATCACCAGTGTCTTCAGCATGAGAATCGCCCTTGTCGCGGCCGCCGTCTCCTGGAAATCGGACTCGGTCATATAGGTGTCATACGTAAAGCCGATCGGCGGAACGGACTGGTCCTGATAAATGTAATACGTCCGCGACGCACCCTTGACCGTCTGCACGAGCACGCCGTCCGATTCGGGAGTCGTGCTGTATGTGTAGGCCGCCGAAATCAGGTTGTACATGCCTGCCGGCGCCTCCGGCGACTTGACATCGCGTTCGAGTCCGAGGTCCTCGTAGAACTTGAAGATCGACCCCGACACCGTGCTGCAGAAGTTTGCGGACGCCATGAAGCCGTGCGTCAGCGTCTCCGGGTTGTCCGTATTTGAAAACCGGTACGCCGTCGTGTTCACGTTGAAGTTTGCGGACGTCTCGATCCGGTCGTGCAGCCCGTAGGCGTCCTCACCATTTGCCATCTGATAGAGGAACAGCGTGCCGCCGAGCGTCCCGACGCAGAACAGGAAGAGAAATACCGTAAACAGCTGTTTCCCGTGCTTTTTGATCTGCGTGACAAGAAGCCACGTGAGCAGTGTTCCGGCCGCACTCACGCAGGTCCAGACGATGAAGAGGTCCGTCCTGTAGATCTTGCTCGGCTCCGAGTCGCTCCACTTGAAGCACGCAAGGAAAATGACAAACCCGGCGAGCACCAGGATCCAGATCAGCGTTCCCTTCGAGACAGCCCTCTCCGTCTCCGTCGGCCCCTCAAAGACGCGGTTCTCCTTCTCGATATCGTCGAGCACGACCGCGCCGCAGAGCGCAAACAGGAGCACCGGCATATAGTACCATCTGTGGTAGAGCCCCGCAAACAGCGAGAAGCTTGCGTTCAATATCGGGACGACTGCCATGATGAGGCACCACTTCAGCATCCTTGTGATCCAGTGCTTTTTATATTTCCTGACAGAGAGAAAGGCGATCACAAGCACCAGCCCCGTCATCGGAATATATGCCGCGCAGGATGAGAAATTCCGGTTGATCACGGCGCTCTGATCGGACATGACCTCGCCCGGGAAGAGCAGTCCCTTCAGGATGAAGAGGTACCGCTCCGCCGAGAAGACAAGCGCATTGCTCCCGTTGTAGTCAAACTTGACGCGCGGGTTCTGCATTGTAAAGATCGCGGCCGGCAGAAGCAGCGCGCCGCCGCACATGACGCCGAGCACGGCCTCCGTCAGGATCCGTCCGAGCTTCTTCCACTCGCCTCTTCCATTGCCGACGACATACCGCAGGATAAAATACGCGGCGAGGAAAATCACGTCTCCCACAAAGAAGAAATAATTGACGATCGCATTGAGGAGCACCGCGAAAATGAACGGCCCCTTCTTGTTTTTCTGCACCAGATCATCGAAGGTGATGAGGAGCAGCGGGAACAGGGCGACGACGTCATGGAAATGATAAAACAGCAGGTCCTCGTTCATGAAGCCGCTGAATGCGTACATCATGGAGCCGATGACTGCATTTTTCGGATCCTTCACATAGCGCCTCAGCCACAGGTAAGCCGTGAGGCCGGCGAAGGCGTATTTCAGCATGTACAGCCAGCCGACGATGTACATGAACATGTCCGACGGGAACAGAAGGGAAATCCAGAAGGACGGATTTCCAAGAATATAGAAGGTCATTCCGCCGACAAAATTGGATCCGAGATCAAGCGACCAGTCCCAGACGACACGTCCCGATTTGATCGCGTCATTCGCGTACATGGCAAACGGGATCTGCTGCACATTGAAGTCGCCGGCGACCGAAAACAGTCCGCTGTGGCCGATCAGCGTCCACACAATGCCGAAGAACGCTGCCGCAAAGTTAATCAGAAATGCGGCAACGGCATAATTCATTTTTCTCTTTTTCTTCTTCTGGATTTTTGGAGCTTCTTTTTTCCCGGATGCAGGTATGGTAAGTTCAGCTGATATTGGTTCTGACATACAATCTCCAAAGATAGATGCCCCGGCGCCTGCCGGAGCTTTCTGATATGGTATTTATCCAGCACACCCCGGGAAACTGATGAAATCCGGACGGTTTCAGAAATTTTCCGGGATGCTGAATACTGATATAAATCTCGTCCGCCCCGGATCAGAGCAGGAAGAAATAGCAGAGGAGGAACATGATAAACAGAAGGTCCGCGATCACGAGTGCGATGATGACATTGCGCACCGCGTGGCTTCCGGCCTTCCGAACCTCAGCCTCGGCCTCCTTCCTCTCCTCCTCAGTCACGGCCTCTTTATTTTCATCGGACTTCCCGCCGTCAGGATTCGTCTTTCCATTCTCCGCGTCATCGAGAGCTCCCGGGTCATTCGGCGCAGACAGGAGCTTGGCAATCTCCTCCTCTGTAATCGTCGTGATCGGCGTGCCGCACTCATCGGCCAGCTTGTCGACCTCCGCGATCCGGTCCTCATTTTCCTTCGTCAGAATGCGGAGCAGCATCAGCTGGTATGCCTCGTCATACCACTTCTCGAGCTCGTCCTCCGACATCTTCGCGACGCGGTCGACATGCTCCTCGCCCTCAGCGCTGTTGTCCTTGCGGATGTCGCAGTTGTCCTCGAGGAATTTAATCCGGCTGTAAATCGCGTTGTTCCCGCCCTTGTGGTTGTCGTCGTACGTCTCGATCTTGTCGCCGAGCTCATTGAGCAGCTGCTTCTTGCGCTCCAGCTTGCCCTGGACCGCGGAGCTTCTGTACTCGGTGATCGCCGCCGAGACCGGGTCCGACACATCCTCCGTGACCGCATCGAGCGCCGCATTGTGCGGAACAAGGTAGATATATTCCTTCTCGGGAACGTACTTTACGTCGTAGTGGAGCCTCCGGAGAAGCTCACGGATCCGTGAGAGGAGCTCCGTGTAATTGCGCACATCGAACTCGTAGCCCTGAGCCTCCTCCTTGTTGAAGCGGCGTCTGCAGAGCTCGGCAATATTCAGCGTATACTGCAGATAGGTCAGAACCTCTCCCTCGGAAGGGTCAGAGCTGGCAAGAATTCCGTCGATATTCTGTCCCGCCCGCATGGCGTCTGTGTCCTCACAGCCCTCTCTTCCCTTCCAGCTGCTGAAGAACCGCTTGTCGACGTACGTCTCGAGCGAATATTCCTTGAAGCCGAAGGAAAGGATATGGCTCTGAAAGAGCATTTCAATCTGAATTATGGCGTCATGATAATCGTAGCTTGTTAAATTATCCATCTGGATCATCCTCTGAAAATCAAATGTAAAGCGAACTGTCCGGGGGCTTACCGCCGCGCAGAGCTAATATAGTATATCACACTCCTGCGGCGGATTCCAGAAGACTCTTCCGGACGATCCGGTACCCTTCATACAGGCTGTCCTTCAGGATATATTCATGCGCTCCGTGCAGGCCGGCGCCGCGGCAGGTCCCGATCGTGACGGCCGGTATGCCGAGCGAGAGCGGGATATTGGCGTCGGTGGAGCCCTGGGAAAGAGTAATCTTTTTTCCTGTCACAGCGGAGACCCGGTCCTTTGCCCGCCGGGCAAAGGACCGCATCTCCTCCGTCGGCTCCGCCGTGCCGCACGGGCGCTGCCCGAGAAGCTCAAACCGCACGGTCACATCTCCCCGGTCCGCGCAGGACTCAGTGCAGTCCCGACCGTCTCCGGCCGTATCCTCCGAATCCGCGCATATCTCGTCCATTCCTTCGGGAACTGCTCCGTACGGAGCGGCCGCCGAAACGGCTGCTCTCCGGAACTCGTCCCTCATGTACTGTCCCGACGAGGGGTCTGTGAATCTCGCCTCGCACAGCATCTCCGCGTGTCCCGCGATGGAGTTGACCGTCGTTCCTCCCGAAATTTTCCCCACATTATAGGTCGTCATTCCCTTCTCCGGGAGGCGGATGTCATAGATCCGGCTGATCATATCCGCGAGGATGGCAATCGCATTTGGTTTTCCGAAGTCATGAAGGGAATGGCCTCCCGGCGTCTCCACGCTCACGCAGTATCTGTCCGAGCCGACCGCCTCCGCGACAACCGTCTCCGTATACAGATCAAAGGAGGTCGCCGTGCGGATTCTTCCGTCAAAATCATGGAAGATCTGCCTCGTTCCGCGCAGATTGCCGAGGCCCTCCTCTCCGGTCACGAAGGCAAAGAGGAGGCCCCTGCCCTCCGGCAGGACCGGCTTCTCCGCGAGGGTAATTGCCGCCGCTTCAAGGAGGTTTACGAGATTTGCCGTGTCATCTCCCACGCCGGGCCCGTACAGGCGGTCTCCCTCATCTCTCAGCATAATCTCGTCCGTTCCCGGAAAGACGATGTCCATGTGCGCGGAGAAAAGGTCGTAGGTGGCCTGCTTCTCGTCCGGATAAAAGAGGAGTACATTGCCCGCGTCATCGCACCGGACTGTTCCTGCGCCTCGTTCGCCAAGCCATTTCATGATGAAAGCCGCCCTCGCGGACTCCTGCCCGGTCGGGGCAGGGATCCGCGCGATCTCCCGGAGGAGTGCAAGGAGGCGGCTGCTCATTTCCTCAGCGTCTGTCATACGCGGTCTGCATTTTCAAGAAATGCCTTGTAAGCTCTGTATGCCTCGAAAATGTCCGCCTTGCTCGTCACCTCATACGGGGAGTGCATGCTGAGCACGGCGACACCGCTGTCGATCACGTTCATGCCATAGAGAGCCATGATGTAGGCGATCGTTCCGCCGCCTCCGACATCGACCTTGCCGAGCTCCGCCGTCTGTGTGCGGACATCCGCATTGTCGAAAATATTCCGGAGCTGCGCGATGTACTCGGCATTCGCATCATTTGAGCCGGACTTTCCGCGTGAGCCCGTGTACTTATTGAAGACAACTCCCTCTCCGATCATCGCCGAATTCTTCTTGTCGAAGCACTCCTTGTACAGCGGATCGTAGACGGCGCTGACATCCGAGGAGAGCATATCGCTCCCCGCAAGCGCGCGGCGAAGCTTCAGCTCGCTGTAATCTCCGGTCAGGTTCATGACCTCCGCGAGTGCATTTTCAAAGAAATGAGAGCGCATGCCCGTCGCGCCGACCGATCCGATCTCCTCCTTGTCGACGAGAAGGCAGACGGATGTTCTCTCGCAGTCCTTCGTATCGAGAAGTGCGCGGAGAGACGGATAGGCGCAGACACGGTCGTCCTGCCCATAGGAGAGAACCATGCTTCTGTCGAGGCCTGCCTCGCGGGCCTTGCCGGCCGGGACGATCTCAAGCTCCGCGGACTCAAAGTCCGCCTCCTCGATGTCGTACTCCTCCTCCAGAATCTTCAGGATGGCCTTCTTGACATCACCCTGCTCCTGCGGCTTCTTGCCCTCGCTTCCGGCCTTGCTGTCCGCCGTGATCACGAGCGGTTTTGATCCGATCACAAGATCAAGGTCCTCGCCCTCGACGACCTTCGAGCCCTCCTTCTTCAGCTGTGCCTGTGCGAGATGGATCAGGATGTCAGACACGAAGAAGACCGGATCGTCCTCGTCCTCGCCGATGTTGACGATCACCGTCTCGCCGTTCTTCTTCACGACGACGCCGTGGATCGCCAGTGGGCGCGCGACATAGTGGTATTTCTTGATGCCGCCGTAATAGTGCGTGTCGAGATAAGCCATGCCGCCGTCCTCATAGAGCGGGTTCTGCTTGACATCGAGGCGCGGGGAGTCGATGTGCGCGCCGAGTATATTCATTCCCTCCTCGATCGGGCGGGTCCCGATGCGGAATGCCGCGATGGACTTGTTCATCATGACGCTGTAGACCTTATCGCCCGGCTTAAGCTCACGCTTCTCTTCCTTTGCCTCCTCGAGATCGATGTACCCGGCATCCTCCAGGGCATTGACAGCGTAGTCGACGCACTCGCGCTCCGTCTTGCACTGATTCAGGAAATCAATGTAGGCCGAGGAGAGATCGTCGCACTCCTTCTGCATTTTCAGATCATATGTGTTCCATGCGTTCAGACGCTCCATAAATTGTTGTTCCTCCTTATTTGTCACATTGTGTCCTAGTATAGCATAGAAAAAGGCCGCGCACAAAGTCTGTGCGCGGTCTCTGATATCGCCGGTTACAGTTCATTGGATGCCATCGCGAATATCAGTACGTTGTCGGGCACGTTCCGTCCCCCGGGGCTTCCCTTCGCTGCGTACCGCAGCTCAGGGTGATTTTCGGGCTCCTCCACTTAACGCCCTCCAACGTATCTGATATCGCTTATGGCTTCCAAAGTTCCGATTCGGTGTGAATAGTAACTCACCAGTTACTGTTCACCGGGGTCTGGCGGTGTGTGCACTGTAACGTATCGGTTTTTCAGACTCTTTCCGGCTTCACGGCATCCTCGTCATCGTCCCTGTACTCGTCGGACGCCGTCTCCGCGTGGATCCGGGCGGTCGTCTCGGCCGCCTCCCGTCCGCCGGCCGAGGTCTCGGGCTTAATGCACGGATCTTCCGGAGATGGCGGAACGGGCTTTGCGCTCCGGTCGTACGGCATTGCGTCGCTGATCCCCATCGCCTCTCCCGCGACGCCCAGTGAGGATATGATGCCCGCGAGATCGGATGGCATATAGATCTTCGTCGCCCGTCCGTCCGAGACGTCCTTCAGTGCCTCAAGTCCCTTCAGCTTCAGGACATTTGTGCTGATATGCGCCTCATTAAGCTTCTTAATGCCTTCCGCCTCCGCCTCGTAGACAAGAGCGATGGATTTCGCGCGTCCCTCTGCCAGAGCGATCTGCGCGTCTCTCTCCGCCTCCGCGGACAGGATCTTGGCCTTCTTGTCGCCCTCCGCCCGGCTTACGACCGCCTCCTGATGGGCCGTCGCCTCGAGGACAGTCTGGCGTCTCTCGCGCTCTGCACGCATCTGCTTCGTCATGACCTCCTCGATCTCCTTCGGAGGGTTGATATTCTTGATCTCGACGCGCGTGACCTTGATTCCCCACGGGTCGGTCGCCTCATCGAGGATCGACTGCATCCGCGCGTTGATCGTGTCGCGGCTCGTCAGAGTCTGGTCGAGCTCCATATCGCCGATAATATTCCGGAGCGTCGTCGCCGACAGGTTCTGGAGACCGGCGATCGGACTCTCGACCCCGTAGGTATAAAGGCGCGGGTCGAAGACTCTTGCGAAGACAACCGAGTCGATCTGCATCGTCACATTGTCCTTCGTGATGACCGGCTGCGGTTCGAAGTCAAGCACCTGCTCCTTGAGCGACACCTTCTTCACGATCCGCTCGACAAACGGGGCTTTGATGTGAAGGCCCGCCTCCCAGACGCACTTGAATTTGCCGAGATACTCAATGACATAGGCATTTGCCTGCGGGACGACCCGAATATTGGCTGCTGCTACAAGAATCACAATAATCAAAATCACAAGAAGCACATAGATCATAGCTTTTCCTCCCTCCGGATAGCGGTGCAAGAGATAAAGGATACATCTCCTGCCGTTTTCTGTTCATGATCATTATAGCATGCCGTATTTTCCGCCCGCAACAGCGTCTGTCCCGCCGATGGTCTCACGTCACCCAAAACGTTACTGTTCACACCGTATGTACAGTTGAATGCCATCGCGAATATCAATACGTTGTCGGGCACGTTCCGTCCCCCGGGGCTTCCCTTCGCTGCGTACCGCAACTCAGGGTGATTTTCGGGCTCCTCCACTTAACGCCCTCCAACGTATCTGATATCGCTTATGGCTTCCAAAGTTCCGATTCGGTGTGAACAGTCACCCAAAGTCGCATACGGTCGGCGATATCTTTTTCTCACACAAGCCCCATGGACTTTATGATGAAGAGCCAGAGCGTCAGGGAAAATGCAGACCCCAGCGTCGTCAGCGTGACGACCGCCGACGAGAGCGCCCCGTCGTGCTTCATGTTGATCGCCATCGTGTAGCAGGTGACGGTTGACGCCGACCCGAGCATCACGAGGATCGCGACGAGCTCACTCTTCCGGAAGCCGAGACGGATAGCGAGCGGAAGAAACAGGCCGACAAAGCCGAAAAGCTTCATGACAGTCGCGGCCGCTGCCGGCTTTAGCACCTTCCGGAAGCTGCTGAAGCGGAACGCGCCTCCCATGGCCATGAGGCCCATCGGCGTCGCGACTCTCGCGACATTTTCCGTCGTCTTGTCGAGAATCGCCGGAAATGGAAGGCCGAGGACCGACCAGAGGAGTCCCGCGAGAATGCCGAGGATAATCGGGTTGGTCGCAACTCCCTTCAGGATCTTAAGGACCATGGCGGGCGTCAGCTTATTTTTCCGGCCGTCCTCCCCCTCTGCCGTCAGCATCAGCACGATCACGGCGAAGATATTGTAGAGCGGCACGGTGCCGATGATCATGAGCGGGGCCATGCCTGAATTTCCATAGATATTTGAAATGAACGCAATGCCGAGAATGGCGGCGCTGCTCCGGTAGGACGCCTGAATAAATTCGCCCTTCATGCCGCGGTTCTTAAGCGGAATCGCGATGAGAAATGCGATAAAGATCGAAAGGAGCGTCACGACCGCGCAGAATACGACATACCGCCCGTCCCAGGCCTTCGAGAAGTCCTCCGTCGCAAGGTCCCGGAACAGCATGACCGGGAGCGGGATCAGGAACACGAAGGTGTTCATTTTGCTGACGAAATGGTCGTCAAATATGCCGAGCTTCCGGAACAGTCCGCCCAGGACGATCATGAGAAAGACCGGAACGGTCGCATTTAATGAAAATACAAGATCAGCCATGATTTCTCCCTGCAGGAAAACCTGCGCATAAAAATGCCGCAGCCCTTGGCTGCGGCGATGAAAAATCGGGGTAACAAGATTCGAACTTGCGGCCTCTCGGCCCCCAGCCGAGCGCGCTACCAGACTACGCCATACCCCGATAACCGTACCTTCTGATTATGAAGGTACGGAAACCTTTTGTCAACCTTGAAAATGAATTCACTCAGACATTTTCCGCGACCGAATAGATCAGGTTCTTTGAATCCTCCCAGCCGAGGCACGGGTCCGTGATCGAACGGCCGTAGACGCCCTCTCCGATCTTCTGATTGCCTTCCTCGATATAAGACTCAACCATCAGGCCCTTGACCATCCGGCGCACCTCATCGGAATGATTCCGGCTGTGCATGATCTCGCCCGCGATGCGGATCTGCTCCTTGAACTGCTTGCCGGAATTGCTGTGGTTCGTATCGATGATAATCGCGGGATTCTCAAGTCCCTTCTCCAGGTACATATCAGACACGAGCTTCAGTTCCTCGTAGTGGTAATTCGGCATGTTCTGTCCGTGCTTTGTGACGGAGCCGCGGAGGATCGCATGGGTCAGCGGATTTCCCTTCGTCTTGATCTCCCAGTTCCGGTAAATGAACATCTGCGGCGCCTGTGCGGCCACAATTGAGTTCAGCATGACGCTGTAATCGCCGCTCATCGGGTTCTTCATGCCGACCGGGATGTCGACGCCGCTCGCGACGAGCCGGTGCTCCTGGTCCTCGACAGACCTCGCGCCGACTGCCACATAGGAGAGCACGTCGTCCATGAAGGAGTGGTTCTCCGGATAGAGCATCTCGTCCGCCGGTGTGAGGCCCGACTCCGTGATGACCTTGATGTGCATTTTCCGGATTGCGATGAGGCCGGCCAGAAGGTCCGGCTTCTTCTCCGGATCGGGCTGATGAAGCATGCCCTTGTAGCCCTTGCCTGTCGTTCTCGGCTTATTGGTGTAGACGCGCGGGATGACAAGCACTCTGTCCTTCACGTCTTCAGCGACCTTTGCGAGCCGCACCGCGTAATCGACGACGGCGTCCTCTCTGTCGGCCGAGCACGGACCGATGATCATCAGGAAGCGGTCGTCCTTTCCTGTCAGGATGTCCGCGATCTCGCGGTCTCTCTGTTTCTTGATCTCACGGTATTTCTCCGGAAGCGGAAACTCCGCCTTGATCTCGTCCGGTTCCGGCATCTCACTTACAAATTCAAAACTCATTTTTCTCTCCTGTTGAAGCTTTATTTCTGTCCGTCTTCCGCCGGATACTGAACACCCTCCGGCAGGACCTTTGTGCAGGTCAGCGCGAGCGACCCGGGGCCGATATGGCAGGCAATGCTCAGCGGCAGCTGATCGAGATGGATGTCGTAGTTCGGGAAGACCTTCTTCGTCTCCTCCATGAACTGCTGCGCCGCCTCAAAATTCTGCGTGTGCGCCATACCGATCCAGCAGTTCGGATGCTCCGGATCGAGGCCGCCGAATTCATTGACTCCGTCCATCACGGCATTGGTCATAATCTTCTTTGCCGCCTTGATGCCTCTGCATTTGGAATAGGCGTCCAGCTTCTCGCCCTGAATCTGAAGCACCGGCTTGAGATTGAGAACGGTTCCGATCATCGCAGCCGCCGGCGTAACACGCCCGCCCTTCTTCAGATATTTCAGGGTATCGACCATGATATAAATGTGGGACTCAAACTTTGTCTCTTCCAGTCTCTTCTTGATCTCCGTTGCCGAAGCGCCGTTTTCGGCCATCACCTTCGCGTCGAGCGCAGACTGTCTCTGCGTGACGGAAATTCTCTGGTTGTTGACGACCTGGACCTTCCCGTCGAAATCCTCAGCGTAGATCATCGCGCTCTGGCAGGATCCGGAGAGGCCGCTCGACATCGGAATGTAGACGAGCTCGTCGTACTCCTTCAGCGTCTTCTTCCAGAGATCAATGACGTCTCCGGCGGACGGCTGCGAGGTCGAGACGTCCGCCCCTTCCTTCAGCATCTGATAAAACTGATCATACGCGAGATCGACATGCTCCTTGTACTCTCTTCCATTCACGATCACGGGCATCGGAAGCATAATAATGCCATGCTCCTTCGCGTCTTCCGGAAGCATGCCGCAGTTTGAATCGACTACTATAGCTGTTTTCATATTCTTCCCTTCGGATAAATGTTCATTAAGCCCGTTCCGCGTGACGGGACGGATTTCCGGCCTGCTTCCACCCCTGCAGGTCAGCATTCAATGTAAAGTTTAACATAAAAAAAAGCGCCGGACAACCTCCTGAGGCAATCCGGCGCAATATGGGCCGCTGTTTAGTTACTGTTCACTCGCCATCCAAAGTCGCATGCTTTGCGAATATCAGGGCGGTGCAGCCAGTGACGAGTTACTCGTTCTGCGCGTTAATATAGTTCACAAGTCCCTGCGCGTCGATGATTTTCTGCATGAACGGCGGGAACGGCTGAGCCTTGTAGCTCTTGCCCGTCGTGTGGTCCGTGATAACACCGGTATCAAAGCTGACCTCCACGTCATCTCCGTCCTGAATTTCGCGGGACGCCTCCGGGCACTCCATGATCGGAAGGCCGATGTTGATTGAGTTGCGGAAGAAAATGCGGGCAAAGGTCTCCGCGATCACGCAGCTGACGCCCGCCGCCTTGATTGCGAGCGGCGCGTGCTCACGTGAGGAGCCGCAGCCGAAATTCTTTCTGCCGACCATAATGTCGCCCTTGTGGACTCTCTTCGTAAATGTCGGATCGATGTCGACCATGCAGTGGGTCGCAAGCTCCGCCGGGTCCGTGCTGTTCAGATAGCGGGCCGGGATGATGACGTCCGTATCAATGTTGTCGCCGTATTTAAAAACTGTTCCATGTGCATTTTCCATAATCAGAGATCCTCCGGTGAAGAAATCGTGCCTGTGACCGCAGAAGCCGCGGCAACTGCCGGGCTCGCGAGATAGACTTCCGATGTCGTGTCGCCCATGCGGCCGATGAAATTGCGGTTTGTCGTGGAGACGCATCTCTCATGCGCCGCAAGAATCCCCATATAGCCGCCGAGACACGGACCGCAGGTCGGCGTAGAGACGACCGCATTTGCCTCGATAAATGTCTGAAGAAGTCCTTCCTTCATGGCCTCGAGATAGATGGCCTGCGTCGCCGGGATCACAATGCAGCGGAGACCCTTCTTTACCTTCCGGCCCTTCAGGATCTCAGCCGCCTGACGAAGATCGCTGATACGGCCGTTCGTGCAGGACCCGATGACGACCTGATCGATCGCGATCGGCTCTGCCTTTCTGATCTCAGACATGGTGTGTGTATTTTCCGGAAGATGCGGATAAGAGACGGTCGACTCAAGCGTGCTGAGGTCAATCGTAACCTCTCTCTCGTACTCTGCGTCCGGATCTGCCTCGTAAATGACAGGCGTCTTCACGGAGTGTTCCTTCATATAGGCCATGGCCTTGTCGTCAACCGGGAAGATGCCGTTCTTTGCGCCAGCCTCAATCGCCATATTTGCGATTGTGAACCGGTCGTCCATGGAGAGCTCGCTGATGCCGTCGCCGACAAACTCAAGTGACTTGTAGAGCGCGCCGTCGACGCCGATCTCGCCGATCAGATGAAGAATCACATCCTTGCCGGACACATACGGACGGAATTTTCCGGTCACATTGACGCGGATCGCGGCCGGTACCTTGAACCAGGCCTTGCCTGTCGCCATGCCGGCAGCCATATCGGTCGAGCCGACGCCTGTCGAAAATGCGCCGAGCGCACCGTAGGTGCAGGTATGTGAGTCAGCGCCGATCACGAGATCGCCCGCGACAACAAGCCCCTTCTCCGGAAGGAGTGCGTGCTCGATGCCCATCTCGCCGACATCGTAGTAGTTCGTGACATCGTGTGCCTTCGCGAATTCGCGGACGCACTTACAGTTCTCTGCGGACTTGATGTCCTTGTTCGGGATGAAATGGTCCATCACGAGCGCAATTTTGTCCTTATCAAAGACATCCTTCACCGTCATCTTATCCATCTCGTGAATAGCGACCGGGGATGTGATATCATTGCCGAGAACAAGGTCCAGCTTTGCTTCGATCAGCTGCCCCGCCTCGACGGAGTCAAGACCCGCGTGGCTTGCGAGGATCTTCTGAGACATGGTCATTCCCATAATTAGTAACCTCCTGTTTCGCGGGCAGTGCCCGCCTGTATGGATACCGGATCAGTATCCATAATAATAGTACGACGCTCCTCTGGTAAATCCAAGTACAAGAAGAATAAAAACAAGCAGAATGATCAGAGAAAGAACGACGCCGATAATCCCCGTCACGAGGCCTGCCGTCGTTGTTCCCGACTGTTCTCCGCGTCTTCTGGCAACCGCCGAGCAGGCAATGCCGATGATACCGAGGATCAGTCCCAGAAATACGGAAAATGCTGCCGGAATCGAGATGATCCCGCAGATCATGCCGATAATGCCGAGAGTCTCCGGATTTCCTCTCTGCTCTGCGGGCACCTGTCTGTGATAGGCCTCCTGCGGGTCGCGGCCCGCCGTGTTCTGCCAGTACGCGTCAGCCTGGTTCCGATCGCCGTACTCCTGGTTCCCGCGGTCATAGGTCTGCTGTGGACTTCCGTATTCCGCCTGCTGGTTCGCATAGGCACATTTTTCGCCATCCTCTTTCTGCGAATCGCCTGCAGCATACTCCGTGCGGAACGCCTCGCGCCGCTTCGCGGCTGCCTCCGCCGGATCCTCAATGGAGCTGTGTTCATTTTCGTCCATAAAATTCATCCTTAAATGAACAGCCCCATAAATGTTTGACCATCTATGGGGCTGAAACCTGTCTTAAATATTATGCGGCTTTGGAAAACCTGTGCACCGTATTAGTTGTTGACAAGCTTGTCTTCCTCAGACCAGCTGTACAGAGCACGGATCTGTCTGCCGACTTCCTCTGACGGATGCTCGGAAGCGATCTTGCGAAGAGCCTTGAAGTGTGCCTGGCCACCAGCAGAGCTCATGTCAAGCAGGAAGTCCTTTGCGAATGTACCATCCTGGATATCGGAAAGAACCTTCTTCATAGCCTTCTTTGTATCCTCTGTGATGATCTTCGGACCTGTGATGTAGTCACCATACTCAGCTGTGTTGGAGATAGAATATCTCATGCCAGCGAAGCCGGACTCATAGATGAGGTCGACGATCAGCTTCATCTCATGGATGCACTCGAAGTATGCGTTACGCGGATCATAACCAGCCTCGCAGAGAACCTCGAAACCAGTCTGCATAAGCTTGACAACGCCGCCGCAGAGAACGCACTGCTCACCGAAGAGGTCAGTCTCAGTCTCTGTTCTGAATGTTGTCTCAAGGATACCAGCGCGAGCTCCGCCGATTGCAGCGCCATAAGCGAGTGCTCTGTCAAGAGCCTTGCCTGTAGCATCCTGCTGAACAGCGACGAGCATCGGTGTGCCCTTGCCTGCAAGGTACTCAGAACGAACTGTGTGGCCCGGAGCCTTCGGAGCGATCATTGTGACATCGACATCCTTCGGCGGGATGATCTGATTGAAGTGAATGTTGAAGCCGTGAGCGAACATAAGCATATCGCCAGCCTTGAGGTTCGGAGCGATATCCTTCTTATACATATCAGCCTGAAGCTCATCGTTGATGAGGATCATGATGATGTCTGCCTGCTTTGCAGCCTCTGCTGCTGTGTAGACCTTGAGACCCTGAGCCTCAGCCTTAGCCCAGGACTTGGAGCCCTTGTAGAGACCGACGATGACATCATAGCCGGAATCCTTGAGGTTCAGCGCATGTGCATGGCCCTGAGAACCATAGCCGATAACGGCGATCTTCTGGCCTTCCAGTAAAGACGGATCACAATCTTCCTGATGATACAGTTTTGCTTCTGCCATAATAATATGACTCCTCTCGTAAAAATATTACAGAACTTGTCTGCGTGTTCTCGCACGACAATCATGTGAGAACAATATGTAAATACCCGAGGCTGCTTCACGCATAAACGCCCCGCGGATCCGGGTAGTTACTAACAAATGAAAACTACTTCTGCTGCGGTTGCTGTCGTCTCAATAATACCGGACGTCCTCAGCGCCGCGCGTCAGTCCTGTAATTCCTGTACGCGCCAGCTCAGCGATCTGATAATCACTCAGCATATCAAGCAGCGCGGAAAGCTTGGACTGTGAACCGGTCAGCTCGATGATCAGGGAATCCTTCTGGACGTCGACGATATTCGCGCGGAAAATATTCGCGATATCGGTAATATCACGTCTGTTGCGGACATCAGCCATGACCTTGACGAGAATCAGCTCTCTGTCAACAGAGGATCCGGGCTGAAGGACCTTGACGTCTCTTACGTCCTCCTGCTTTCTGAGCTGAGCCAGAATCTGGTGGAGCACAAGCTCATCACCGCGGCTCACAATTGTCATACGGGAAATATTAGGATTGGCAGTGACACCGACTGTCAAAGAGTCGATGTTGTAGGCTCGTCTTGAAAAGAGGCCTGCAATGCGTGACAGAACGCCGGATGTATTATCGACGAGCAGAGATAAAATAATTTTATCCATCTTCGGATCGTTGCCTCCATTTCAAAAGCGATTGAGTTCATTATAGAACGAAATCTTCATTTGTCAAACCATTTCCGGTCAAAAAAATGCCTATTTTCAGGGGCGTTCACAGTTTTTTCACATTCAGCCCGAAAAACGGCCGGAAATGCGTTGCGCGTTTCCGGCCGTTTTTGAATGAAAATGACTTATTCATGACAGACCCGCGATCAGGCCTAGAAATTTCACTGCATTTTTCCTATACTTCGTCGTCGAGACAATACCCGCGATCATGTCCTCGTCAGAGGATGCGGCATACGTTTGCCAGACAGAAGAAGAGCCGAGGTCAATTCCGTAGTCAAGCTTCTCTCCCTTCGCCGTTCCGTCGAACGAGTCATCATCGGACTCCTGATACCCGGCCGCGGCAAACAGCTGACCTGACAGCGCATTCCACTCCTCATCAGAGAGCACATCATCAAGACTCAGGAAATAGCCATTTCCGGCAAAGGACTCAAACTGGTCCCTCGGGCAGATAATGACGTCGATCGCGTTATTAAAAGAAAGCACACTCGCGATGGCCGTATCCTGCGTATTGGAGGAACTGAGCCCGCTTCGGATCAGGACCTCTTCTCTCTTGCCTGCACCCAGAAGCTTTTCCACCTTCGCCGTCAGCGCGTCAGAGGCATCGTCTCCCAGATACTGATCATAGACATAGACCGTCAGAATATCCTTCGTCTGCGGGCGCACAAAATTCCAGATAAGGAGAGCTGCCACTGCACAAATCCCGGCGATAATCACCGTCCGCAGGAGATAATAATCCTTGAAGAAGCCGAGCTTCTGCCCGAACGTCATCGTCCTGAAGCGCTTTTTATTCTCTTCCCTCTGTCTTCTGAACTCCTCACTCTCCATCCGCAGACCCCTCTCGCACACAAAAATACAGTTATCACAACGATCCACCCAGACAGTCCCCAGTAGATTCCGGCAGAACCCTGCCCGGCGGACACATCAGGCATACTTAAAACATATCGTTTTCAGTATAACACGAACATAGGTCTGTACCCACCTGAAATTACTCAGGTCGAATCTGAAAGCGCGGGGCGTCATGAGCTCCGATTAGAAACCTTGGGTGCAGGAGGCGATATCAGGAACGGTGGAGGGCGTTGAAATCAGAGTCTCACTCTGATTTGCCGCTTCAGGAAGTCATTGCTCCTCTTCGGAACCTGGGTGCAGGAGGCAATATCAGCTACGTTGGAGGGCGTTAAGTGGAGGAGCCCGAAAATCACCCTGAGGAGCCGCAGGCGACGAAGGGAAGTTGAGGGGGACGGAACGTGCCCGACAACGTACTGATATCTGCCCCTGCTCCAGACCACTATGCGGAGCAAGGCCAGGAATCAAAGTCTGCCCGACAACGTCCTGATATTCGCCCCTGCTCCAGACCAATATGCGGAGCGAACCCCACTCCCGCGCTTACAGATTTGCCGCCCCGATCAGGCCCGCCTGGCTCCCGAGCTCCGCGACCGTGATCTCCGGCAGTGTGCCGCTCGCGCCTCCGAACGCGTCCGTAGAAACCATCTCCCGCAGAGGCTCGAGCATATCCGCGGCATAGGCGGAGATCGCGCCGCCGAGAACGACGAGCTGCGGACGGAACATATTCACGATATTCACGATGCCGGTTCCGAGCATCTGCTCATACTGCTCGACGACCTCCTGCATCGCGACATCGCCGCCCTTCGCCCTCGCGAAAATATCTCCGAGAGCGACCGTCTCTCCGGCCGCCTGCTCCGCTGCCTTCAAAAGAGCCGGCACAGACGCATAGGCCTCGAGGCACCCTCTGCGGCCGCAGGTGCACGGCCGACCATTCACGCGGATTACCTGATGGCCGACCTCGCTGCCGCCCATGACACCGCCCTCGAAAATGTGACCGTTCAGAATAATGCCGCCTCCGACGCCGTTTCCGAGCGTGAACATGACGACATCGCTGAAGTCCTTGCCCGCGCCGGCGACCGCCTCGCCCATCGCGGCGCAGTCAGCGTCGTTTGCGATGCGCACCGGGCACGGAATAACCTTGCCGAGCTCCTTCACAAGCGCAACATTCTCCCAGCGGATATTGTTCGAGTAGATAACCTTTCCGGCTCTCCGGTCGATCGTTCCCGGGACACCGACACCGACGCCGATGCACTGGTCGAGCGGCACGTTCTGCTCCTTCAGGAGATCAAGCGTCTGCTGCGCGACCTCGTCGATGATTTCCTTTGCCGGGCGCTTCGGCTCCGTCGGGAAGGACTGCGACGCAATCAGCTCATTCTGGTCATTCACGAGACCGATCTGAGTCTCTGAGCTTCCAATCGTGATGCCGACGCGGACCGGATTCGCCTTCTCGCGGATTGTCGTAAGAAGAGCATCGCATGTTCCCTCGATCTGCCAGTCGCCGCTGCCCGCGGAAATGAAGAAGCTGTCGCCCTTCTTGTAGTCCAGCTTCTCTCCCTGGCATGTAATCGTTCCTTTGCCGTCCAGGATCAGAATGCTGAGGAAGGATGTGTCCTTCACCGTTCCCTGCGTGCGGTACGTAAGATTGCCGTCAAGATTCAGCTTATCGACCGTAAAGTAGTCGCAGTCCGCGACGTGCGGATAACTCGAGCCCCTCCGGACGATCGGGACGCGATTCGTGACCGCGAGCGCCTTCTCGATGTGAAGGTCTCTCTTCTTTCCGTCCTTGCCGACGCGGCCGTAGTCGTACACGCGATAGGTGACATTGGAATTCTGCTGAATCTCGGCAATGAGGATTCCCTTACCGATCGCGTGCAGCGTGCCGGACTCAATAAAGAGCGCATCGCCCTTCTTGACCGGAACTGCGTTCAGAACCTCAAGGAGCGTATCATCCTTGATCCGCTGCGCGAACTCCTCCTTTGAGATTTCTCTCTTGAAGCCGTAGTACAGGAATGCGCCCGGCTCGGCGTCCATCACATACCACATCTCCGTCTTGCCGTACTGTCCCTCGTGCTGCAGCGCAAAGCTGTTGCCCGGGTGGACCTGAACGGACAGGTTCTCCTTCGCGTCGATGAACTTTGTCAGAATCGGGAAGTCACGGAATCTCCTGCAGTGTGTCCCGAGCACCTGACGGCCCTCGCCGTCGATGTATTCCCTGAGCGTTTTTCCCGCATACGGCCCGTTCACAACCGTCGACGGTCCGTCCGGATGGCAGGAGAGCACCCAGGCCTCCGCGCAGACGTCTCCATCATACTGAACACCGAACTCATCGACCAGTCTGTGGCCGCCCCACAGGTAGTCCTTGCAGGCCGGCTTTAACTTCAATATTCCCATCATATCCTCCGCTGTCAAATACCCTGCTGCAATGGCTGAACACGCGTCCAGCCGTCTTCTTGCTCAACGGGATATCCGCGATATCCCGCCATGTCATTTTCATCGCACACGTCTCACCTTCCGGCATCCTCCGCCAGGATCCGGACCATCACCGCGCCGAAGTCCATCTCCGGCCGCTTAAGGAGAAGGCCCGCATGCATCAGCGTATCCCCGCCGAACGTGCCGGCATCAGTCTCCTTAAGCTTTGCTCCTGTGATATCTTCGATCATGAGTGTGTACCTTCTGTCCGGATCAAGCCCCTTGAGTCGAATCCTACGGCTCTTTGCATTCGGCACATAGAGTCCCTGCACATACAGGAAGAATCCCGTCTTCTTATCCTTCGCCATCACGCAGACCGCATCCCACTCGTGGTTCTTCCGGAACGAGGCGATCCGGTAGAGATCGCCCTTCTGGATGAGCGGCCGAATCGTTTTATACAGGGAGATCTGCGCCGGTATCGCGCGTCTCTCATTTTCCGGGATCTTCGTGATGTCGAGCTCGTAGCCGAACGTTCCCGTCATCGCCATGAGGGCGCGCGTCGCAAACGGCACCACGCGCTTTGAGATGTCATTCGGCGACTTGCACACATGCGCTCCCATCGTCGACAGGGGATAGAGAAGCTCCGTCCCCTCCTCGATGCTGAGGCGCTCGATCGGGTCCATGTCGTCCGAGCACCAGATCTGCGGGCTGTAGTAGAGCATGCCCGGATCAAAGCGCGCGCCGCCCGATGAGCAGTTCTCAATCAGAAGCTCCGGGAACTCGCTGACGAGCCGCTCCTGGATCGAGTAGAGGCCCAGCACATGTCTGTGCCAGATCTCTCCCTGGCGGTCCGCCGGAAGATACTCGCTGCCTGCATCCGTCAGCGGCCGGTTCATGTCCCATTTGAGGTAGGCGATATCATACTTCCGGAGAAGCGCTGCGATCGACTCGAAAATGAAATCCGTGACGGCCGGGTTCGAGTAATCGAGCACCCATTGGTCGCGGCAGAGCCCCGGCTCTCTTCCCTTCAGATGAAGGACCCAGTCGCTGTGCTTCCGAAAGAGCTCCGAGTCCTTCGAGATCATTTCCGGCTCAAACCAGAGGCCGAACTTCATGTGGCGCCTTAATAGAGCGTTGATCAAGGAGCGCATGCCGTCCTTCTCTTCCGGACTTTTCTCATTTGACAGACCGCCTGCCATCCCACTTTCCGGCTCCGTCTCATGGACCGGATGAATTTTCTTCTCGTTGACGGTCCAGTCACCAAGCCCCGACGACGGCTGGTCGCGGTGCGAGCCGAACCATCCGTCGTCGCACACGAGCATATTGATGCCGAGGCGCGATGCCTCATCGGCGATGCTGACCAGCTTGTCGGAGTCGAAGTCAAAATACGTCGCCTCCCAGTTGTTGATGAGGATCGGCCGCTCGCGGAACTGCCACGGACTCCGGATGAGATGGTTTCTGTAGAAGTCATGGAGCGTCCTCGACATGCCGCCGAGCCCTGTGCCGGAGTAGACGAGCACCGCCTCCGGCGTCTGGAATTCCTGCGTCGGCTCAAGCTTCCACTCGAACGTCTCCGGATGAATGCCCATGACCATGCGGATCTGATCGAACGGGTCCTTCTGCACTTTTGCGAGGAAATTCCCGGAATATACAAAATGCATGGCGTAGACCTCGCCGCTGTCCTCACCGCAGTCTTCAGATAGAACCGCGATAAACGGCTGCGTGCTGTGCCCGCACTCGCCGCGGAGCGCCTCGGCGCTGACGCCGCCGGAGCCGATCTCCTGCGTGCTGATTCTGTGCTCTCTGGCCCAGGTTCCTGAGAACGTGAGCGCCCGGAAATTTCTTCCCTCATCCTCGATGTGGAGACACGCGCTGAGCGCCCGCTCGAGAAAGACAGGCTGCTCTGCCCGGTTCACGATCCGCGCCGACCGGACAATAACGTCTGCGTCAGCAAACACCGAGTAGCTGAGGAACACCTCAAGCTGCTCATGCGGATCCGCAAGCTTAATGACGAGCGTCTCGCAGCCTTCCCCGTAGGAGGCGGGAAGCCCCGGAAGGGCCGGCTTTTCATGAAGGATCTCATAGGACTGATAGATGAGCTCCGCTCCCCGCTGCCCGTCTCCGTTCTTTATGTCAAGGCAAGCCTCACGGAAATCGCCCATACCGAAGCACGAGTACTCCGGCTGGGCGGCCCCGAAGTACGAAACCTTCTCAGCGGGATTAACGGACGGGACAAACGGATTCTCCCCACAGCGCGTGAGCGCCATGAGGTCCGTGTCGGAAATTCTGCCGCCGAAGTGGACGTGGACGAGATATTTTCCGTCCACGATCGCCATCGCGTAGCTTGTATTGTTTGTATCGAGTCGGAAGACACCATGCGTCTTATCTGCTGTAATCATCGTCTGTTTTTCCTTTTCAATACTGTCGGCCTTTCTCCCGGCCCGTGTGCGGCAGGGCCTGAACCGGCCCGTTCAGTCGATATTTCCCATCGCCTCAAGGTCAGCCATCAGCTTCTTCAGCTTTTCCGCAGAGTCCTCAAGAGAGGTCCCGCGGACGCCGCAGTAAAACTTGATCTTCGGCTCCGTGCCGGACGGTCTCGCGCAGCACCACGCGCCATTATCAAGCTCATAGTAGAGAACATTTGACGCCGGAAGCGTAAGCTTTGTCTCCTCGCCCGTCGCCGCGTCCGTCCGGATGCCGCTCTTATAATCGCGGACAGCGAGCACGCGGTTTCCGCCGAGCGTCTCCGCCGGGTTCTCCCGCATGTCCGTCATGATCCGGCTGATCTTCTCCGCGCCGTCTCTTCCCTTGAATGTGAGCGCTGTGAGGCCCTCTCTGTAATAGCCGTACTTCTTGTACAGCTCCTCCATCGCGTCGATCAGTGTCATGCCCTTCGCTCTGTAAAATGCAGCCAGCTCGGCCAGCATCATGACAGCCGCGCACGCGTCCTTGTCTCTCGCGTACGTTCCCGGCAGGCACCCGTAGCTCTCCTCAAGGCCGAATACATAGTGGTGAGATCCCGTCTCGTCAAAAATCTTGATCTGCTCGCCGATGTACTTAAAGCCGGTCAGAACCTCGATCAGATCGACGCCGTAGGCCTTCGCCATCGGCTTCGCCATATCCGTCGTCACGATCGTCTCGACGAGCGCCGGGTTCTCAGGCATCGTGCCCATCTTCGTGCGTTCCCTGAGGATGTATTCTCCGATCAGCATGCCGGACATATTGCCGGTGAAGCTGACATACTGACCCGTCTTCGTATCGCGGCAGTAGACGCCGAGACGGTCCGCGTCCGGGTCAGTCGCGAGCACAAGGTCCGCCTTCTTCTCCTCCGCGAGCGCAAGCGCCAGCTTCCACGCCTTCGGGTCCTCCGGGTTCGGGTAGGCGACCGTCGGGAAGCTTCCGTCCGGCACAGCCTGCTGCGGCTCGACGATCACATGCGTAAACCCGAGCTCGCGCAGCACGCGGCGGACCGGAATATTGCCCGTTCCGTGGAGCGGCGTGTAGACAATCGTCATGTCCTTCGCCTGCTCCGCAATGATCTCCGGATGAATCGAGAGGCTCTTGACATTTGCGATGTACTCGTCGTCAATGTCTGATCCAATCACGTTGTAGAGACCCTCGATTCTCGCCTCATCCTCCGGCATCGTCTTCGGATCTGTGATGCCGACCTTCGCGACCTCCGCCATGATGTTCTTGTCGTGCGGCGGTGTGATCTGCGCGCCGTCCTCCCAGTAGACCTTGTAGCCGTTGTACTCCCTGGGGTTGTGGCTCGCCGTGATGACAATGCCCGCGATGCAGTGAAGGCGTCTTACGGCAAATGAAAGCTCCGGCGTCGGGCGGAGTGAATCGAAGCGGTACGTCTTGATTCCATTTGCGTTGAGGCACAGGGCCGCCTCCCTCGAGAACTCCGGCGACATGCGGCGGGAGTCATAGGCGATCGCGACGCCCTTCTTCCCGCCGCCCTGCGACAGGATATAATTGGCCAGTCCCTGCGTCGCCTGGCGGACCGTGTAGATATTCATGCGGTTCGTCCCGGCGCCGATCACGCCGCGAAGGCCGCCTGTCCCGAACTCAAGCTGTCTGTAGAACCGGTCTGTGATCTCCGCCTCATCGCCTTTAAGCGCGCGAAGCTCATCCTTCGTCGCCTCGTCAAAGCACGGGTCACTCAGCCAGTATTCATAACGTTTTCTTACGATTTCGTCCATCTCACTTCTCCTTGTGAAGCCATATATATCCGCCATATCTTCCGGATGAGCCCGGAGCCCTCTCTTCTCACGGGTTCTCTTCATTTTCCGGCTCTGCAATCCGGTCGAAGATTTTCACGAGGAAGATCGAGCACACATACGCCGATGCTCCCTCGCCGACGAAAATCCAGATCCAGAACACCCGGGCAAATGAAGAGGGCGCAAGCAGGAACCACAGAAACGGTGCCGCGTTGATCGCTGTGATCAGCAGTGTCACCGGCAGGTTCGTCGCCGCGACTCTCCAGGCGTTATTGAACGTCCCCTTCACGGTGTTGACAAAATGCGCCAGCAGCGGGTACGCGTAGCTGAAGACAGCGACCGCGAGAATCGCAGCAAAGAGGAGGATTCCGTAGCTTATGGACGCGCCGGCCGTTTCCTTTGCCCTCAGGTAATGGAAATCAAAGACCAGCACGGCCGCGATCAGAAGCTCGATCAGCGTAAACGGCACGCTCTCCTTGAAGTTCTCCTTAAAGGACTTGAGGAACCCCTTCGAGACGCTGCTGCCCTCGTCTCGGACAAGCTTCATCGCCTCATAGTAGAGGGCGGTCGTCGACGCGCCGATCGTAATAATCGGAAGGCAGAAAATGATCCACAGAATGCTGAGCTCCATCATGTCAAAGACAAGCGTCATAAACGAATTAAACGGATTGTCCGACTGAAACAGCCTCTTGCCTTCATTTCTATCTTCCATAGCAGAATCCTCCCATCCCATGATTCGCGGTCAGCCATGACCTTGCGTATGTACTGTCCGGCAGCCGATTAACGGATGCCTGCGGCCTTTACAGACTTTGTTATCTTCTGCCGAGCTCCGTGTCATCCTCGCGGGTCACACTGTTTTCCTTGATGTAATCAACAATCTCATCAAGAGTCGTAAATGCGAGCGCGACATAGCTGTCCGCTGCTCCATAGTATACTGCGATTCTTCCTGTCGCGGAGTCGTGGATCGTCGCGCACGGGAAGCAGACATTCGGCACGAAGCCGCGCTCCTCATACCAGTTCTCCGGTGTGAGCAGGAACGTTTTGCAGCGGTATTTCACGCGGCTCGGCTCATCGATATCGAGGATAGCGCCGCCGATCGAATAGACGAAGCCGTTGCAGGTTCCCGTGACGCCGTGGTAGAAAAGAAGCCAGCCCTCAGACGTCTCAATCGGGGCCGCGCCGGCGCCGATCTTCACGGACTCCCACCACTCCGGGGCCTTGCCCATGACGTGACGGTGCTTTCCCCAGTACACAAGGTCCGGAGATTCACTCACATAGATATCACCGAACGGCGTGTGGCCGCTGTCTGACGGTCTTGAGAGCAGCATGTAATTGCCATGGATCTTCCGCGGGAACATGACCGCGTTCCGGTTGAACGGAAGGAACGGATTCTCAAGTCTCGTAAATGTCTTGAAATCAGTCGTGACAGCCATGCCGATCGAAGCGCCGTACGCATCCTGGCACCAGATGATGTAGTACTTGTCGTCGATCCGGACAAGTCTCGGATCATACGCGTAGAGCGGCATGAAGGTCTTGCCATTCTCGTCGACGAAGTTGATCCGGTCCTCCTCGAAGCTCCAGTGGATGCCGTCCTTTGAGCGACCGAGATAAATGAACGGAATTCCGTCCTTTCTCTCCGCGCGGAACACGCCGATGAAGCCGTCCTCATACGGGACAACCGCGCTGTTGAAGATTCTTGCGACATTCTTCACCGGGTTTCTGCCGATGATCGGGTTCTCTGTATATCTCCAGACCGGAATATCTCCGAGATCGGCCGGTCTGTCCTGCCACGGCATGTTCGGGACAGCCGGGCTGTTTAAAATCGTGTACTTAGCCATTTTTCAATCTCCCTTTGAACAGTTACCTTTATTTCTCGTTCTTCATAAATTCCTTATTTTTCCGGATCAGATCGCATCTCTGCCGCACGCAGAGGACGGAGCGTCCCGGATCGGACGGTGTGTTGAACACGTAGTCCTTCAGTCTGTCGATCGTCGACTCCGCGACATACATTCTCGTGTCGCTCCCCGCGTAGTAGAGGAGAACCGTTCCGTCATCCTTCACGACAGCGCCGTTTGCGAAGAGAACATTTGAGACATCGCCGACGCGCTCCCAGCCTCTCGGGCCCATGAGGAGGCCCGACGGCTCTGCGATCACGACGGACGGATCCTCAAGCGACGTCGCGTACATGTAGAGGACATAGCGGAGTCCCGCCGCCGTGTTCCGGACGCCGTGCGCGATGTGGAGCCAGCCCCTGTCCGTCTTGATCGGGACCGTGCACTCACCATTCTTCGCCTCTGTGATCTGGTGGTACTTTCTGCGGCTTAAGATCTTCTCCTCGTCGATCACCGCGTGCGTGATATCATCCGCAAGGCCGAAGCCGATGCCGCCGCCGGAGCCCGTGTCGATGAAGCTGTCCATCGGGCGCGTATAAAATGCGTACTTCCCGTCGACAAATTCCGGATGAAGCACGACATTTCTCTGCTGCGGCGAATGCTTCGTGACGAGGTTCGGAAGGCGCTCCCATGTCACAAGATCCTTCGTCCGGACGATACCGGCCGCAGCCGTCGCCGCCGAGAGGTCCGGATTCGTCTTGTCCTTGCTCTCGGAGCAGAACACGCCGTAGATCCAGCCGTCCTCGTGCTGCGTGAGGCGCATATCGTAGACATTCGTCTCGTCCGGGCACGTGTCATCGAGCTGAATCGGGTAATCCCAGAAATGAAACCCGTCGATGCCGTTGTCGCTCTCCGCGACTCCGAAGAAGGATTTTCTGTCATTTCCCTCGATCCGGACGACCAGATAGTACTTGCCGTTCAGCATGATCGCGCCGGAGTTCAGCGTCGCGTTGACGCCAAGCCGCTCAATGAAGTACGGGTTTGTCTCAGGGTTAAGATCATATCTCCAGTCGAGCGGGATCATGTCCCGTGTCACGACCGGGTTCTTATAGCGCGTGAAGACGCCGTTATAGAAATCGGCCTTCTCGTTCTTTCTTGCGAGCAGCTTGTCCTGCTTCGCCTTCTCAACATAATACTGTGGATGCAGCATGTCATTTTCCTCCAGGTTGCATAACTATTCAGCACCTCACAACTCGGAACGCGGGGTGCTGAATGATTACAGGTTGTTCAGCACCAGCAGGCACATCCTGCCGTTGTGGTACGGGCATTTCCAGGGCTCGACGATCGGATCGTGCGCCGGCACGCCGCTTGCATCGGTGTACCAGAACCACTCGGAGCCCGGGCGGCTGTCGACGACATACGTCTTCGTGAAGTCCCAGAGCTTCTCCGCCGCCGCAAGGTAATCGGTCCTTGTCTTATCCTTCAGGTATCCGCTGACATAGCCATTGATGCCCTCGCACTGGACCCACCAGACGCGGTCCTGCTTCACAACGCCCTTCTCGCACTCGACCGGGATCGACCGCCCGTCAAATGCAAGGCGGAGAACCTGCTCCCGCATATCGGCGGTGATCGGGTTCATGACCTTCGCCATATCCGTCTCCCCTCCGAAATGAATCTCGAGCGGGCCCTGATTCGGGTTCTCAAGGACAGACACCGTGAGATCGATGAGCCAGGAGGACTCGATGTCATGCCCGTAGGAGTAAAGGTCGATGAGGGAATGATAATCCCGGTCAAAGAAGACCTCCTGGCGCTTCTTCTTTGGATTCCAGATCTTCTCGCGCATCACGCCGAGGATTTCGACGAGCCTTGCCCGCACGTCCGGATCCTTCGACACGCGGTAGAGCTCGGTGTACGCCTCCATGACATGGAGGATTGTGTTCATCGTCCGCGTGGCCATGACGCCGTTCTCAGAGAGCGCTTCATTTTTCACAGGGGAGTAATCCCGGTCGAACGCCTCGAGATACCCCTCCTTGTCCCGCATATGGGCCTCAATGACGCGGAAGAGAGAAAGCGCGATATCGAGCGCCTCCTTGTCTCCTGTCGCGTCGTAGTACGACGAGAGCGCGTAGATCGCGAAGGAATTGCTGTACGTGTGCTTCATCGTCTCCTCCGGCGTTCCGTCATAGCGGACGGACCAGTAGACGCCGCCGTGCACCGGATCGAGGAAGCGCGTCTTTAAGAATTCATAGGCGTGCCCCGCCTCATTAAGGAGCGACTTGTCGCCGAGGATCATGGCCGCGTTGGAGAAGAACCACATGATCCGGCTGTTTAAAATGCAGCCCTTCACGGCCTCCTTATTAAGGTGAAGATCAAAGTCCAGATAGCCGTAGTAGCCGCCATAGGAAGGTGTCATCCCGGAGTGACTTCCAGAACGGAATGATATGTTCTGTGAGCTCTGTCCGTATTTCCTGTTTCATGTCCATTGTTGTTCCGTCCTTTCGGGGCAACCCCCGCTCTTTTCTCTAAATGTCACTGCCCGGTCTCCTGCCGACTGCACTGAAGGCCGGGACTTAAAAGCAGATTAACCCTTGACCGCGCCTGCCGCAATGCCGTTGTAGATCTGGTCCTGGCACAGAATGAAGACGATGAGTGCCGGGAGCAGGGAAATGATGACGCCCGCGCAGATGTAGTTGTACTGGTTGCCCATCGGTCCTGTGAAGGTGTACAGGGAAAGCGCGACCGTGCACAGCTCCGGTTTCTGCAGATAGAGGTGCGCGCAGTAGTATTCGTTGTAGGTATTTGCACCCTTCAGGATGATGCAGGTCACAATCGCCGGCTTCAGGAGCGGCAGAAGAATGTGCCAGTAGATCTGGAAATAGTTCGCGCCGTCGAGGATCGCCGACTCATCGAGCGAGACCGGAAGGTTCTCGTAGTACTGAATGAAAATGTAGATCGAGATGACGTCGGTGCCCATCATCAGGAAAATGTAGCCATACAGATGATTGATGAGATGCAGGTTGCTCATGATCGAGTATGTCGAGACCTGCATCGCGATGCCCGGGAGCAAAGCCGCAAATGTGAACAGGTTGCGGATCAGCTCATTTCCGATGAACTTGAAGCGGTTCAGCGCGTAGGCGAGCGACGTGCCGATCAGGATCGATCCCAGGAGCACGAACACAAGGATGATCAGGGAATTCAGGAACGCGCGTCCCATGTTCGCCATCTGGAAGGCCTCCGCAAAATTCGAGAGCTTCCAGACCTTCGGCAGCTGCATGACGTTCGTGTTCTGATATTCCGTCTTGCTCTTAAATGCCGTGATGACGCAGGAGACAATCGGAAGCACTGACGTGAATGACACAAGAATCAGTGTGAAATATTTGAAGATCGTCCAGATAATGAATCCGGCGCTGTAGTGATGTCTGATCTTATGGACAGATGCTGTCTGTGCTGCCATAGTCACATGCCTCCCTTCTTTGCTGCTCTTGCAGCGGCCTTTCTAGCCTTCTGCTTTGCCTTCTTTGCGTCGAGACTCTCATCGTCAGCGTTCGCATTCCGGAAGATGTACTTAAAGAGCAGCTTCTGGATGATCGTCGCGATGAAGATGATGCACAGCAGGAAGACTGCCATCGCGGACGCAAGACCGACCTTCTGGGACGTGTGCGCGACCTTATCCATGACGACGAAGAATGTGCCTGTTCCGTTGTTGCCGCCTGTGATGACGTATGGCGCCTCGAAGGCTGACAGGGAACCCGTGATGGAAAGAATAATGTTCAGTGTGACGATTGTCTTGATGCTCGGCAGGATAATGTACTTGAACTTCTGCCAGTTGTTTGCGCCGTCGAGGGCCGCTGCCTCATAGAGGGAGGAGTCGACCGACATGATCGCACCGATGAAGAGGACCATATTCTGTCCCATGTATCTCCAGACGGAGGAGTAGACCAGCGACCAGTTGTTGACGGCCCTGTCCTTCAGCCAGTACGGAAGCGCCGACATCGGAATTCCGAGTGCGTGGAGAACCGTATCGAGGACGAAGCCTCTTGTGTAGAAGAACTTGAAGATGAAGCCGATCGCGATGCCGTTGATGAGGTACGGGAAGAAAATGAGGCCCTTGAAGAGCTTTCCGCATTTGACCTTCATCGAAAGGATTGTCGCGAAATAGAGAGCCAGGAAGATCTGGACGAGCGCGCCGACCATGTAGTAGAGGCAGAGAATCAGCGAGCCGCTGATGTCGTCTCTCTTGAAGATCTCCTTGTAATTGTCCCAGCCGACAAACACGCGCCTGCCGACGTATCTCATTCTATAGAAGCTGAACTTCACCATCTCCGCGAACGGATAGTAGGTGAACAGCATGAGCAGAAACACAGGAATGACCGTGAAGGCGATGATGACTGTGATCTGCTGCCCTCTTCTGGATTTCCAGAAGGATTTTTTTGCGGGTGTAGTTGCTGCTACAGGGCTCATAGATACCTCCCTTTCCTGCCGGCCCGAACATTGCCGGACAAAAATGAGCGATTAACCAGCAGTTAATTTAATTCTCGTTCCATAAAAGAGGCGGGGGATAAGCCCCGCCCTTTTTCATTTTTCAGAAAGCCTTGTCAGGTGCTGCACTTATGATGCTGCCGATGTTGAGCTCGGATTCTGAGTTGAGGTCAGAGAGAAGATCCTCCTCGCCGCTCTTTGCCGGAGCGTTCTCCTCAATCACGCAGCCTGCGTCTTCCATGTCCTTGTAGAAGTCTGCGCTCTTGCCGTCCTTTGTGATCGCAAGGCCGCCTTCATTTGCGGAGTAATTGGACTGCTCGGTCATCCACTTGACCCAGATGTTTGCTGCCTCAAGGTTCTTCGAATCCGGATTGATGCCGAAGCTGTAGTCCGCGTTCGCGTTGACGTACTGCTTTCCGTTCACCGTCATCGGGAAGGCCATGAAGCCGACATCGTCCGGATGATCGCCGGCGCCCTGCATCTGTGTGACTGCCCAGGAGCCGAGCATCATGCAGCCGATCTCGCCGTTGTTGAGCTTTGTCTTTGAGGACTCCCAGTCTGTCGTCGAGAAGTCATCCTCTGTGCAGCCGTTCTTAACCGCGTCGTAGAGGGCCTTGTAGACGTTGTAGGCGCCCGTTCCGTCGCCCGGATCGGAGAAGATGTCCTTCGTGTGAAGCATCTTCTGGTTGAGGTAGTCCGCATCGCCCGTCGTCGTGACGCCGATCACATCGTCCCACTTCGCATTGGTCCAGCCTGCCGCGTAGTTCGTGTAGAGCGGAATCGCGTCCGTCTTGTCCTTGATCGCCTGCAGATCCTTCAGGAAGTCATCGACAGTTGTCGGAAGAGATGTGATGCCGGCCTGCTCAAATACCTTCTTGTTGTAGACGAAGCCAGGTGTCGTCGCTGTGATCGGGATGCCGTAGACCTCGCCCTGATAGGTCTTGCCGGATGTGTAGTTGTAGAGCTTACTGATCTCATCGGAGGAGCCGAGATCCTCGAAGTAGGTCGGAAGATCTGCGGACACAACAGCCGGGATCATCATGACATCGCCCCAGTCGCCGCCCTGAAGTCTTGTCAGGGAGTCATTCGCGTAGTCCGTGAGGCCCTCGACATCGATCGTGATGTTCGGATAAACCTTGTTGAATGCCTCGATGTACTGCTTCCAGCTTGTGCCATTGTAGTCATCCTTGAGCATATCCGTTCTGTTTGTCAGGAACTTGACTGTTCCCTTGAGGTCCGTGTCCGTCTTGCCGACCTCGATACTCAGGAAATCCGAGGACCCTGATGAAGAGCCTGTTGATGAAGAGCCGGATACAACCGATCCCTTCGATGATGAGCTGCCGGAGCCGCATGCTGCGAGCGACATTGCCATAACTGCCGCAAGCCCGACTGTAACAATCTTCTTCGCTTCCATGTGTTTCTTCCTCCTTGTTGTTTGCTGAAGCGCTTTCCGCTTCCGTTTACGTTAAGTTAATTTGTTGTCTCCTTAACTTTAATTTAATTATAGCATCGACTTTTTATCCGTCATCAATGATTCTTGTTTTTTATCACTCATTCTTACTCTCTGTTAACTCTTTGTGAATTTTTCACAGAAAATATGCCCTTATTTTGTGCATGTCTTAAGCTTTTCAAATGGGTTTTAGTCTTATATTATATAGATATAAGGTTTGAATAATTAATTTAATCTATTTACATGGAGGAAAAGTTATGGATTACCGGTCCTGTCTGGAGAATGCATTTAAGCCGGGGCTTATGGTAAACACAAAATTTAAGCTCAGGCAGCTCTTCAGCCGCTTCTACACATATGAAGATACAAAAGAGAGTGAGGCAAAACGAGGCCTTTACCTGCACGTCATGGCAGGCGGCAATGTGGAGACCGACTTTCCATACTCGGCAAGACTCCTGCTTGCGTCTGCGGCCATCGTCATCCGCTGCCGGAAGGGCGGTGTCCGGATCTCCGGAAGCAAAAAGAACTGGCAGATCACAGCCGGCAATCTCTTTATCTGTCCGTGTACTGATAATCTGTCCATTCATTCCCTGCTGCTCCCTTGCGAGTACCAGATCTTTGTGGTCGGCGGCTCTGAGCTGTCCCTCTATCAGAAATTAATCAGCGACGGTCTGCTCCTTGCCTGCGAGGACAACCCTGCCCTCGGCGTCTATCTGGACCGCCTCGGAAAAATTCCGGAGACGATTGATGATAATTCATTTCTCATCATGCACGAGGCGCTCTGCGATCTTCTCACAAGCGCGTGCACAGACCGCGCAGAGAGCAGTCTCCGTCCCTGCAAGACCGTTCCGTTCTATCTCGAGGAGATGCACAGCTTCATCACGGACCACCCGGAGAAGAGCTTCTCTCTGCTTGCCTTTGAACAGCAGTTCCATATCAGCCGCTACAGGCTCTGCCGCGAGTACTCCGCCTCCTATGGCATTCCTCCGCTGCAGGACTTCAACAGGCGCCGGATTGAGCAGGCGAAGAATCTGCTGCTCACAACCGATCTGCAGGTCCAGGAGGTCGGCGCCCGCTGTGGCTTTGAAAATGTCAATCACTTCATCAATCTGTTCCGGAAAAACACCGGCATGACGCCCGGCGTATTCAGAAAAACGGTGCATGCGGATCTTGTCTGATCCGTATGCACCGTTTCTTGTAATGCTGCAGCCCCCGCGAAGCATTCCGTTCAGAAGATACTTCGTGGCTGCCGCTTTTTTAATTTTCAGACGGAGAGCGGCCCTGCGTCCCGCTCGGCCTCAAACGGGATCGGCGGCCCGATTCTTTTCGCGCTTCCTCTCAGAATAAATTTTCCGTTGATGTAGGATATGCCATTTGAATAGGCAGGATTATCAATCGTGTGCCGCAGCACATGGACAGCCTTCGCGACCATCGCGCTCACATTGATCTCGTAGGTCGTGATCCCGATCATGTCAAAGTCATCGACGACGAAATTATCGAAGCCGACCACCGAGATATCCTCCGGCACGCGGTATCCCATGCTCTCAAGCTTCCGGATCAGCCGCTGGGCTGTCACATCGCAGTTGCAAAAGAAGGCGGTCGGCATGTTCTCCGGCCTCACATTAAAGAACCGGTTCATATCGATGATCCCTTCTGTCTTGTCGCGGTCCGGAGAGACCACGATATTCTCTCTTGTCATGCCGTGCTCAATTCCCGATCTTAGAAAGCCCAGATAGCGCTCCTCAATACTCTGCGTCGCAAGGACCGTCCCGACAAAGCCGATCTTTCTGTGACCGAGCTCGTAGAGATAATTGGTCATGATATAGCCGCCGCGTATATTGTCACTGACAACTGCGTCAAATGAGCGGCCGCCTGTCTCAATGGTCGTGTCAAGCGCCACCAGCGGCACATCAGTCTCCTCCGCGAGGACCCGCACATACGGCCGCGCAAAGGCACCCATCACGATCAGGCCGTCCGCCCTGTGCTGCGTAAGGACCCGCGGCAGCTGCAGGGCTTGCTCCGCCTCCGCGTCGACGACCTCAAGAAGCGTAAAGCAGTCCTTGGCCATCGCCTTTGCCGTCAGCTCCTGATACATTTTCCAGTAGAAGCTGTGCATTTCCTCAAGGTACCGCTCAGCGACGATGACGCCGAACGTAATATGGCCCTCCGCGCGGACAGACCGTTCCGGTCTCTGGTAGCCCATATCGTCGGCAAGCTTTCTTATTTTTTCACGAAGGGGCTCGCTGACGCCCTTCTGACCGGACAGAGCCTTCGACACCGTGACCGTGCTGACGCCGAGCTCCTTTCCGATATCGGCAAGCGTAACCGATTTCTTCATACGTTCCTGTCCTCTCCGGTCGCAGGAAGTGTTCTCACACTCCCGCGCTCAATGATGCTGCTGTCAATATACTTTGCCCCGGTCTCCGTGTCTTTTCCTTCCATCTTCCGAATCAGGAGCTTTACGGCAGAGCGTCCCATCTGGTTCATGTCGACATTGTATGTCGTGTACGGGATCGACTCGGCGCGCTGATACAGGAAATTATCGTAGCTGCTCACGGAGATGTCATCCGGAATTTTCAGTCCCTTTTTCTTCAGCTCCATTTCGAGGAACTGCGCCGCGTAGTCACTGCTGCACGCAAAGGCGGTCGGAAGCTTATCCGGCAGCTCAAGAATAATCCGCTCATCAATGTCGCGGTCCCTGACGACATACTCCGGGTGATAGGGAATTCCGTGATCCAGGAGGCACTTCCGGAATCCCATGAAGCGCTCGATGACGTTGTCCGATGTGACGCCCGTACCGACAAAGCCGATTTCCCTGTGCCCATGGTCGATCAGATACGCTGTCGACCGGTACATGCCGTAGTAGTTGTTCGACATCACGGCGCTGCAGCCATAGGACCTTCGGTACACATCGAGGAGCACGACAGGGACCTGGGAGCAGCGGATGATCTTTTTCATATAATCCTCCTGCAGACGCCCAATGATCATCAGCCCGTCGATCTGCTGATGACTGAGCATCACCGGAAGAGGTGCCTCTGCGCTCTCTTCCCTTGAAATTTCCAGCATGGAGAAGCAGTGCTTTCTCGACGCGGCATAGGCCGTCTTCTCATACATCGTCCAGTAGAAGGAATCTCCAAGTGAAATGTAGCGTGAGGAGACAAACATACCGATCGTATACGTCTTCTCCTGTCTGTTTTTGTAGCGCGAAAGGTCAACGCCGAGCTCGACCGCCTTGTCAAGAATCGCGTCAGCGGTCGCGGGGCTCACGCCCTTCTTGCCGGACAGCGCGTTGCTGACCGTGACGACGCTGACTCCCATCGCCTCCGCTACGTCCTTCAGTCTCTTTTCAGCCATGACGCACCTCTTTCTCCGATCCGATCGTTGATCCCTCAATGAAAAGCCCCGGCACAAGGCGGACGCCGGACCTTTCCTTTCCATCCATCCTGTGCATCAGAAGCTTGACCGTCTGCTTCGCAAGGCCGCCGAAATCGGGTATCACCTCTGAGATACCGCTGCTCCTGCTTCCTTCGGGATCCAGACTGTACCCCGTGACCGAGATGTCCTCCGGGATGCGGAGAGACTCCGCCCGAAGCATATGGATCAGCGCGCCTGCCGTGTCCGAATCGGTGCAGACAGCGGCTGTCGCCTTTCCGTCCCGGGCGAGCGTGAGAAAGCGCTCCGGGGCGCATGTCTCCGGATCCGGCATCACCGGGAGCTCCTCCGGATTTTTTCTTCGGAGAGCTTCTTCAAAGCAGGCTCCCAGAAAATGATCGTGCGCCTCCGGGCTGTCCATGTTTCCGCAGACAATCGCGATGTCCCTGTGCCCCAGGGCCGCTAGGCGGTCATAGACAAGCCCCATGTTGTGAAAGCCGTCGTCCAGCACATAGTCGAGCATTTCATGGCTGTCGAAGAAGCCGCAGCAGACGATCGGAGCTCCGAGACGAAGTCTCAGCTGCCGGAGATACGCCGTCCCCGGATCGCCGCACACGATGAGGCCCGCTGTCTTTAAGGCGTCAGCCGGAATGGTTTCGTGCGCAATATCCTCCCGCACGGCCCTTATGACGCGCAGGCTCATATTCTCTTTCTTCAGCTCTTCTTCAAGACGTCCCGCGAGCGCAGACTGCCACGGCCGGACATGGCCCGCAGCATCCGGTGCGAGGAGAAGCCCGACAGTTTCTTTTCGTTTCTTCTCTGTCTTTGGTTTTGCTGTCCTGCCCGAAGCCGCGTAGCCCATCGCGGCGGCCGTCTCCACGATCTCTCCGCGGAGCGCCTCACTCACGCCCTTTCGGCCCGCGAGAGCATTCGACACCGTCACGACACTGATGCCGAGTGCCTCTGCAATATCCTGAAGCTTTACCTTTTTTTTCGGACGCATCCCTGCCTCCTTCTATCTTTTATCACATTTGTATAAGCCGTAGCGATTCAGCACCCCAAACTCGGAACGCTTCGCGTTCCTCGTTGTGGGCGGGCAGAGCGGCTTCGCCGCTTGTCCGCCCCTCAGAAAACTTCTGAAATCGTCCGGCGAGCAAGCTCTCCGTCCTAATTTCATCAGTTTTCTGAGGGGTGCTGAATAATCACATTAAACTTACTTAAATTTTAGCAAGCTTTAAGCTAACAGTCAATCAGAGAATGCCCGTATAGAAAAAGAAATACGCGCCTCCGCGCGTATTTCCTGGTGACTTTGTTCATACGATGTGATGACCTCACTCGTCCGTTCTGCGGCCGGCCAGATAGTTGATGAACTGCTGCGCCGTTCTGCCGGAGAAGCCGCCATGGGACATTTCCCACTTGTTTGCCTCGCGGAGAAGCTCCTCATTTGTCATATGAATTTCCGGATAGCGGCTCGCGAGAGTCGTGACGATCTCCTGGAACTCCTTCGGGCTCGGCTTGAAGTAGCCGATCGAGCAGCCGAAGCGCGCGGACAGGGACAGCTTCTCCTGAACGGTGTCGTTCGAATGCAGCTCATCGGAGCCGAGTCCTGACTTGTCGTGCCATGACTCGCGGACGAGATGGCGGCGGTTCGATGTCGCGTAGATGAGGACATTGTCGGGCTTCGTCTCGATGCCGCCCTCGATGACCGCCTTGAGGTACTTGTACTCGACCTCAAATTCTTCAAATGAAAGGTCATCCATGAAGAGGACGAACCGGTAATTTCTGTTCTTGATCTGCGAGATGACGCTGGAGAGACACTTGAACTGGTGCTTGTAGACCTCGATCATTCGGAGGCCGCGGTCATAGTACTGGTTCAGGATCGCCTTGACGGATGTCGACTTGCCGGTGCCCGCATCGCCGTAGAGAAGCACGTTGTTCGCCGCTCTCCCGTCCACAAAGGCCTCTGTGTTCTCGACGAGCTTCTTCTTCTGGAGCTCATAGCCGACGAGGTCGTCGAGGCGGACATTGCTGGTCGATGTGATCGGGATGAGCAGACCGTCGCCCTTCGCCTCCTCGTCGATCCGGAACGCCTTGTTGAGGCCGAACTTGCCGACGCCGTAGACGCGGTAGAAGTCCGTGACGACGCGGTACATATCGGCGGCGTCCTTACATTTTTCAATACTGCTGCTCAGCTCCTGGACCTTCTCGCTGACCGACTTGTTGAAGACGCGGTCCTTCTTGCCGACGGAGTGATAGTTCTCAATGACGCTGAAGCAGTTGATGCCGAGATCGCGCTCCATGTCCGAGAAATCATAGTCGAAGAGCTGGAGGAAGATCGCGAAGTCATTTTCCGCAAATGTATTGACGGAACCCTCGTTGGCGCCCGTCTTTTCCGATACCAGCGTGAACGGAGTCTCTGTCGTCGCGAGCAGAAATGCGAGGTAGTTGTGCCAGAGGTTCTTATCAAAGCCGTACTTTGTCGAAAGCTCAAGGAGGCGGTTGATCTCATCGAGAATTTCTCCAACGAGCTCCTCCTTCTCATATTTTCCTTCATAAAATCGCTGCGTGATATCGGACAGGCGGAACAGGATGCTGTCCTTGCCGATGGTTCTGTAAATGATCAGTTTCGATGTAAGACGGTACATAAGCTTCCTCCGTTCATATGGTATGGGTATATAGGTTTCATTATAGCACCGCATCTGCGTGCCGCAACGGAAAATTCAGCCAGACACGTCATCCAGTGTGAAAGGGATTGCGGTTGCATCTCCGGCAGTATATGATGGGGTGACTGATGACTTTGCACGCAGGAGGGCACAGAGAAGTTGAATTTTTATTTTGCACCGATGGAGGGGATTACCGGGGTCACGTTCCGAAACGCGCACAGGGAGCTGTTCCCGCAGATGGACCGCTACTACGGGCCGTTTATCGCGGCGACGCAGACGCTGTCGCTGAAGAAGAAGGAAATGCGGGATACCGACCCGGACAATAACAGGGCATACACTTATGTCCCGCAGGTCCTGACGAACAGCCCGGAGCAGCTTCTCTGGGCCGTCTCTGAGATGCAAACGCGCGGCTACAGCGAGGTCAACGTAAACCTCGGCTGTCCCTCGGGCACGGTTGTGCCGAAGTTCAAGGGTGCCGGCATGCTCGGCGATACGGATCGTCTCGACCGGTTATTTGACGAGTTCTTCGGCCTCATGGGCAGGAAGATGCCGGATGAAACCCGGCCCGTCCGGATCTCCGTCAAGACGCGGATCGGCCTTGATGACAAAAATGGCCTTCCGAAGCTGATCGCCATATTTAACCGCTACCCGTTCTCCGAGATCATCGTGCACCCGCGGCTTCGGACGGACTTCTACAAGGGGACCCCGGACCTTGAGGCCTTTCAGATGTGTGCGGAGGGCATCACACGCCCCGTCGCCTACAATGGCGATCTCTTTTCCGCGGAGGATTACCGCAGGATCACAGCGCGTTTCCCGAGTCTCTCCGGCGTCATGATGGGCCGCGGCCTTCTCGTCAATCCGGCTCTCGTCCGGGAAATGAAGGGCGGCCGCCCGCTTTCTAAGGACGAGCTCCGGCGCTTCCACGACCTGCTCTTTAGCCGTCTCCTTGAGGAGATGCAGGGCAGCGGCAATGTCCTCTTCCGCATGAAGGAGCTCTGGTACTACATGGGACAGGATTTCCCGGACGCCGGCCCGTACATAAAGAAAGTCAAAAAAGCGAAGACACCCGCGGACTACCGGACCGCGGCGGACCGGCTCTTTGACGAGTGCGCCATGCGCGTTCCGGAGCGCCCTGTGTTCTGAGCGCTCTAAGTCCATGCGGGCCCGGCCGCCTGTGCTCCATCGATCCCGCCACGCCGTGTCTTGGATCACCGTCCAGCCCGTTCATTCCATCCCGCCCGCGCATGGGCAAGCCTCACCCCATCCTCGCGACGTGCTCCTTCCCGAACCCGCAGGCCTCCGAGACGATAAAGCGCGGCCTGTGCTGCGCTTCCGTGTAGATTCTCGCGATATAAAAGCCGATGATGCCGAGGCTGATCATGATGATCGCCCCGATGAAGAGCTGCAGAAGAATGACGGTCGTAAAGCCGCCGAGCGCGACGCCCTGTATTTTCTGGACAAGCGCGGTCACGCCGAAGATAACAGCGACCGCCAGCATCAGAAAGCCGAGCCAGGTCACGATCTGCATCGGGGCCGTCGTAAATGAAGAAATGCTGTCGAGCGCGTAGCGACCGAGCTTTGCCGGCGTCCATTTCGTCCTGCCGGCCTTCCGCTCCTCTACCTCGTATCCGACCTCTGCGCTTCGAAAGCCGACCCAGAACGACATCGCCCGGAAGAAGGTGTTCCGCTCCGGCAAATGCTTTAAAACCGTGACGACCTCCCTGTCGAGGAGCTTATAGTCCGACGTGTCCTCAAGCGAGAAGCCCGACGCCTTCGACACAAAGCGGTAGAACAGCGAGGCAGCCCCCCTGTGGGCCGCATTTTCCTGCCCTCTCGAATACTTGACGCCCTCGATGACATCGACTCCCTGCCGCCAGAGCGCGAACATCTCCGGCAGCTTTTCCGGCGGCTGCTGCATGTCGCAGTCGATGACCGCGAGACACTCCGTCTCACAGTTCATGAGCCCCGCAAAGACGGCCCCCTCCTTGCCGAAATTTCTCGAAAAATGAAGCCCCCGCACGGCGGAGTTTTGCGCAGTGCATGTCCGGATCTTATCCCAGGTTCCGTCCGATGATCCGTCATCGACGAAGACGATCTCGTGCCGGATCCCGGCATCCGTGAGCGCACGCCCGATCCGATCCGCGGCATACGCGATATTGTCCTCCTCGTTGAAGGCCGGAACGACGACTGTGAGAACCCCGTCTCTCACAAAATCTCCGTCTGTGGCGCGATCGGTCTCCGTTCGGCCTGAACGCAAAGACGGCTGCATGAAGCCCTCGCTCACGGCGCGGTCCGGTTCTTCCGCAGAATATGTCGGTGTCCGTTTGTCCTGATTCATGTGTATGATTTTCTCTTCTTTCTCTGCCAGCTGATTTCGCAGGTATTCATCGCAACGCTTTACCTCACTGTTGTCATCCCCAAGTATTGGCAGATGCCATGTATACTCCGGACTGGTGTCTGTGTCAGGCCCGTCTCACGACGTTGTCTTGTAGATCCGTACTCTCCCATCCTCCGACGTATAGACAAGAGCAAACGTCTCCGCAATCGTGTCCTCGTGCGGCTCGCACCCGTCGAGCGTCATGCCGTCCTCATAGAGGATATAGGTGATGCCCTCCTTCCTGACCGTCTCCCGAAGCTCCGCACCGTCGTGCGTCCCGTACATGATGTCGGCCTCCTCAAGACGCGCGTCCGTGTCGTACCCCGCGGACCACGCGTAGTACGGCCAGCCCAGATAGAGCATGCGTCCGGACAGTGTGACCTCGTTCATCGAATATTCCGGCGTAAGAAGCAGGTCCTTCTCCGTCGTGTGCTCCACAAGCCACGCCGTGACATCGCTCCTTAGATTCACTGTGAGGCTCCGGCTGTCCCCGTTGTCCCGGCAAATGATGACAAAGTCATAGGCCCCGGTCGCAGTGAGCGCGATGACAAGGAGGACTGCGGCAAGTCTCGCCGGGACACGCATTTTCTTTGCCCGCGCCAGATCTGTGACGATGCCGGCCCACATCACCGCAAGAAATGCCATCGAAATCATGATGTACTTCTCGTTGACTGTGACGTCCGGCGTGAGCGAGACGGTGAGCGCAAACACGACCGGCAGGAGAAAGCATATAAGCAGCGTGCGGTGCAGCCGCTTCCTCACCAGGAAAATGAGGACCACGGCCCCCACGACCGTGAGGCCCATCGTCTGAAAGAGATAGCTGATGACGCCCCCAAGGCTCTTATCCGACGCGATAAAGCCCCAGTAAAACGAAAATGAAAACGCGCTCTCGCGGATAAATACCTTCGACTGGAGCCATGTGAGCGCGACCGCCATAAAAGCTGCGATGAGATAATCCGCCTTGTGGTCCGAAAAAATGGCCATTCCGAAGAGAATAAGGAGCGCGCCGATCACGCAGGCGCCGTTCCAGAACCCGCACAGCCCGAGAATCATGCCCGCGAGCGCAGCAGCCCCCGGAGCAGCCGGTACCCAGGCCGCGCGTGTCTTAAACCTTGCAAGGAGCCATGGAAAGCCGGTGAGCCGCGCTCCGGCCACGGAGCCCGGGAGACTCTGCTCTGCGTGCCCTGTCTCCGCGGAGCTTTCATTTCCCGAGTCGGTGCGCTCAACGTAAGGCAGAAAGAACCAGATCACCGCGGCGCCGATCAGAAGGCCGAAGCCAAGGTGCCGCTGATTTAAGTAGACATTGTAGTTCCATAAGCCCCAGTTCTCATTCTGCGTGTAGCCGATGAACGTCGTGTTGCTCCGAAGGGCCGACACGAGGTCCCCGCTCTTCATGTGCTCAAAAATAAACCGGAAGAACGCAGTCCCGCTCCGGAAGAAAAAGAAGACCGCCGTCAGAAGCTCCGCGGCAAATGAACGAAAGAGGCGAGCCGCAAGCTGGGTGAGGATCATGAGAAACCCTGTCAGCGAGAGGGCCGACACAAGGTTGTAGGCCCAGTCGATGCGAAATCCGAGGTACTCGAGATTTCCCGTGAGGAACTGGAACATGAAGTGGTATTTCACATCCGAGCCGCCGAAATGCGGGTACTGCGTCGGGTAATTCGCGCCCTCAGAGAACGACCGGATCATCGCCGTGTGCGGCGCGTAGTCGCTGAAGACCGTATAGCCGGCGTAGAGCGTCCCGTTCTTCACATGAAAGACGTACATGTCCGTCGCGAGCACGAACACAAAGAGAATTCCGTAGAACACGCACTCCCGCATGAAGCGCCGCCTGTCCGCGATGAGGCCCGCGACAGGAACGAGGCGCGGGGCTGCGCGTCCAGCTCCGGCGTCCTTGGTTTTCCTCAAAGGACCTTCCTTCGCAGTCCCGGAGCCTTTCTTTGCAGCCCTCCTTCTGCAGCCTCTGCAGTAAAGAAGTAAAAAAACAGCCGCAGCTCCCACTAAAACGACCGCATTTGCGATGCCTAGCGGCTGCGATACGCCGGCCCGGACATGAAGAAGATAGGCAAGGATATACAGGCACCATGTCACAAGCAAGATGCCTGACCCAAAGGACACAGGCAGAAAAATCCAGATCCGGTTCAGGCCCCTCTCTCCCTCCCCGGCATGGCCGAGAAGCTTTTGGGCGATTCTTGTCCCGGCAAGAAATGATACAGCAAGATAGATGACAGACAGCATGAAGTCTCCGTTTCAGGTTTCTGGTTTCGTTAGCGATCCTCGAAAACAGCTCAGATATGCAGGAAGCCTGCGCTCATAAAGCGCCCGCTCAGTTGCCGCGCGGCATGATCTCATCGGAGTCGAGCACGATCGTGAACGGACCGTCGTTGACGAGCGACACCTTCATGTCTGCCCCGAACTCGCCGTGCCTTACGATCGGCACAGACTCCGCGCATTTGCTCAGGATATACTCATAGAGCTTCTCCGCGTGCTCCGGCTTTCCTGCCCTGATAAATGAAGGCCGGTTGCCCTTCCTGCAGTCCGCGTAGAGCGTAAACTGAGAGACAACGAGGAGACTCCCGCCGACCGACGCGAGGTTTTTATTTGTCAGGCCCTGCTCATCCTCGAAAATGCGGAGCCCGATCATTTTCCGGACCATTTTGTCCGCGACCGCCTCCGTGTCGGAATCCTCCACGCCGACCAGCACGAGGAACCCTTTGTCGATCGCCCCGATCTCCCGGCCGTCCACGGTGACAGCTGCCTTTTGAACTCTCTGAATCACAAATCTCATCGCTTACTCTCCGTTTCCTGTTCTTGTCGCGATCCAGTAGGCGCCCATAGTCTGCCCCGGCTCATCGGTCACATCGTCGCTTAAATAAGCCTTAAGACCGCAGCTTGCCGGGTCCCAGATCCGCGCCTCCGCAACCGTGTCGTACTCGATCTCCGCATACCAGAACTCCGTCGGCTGGCCCTCGTCGACATGGTTGACCTCGAGCTTCTTTCCGTCCGGCAGCAAATAGGTGCGGCGCACCTTCGGGATGAGCGGAAGGCCGATCATCTTCTCGATGCCTTCGAAGGTATCGCGGTCGATATTTGTCTCAATCTCCTGCCTCGCGATGCCGCTGCCCTTCTTCAGGCACAGGACATACGCTGTGTCCCCGCCCTTCATGGCCTCCTCGCGGATCCGCACGGTCGGCCTGACCGTGAGATACCCCTGGCGCATCGACTGCTCAAAAAGAAGGGGAAGGTCAGCGTCCGGCCATCCCCCGACCATCCATTTTCGTTCAATTTCCATGGTGTCCTCCATACTCGTCAAATTTCATCTCAGCGTTCCCTACTCCACGCCGTTTCAGTTCGTCAATCATCATACAGCTCCGGAAGGAGCATTTCGCTTCAGCGTTCCTCTCTCCGTACCGCCACCTCGATCATAGTCCCGTCAAGCTCATCAAGCGGAAGCCACACCGGCAGATGATGCCAGCCGTCGGCCACGCGCAAATAGAGGCGCCCGTCCCTCTCGACAGCCCCGTAGGCAACCATGTGGTTATTTTCGTAGAGCGGATGATGGTGCAACATAATATAGAGAAGACTCCCGCGGCCAAGCGCCTCGAGCGCATTTTCCTCCGTGAGATGAACCGCCGGCAGGGGATACGCGTCCCCGATCCGGAAGGCGCGGAGGCAGGCGCGGATATAAGCCCGCACGCGGAAGGGCACCGTTCCGCCGAAGCGCCCGAAAATATCCGCGTTGATGTACATCAGCTCCCGCTCGCCGAGCATGGCGACCGCCATGTAGACCTTCTCATCCGCGACGCGGATCGGATAGAAATCCTCCGCGCTCCCGCGCTCAAGGCCCGTCCTGTCGACCGGCATGTCAAGGCGCCTCTCCGCGCCGAGCGCGATCATCAGGTTCGTGATGGCCGCCGGCCCCCAGTTCCTGTCAAAGCCCTGCTCCGCGTACTCAAACTGCGCGGACGTACTGTATGCTTCCTCAATTTTTCTCCGCATTTTCCGCAAAATGAACCTCCCTGTCCTTACAAGATGCCGTCTCTTACGCGCAGTCCCGGAATCTCAACCCTAACCACCCCTGATATGTCTGCTGCTTCCAGGGCAGGCTCTCAGCCTTCTCCCGGCCCGGAGACGCGCCTTATGTCCTCCTGAAGCTCGCGCGCCGACATGCGGAGCGCGCCGAGACGCATGACCGTCAGCTGCTCGAGGCCGTCCGAGGTCGCGACCGTGATGTGGTATTTTCCGCCAAGCTCATGCACCATTCGCTCGATCCTCGAGTCGGCCGTCTCATTTTCCTCTGTGTAGAGGATCTCAAGGCCGTTCCTTTCCTCCCGCGACCCGCGCCCGCCCTTCATTTTCCAGGCGTCGAAGACGACGGTCATCCGGATCCCGAGATATCCCCGGTAGTTGTCGAGGATATCGACGAGCTTGCCGCGGGCGGCATCCATATTTTTCTCAAAGAGGGCCCGAAGCTCGGGCCACGCATATATCATATTATACCCGTCAATAATAAGATAGGGCTTTTTTTCATCCTTCTTCGGGTAGATCGGCTGCCCGTGCTTGTCGAGCTTCGGCCGCACCTCCGTCCGGCGCTTTGCGGAGGACGACCGGCTCCTCTCCTTCTCGCGCACCTCGGTCTCTGATCGCCCGCCGAATTCTCTCCGGTAGATCGCAAGGTACTCCTCGTCCTCCTCGAGGGGCACCTCATGTTTCTCGCGGATTCCTCTGCCGAAGCCGCTTGCCGCGCCGAATGCGTCTGCCCCGTCATAGAAGGACTCCTCCTCTTCATCGCCGCTCCACGCGGCCGGGACATGCATGTAGTCCCTGACCTTGTCCCACGGAACAATGAAGCCGGCCCCGTGTGAACAGAATACGGACGAGCTCGGATTCTCCGTGTCCCGCTCCGCGTCGTAGCCGATGCTTCTAATCACGTCCTCTGCGTTATGGCAGGGCGCATAGCCCTTGAAGACAAAGGTGCACGTCCCCTCTCCTCTCGTATAGGAGCGGAGAGCTGCCGCGTATCCGGCGGTCTCCGACGCGGGGACCTCTCCCCGGAGCACCGCCGTTCTGCCCGCCGCCTTCTCGCGGAAGGATGGCGGCTCCGTCTTCGCGCCCATGGCGGCAAGGTCAGTCAGGGCCCGTCCCACCGCATCCTCCGGCACCTCCATGAAAAATGAATACACCGGCTCGAGCAGCACGCACTCCGTGCTCATGAGGCCCTGCCGGATGGCGCGGCGCGTCGCCTCCCGGAAGTCTCCTCCCTCCGTGTGCTTTACGCTCGCGCGCCCAGCAAGGAGCGTGATCCGGACGTCCGTGAGAGCGGATCCCGTCAGCACGCCCGGGTAGTCCCGCTCGAGGACATGCGTCATGACAAGCTGCTGCCAGTGGCGCGCGAGGACATCGGTCGGACAATTTGTGAAGGCCTGAACACCGCTGCCCGGGTCTCCGGGCTCGATCAGAAGATGAACCTCCGCGTAGTGGCGCAGCGGCTCAAAATGACCGACTCCCTCGACGGCCTTCGCGACCGTCTCCTTGTAGATCACTCGCCCCGGCCCGAACGACACGCTGATTCCCAAGTCCTCCCGGATCATGCGTGCAAAGATATCGGTCTGCACGTCTCCCATCAGCTGAATGCGGATGGCCCCGTGCGTCTCGTCCCAGACAATATGAAGCTCCGGGTATTCCTCCTCGTAGGGGATAAGGCGCCGGTAGACGTCCCGCGCGTCCGCATCCGGAGGGAGAAGCAGCTCACAGGTCTCCACGGGCTCAAGAAGAGGCTCATTTGTCCCGGTCTCCGCGCCGAGGCAGTCGCCAGGACGCGTGCCGTCAAGACCGGTTACGGCGCAGATATCTCCGGCCGATACACGTTCCGCCGTCTCGTATTTTTCTCCCGAGTAGAGGCGCAGCTGGTCCGCCTTCCACTCCTCGCCGCGCACCTTGACGGCGTCTCTTACGCGGAGCGACCCGCCGGTCATTTTAAGCCACGTAAGCCGCATGCCCTGCGGATCTCTCGAGATCTTGTATACGCGCGCGGCGAACGCATCCGGCCACGCCTTCTCCCGTGAAAAATGGCAGATGCCATCAAGGAGCTCCCGCACTCCTGTCATGCGGAGCGCCGACCCGAACCAGACCGGGAAGAGCTCACGCTTCGCGACGGCCCCGGCGACATCGCCCTCCTTCACATCTCCGGTCTCCAGGTACTGCTCGAGGAGACTCTCATTTCCCGTGGCCACGTCCTCCGCCCACGCCCCGTGTCCTTCCGACTCCGCAGGAGATGCCGTGAAATCGACGCAGCTTCTGTCAAGCTCCTCCTTCAGCCCCGCAAGGACTCTCTCCCTGTCGGCGCCGGAGAGGTCCATCTTATTTACGAAAATGAAGACCGGCACCCCGTAGTGCCGAAGGAGTCTCCACAGCGTCCTCGTGTGGCTCTGCACGCCGTCGGTCCCGCTGATCACGAGCACGGCCGCATCCATGACCTGAAGCGTTCTCTCCATCTCGGCTGAGAAATCGACGTGCCCCGGCGTATCGAGAAGGATCAGCTTCCTCTCATTCCATGAAAGGCGGGCGATCTTTGAAAAGATCGTGATTCCCCGCTCCTTCTCCGCCCGGTCCGTATCGAGGAACGCGTCCCCGTGATCGACGCGTCCCGCCCTTCTGATTGTCCCTGAAAGGTACAGCATGGCCTCCGCCAGCGTTGTCTTTCCCGCGTCGACATGCGCCGCAATTCCCAGTACCAAATGATTCACCTCACTTCTTCTGTTCTGTCAGCACTTTTATCAGCTGTGTCTCCATGCATTCAGTCCACGCCTGGCTGCGCAGAGCTCTTTACTTCATGATCTGCTCAACTGCCGGTGCCTTCTCCATCGCCTGCGCAGAGCTCTTGTCTCCGTCCGCTTTCTTCTTCATGGCCTGTTCGGCTTCCGGTGTCTTCTCCATCCGCCTGCGCAGGGCTCTTTTCTCCGTCTGCTTTCTTCTTCATGGCCTGTTCGGCTTCCGGCGTCTTCTCCATCGCCTGCGCAGAACTCTTGTCTCTGCCCTCTGCCATCTCAGCCTCCCGCAGGATTTCCCTCGAGGCCTCCGCGAAGGATAAGCCGTACTTCCTCGCAAGACGCGCAGCGTCCTCGTATTCGGGCTTCATTTTCCAGCCGTCCGGCCCCTTTGCGGCCTTGATCCGCACGTCCTCTCCCCGCACATTGACGCTGAAGACGCGCCGGTCAAGGCAGCTTCTCTCCACCTTCCACCGCCTGATTCCGATCGTCGTCGTCTCGCGGAAAATGACATGCTCGATCGCCTCCCGCGTCTCCTCTGTGCAGAGAACCCTCAGGATCCACGCCGGCCGGTTCTTCTTCATGAAGCAGGGCTCGTAGTGGGCATCCCTCGCGCCGGCCTCAAAGACCTTCTCCATGCAGTACCCGAGCTGTTCCCCGGTGCAGTCATCGATATTCGTCTCGAGGCACCAGATCGTATCTGTTGTCCCGCCCTCTCCGGAACCGGCTGCCTTCTCTTTACTCTCGAACAAGATCGCTCTCAGGATGCCGGCCGGCTCGTAGTCCCGCTTTCCGGCCCCGTAGCCGACAGCCGTGATGTCCGCATTTTCCGGGATCTCATCCCCTGTCTTTACGGCGGCAAGAAATGCGGCCCCCGTCGGCGTCACGCGCTCTCCCTGCCAGTCCTGATGGATGTGCAGCCGGAGGTTCCGGCGCTTTGCGATATTGAGGACCGCCGGGACCGGGACCGGAAGAATTCCGTGCTGGCAGCGGATCATGCCCGTCCCCTCCGCGAGCGGAGGCACGGCGGCCGCATCCACGTGAAGGCTGTCCATGAGCACCGCGCAGGCAACGACATCGACGATGGAATCGACCGCGCCGACCTCATGAAAATGAACCTCACTCAAGGGCAGGCTGTGGGCCTCGGCCTCCGCCTCCGCGAGAATCCGAAAGATCTTCTCGGCAAGCGCTCTCGCAGAGTCAGTCATGTCCGTCTCCGCAAGAATCCGCCGAATATCCGCGTAGCTCCGGTGCTCATGGTGGGCGTGATGGCCGGCATCATGACCGTGACCGTCATGGTCATGCTCCTCAATACTTCCATAGAGATAGGCCATGTCGTGGTCGTGGTTTTCATGCGCCTCGTCAAGGATCACATTGAAGTCAAGGCAGGATATGCCCGACTTCTTCACGCGCGTAATCTCCGTCCGGAAGCCCGCAAGCGGAAGGCTGGCGACCGCCCTCTCAAGAGCCGCGCGGTCCGCTCCCAGATCGAGCAGGGCCGCGGCCGTCATGTCCCCGCTGATACCGGATGCGCACTCAAAATATAGTGTTTTCATTTGCCCCTCCAAATTTGCTGTGTTACAGTTCACACGCCATCCAAAGTCGCATGCGGTCGGCGAGGTCTGGTGGCGTGTGAACTGTAACTTTGCTGTCGCATTTATAGCTAATTATACAGCATTGCACTCTATTATTCTTGTGGAAAAATAAGTACCGGAACAATTGACACAATTTCATTCTAGTGTTATATTACAGATAGAACAGAAATGACAGCCTTCAGCCGTCATCTGTTCACGGCAGTAAATGGAGGTGTCCATTATGACAAAGGATTATTATGACGTTCTCGGGGTCAGCAGAAATGCCGACGACAAGGAGATCAAAAAAGCATATAGAAAACTCGCAAAGCTCTATCATCCGGACACAAACCCGGGCAATAAGGCAGCGGAGGAGAAATTCAAGGAGGTCAATGAGGCCTACAGCGTCCTCTCCGATCCGAAGAAGAGAAAAATGTATGACCAGTTCGGTTCAGCCGCCTTCGATGGCAGTATGGGCCAGGGCGCAGGAGCCGGCCAGGCCGGCGGCGGCTTCGGCGGCTTCGGCGGAAGCGGCTTTGACAGAAACGGCGGCTTCCATTCATTTCATTTTTCAGGCGGAAATGCCGAGGATATGGATGACATCCTGAAGCACTTTTTCGGCGGCGGCTTCAGCGGCGGCCATTCCGGCGGAAACAGAACCTACAGCTACTCCTACGGCACAGACGGAGGCAGCGGATTCTCGGATTTCGGTGGGAGCTACAGCAACGAGAAGGGCTCGAACCTCGACACCGATGTGTCGATCAGCTTCGACGAGGCTGTCCGCGGCTGCGACCGGATCATCCGTCTGCAGAGCGGCTCCGGCGCAAAGAACCTGCAGGTCCACATTCCGGCCGGCATCGACGAAGGTCAGTGCGTGCGTCTCGCCGGCAAGGGAAATGCAGGGCCGGGCGGCAACGGCGATCTCATGATCCATGTGCACGTCGGAAAGAGCCAGACCTATACGAGGAACGGCCTCGATGTCACCTCGCAGGTCAAGGTTCCGCTTGATACGGCCGTTCTCGGCGGTGATGTCCTCGTCCACACACTGTACGGCGACATCGTATGTCGGATCCCGGCAGGCACGCAGTCCGGAAAGAAGATCCGCCTGAGAGGAAAAGGAATTGTCTCCATGAAGGATCCGTCCGTCCACGGCGATATGTACGCGGAGGTTCTGATCCAGTTCCCGGAGGACCTGACCATGGGCGAGACGAGGAAGTTCAGAGAGTTCCTGAAGACGTACAGAAAGAACAGAAATGAAGATACAAAGACCGGAGCCGCATAAGCTCCGGTCTTTTATAATGATTCCGCGCCTTACGGATAATTGAGGAAGGTCTCGGGATCCCTACATCCGGAATCTTTAAATATTTGCAATTGTGTATTCATTTCTAATTATTACGACTGATTGGCGCAATCGTTACATTCTGAATTCATTTAATCTGATTTTTCGCTTGACATTTCTCCGGCAATCCGCTAATATATAGTCAACAGATAACAAGAGAGATAGAAAGAAGAAACAAAGCAACAGATCTTCCGGACAGACAGTGACGAGAAAGCTGCCGCGGAGGAAATCTCAAAGGGAGGTACAGTCCAAAGGAAATACAACGAACCGCCCCAGAAAGTCTTCAGTGAGAGCTGAAGCAGACGATGAGAAGCAGATCAATCAATGAGGGATGCTTCTAATCGTTAACAGGGAATCTTCAATAAAAGATTTTCGAAACAGTGCACCAGAGAATGGAGGTACAGACCAACAGGTTCATAACGATTCACCCCACATAATTTCGGACAGGAGGTACAGACCAATCTACAGGTAAACGAAGTACCCTATCGAATCAGGTGAACGAGCTTTTTCATGAAGGAGGTACGGACCAACAAAAACATAACGATCCACCCCAAGGAGATTTAAAAGCAGGAGGTACAGACCGAAGTTCTGATTAATGATTTACCCTAAAGTTCAATAAAGGAGGCTTAGTCCATTGGAGGCTGAACATTCGTAAGCGGCATTCGAAGACGAGAAATTCGAATGCCGCTATTACTTTGTTCAAATTTAATGACTCAGCACCCCTCGAAAAAACAATGAAATCCGGATGGAAAGCTTACTCGCCGGATGGTTTCATCATTTTTCCGAGGGGTGCTGAATTGTTATGCGTTACGCCTTTTTTATTAATTAATTATATGAGAATTACTGCTCCAGAGAGCGCAGATCCACCCTGTACGATTCCGGGTCCTTCCGGTCGAGATACACGCGAACCGTCTTTCCGATAATCTCCTTTCCCGGATACTCCGGCACAGGATCACTCGAATAGGTCTCCTCAATTCCTGTTCCCGGCTCCGTATACCGGCACAGAACAACAAATGAATCGCGCTCTCCCGCCATATGAAGGTTTCGCGTGATCCCGATGATTTTTGCCTTCACGTATCCTTCCGCCGGTACCTTCACATGCCGTTTCTGAAATGCGGCATTGACTGTCGCATTTTCCCCTTCGGAGATCTTCCGCTCCTCATAGAACCGGTACAGGAGAATAGCCGCCCCGCACGCCATGAGAAGTCCCCCGCATATGGTATACCGGTTCGCATAATCCGGGATCAGTGCCTGGCCGCCGGATACAATTCCGTACACCATCACGCCCATGCCGATTGCCGCTAAGACGATACTGAAAACAATCGGTGCATGCTCTGCTGCATTTTTTCTGTTCTGTTCTGACAAATATTCCTCCTTGTCTCCGGTTTCCTGACCGGAATGTCACCACTATAGAAGTCTGCTCTGCCAGATTCGCCGCACTCCATCTCCATATACAAGAAACATGAACTGCGTCCTCTGTCAGCGGCCGTTATTTCTTTCCAACCGGCCGTGCTTCCCTCGCGTATTTCTCCGTCCGGATGAGTTCCCATGCTCTGAATGGGCCATGTGGGAATTGTTCCCATGTGCAGCGTTCGTCATGTGGGAATTATTCTCATGTGCTGCGCGCGTCATGCGTGACTTGCTCTCATGTTCTGTATGCGCCATGCGGAAATGACCTCCCAATGACCCTGATTTTCCGGACCCTGCACTGTCCTCATGTGCTGCATGCGCCATGTGGGAATGGACCACATGCCCGGCCTTCCGCACGATCTTCCGAGGCGGAATAAGGCAGGTCTTCTCGAACCCGATCAGGTCCTCGCGGTGCTCCTCGAGCAGGGCCTCCTTCACCAGCTCATAATTCTTCGGGTCCCTGAACTGGATCAGGGCCCGCTGCATCGCCTTCCGGTGCGGATCCCGCTCGACATACACCGGCTTCATGGTGAGCGGGTCAAGTCCTGTGTAGTACATCGTCGTCGACACCGTTCCCGGAGTCGGATAGAAATCCTGGACCTGCTCCGGCATGTAGCCCATTTTCCTGATATACTCCGCGAGGGCAATCGCGTCTTTCATCGTGGAGCCCGGGTGAGATGACATGAGGTAGGGCACAACAAACTGGTGAAGCCCCAGCTGCTCATTGATCTTATTGAACTCATCAACAAATGCATTGTACACGCTCACGGGCGGTTTGCCCATCTCCTTCAGCACATTGTCGGAAATGTGCTCCGGGGCGACGCGGAGCTGCCCGCTCACATGGTACCTGCACAGCTCCCGGAGGAACTCCCTGTTCTTGTCCGCCATGAGGTAATCAAAGCGGAAGCCGGACCTGACAAATACCTTCTTCACCTTCGGGAGTGCCCGAAGCTCCCGGAGCAGCTTCAGGTAGTCGCTGTGGTCGACAACAAGGTTGCTGCATGGCTTCGGGAAGAGACAGCGCTTCATTTTGCAGGCGCCATGCGTCAGCTGCTTGTCACAGGCAGGCCGACGGAACTCAGCCGTCGGTCCTCCGACGTCATGGATATAGCCCTTGAACGCAGGATCCTGAATCATGGTCTTTGCTTCTTCCAGAATGGACTCATGGGACCTCGCCTGAACAATTCTCCCCTCATGCATCGTGAGCGCACAGAAATTGCACTCGCCAAAGCATCCCCTGTTTGATGTCAGCGAAAACCGGATCTCCTCGAGAGCGGGAACGCCTCCGTCTTTGTCATAGGACGGGTGAGATGCGCGCATATACGGCAGCGCGTAGACATCGTCCATGTCCATCTGACTGAGCGGCTTCGCGGGCGGGTTCTGCACGACGAACATGCTCCCGTCGTACGTCTCATAGAGGCGCTTTGCCTGGAACGGGTCCGAATTCGTGTACTGGAGGAAGAAGCTCCTCGCGTATGCCTCCCTGTCATCGCGGATCTGCTCAAAGTCAGGCAGACGGATCGCATCGTATATGCTCTCCTCATCGCGCGTCTTGTACACAGTCCCGTCGATAAACGTAATGTCTCTCACATCGAGTCCGCTCGCAAGCGCATCCGCGATCTCCACAATGCTTCGCTCTCCCATTCCATAGGAAATGAGATCCGCCCCTGATTCAAGCAGGATCGACCGTCTCACCTTGTCCGACCAGTAATCGTAGTGACCGAGACGGCGAAGCGAGGCCTCGATGCCTCCGATAATCATCGGCGTGTGCTTATACGTCTCCCGGATCAGATTTCCATAGACAATCACAGCCCGGTCCGGACGCTTTCCGATCACGCCTCCCGGTGTGTATGCGTCCTGGTGACGCCGCTTCTTCGCAACCGTATAGTGGTTGACCATGGAGTCCATGTTTCCGGATGACACAAGAAAGCCGAGTCTCGGCTCGCCGTAGATTGTGACACTCGAAGGGTCATTCCAGTCCGGCTGGCAGATAAAGCCGACGCTGTACCCGTGGGCTTCGAGGACCCGGCTGATGATCGCCGATCCAAAGCTCGGGTGGTCGACATAGGCGTCGCCGCACACATAAACGAAATCGAGCTGCTGAAGTCCCCGGTCCAGCATATCCTGGCGGCAGACAGGCAGAAATCCTGTTGTCATATTGCTTTCTCCTGTTACTTATAAAAAGACGCGCAGACTGCGGAATCCCGCGCTGCGCGTCTCTCATTTTCGAAATACAGATCAGAACTTGCCGTTCTTTGCTGCTTCCTCGATAGCAACTGCTACAGAAACAGTAGCACCGACCATCGGGTTGTTGCCCATTCCGATCAGACCCATCATCTCGACATGAGCCGGGACGGAGGAGGATCCTGCGAACTGAGCATCGGAATGCATACGGCCCATTGTATCCGTCATACCATAGGAAGCCGGGCCGGCTGCCATGTTGTCCGGATGAAGTGTACGGCCTGTGCCGCCGCCGGATGCAACGGAGAAGTACTTCTTGCCTGCAGCAAGTCTCTCCTTCTTGTATGTGCCGGCAACCGGATGCTGGAAACGAGTCGGGTTCGTGGAGTTACCTGTGATGGAGACATCGACGTTCTCCTTCCACATAATTGCAACACCCTCTGTGACGTCATTTGCGCCGTAGCACTTAACCTTGGCACGCGGGCCGTTGGAATAAGCTGTGCTGCCGTCGATGACGAGCTCGTTCTTCTTGTAATCCATATGTGTCTCGACAAATGTGAAGCCATTGACACGGGAGATGATCTTCGCCGCGTCCTTGCCGAGGCCGTTCAGGATGACGCGAAGCGGCTTCTGACGAACCTTGTTCGCGTTGTTTGCGATACCGATTGCACCTTCAGCTGCTGCGAAGGACTCATGGCCTGCGAGGAATGCGAAGCACTCTGTGTCCTCCTCCAGAAGCATCTTGCCGAGGTTGCCGTGGCCAAGACCGACCTTGCGGTGGTCAGCGACAGAACCCGGGATGCAGAATGCCTGAAGGCCCTCGCCGATTACGCCGGCAGCCTCAGAAGCCTTGCGGCATCCTCTCTTGATTGCGAGAGCAGCGCCGACTGTGTAAGCCCACTTTGCATTTTCAAAGCAGATCGGCTGGATGTTCTCTACCATGTGATAGACATCAATACCTGCGTCATCGCAGATCTTCTTGGCTTCCTCAATGGAGGCAATGCCATTGTCATTCAGAACTTTATTGATCTGGTCAATTCTTCTCTCATAAGATTCAAATAATGCCATGTTCATTTCCTCCTTTCTTTATTCTACACGCGGATCAATCCACTTGACAACATCATCCTTGCGGCCGTAAGCGCCGGAAGCCTTCTCAAGCGCTTCGTTTGCATCCATACCGCCCTTGATGAAATCCATCATCTTACCGAAGTTGACATACTTGTAGGAGATGATCTCACCATTGTCGTCAAGACCGATCTGCTTGACATAGCCTTCTGTCATTTCCAGATAACGCGGACCCTTTGCCAGAGTGCCGTACATAGTACCAACCATGGAACGGTCACCCTTGCCGAGATCTTCGAAGCCGGCGCCGATTGCAAGGCCGTCATCGGAGAACGCGCTCTGTGTACGTCCATAGGCGATCTGCAGGAACAGCTCTCTCATAGCCGTGTTGATCGCGTCGCAGACAAGGTCTGTGTTCAGTGCCTCAAGAACTGTGAGGCCCGGAAGGATTTCTGCTGCCATAGCAGCGGAATGTGTCATTCCTGAGCAGCCGATCGTCTCGATCAGTGCCTCCTGAATAATTCCGTCCTTGACGTTCAGGGAAAGCTTGCAAGCACCCTGCTGCGGTGCGCACCAGCCAACACCATGTGTATAACCCTTGATGTCCTCAACCTTCTTGGACTGAATCCACTGTCCTTCTTCCGGTATCGGAGCGGCGCCATGATGTACGCCCTGAGTGACCGGACACTGTGATTCGATCTTCTTTGTGTAAATCATTACAAATCTCCTTTCTGGATGATTTTTACCTTCGATAAGTATAGCATAAAGCCCCACGCGTTTGAATAAAAAGTTGGTAAATTCCACCTAAAACTGAAATCAATCTCAGCATATCCGCGGAAGGCCCTCGCCCTGGAGGATATCGAGGTCACGCTCGCCGCCGATCTCCGTGCGCATGATGAGCTGTCCCTTCGGGCCGTCCGTCACTGTGCCAATCCTGCAGGCGTTCTCTCCGTATTTTGAATGCTGCATGATCGAAAGCGCGCGCTCCGCCTCTTCCTCAGGAACAATGGCCGCAAGCTTTCCTTCATTTCCCATATAGAGGGGGTCAAGACCGAGCATTCCGCAAAAGTCCCGCACCTTCAAAGTGACCGGAATGAGCTCCTCGTCAATCACGAACTGTCTCTCTGAGGCCTCCGCAAGCTCCTTCAGAACGGTCGCAAGGCCGCCCCTCGTGATGTCGCGCATCGTGTGAAGGTGAATGCCGCCCTCCGTCAGGTTCCGGACGATCTCTGTGAGCGGCGCGCAGTCGCTCTTTATGTCCGTCTCAATGCTCATGCGCTCGCCGAGGATCGCCGCGTGATGGTCGCCCATCGTGCCGGACACAAGAATGGCATCTCCGGGCCTTGCCCCTGCCGCAGAGACCGCTCCGTGCTCGATGAAGCCGACGCCCGCCGTATTGATGTACATACCGCCGTGGCCCTCAATGACCTTTGTGTCTCCGGCCACAACCTGTACACCGGCCTCCCGCGCCGTCTCCGCCATCGAGTATATCACGCGGCGGAGGACCTCTATGTCGAGCCCCTCCTCAAGGATCGCGCCGCAGGTGATGTATTTGGGACTTGCGCCGCGCATCAGGAGGTCATTGACCGTCCCGCAGACGCACAGCCTGCCGATATCTCCGCCCGCAAATTCAAGAGGAGTCACGACAAAGCTGTCGGTCGTGATCGCGATCGTCCCGGACCCGGGAACTGCCGCGCTGTCCTCCATTAGATTCAGTGTCTTATTGTCAAATGCCTTCGCGAATACGTCCCGGATCAGCTCGCCGGTCGCCTGACCGCCGCTGCCGTGCACCATCGCGATCGTCTGTTTCATCTGCCTTTTTTGCTTCCTTTCTCTCTAAGTCCGCTTATTTTGTCCTGTGGTGAATATACCATGAGTAGCAGCTGCCCTCTGTCGAGACCATACAGGCGCCCTGCGGATTCAGCGGCGTGCACACCTTCCCGTGAAGCGGGCATTCCGTCGGCATAATCTTCCCCATCAGGACCTCGCCGCAGCGGCAGGCCCTGTTTTTCTGCCTGTCCTCGTCGAGTCCCCGGCTTCCGGCGTCGATCCAGTCATACTCCTTCTTCAGAATCCGGCCCGACCCGGTGACAGCTCCCATACCGCGCCAGGACGCATCGCACACGTCAAAGTAGCGGTCAATCATAGCCTCCGCCCTCTCATTTCCCTCGCGGGTAACAACGGAGGGGTAGAAATTCATGACCCGTCCCTCACCTCTTGCCTTCAGAATGCCGGCGATCGCAATCAGAAGCTCCGGGCCGCTGAAGCCCGAGACACCGAATGGAATGCTGTATTTCTCTGCAAGAGGCTCGAACGCATCGGACCCGGTGACGACCGCGACATGGCCGGGGGCAAGAAAGCCGTCGATTGCCGCGCCGCCGCGGCAGAGATAATCGATCACGGGCGGCATTGTTTTGAGCGCCGTGAGAAGTTTAATATTCGGAATATTCTCTCTGACGATTGTATCGACAAGCAGCGCGTAGACCGGCATCGTCGTCTCAAAGCCGACCGCCGCGAAAATGAAGGTCGTCTCTTTTTCGCGCGCCGCCATATCCAGAATGTCCATCGGCGAGTAGACCATAGCCACACGTGCGCCCTCGCCCTTCGCCGCGGAGAGCGACGTCTCGCTGCCGGGCACGCGCATGAGGTCCCCGAACGTGACGACACAGGTATGCTCCTTCATAGACAGCTGAATCAGGCGGTCAATATAGGAGGACGGCGTCACACAGACCGGGCAGCCGGGCCCGCTGATCAGCCGGATTCTGTCCGGCAGAATCGTCGGGATTCCGTTCTTTGCGATCGCGGCTGTGTGGCTTCCGCACACCTCCATAATGTTCATTTCCGGGCCGTCATACTCCTTCAGATACTTGATGACAGCCTTCAGTTCCTCTCTCATGGATTCAGAAGGCCCCTACTTCCTTCATGAGCTCCGTGAGATCATCGCTCTCATTTTTGCTTAGCTTCTGAAGCACGCAGCCGGCGTGAACGAGGACCGGGTCTCCCACCTCCACGTCGACAAAGCCCGTGCGCGCTTTTACGCGGTTGCCGCTGAAGTCGACAATCGCGTATCCGTTCTTCTTTTCAATCACTGTTCCCGGTAATGCAACACACATAAATATTATTCCTTCTTTGCCTTCTCAGCCGCCACGGTCTTCGCCGCCTCCGCGACCGGATCCGGCCTGTTTTCTGCCTTCGCGGCCGGCTTCTGAGCCGGCTTTTCAGCTGTCTTCGCGGGTGCAGCTGCCGCAGCATTTCCTGCCGTCTTCGCAGGCGCCTTCCCCGCCGGGGCAGTCCCTGCAGCCTTTGCGGCCGGAGCAGTCCCTGCAGCCTTTGCTGCCGCGGCGGCCTCTCTTGCCTTCTTTGCCGCAAGAGCCTTTGCGGCAATGGCCTTCTTCTTCTCCTTGTCAGCCGCGATCCGCTCGTCGTCCCAGGTGTAGGTGACGTCTGTCTTTGCGCGCATCGGCTCCTGATAGCCGGGAACGATGTGCAGACATTTCTTGGCGCATTTCTGCGTGCAGTACCCGCACTGGACGCAGTTGAAACGGTCGATCGACCAGGTGTATTTCGCCTTGTTTACAGTGATCGCACCGGACGGGCAGTTCATCGCGCACAGACCGCAGAGAATGCAGTCGTCAAAATCGATTTCAATATGACCGCGCGCGCCTTCGGGATACTTGATCGGCTCCGCGGGATAATTTTTTGTTACCGGCTTCGAAAAGAGATTCTTCAGGACAACCGGTGTAAACCGCATAAGTTTTGCCATGATTCTCTCCTTCCTTATCGCTCCGTACAGCTGATGCACGGATCGATCGTCACAATCAGAAGACCGACATCCGCAAGTGACGCGCCCTTCAGTGTCTCACAGAGTCCCGGAAGGTTCGCGAATGTAGGCGTGCGCATGCGGAAGCGGTCGATATACTTCTTGCCGCTGCCGTGGACGTAGTAGATCGCCTCGCCTCTCGGCTGCTCGATCCGGCAGAAATACTCACCGTTCGGATTGCCCTTGACCGGCACGGCAAGATCGCCGCCCGGGATCTTCGCAAATGCCTGGCGGATCAGATCGATGGACTGGAAGACCTCACGGATTCTGACATCGCAGCGCGCGTAGCAGTCGCCGAAGACCGATGTGATCGGCTCGAAATCAAGCTGACCGTACGCCTCATAGCCGCGCTTTCTCATGTCCGTGCGGATGCCGGACGCGCGGCCGAACGGGCCTGCGCAGCCGAGCTCCATGGCCTGGACCTTGCTCAGATGGCCGCAGCCCTTCATTCTCGACTCAACGGAATAATCCGTCATAAACGTATTGTAGATGTCCCGCACGTCTTTCTCGATTCCCGCGAGCGTATCGAGAATAATCCGCTCCTGCTCCGGATTTATGTCGCGGAGCACGCCGCCGACCTTGTTGACTGAAAAGATCAGTCTGCCGCCGGTCGTCATTTCCAGCATGTCGAGGACCTTCTCGCGGATTCTCCAGCACTGATAGAACAAACTCTCAAAGCCGAACGCATCCGCCATGAGACCCATCCACAGCATGTGGCTGTGCATGCGGGAGAGCTCGCACCAGATCGTGCGGAGGAACTTCGCGCGGTCCGGAACCTCCACGTTCATGATATGCTCGATCGCCTCCACATAGCCGAGGCCGTGGCCGAACGAGCAGATACCGCAGGTTCTCTCGACCACATAGAGATACTCATTGTAGTCTCTTCTGTCGACCAGGCCCTCAAGGCCTCTGTGCACGAAGCCGATCGACGGGATCGCCTCGATGACCTTCTCATCCTCGATGACCAGGTCCAGATGAATCGGCTCCGGCAGCACCGGGTGCTGCGGGCCGTACGGAATGACACTTCGCTTCGCCATTATTTCTCTCCCTCCTTCTTCGCCTCTTTGGCCTCCTTCGGAAGGAAAGGCGCCGTCTCGTTGATCCGATAGAGTCTGTTGTGATAATCAATATTGATATACTCGATCTTGCAACCGAACAGCTCTGTCATCTCATTTTCATAAAATGTCGCGTACGGATAAATCGATGTGATCGAGGAGACCGCATCGTCCTTCTCCATCACAACCTTGAGTGTCTTGAACTCATAGGTCTTGTCATTGGCAAATGAGTAGCACAGCTCATATTTTCCGTTGATGTACGACGCGCACGCCTGGGAGAGACGGAGCTTTTCGTGCTTCATTTCCATTGTCTTCTCAAGAAGCTGATCCTTATCGATCACGATCAGCTCATTTTCAGGACAGATCACTTCCGCCATTACTGATTCCCCTTCCCATTCGTCTCCGCGGGCACCTGGCCGTCATGCCGGTGTTCGCGCTCATACTCATCATGCTCGTCGGACCGCTTCTGGAAGATCTGGACGGCCTTCAAGACGCCGTCGATGATCGACTGCGGACGGGCCGCGCAGCCCGGCACATAGACATCGACCGGAATCACCGTGTCGACGCCGCCCTTGATATTGTAGCAGTCCTTGAAGACGCCGCCCGTACATGCGCAGACACCGACAGCCACGACGACCTTCGGGCGCGGCATTTGCTCGTAGAGCTGTTTGACAACCGCCTCCGACTGGCTGTTCACGCCTCCTGTTATCAGAAGTATGTCCGCCTGCATCGGGTCATCCGTCGAGACGACGCCGAACCGCTCGACGTCATAGACCGGCGTGAGGCAGGCGAGTACCTCAATATCACAGCCGTTGCAGCTGGCCGCATCGTAGTGCAGGAGCCACGGCGATTTTTTCACCTTTCCCATTGTGTATTCTTCTCCTATGCCGCGACACCTGCCGCGGCGAAATTTGTAAAATAAAGTAACTATTCAGCAGCTGCTCAGCGGACCAGCATCAGAACGAGCGTATTGATGCCTGCGGAAAGCAGGGTGACCGTATACGTAATCTTCAGCATCGTCTCCTGCTTCACACGGGCGCTCGTGTTGTCGATCAGGATCTCAAGGAAGTAAACCGCAAGAACGACAAGCACTGCGATCACCCAGCTGATCGGATGACGGTTCACGATAAAGAGGCCGACGACTCCGAGCAGGAAGATATTCTCATACCACTCTGTGATCGTGAAGAACGCGAGGTTCTTTGCGCCGAACTCTGTCGTGAGTCCCTTGACGAGCTCCTGGTGCGGGTGATGGGAGGCACTCGTGTCGAACGGCGATTTTCTCATTTTGATCGTCAGAATAAAGACAAATGCAAAGAAGAATCCCGGAAGATACAGGATGGAGCTCACATTCGACTTCACGATGCTGCTGACCGTAAATGTCCCGGTCGCGAGATAAAATCCCACGCAGGTAAAGAGGACCGCCGGCTCATAGGTCATCATCTGGATGAGCTCACGGGACGCGCCGATCGTGCTGTACGGCGAATTTGTGACGACCGCCGCAAAATAGAGGAAGGTCGCCGCCGTGGAGAGCACGAAGAAGCACATCAGGATATCTGTTCCTCCGTAGAACATGCATCCCGTGAAGATCATCATGATCATATAGACGAGCAGGAAGGCTGCCTGTGCGCGCCTGACCGCGATCGTCTGCTTGTTGAAGAGCTTCTGCACATCGTAGAACGGCTGCAGAAGCGGCGGTCCGATACGGCCCTGCATGCGGGCCGAAATTTTTCTGTCGCATCCGTCGAGCAGACCGCCGAGGAACGGTGCGAGAACAAGATAGCAGAGAATCCAGAGTAGACTCACTCTCATAACGCACCTCCAATAACCATGCAGATCATTACAATGATCACAACCGTTGCCGCCAGCTGACTCGGTTTCATCAGCTTTCTCTGCCCGATCTTGTGAGCAAAGTAATAATTCGAGAGACTCAGGTGCTTCGGCTCGCCGAACGAATCGACAAAGGTGACGTTGTCGCCTGTATTTACACCGTTCATGTAGGACGGCTTGACATTTGTCTTCACATTGCTCTCAAACAGGAACGCGGCGAGCGGTGCCAGGAAGACAAGCACGATCACGACGATGAGCGTGACGAGAAGCGCCTGCGGGAGGGTCTGCTGGACCTTTCCGAACATCTCCTTGAGGAGCGGGTCCACGTACCAGCCGGAGAGGAGCGGGAAGAGCACGCAGAGCGCAATCATCAGCACCGCGTGTACGGTCAGCGAGAATGTCTCGTTCGGCTTCGTGATGTCGCGGATCTTCGGCTTGTTCGTCTGCATGATGAGCTTGCCCATCCACTTCGTCCAGTAGAGCGATGTGATCGCGGAACCGAAGATAATGAAGAAGACAAGCATGATATTGCCCTCATCGACAGATGCCTTGAGAGCTGCCCACTTGGAAATCAGCATGCCGAACGGAGCGAGGAACATGCCGGCGATGCCGATGAACATAAATGCAGCCAGCTTCGGCAGACGGTAGATGAGACCGTGCATAGCCTCGATATCACGGGAGTGCAGTGCATTTTCCGTCGCACCGACATCCTGGAAGAGCATGGACTTGGATACCGCATGGAAGACCATGAGGAACACGCCCGCCCAGATTGTCTCCGGAGTTCCGACTCCGGCGCAGGCGACCATCAGGCCGAGGTTTGCGATGGTCGACATCGCGAGGACCTTCTTCGCGTCGGACTGGGCGACCGCCATGATTGAGCACATCAGGAAGGTGAAGCCTCCGACAAATGCAACCATATTTCCGGACAGGCGGCCCGACATAGCCGGGGACAGTCTGAACAGAACGTAGATGCCGGCCTTGACCATCGTCGCGCTGTGCAGCAGGGCCGAGGACGGGGTCGGTGCAACCATTGCGCCGAGGAGCCACGTCGCAAACGGAAGCTGTGCCGCCTTCGTGAGCGCCGCAAATGCGATGAACGCGACCGGAATCAGCGCGAAGACCTTGCCGGCGGTTCCCTGCGCGATCAGCGCCTGGAAGCTGACGGTGCCCGCGTGATATCCGAAGTAAATGATGCCGATCGCGAGAAAAACACCGCCCAGAAGGTTCATCCACAGGGCACGGAACGAATTTGTGATTGCCTCTGATGTCCTCGTATAGCCGATCAGAAGGAACGAACATACGCTGGTCGTCTCCCAGAAGAAATCGATCCAGAGGAGCGAGTCAGACGTAACAAATCCGAACATGGCGCCAAGGAAGACAAAAAGAAGCATGAAGAAGTAATTGCGTCTGTCGACATACTCCGTGTGATGATGATGATAGCCGTGCATATATCCGACCGCGTAGATCACGATCAGACCTCCGATCACGCCGACGATCATGCACATCAGGATGGACAGATGGTCCAGATAGACATGGCTTATCGACTCCATCTCCGGTCCCCACAGCTCAAAGTAAACGAGCATCAGCGTCGGCACAATGCTGAGTATGCTGATCCACGCCTTCTTGTACTTGAAGCTGAGGTAGGTACACAGAACCATCAGGACAAGCTCACCTGCCAGAATCACATGGTCCGCAGTTTCTGTCTCAATGTACAGCTGGACCGGCTGCGCGCCGGCCCGCATCCACTGGACAACAAGAACGCCGACCGCAATGATGATTGCGGCGGCGCTGATGTAGGCGACCACTCCCCGCACCTTATTGTTCCTGATTATGTACATCAGGACAGCGGCAATAAACGGGAAAATGATCAGAAACGGTATCACTGCCATTTTTTACATTTCCTCCTCATTTCATGATGAGTTTATTATAACAATTCCCGAATCAAATGAACAGGGAGTTTTCATAATGTCCAAGGTGCGCTAGAATTAGTGCAATACTTTCGGGAATATGTCAGAATGTGATTGTTCTGTGTTTTATACAAAAAGGTCAGCCGTGCGGAACACCCGGCTGCAGCTATATACCATCCATGAGGAAAACACCCGGAGGAGAGGAGCATGCTTATGAACGACATCAGACAAAAACGTCTGAACGGGGCACAGCTGAAGATCATTGCCGTCATCTCGATGGCAATTGACCACACCGCCATCGCGCTTATTCAGAATGTACTTCTTCCATATGGAGATCTCGCCTCAGGCAGCATCCATACGCTCCAAATTCTCTATATTCTGATGCGCTCGCTCGGCCGCCTTGCATTTCCAATCTACTGCTTCTTTCTCGTCCAGGGCTTTCTATACACACACAGCCGCAGGGCATATACCCTGCGGCTGCTTCTCTTTGGCTTTATATCGGAAATTCCGTTTGATCTTGCGCTCTACCGCACATGCTGGTATCCCCTGCACCAGAATGTGATGTTCGAGCTCGCGGCGGCGGTCATGGAGCTCACGCTCTTTGAAGCGATCCGTTCCGTCCGCTCCCTGCGGATCGCGCGGCGTACAATTCATCTGTCCCGCACCGTCTCGCTCGCGGCCGCCTTCCTCACTTCGATTCTCTGCATGATCATCGCGGAGACACTTAAGCTCGACTACGGCTGGATGGGGCTCTGCCTCATTCTTCTTCTCTATGTCACGCGCACAAACCCGAAGCTCCAGTGCGCGGCGGGCGCCGTCTTTACGGCTCTCTTTGAGCTTCCGGGTGCAGCCGCCTTTCTCCTGCTTTATCTTTACAGCGGGCAGCGGGGCCGCCAGAGAAAATATTTCTTCTACGCATTCTATCCGGTTCACCTTCTGCTGCTTGCAGCCATAGAAACCGTTCTCATCAGGTTCCTGTTCTGATCCGGGAATCCTCTGGTCTCGTCTCATTTGCATGCAGGTTTCCGGTTCTATGGGCCCTGTGCTGTCCGCCAGGTAAGCAGGCGCTTCTTTTACTCTTCTCTCTTTGCCTTCTGCACGCCCTTGTCCGTGACGATCGTCCACGACGGAATAATGCCGCGGACGCAGGTCGTCGGATAAATCTGCGAGTGCTGGCCGACGATGGTGCCCGGGTTCAGCACCGCGTTGCAGCCGATCTCCGCCCAGTCGCCGAGGATCGCGCCGATCTTCCGCCGGCCGGTCTCGTATTTTTCTGTTCCCTTGACGACGATATTCTTCCGGTCCGCCTTGATATTCGATGTGATCGAGCCGGCCCCCATGTGGGCGTGAAAACCGAGGATTGAGTCGCCGACATAATTATAGTGCGGGACCTCGCAGTGATTGAAAATGATGACATTCTTGAGCTCACAGGAGTTTCCGATGACACAGCCGTCTCCTACCAGTGCGTCGCCTCTGATAAAGGCGCAGTGCCGAACCTCTGTGTTCTCTCCGATGATGCAGGCGCCGTGAATATACGCACTGTCAAAGACAGTCGCGGATTTTGCGATCCACACATCCTCGCCGATCTGATTGTATTTGTCCGCAGGGAGAGTCCGCCCGATCGCCAGGATGAGATCGTGGATGCCGCCGAGAGCCTCCCACGGATAGGTAAATCCTTCCAGATAATCCTTTGCTAATGTTTCCTTCAGATCAAAAAGGTCCTTGATTTTCACCTGTTCCTGCTGAGCCATTTGTTATTCCTCCGTTGTTGTTTTTGTCTTCCGCTTTTTTGTCGGGCGCCTGCCTGCTCTCTGCGGACGTCCCGCGGAAGAAGGCACCTTGTAGAATTTTGCAGTTCCCTCAAACGTCTGTCTCAGAAGATAGCCGTTGTTCATCTGCTTGACGTATTCCGTGCGGCGCGAGATAAAGCCCTTCAGCTTCTCCATGTACTCATCCGTTGAAATCTCACCCTCCGCGACCATCGTCAGTCCCTTTTCCCAGCTCGCCGTGAGCTCCGGGTTGAGGAGCGGGCGGATGGATGCGTCAACGACATTATACACCATTTCTCCGAGCATCTCGGGCCTTATGACCTGCGTCTTCTTATTCAGGTTCAGATAATGGATGCGGATGAGCTTTGCCAGGATATCCGCCCGTGTCGCCGACGTGCCGATTCCGGACCCCCGGATCTGTTCCCGGAGCGAATCGTCCTCAATGAGCTGCCCTGCATTTTCCATGGCGAGAATCATCGATCCGGACGTATACCGCTTCGGAGGAGAGGTCTTTCCCTCCTTCACCTCGAACCGGTCCACGGGGAGCACCATGCCCTTCTTAAGACCCGCAGTGCCTGCCTCAGTCTTTGCGTCACTGTCCGGTCTTCCGGCCACGCGCAGATATCCCTCCTCCTTCAGCACCTTTTCATTTGCGAAGAACTTTTCCTTCCCGCAGTCAATGGTAATGGCCGTCTTCTCATAGACAGCCGGAGGGTAAAAAATCGCAAGAAAGCGTCTCACAATGGTCTGATAGACCTTCGAGGAGAGCTCCGAGAGGGACTTCAGCGCGCCGAGTCCGGCGCCCGTCGGGATAATCGCGTAGTGGTCGGTGATCGCCTTGTCATTCGTATACCGGGTCTTCCCGATCGTCTTCCATGCATCTCCCCCGAGGACCTCCTCCGCAAAGGGCGCGAGCGGTTCATAGTGCGTAAGTCCGCGCAGATTTCCGCTGATCACCTTCGCGACAGCCGTCGACAGGACACGGGCATCGGTTCTCGGATACGTGGTCAGCTTCTTCTCGTACAGCTCCTGGGCTATTTTCAGCGTCTGGTCCGGTGAAATCCGGTACAGCTTCGAGCAGTCATTCTGCAGCTCGGCCAGGTTGTAGAGGAGAGGCGGATTTTTCTTCTCTGTCTTTCTTGTGAGCGACGAGATCACTCCCTCACAGGGATCAAGCGTCCTTAAAGAGGCGATGAGCGCATTGGCATCCTCACGCTTCTTGAAACCATTTTCCTTGTAAAGAAGCGGCGAGTTCTCATAGGCCGAGCCCTTCACGGCCCTCCACTCCGCCTCGATGCCGCGGAATGTCCCGATGACACGGAAAAACGGCTGCTCGACGAAGGAGCGGATCTCCCGCTCTCTCCTGACAACCATCCCCAGCACACAGGTCATGACACGGCCGACGGCGATTGCGGAATATCTGCCTCCGAGAAGCGATGCGACATTTCCCGCGTATTTGATTGAGAGCACGCGGGAAAAGTTGATTCCCATCAGGTAATCTTCCTTTGCGCGAAGATAAGCGGCATCCGCCAGCGCATCATAGGCCGACTCCGGCTTCGCCTCCCGGATGCCGCGCTTTATTTCCTCCTCCGTGAAGGAGTCAATCCAGACGCGCCTTCTGTCCTTCTTTCTGACACAGGGATCCGACATCATCTCGACTAAGCGGTAAATGTACTCACCCTCCCGCCCCGAGTCGGTGCAGACATAGATCCGCTCCACATCCTCGCGGGCCAGAAGGCCGCTCACGATTTTAAACTGCTCCGCCGCGTCCGGAATCACCTCATACCGGAACGTCTCCGGAATGAAGGGAAGCGTTTCAAGCGTCCACTTCTTCAGCGCCGGATCATATGTTTCGGGATAACTCATGGTAATGAGATGCCCATAGCACCAGGTGACGATATACCGGTCCGTCTCAAGCCAGCCGTTCCGTCTCCCGCCGCTCACGCCGAGGGTCTTCGCGAACTCCTGCGCGACGCTCGGCTTCTCGGCAATAAACAAATATTTTCCCAAGCCCTACCTCTCTCAGTAAATTCTGCAATTATATACGTCCCGACGGTGCACTGCGACCGGAACTTATACAGTAAAATCTTACGCTTCCCCTGACAGACAGAAAGACTGCCGGCGGCAGTCTTTCTGATCTTCTCTATATATGGTATACCTTATTTTGCCTGGATATATCCGAGTGCCTTCAGAAGCTCCGCGCACTCGACAGCTCCGCCGGCGGCGCCGCGCAGCGTGTTGTGGGAGAGTCCGACAAACTTCCAGTCAAAGATGCTGTCCTTGCGGAGACGGCCGATCGATACGCCCATGCCGCCCTCGAAATTGACGTCCTTCTGGACCTGCGGGCGGTCATCCTCCTCGAGATACTGGATGAAATGCTCCGGTGCGTGCGGAAGCTTCAGCTCCTGCGGCTTTCCGGAATATTCTCTCAGAGCCTCGATGAGCTCCTCCTTTGTCGGGTCCTTCTTGAAATTCAGGAAGACGGTTGCCGTGTGTCCGTTCAGGATCGGAACACGGATGCACTGAGATGTAATCTTCAGATCACTCTCAAGCTTCACAATCTGACCGTTCTCAACATGGCCGAAGACCTTCAGCGGCTCCTGCTCGGATTTCTCTTCCTCACCGGAGATAAACGGGATGATGTTGCCGACCATTTCCGGCCAGTCCTTGAATGTCTTTCCGGCACCGGAGATTGCCTGATACGTGGAGACAACAACCTGCGTCGGCTCGAACTTCATCCACGCCGCAAGAGCCGGCGTATAGGACTGAATCGAGCAGTTCGGCTTGACAGCGATGAAGCCGCGTGTTGTTCCAAGTCTCTTCCTCTGGTCCGCGATGACTGCGAAATGGTCAGAGTTGATTTCCGGAATAACCATCGGCACATCCGGAGTCCAGCGGTGAGCGCTGTTGTTGGAGACAACCGGTGTCTCTGTCTTCGCATATTCCTCCTCAATGGCGCGGATCTCGTCCTTGCTCATATTGACAGCGGAAAATACAAAGTCAACATCTGCCGCGACGTCCTTGACATCTGCGACATTCTTGACAACCATCTTTTTTACACACTCCGGCATCGGTGTGTCCATCTTCCACTTATCGCCGACAGCCTCTTCGTATGTCTTTCCGGCACTGCGCGCGGACGCGGCGAGCGTTTTGATCTCAAACCACGGATGATCTGCGAGCAGCGTGATGAAGCGCTGTCCGACCATTCCGGTTGCACCCAGGATACCGACTTTCAGTTTATCACTCATGATTTCTATCTCCTTCTGTATTGTCAAGATATGCCTTAGCATTCCTGATCTCTTCGTCAATGGCACCCGGGGCGCCTTTCGTCATCCGTCTGTCGACGCAGGTCTTCAGGGCTATCGCCTCGTAAATATCACTGTCAAACAGCGGAGACTCCTTTCTGTAATCCTCCAGCGGAAGGTCATCCATCCGGCAGTTCTTCCTGATGCAGGTGAGAACGAGACGTCCGATGACGCCGTGCGCATCGCGGAACGGCATGCCCTTCCGGACAAGATAGTCCGCTGCGTCCGTCGCGTTTGCGAATCCTCCCTGGCAGCTTTTTGCCATGCGGTCGGCATTGAATTTCGACGTCTCCAGCATACCCGCCATGAGACGGATGCAGCCCTTCGTCGTATCAATCGCATCGAAGGTCAGCTCCTTATCCTCCTGCATATCCTTGTCATAGGCAAGCGGAAGACCCTTCATGGTCGTGAGCATCGACATCAGCGCGCCGTAGACCCGTCCCGTCTTTCCGCGGATCAGCTCCGCGATGTCCGGGTTCTTCTTCTGCGGCATGATGCTGGATCCGGTTGCGTATGTATCATCCAGATCAATGAACTGATACTCATTGGAGTTCCATGTGATGATCTCCTCGGAGAGTCTTGAGAGATGCATCATCGTGATGGCGAGCGAGTCCAGAAACTCAATGACATAGTCTCTGTCCGACACGCCGTCCATCGAGTTCTCGCAGGGACCGTCGAAGCCGAGCAGCTCCGCCGTCATATTCCGATCAAGCGGATAGGTCGTTCCCGCGAGGGCACCGCTTCCGAGCGGGCAGACATTATTTCTCTTCCGGATCGACAGAAGCCGCTCGCGGTCTCTCCGGAACATCTCAAAATAAGCTCCGAAATGATGGGCGAGCGTGACCGGCTGTGCCTTCTGCATATGCGTAAAGCCCGGCATAAAGGTCTCGCGGTTCCTGTCCATAATAGAAAGAATGACGGACAGAAGATCGTGAAGCTCCTCCTCGATCGCGTCGATCTCATCGCGGATATAGAGCCGCATGTCGAGCGCCACCTGGTCGTTGCGCGAGCGGCCCGTGTGGACCTTCTTGCCCGCGTCTCCGATCATGTCCGTGAGGTTCGCCTCGATAAAGCTGTGAATATCCTCATATTCACCCTCGATCTTCAGTTCACCGCTGTCCACCTTCGCTTTCAGCGCGTCAAGACCGCCGACGATGAGGTTCTTCTCCTCATCAGTCAGGATCCCCTGCTTCGCAAGCATTTCTGCGTGCGCCTTGCTTCCGCGGATGTCCTGATTGAAAAGCCGCCTGTCAAATTTCAGCGACTGATTAAATGCATATACCAGTTCGTCGGTCTGCTTCGTGAAGCGTCCGCCCCAGAGTTGTGCCACTGTCATCACTCCTTTACAATGCGATAATTTGCGTTTCATTATAAAACCGGTGCGCCGGAAACACAAGGGTCTTCTCTCTCACTTCTCAAGCGAGAGCTTCAGGTCCCGTCTCCTTGAGAAGACGCAGCCGCAGTAATTCTGCCGGTAGAGATCGTACTCCCGCGAGAGCTCGATGGACCGCTGATAGCCGCCCCGCTTCTTGAAGTCGGACGGAAGCCATTTGACACCGGCGAGCTTCGCCTCCTCTTCCCCGATCTGGTTGAGGAGCTCCGCATTTTTCAGCGGACTGATTGTGAGCGTCGTCGTGACATATTCCATATTCCACCTAGCGGCGAGCTGCGCGGTCTCCCGAAGGCGCATGCGGAAGCAGACGCTGCAGCGGTCTCCGCCCTCCGGACAGTCCTCAAGCCCCTTCACGGCCTCAAGGAAGGCATTCGGATCATACTCGCCCTCGACGAAGGTCACCTCGTGAATGTGCGGCTGGCTGCGGATCAGACGCTCCATCTCGCCCACCCGCTTTCTGTACTCCTCGCGCTCCGTGATATTCGGATTGTAGTAAAAATCCGTCACTGAAAAATATTTCGACAGATATTCCAGAACGTAGGAGCTGCAGGGCGCGCAGCAGGAGTGAAGGAGGAGTTTCGGAGCATTTCCCGTCTTCTCGATATCCGCAATGACAGCGTCCAGTTCCTTCTGATAGTTTCTGGTATTCATCTCTTTTTCCTCAAAAGCACCCGAAGTGCTCCTGCACTGCAGGCTCTCTTCCTTATACGGAGGAGGTGCCTGCATTTTCAATCTGCCAGTCGATCGGCTGAAGCCCGTTCTGCTCAAGATAGGCATTGCACCTCGAGAACGGCTTTGAGCCGAAAAATCCATTGTACGCGGAGAGAGGCGACGGATGCGCGGACTCGATCACGAGATGGCGCGGATTATAAATCATGCTCTTCTTGCGCCTCGCGGCCCCGCCCCAGAGGATAAAGACCATCGGGCGGTCCTGGTCCGCAAGAACGCGGATCGCCGCGTCCGTGAATTCCTCCCAGCCGATCCCCTTGTGGGAATTGGCCTGATGCGCACGGACAGTCAGCACTGTATTGAGGAGCAGGACTCCCTCCTTCGCCCATTTGGTCAGGTCCCCGTTGTCCGGAATATACGTGCCGATGTCGTCGTGCATTTCCTTGTAGATGTTGACAAGAGAGGGCGGAATTCTCACGCCCTTCCGCACGGAGAAGCACAGGCCGTTCGCCTGCCCCGGCTCGTGATACGGGTCCTGGCCCAGAATCACGACCTTGACGTCCTCAAGCGGAGTGAACTGAAACGCGCTGAAAATCTCTGTACTCGGCGGATAAATCTCCCGCGTTCTGTATTCATGCAGCACCGTCTTGTAGAGCTTTGCGTAGTACGGCTTCCCGAACTCGCCCTTCAGTGCCTTCTCCCACTCACCTGTGATTGCCATTGTCTCATCTCCATCCTGTCAGCATCTCAGAACGTCCGTCTGACCGGGACGCCCTTCGACGCGAGGTATTCCTTGACTTCTCCGATTGTCAGCGTCTTGTAGTGGAACAGCGACGCCGCAAGCGCCGCATCTGCCCCGCCCTCTGTGAGCGCATCATAGAAGTCCTCCGGCTTTCCGGCTCCGCCGGATGCAATGACTGGCACGCCGACAGCCTGTGAGACGGCCTTCGTGAGCTCGATGTCATAGCCGCTCTGCACGCCGTCCCTGTCCATGGAGGTCAGCAGAATCTCTCCTGCGCCGAGCGATACGGCCTTCTTTGCCCATTCCACAGCGTCGAGACCCGTGTCCTCCCGGCCGCCCTTCACATAGACGTTCCAGCCGCTGTCGTCCGCTCTTCTCTTCGCATCGACGGCGACGACGATGCACTGGTTTCCGAACTTCGCGGCCCCCTCGGAGATGAGCTCCGGGTTCGTGACCGCTGAAGTATTGATGGAGATCTTGTCGGCTCCCTCGCGGAGAATGGCCTTCATGTCATCGACCGTGCGGATTCCGCCGCCGACCGTGAACGGAATGAAGACCTGCTCAGCGACCGCGCGCACGAGATCGACAACCGTCTTTCGTGCATCGGATGACGCCGTGATATCGAGGAAGACCAGCTCGTCCGCTCCCTCGTCGTTATATGCCTTCGCGACCTCGACCGGGTCTCCCGCGTCCTTCAGATTGACAAAGTTCACACCCTTGACGACGCGGCCCTTATTGATATCGAGGCACGGAATAATTCGTTTTGTCAGCATCAGGAAGCACCTCCCAGAGAAACCATGCCGGCCCCCTTCTTTTCGGGGATCTCATCCTCGGCCGGCTTGATAAAATTCTTCAGGATCTTCAGTCCGAGATCTCCGGACTTCTCCGGATGGAACTGTGTCGCGAACAGCTTTCCCTTCTGGACCGACGCATGATAAATCGTGCTGTACTCCGCGATCGCGCGGACCTGATTGATGTTCTCGTCCTCACAGTAAAATGAGTGAACAAAGTAGACATAGGACCCGTTCGGAATATCCCGGAACAGCTCTCCGCCGTTCATCATGAAAATGGAGTTCCACCCGATCTGCGGAATTTTCATTCCATCCTTTCTCGGGAATCTCTTCACATAGCCCTTCAGAATTCCAAGTCCCGGAACCTCCGGGCTCTCCTCGCTGCCCTCAAACAGGACCTGCATACCCACACAGATGCCGAGGAAAGGAGTCTCCTTCTTAATTACCTCCCGGATGACCTCGTCCATTCCGTATTTCTTCAGGTTGTTCATGGCGTCTCCGAAATTTCCGACGCCGGGCAGAACTACATGATCCGCGGACAGAATTGTGTCCGGGTCGCGCGTGAGGCAGGCCTCCTGACCGATTTTGCGGAAGGCCTTCTCGACACTCTTTACATTTCCTGCATCATAATCAATAATCGCTACCATAGTTCCAGATTATAGCATAAAACAGGGCGGACCGCATCTCATTTGAAAATAAGATGCGTCTGCCCTGCCCAAGTCTCAGACCTTGCCCTCGATTGTGAACCAGAAGGAGACACCGTTGTCGTAATTCCTCGCGCCGCATTTCTGGCCGTGACCGTCGATAATCGCCTTGACGATCGAAAGGCCGAGACCCGATCCGCCCTTTGACCGCGTGTGCGCCTTGTCGACCTTGTAAAATTTCTCAAATACCCGGCCGATATCCTCCTCCGGAATCGGCTTGCCCGTATTGAACACACTGACCGTGACCAGATGGTTCTCGTCCTGATCGAGCGTCACCTCGATCCGCTTCTCTCCCTCGCAGTGCTGGATCGCGTTCAGAAGATAATTGTTCATGACCTCCTCGATCTTGAACTCATCTCCCCATACATAGACCGGCTGATTGTACGGAAATGAGACCTCCGCGCCGTTTTCACTGATCATCAGCTGCATGCCGCTTATAATGCCACTGATCAGCTGCACGATGTCAAACCGGTCCATGACGACCGGATCATTGCCGAACTCGAGCTGATTGAGCGTCAAAAGTCTCCGGACCATGAGGTTCATCTTCTTCGCCTCGTCCAGGATGACCCCGCAGTAGAAATCCCGGCTCTCCTCGTCGTCCGCAACTCCGTCCGTCAGTCCCTCCGCGTATCCCTGAATCAGGGCAATCGGCGTCTTCAGCTCGTGCGACACATTGTTGAGAAATTCCTTGCGCATCTCATCGATCTGTGTCTTCTTCTCATTGTCCTTCTGAAGCTCGACATTGGCGGCCTTGAGGTCAGAGATAGATTTTTCAAGCTCATCGGACATCTTGTTGAAGCTCCGCCCGAGATCACCGATCTCATTTGTCTCCTTTCCCTTGTACCGCGCGTCAAAATCAAGGTTCGCCATCCGCTTCGAGAGGTCCGTCAGCTGCACAATCGGCTTGGTATACCGCTTCATCACAAAACTGATTGCCACGGCCGCCACAATAATGACAACCGAGCCTGCCGCGATGTAGAAGAGATTTGTCAACCTCGTCGCAGAGGACAGACTCTCAAGTGGCGTCTGCAGAAGAAAATAATCCCCGCTCGACAGCTGCCCCCACATCTCGAGATAGCTCGTGTGGATCCGGCTGTCCGTCGTCTCCTGAATCACATAGTTGTGCTTTTTCTCAATGACGTGCACGGAGTCTGAATAAAAGCCCGTATAATAGCCGAACAGGCGCATCGTGTTTCGCTCGGCATCACTCGTCGTTGCGACGATCGACTGAAAGTCAGAGTCTACAATCGTGACGCTGATGTTGTCCTGCACGGAGATCGTCAGGATCTCGTTCGTCAGGGCTGATGCGTCGCTGAGCGCGTTGATCTTGCGGTAGCAAGCCTCGATTTTCTTCTGCTTGTTGACCCGGTAGAACGGCGTGAGCAGAAACGCATTGGCAAGACCGATGACAATCAGTGCGATCGCAATGATAAAAATCACGATTCCCGAGAGCTCCGTGCGCATGGAGTGCGCCTTTTTCTCCGGCTGTTTTTTCTTTCTGCCTCCGGCAGATGGCGTCAGCTTTTTTTCTTCCGGGCCTCTCATTTCGCTTCGGCCCCATCCGGATCGAATTTATATCCCATGCCCCAGATTGTCTTGATCAGATTGCCCTTGTCTCCCATCTTGCTGCGGAGCTTCTTCACATGGGTATCAATCGTCCGCGCGTCTCCGTAGTAATCATAATTCCAGACCGCATTCAGGATCTTCTCCCGCGAGAGCGCGATACCCTTGTTCTCGACAAAATAGGACAGGAGCTCAAATTCCTTGAACGACAGCTCGATCGGCTTTCCATCGATCGTGACCTGATGGGCCGTCTTGTCGACGCGGATTCCCGCTGCCTCGACGACGTCCTCGGATCCCGCATGCCCTGATCTCCGAAGGACCGCATCGACACGGGCGACAAGAATCTTCGGCGAAAACGGCTTCGAAATATATTCATCGACGCCGAGATCAAAGCCGAGCAACTCGTCCCGCTCGTCCGCGCGCGCCGTCAGCATAATGATCGGCACCTGGGAATACTGGCGAATCTCACGGCAGACCTGCCAGCCGTCCATTTTCGGCATCATGACATCAAGGAGGATAAGGGAGATGTCCTTCATTTTAAAGAAGATATCGATGGCCTCTTCTCCGTCGGCTGCCTCGATCACCTCGTAATTCTGTCTCTCAAGAAAGTCTCTGACGAGCTTTCTCATTCTGTCCTCATCATCTACGATCATTACTTTCAGTTTTTCCATATGATCCCTCCATCTGCCATCTATAGCCGGTATCCGCATTGCAGGGCTGCGCTCACGGCGATCCGGCAGGTACTGTCTCTATTTTTTATACCGGCAAAAACGATGGTGCCGGCGGACTTACGCAGCAGTCCCCAGGCAATATTTAATACAGGAAATGTGGAAATCGTGTGAAATCAGGCGCGCGCCGCAAATTTTGACAGGCTCAGTAGTCCATCTTTCTCATCGCGAGGCACCGGTATGTCCCGCCCGATATGACAAGGGCTGTCAGCCTCCGGCCAAATACGCAGCCCGTATCGATGCAGATAAAGCCCTTCTCCGGAAGAGAGAGCTCCCTGTCGTACGGGAGCGGCACGCACCCGCCGTCGCCCGGAAAATAGACCGGCGTCTCGTGCGGCGTGTGGCCGCCGATCCCGAGCTTTCCCTTGTATTCGCCCTCATTGACGCTGCGGTCCCAGAGACAGATGTCCTCGGTGTTCTCCTTAACGTCATCTGAGACCAGTCCCGCATGGACACAAATGAACTGCTCCGTCTCATAAAAGAGCGGCGTGTCCTTCAGAAGCTCCGCGGCTTCCGTAAACTTATGTCCATGTGCCGCAAAGGACTCCACCGTCCGCATGCCACCGTTCAATGCCCAGAGGACCGTCTTCTCTCCCTTTGCCGCCGCATCGAGAAGAAACTGATCGTGATTTCCCCGGATGAGGATCATGCGGTCTCCCATCCTTTGCTTCATTTTCAGGACAGTCTCGTAGAGCTCGAAGGAATGCCTTCCTCTGTCAAATAAATCTCCCAGTATAATCAGCGTGTCCGTATCCTGATCGAGCTCCGCCTTCTTCATCAGCGCCCGGAATTCCAGGTCGCAGCCGTGAAGATCTGTCGTTACTACTGTTTTCATCTCACCATTCCCCGAATCGTCTGTATCAGGAGATGCCTCTTCAGCTCCTCCGCCGTGCCCGGATTTCCTCTCAGAATGTCCTTCTTCTCGATGCGGACCGTGCGCGGCCGGCTGTCCGTGATGCAGAAGTCATTGTCGCTGAAAATGACGTCCGCGTTGTCGAGATCGAGGTGGACATACGGCGCAAAGGAATCCGACGTGAGTGTAATGGAATAGCTGAAATCATCCTCCGCCCCGCCGGTCCTGACCTCCACATCGATGTCCGGGTCCGGAAGCTGCAGGTATTTCCACGGCAGCACGGTCGCGACATCGCGGAGCTCGCGGCCGTCAGAGAGCGTGACGACGCCTTCGATGAAGATCCGCTCATCGATCGACCCGGCCGTGCGCGGTTTTTTCTTCATTTCCCGGTACTCCGGTATGCTGGTGAGGTCAAAACACATGGAGGACTCAGCCGTCTGTGCCTCGATGATCCCCGCGGTCATGACATGGCCGAGCTCATGAAAATGCATGTCCTTCACGTAGATCTCCGCAGTCCTTCCGATCGGGTCCGGCGTCTCATTTGACGTATAGATGCGCGCCTTGTCGCCCTCGTAATAGAGGCTGACCGCCACGGGCGCAAAGAACCGGCGCGCCATGTAATGCAGGATCTTCCAGCGGCCGAAATAATCGATGGACGACCAGGACTGGCCCGGCCAGACGTCGTTCAGCTGCCAGTAGAGCGTGCCCATGCAGCGGCCCCTGTTCCTGCGGAGGTGATCGACGCCGCACTTAATGGCGAGCGCCTGCTGCAGCTGGCTTAAGTACACGGTCTGCGAGAAGCTGGTCGGCATCTGAAAGAGCGCAGACAGGTAGCGCATCATCTTTCCGTTGGCATTCTGGTTCTTCTGGTGGCTCTCCATGACCCGCGAGAACGGATTTCTGTCCTCCGGCTCCGTAAAGCTCTCAATCGTCTTCATGTCCGGGAAGGACTGAAAGCCGAACTCCGAGAGGAACCGGAACATGTGGTTCTTGTAATCCGAAAATGGCTTCTCTCCGTGCCAGACGTCCCAGTAGTGAGAATCTCCGTCGTCATCCGTGTTCTGTGCGACGCCGAGTCCTCCTGAGGATGGGGATGACGGCCAGTAGAAGACGCCGGGCGCCTCCTGTTCGACAATCTCCGGAAGAATCTCCTGAAAGAGGCGGACATAGTCGTCCCTCAGGGCAGGCGCGTTGTCCCGCTTAAAATCCTCCCAGCCCTCCCAGGCGCTCTCCGTCTCATTGTTTCCGCAGATCAGGGCGAGTGACGGATGAGAGCGGATTCTCCGCAGGTTGTCACGGACTTCATTTCTGACAGACTCCTCGAAGTGCTCATCCAGCACATAGCCCGCGTTGGCGAACATAAGGTCCTGCCAGACGAGAATGCCGAGCTCATCGCAGCAGGAATAGAACGTGTCATCCGGATAGAAGCCGCCGCCCCAGACACGGAGGCAGTTCATATTGGCATCCGCCGCGGACTGGACCAGATAGCGGACGCGCTTTGGCGTGATATGGGAGTACATGCAATCCGGCGGAATCACATCGGCGCCCATCGCGAAGATTCCCTTTCCGTTCACTGTGATCGTAAAGGCGCGCCCCCACTGATCGCTGCTTCTGTCCACGGTCAGCGTGCGGAAGCCAATCGTCCGGCGGACCTCCTCATGGACATTTCCCTCTGAAGACATGTACCGGATCTTCAGGTCATAGAGACTCTGCGCCCCGAAGCCTCTCGGCCACCAGAGGTGCACATGCGGGACCTTAAGAGTTGCCGTGCAGCTTCCGTCCGGAGACTCAGACCCGTCCGCCCTCACGCGCGCACGAACTGTCTCCCCGGAGCCTCTCTCCTGAAGGACGCACTCGACAAAGCCCCGGAGCGGTTTTGTGTGGACAAAGGTCACGCCGACAGTGAGCTCTCCCTCGTGTCCCGAGATGCTCTGGCTGATCCGCACGTCATCCATCCGGCTCTCATAGGCCTCAAGTCTCACGCTCCGCCAGATTCCCTCGTCCGGCAGCTGCGGCCCCCAGTCCCATCCGAACATCGACGCAGATTTCCGGATCGCCCGGAAGCCCGGAATCGCGCCCTCCGGGGCATAGACCGACCGTTTATCCTCCGGCCAGTCCTTCCGCTCCATAAAGCGGAGAGGCGAGCGGAGCATAACACGGATCTCATTTTTCCCGGCGTGAAGATGGCGCAGGCTGAACCTCCAGCACCGGTGCATATTGTCGGCGTCCCCGACATGCACGCCGTTTACGGAAACGGACGCGAGCGTGTCGATTCCCTCGAAGACAAGGTCCAGATGCTCGAGCTCCAGCAGGTCTTCCGGAAGCATAAAGGACCTCTCGAAGATATAATCGTTCCTGAATAGCTCTCTCGCCGCATATTCATTCATCCGCTCGTACGGATTCTCAATCACTCCCGCGTCGAGAAGTCCGGACAGCACGGATCCCGGCACGCGGACAGAATATCCCTCCTGAGATCCTGCCTCGTGCATGAACCATGTCCCGTTAAGCGATACTGTTCTCATGACCGTTCCCCCTTCGGATGGCCCGCCTCTCCAGTGCTTGCTGCCGGAGTGGCCAAGTCAACGTTCATCTCAGCACACCCAGACTCGAAATACGCCGCGTTTCCTTGTCGTGCTGAATAACTTACATGTCGAAACTCAGAATCTTCTCCATGACAAGATTCTCGCAGATTCCTTCAATTTCTTTCTTCACGGAAAACGGAACAGCCACTGTCTCCGCGTTTTCCCGGATCACGAGCTGTCCGTCCATGTCGCTGAAATAAAACGGAATTGTCCGCCGCTTGCCCTTCAGGTCAGCAGATGCCGTCCCCTCATAGACGTGTCTGGACGTCTCCCGGATTGATTCAAGACATACATTTCCTACATGCTCTGTTTCCACTTATTTTTCCTCCAAGGTCCTATCGACCACAACATATAACTATCCAGCAACCATCAGAAAACTGATGAAATCCGGACGGAGAGCTTGCTCGCCGGACGGTTTCTGAAGTTTTCTGATGGGTGGACAAGCTGCGAAGCCGCTCTGTCCGCCCACAACGAGGAACGCTACGCGTTCCGAGTCTGAGGTGCTGAAAGTTACCACAACATATGGTATCACCCCGGATTCACATTACAAGAATTGACAAATGAAGGAATCTATGCATGCCTGTCTGCATACGAAAAATCCCGGAAAACGACGGTCAAGGCTCTCACACCTTATCCGCTGTTTTCCGGGATCCGTCCGTAATAAATGGACCTGGCGGGAATCGAACCCGCGTCCGAAAGCCTGTCCGCAGAGGTATCTTCCATCACAGCTGCTTATTTACATTCCCTCACACAGGCGGCAAACAGCAGCCTCCTGTGCTCAGTAGCTTCATCGTACGCCCGCTGACGCAAAGCTTAGCCAGTGTCGTTTCCCGTAATCATGACGCCGGTTACCGGAAGTACGGGTACAACCGGGCCGACGAGCGGCTCAGGCCGCTACTGCAACTGTATTGTTGTCAGCTAAATTTATAAGTTCCCGTTTTTAGCGCAGTACGGGGCTGCGGATGGCTGCCTCGACTTCGAAACCCCCGTCGAAACCAGTACAAGCCCTAGCTTGATATGCGTTTTGTATTATATACCAGAATCATACCATCTGTCAAATGAAACGCCGCAGGTCACAGTTCACACGCTATCAGACCTCGGTGAGCGGTCAGCGATATCAGGAGCGGTGAGGGCGTTATACGGAGGAGTCCGAAGATCACCCCGAGGAGCTGCAAGCGACGAGGGGAAGCTGAGGAGGACGGAGTCTGCCCGATACCGCCCTGATATTCGCGACCGCATGCGACTCTGGATGGCGTGTGAACAGTAACCCCGCCAGGTCACTGTTCACCCGAAGTTCCGAATCTTGAAGTCCCTCTGTGCCTCGCGCTTTGCGTCCTTCGCGGCGATGTCCGCCCGCTTGTCGTAGAGCTTCTTGCCCCGGGCAAGACCGATCTTCACCTTGACGCGGCTCCCCTTGAAGTAGACCTCAAGCGGCACAATCGTGACGCCCTTCTCCTTCACCTGCTGCTCGAGCTTTAAAATTTCATTTTTGTGCATAAGCAGCCGCTTCGGGCGCAGTGGCTCCCGGTTAAAAATATTGCCCTTCTCATAAGGGGAAATGTTCATCCCGTCGACGAAAATCTCGCCGTTCCGGATGTCGACATAAGCCTCCTTGATCGAGCAGCGGCCCATCCGAAGCGATTTCACCTCTGTTCCGAAGAGCTCAACGCCCGCCTCAAAGGTCTCCAGAATAAAATAATCGTGATATGCCTTTTTATTGTTTGCGATCACCTTGATCGACTGTTTTTCCATGATGTCTCCTTATGCGAGCACGAAATCGATCGTCCTCGCCCGCAGGTCTGTCGCCTTGACCCGCACGCGCACCGGATCGCCCATGACAAACGTCCTCCCGCTGAGGCGTCCCGTCATCGAGTGGTCCTCCTCGCTGAAAATGTAATAATCGTCCTTCATTTCCGACGCGGGAACAAGCCCCTCGACGGTATTCGGCAGCTCGACATAGAGCCCCCACCCGGTCACGCCGGAGATCACGCCATCAAATTCCTCTCCGATGTGTGAGCTCATGTACTGGGCCTTCTTCAGCTTCTCCGTCTCCCGCTCGCACTCGTCGGCGCGCCGCTCCGTCTGCGACGTGCGGACCGCAACATCGCCGAGCAGGTCCCGGTAGTGCTGCTTTCTCTCCTCTGTCATCCGGCCGCGGATCACATCGTGGATAATCCGGTGGATCTGCAGGTCCGGGTACCGGCGGATCGGCGACGTAAAGTGGCAGTAATACTTCGCGGCGAGACCGAAATGGCCGCTGCACTCCGTGTCGTACCGCGCCTGCTGCATCGACCGGAGGATCACGCGGCTGATGAGCGCCTCATTTGGCTCGCCCTTGATCCGCTCGAGCGCCTGCTGGATCTCCTTCGGCGTAATTTTCTGTCTGTTCTTCTCAATCTTCACCCCGTTCTTCCTGACAAATGCAATCAAATTCTCAATTTTGTCGGGGTCCGGATCCTCATGGATCCGGTAGAGGAACGGGATTTTCCTCTCGCAGAACTCCTGCGCGACCGTCTCATTGGCCGTCAGCATGAAATCCTCGATCAGCTTTGTCGCAATATTTGCCTCTTCCGCAACAATATCGACCGGAATGCCGTTCTCGTCGAGCACGACCTTTGCCTCCGGAAAATCAAAGTCGATCGAGCCTCTCTCTTTGCGCCGCGTGCGGATCTTCTGTGAGAGCTCATACATGCGCTCAAACATCGGGACGTAATCGCGGTACCGCTCCGTCAGCGCCTCGTCGTGGTCCTCCAGAATAGCGCGGACGTCCGGGTAGCTCATGCGCTCTCCGACTCTGATGACTGACTCCACGATGCGGTGCGAGACCACCTCGCCGTTTCTGTTCATTTCCATGATGACAGAGAGGGCCAGTCTGTCCACGCCGGCATTCAGAGAGCAGATGCCGTTCGAGAGCTGGAACGGAAGCATCGGGATGACGCGGTCCGCGAGGTAGACAGAGGTCCCCCGCTTCAAAGCCTCGCGGTCCAGTGCGGACCCCTCCTGCACATAGTTTGACACATCGGCGATGTGCACGCCGAGCTCATAGCCATTTTCGGTCTCTGTCAGCGAGACCGCATCGTCGAGATCCTTCGCGTCCGGTCCGTCAATCGTCACAAGCTGCCAGCTTCTCAGGTCCTCGCGCCCGCTGAAATCGCCCTCGATGACGTGCGTCTGACACCGCTCCGCCTGCGTCATCGCCTTCGGCGGAAATTCCATCGGAATGTCCATGCTGTACGCAATGGAGAAGATGTCGATTCCCGGATCAGAGCCCGCGCCGAGCACCTCAGTGATCTTTCCGCCCGCACCCTGATAGTCCGTGATCTCACAGACAACCTTGTCTCCGTCCTTTGCGTCAAGCCGGAGGTCCTTCGGTATGAAGATGTCCCTGTGAAGCTTCAGGTCGTCCGGGACGACAAAGCCGAAGTTCTTGTTCTGCTCAAAGGTCCCCACGACACGCGTCGTGCCGCGGACCATAATGGTCTTTATAATTCCCTCACACCTGTGCTTTCCCTTTGCCGGCAGGACCTTGACCTCCACGCGGTCTCTGTTCCAGGCGTTATTTGTGTATTCCTTCGGGATGAAAATGTCCTCCGCATCCTCGTCGCCGTCCGGCGTCACAAAGCCGAAGCCCCTGGATGTGGACTGAAAGATTCCCGTCACGGTCTTCATTTTCGATTTTGATGCGGAGCGCTTTCCTCTTTCGGAGGGGCGGGCTCCCTTAATTTTGTATTTCTTTCCCATATATACACCCTGTTTCCGCCGGTTCCGGCATAAAGAAAGAGGCCGTCACATCAGTTATCCTCAACGGAAATGCAGGCATTTCCGTCATTCTCCGGAGAATTTCTGATGTAACAGCCTCTGGCCTTCCTGAGATCAGGCAAGAAAATTCATTGACAGTACAATTGAAAGTGCAAAGAAGATCACAGACATAATTCTTGTCGCCTTGACCAGTCCGCCTTCCATTGATCTGCCTTTGTTCTGTCCCCAGTAGGTATCTGCAGCTCCGGCAATGGCGCCGAGTCCTGCTGACTTGCCTTCCTGCATCAGAATGACAACTGACAGTGCGATGCAGTCAATGACATAGACGATTGTAAGCACAATCTTGAGAATATCCATTGATACTATACCTCCGAAGTAAATACCGGTGTGTATCATATCACAGCTGGCCGCAAATTACAACCTGCAAATCCCAAATGGGGCACCATACGCACCTCGGAAGTACTAACGTGATGAAGAGGCCCGGCTGCGTGCGCAGCCGGGCCTCTTTCAGCGTCAGCGACGCTGTGTTTCTCTATAGCATTTATCGCTCGATCAGGAGGGATTCGCCCGTCATCTCGGCCGGCTTCTCCATGCCCATCAGGTCAAGCAGTGTCGGGCAGATATCGCAGAGACGTCCGCCCTCGCGGAGACCATACTTCGGGTCCGCGTTGATCAGGATGAACGGAACCGGGTTGGTCGTATGTGCCGTCCACGGCTCGCCAGTCTCATAGTCGACCATCTGCTCGCAGTTTCCGTGGTCAGCGCACAGGAACATCACGCCGCCGTTCTCCTTCAGAGCCTCGACTGCGCGTCCTACGCAGGCATCGACAGTCTCAACTGCCTTGACAGCAGCCTCCTCGACACCCGTGTGGCCGACCATATCGCCGTTTGCGAAGTTGATGATGATGACATCATACTTGCCGCTTCTGATCGCGTCGCAGAGACCGTCGCAGACCTTCGGGGCACTCATTTCCGGCTGAAGATCGTAGGTCGCTACCTTCGGTGACGGAACAAGGATTCTGTCCTCGCCCTCGAACGGCTTCTCTACACCGCCGTTGAAGAAGAACGTGACATGCGCGTACTTCTCTGTCTCGGCTGTGCGGAGCTGTGTCTTGCCGTGCTTTGCGAGCCACTCGCCCATGACATTGTGAAGCTCCTGCTTCTTGAACGCAACGAGCTTGTTGCCGATTGTCGCGTCATAATCTGTGAAGACGACAAATGTTGTCTTCTTTCTTGCGCCGCGGTCGAACTTGTCGAAGTCATCGTCGCAGAAGCAGTGTGTCAGCTCACGCGCGCGGTCCGGACGGAAGTTGAAGAAGACGCAGGAATCGCCGTCCTTGACGGTCGCGACCGGCTTGCCGTCCTTCGTGATGACAACCGGAATGACGAACTCATCTGTCACGCCGTCCGCATAGGAATCTGTCATCGCCTTGACTGCGTTGTCCTTCTCTACGCCCTTGCCATTTGCGATTGCGTCATAGGCCTTGACGACACGGTCCCAGTTGTTGTCGCGGTCCATCGCATAGTAGCGGCCGGAGATCGTCGCGATCTCGCCGACGCCGAGCTCGTCCATCTTCGCCTGCAGCTCCTTGATGTCCTCGACACCGGAATCCGGCGGAGTATCACGGCCGTCCATGAAGCAGTGGACATATACCTTCTTGAGGCCGTTTCTCTTCGCGAGCTCCAGCAGGCCGAAGAGATGGTTCTGATGGCTGTGGACGCCGCCCGGTGAGAGCAGTCCCATAAAATGAATTGCGGAGTCGTTTTCCTTCGCGTTCTTTACAGCCGCGAGAAGCTCCTCATTTTCAAAGAAGTCGCCATCCTCGATTGCCTTGGTGATTCTTGTGAGATCCTGGTAAACAACGCGGCCTGCGCCCATGTTTGTGTGGCCGACCTCAGAGTTGCCCATCTGTCCGTCCGGAAGTCCGACGGCAAGGCCGGATGCCTGGCCCGGAACAAACGGATAATCTCTCATAAGACCATCAAGAACGGGTGTGTTAGCGATGGCAAATGCGTTGTGGTCCTTGCGCGGATTGAGACCTACGCCGTCAAGGATCATTAAGACTGTAGTTTTCTTACCCATAATTCTGATTTCTCCTCTTGATGCCTGATCCGCCGGTCTTCTCCGGCCCGGCGGATGCTCCTTCTGCGGAAAAAATACTGCCGTCGGCAGCTCCCGCCCGCACGCTCACTATGAGCATGCGGGCCGCGGGGCCGCAGTCCGGCAGTTTTCATGCGCATCAGGAATTATTTCGCGTAATTGACAATATCGCCGAAGCTTGCCTTCAGGGAAGCGCCGCCGACGAGACCGCCGTCGATGTCTTCCTTTGCGAACAGCTCTGCTGCATTGGCCGGCTTTACGGATCCGCCGTAAAGGACACGTGTCGTCTCAGCGACATCATCGCCATAGAGCTCACGAAGCAGATCACGGATGCCCTTGCAGACTTCCTCAGCCTGATCGGAGGTTGCTGTCTTGCCTGTTCCGATAGCCCAGATCGGCTCATACGCAATGATGACCTTCTTTGCGTCTTCCGGTGTCACACCGTTCAGGCCGATCTTAACCTGCTGACGAATCCAGTCCATTGTGACGCCCTGCTCTCTCTGCTCGAGCGTCTCGCCGCAGCACATAACCGGAACAAGACCATGCTCAAGAGCCTTGAGGACCTTCTTGTTGACCGTCTGGTCTGTCTCTGCGAAGTACTGACGTCTCTCGGAATGGCCGATGATGACGTACTTAACGCCTGCGTCCACAAGCATAGCCGGGGAGATCTCGCCTGTAAATGCACCGCTCTCCTCGAAATACATGTTCTCAGCTCCGATCTGGATGTTGGAGCCCTTTGCTGCCTCAACTGCAGCCGGGATATCAATCGCCGGTACGCAGAGAAGAACATCTACTGTATCGCTTGCGCATGTCTTGACCATCTCCGCGATAAGAGCCTTTGTCTCAGACGGAGTTTCATTCATTTTCCAGTTGCCGGCCGCTAAAATTTTTCTTGCCATGGAATTTATACCCTCCTGATCGCAAAATGCGAACAAATGAAACGGCCGCGGCCGCGCGCAAACGGCACGCCGCGGTCATCCTTTCATGAGCAGGCCCGCAGGGGCTCTGCTATTTTGTCTTATCAGTCCTTGTCGTCTGCTGCAGCAACGCCCGGAAGCTCTTTGCCTTCCAGGAACTCAAGGCTTGCGCCGCCGCCTGTGGAGATGTGGCTCATCTTGTCATGGAAGCCCATCTGGTTGACAGCCGCTGCGGAATCACCGCCGCCGATGATCGTTGTCGCATCTGTATCAGCAAGTGCCTGTGCCACAGACTTTGTACCTGTTGCAAGAGTCGGGTTCTCGAAGACGCCCATCGGTCCGTTCCAGACAACCGTCTTTGCGTTCTTGACAGCGTCGCTGTACAGAGCGATTGTCTTCGGTCCGATATCCATACCCATCTTGTCAGCCGGGATCTTGTCGATATCAACAACCTCTGTAGCGATCGGAGCATCGATCGGATCCGGGAACTCAGATGTCACAACGGCATCGACCGGAAGAAGAAGCTGCTTGCCGAGGCTCTTTGCCTTCTCGATCATTTCCTTGCAGTACTCGACCTTTGTGTCATCGACGAGAGACTTTCCGATCTCATGGCCCATAGCCTTCACAAATGTGTAAGCCATGCCGCCGCCGATGATCAGTGTATCGCACTTCTCAAGAAGGTTGTTGATGACGTTCAGCTTGTCAGCAACCTTTGCGCCGCCGAGGATTGCAACGAACGGACGAACCGGGTTCTCAACTGCATTGCCGAGGAAGTTGATCTCCTTCTGCATGAGATAGCCGACAACGTGCGGGCCCTTGACGAACTTTGTGACACCGACGTTGGAGCAGTGAGCACGGTGAGCTGTACCGAATGCATCGTTGACGAATACATCAGCGATGGAAGCAAGGTCCTTGGAGAACGAATCGATGTTCTTCGTCTCTTCTGCTCTGTAACGTGTGTTCTCAAGAAGAATGACGTCGCCGTCCTTCATCTCATTGACAACTGCACGGACATTGTCATCGACGACAACCGGGCTCGGAACGAACTTGACTTCCTGGCCGAGGAGCTTTGTGAGCGCTGCAGCGACCGGAGCAAGCGTCTTGGACGGCTTGTCTGCGTCTGTCTTGATCTTGCCGAGATGGGAGCAGAGGATAACCTTGCCGCCGTCAGCAATCAGCTTCTTGATTGTCGGAAGTGCAGCAACCAGACGGTTGTCATCTGTGATCTCACCATTCTTCAGCGGAACGTTGAAGTCGCATCTGCAAAGAACTCTCTTGCCCTTTACATCAATATCATCCACAGATTTCTTGTTTAAACCCATGATCCTTTATCCTCCTGTCTTTCATATAGCAGGCTGAATTCGTTTTCAGTCCTGCTGTTAAAAAAGGGCCCGGTCCTTGAGACCGGACCCTTTTAGGTCTTGAGATTCAGTATTCGCTGATCTTAACAGGCAAGATTACTTGTTAAGGAACTTTGCGAAGTACTTGATTGTTCTGCACATATTGGATGTGAAGGAGTTCTCATTGTCGTACCAGGAAACGACCTGAACCTCTGTCAGATCATCGTTGACCGGAAGGACCATGGTCTGTGTTGCATCGAACAGAGAACCATATGTCATGCCGACGATATCCTTGGAAACGATCTGATCCTCGTTGTAGCCGAAGGACTCGTTTGTGGAAGCCTTCATCTTAGCGTTGATCTCATCAACCGTAACCTTGCCCTTGACAACAGCTGTAAGGATTGTTGTGGAGCCTGTCGGAACCGGTACACGCTGAGCAGAACCGATGAGCTTGCCGTTCAGTTCCGGAACAACAAGGCCGATAGCCTTAGCTGCGCCAGTTGTGTTCGGGACAATGTTCTCAGCGCCTGCACGAGAACGTCTCTTGTTGCCCTTTCTCTGCGGGCCATCAAGGATCATCTGATCACCTGTGTAAGCATGGATTGTGACCATGATACCAGACTGGATCGGAGCGAGGTCGTTAAGAGCCTTAGCCATCGGAGCGAGGCAGTTTGTTGTGCAGGATGCAGCGGAGATGATGTTGTCATCAGCTGTCAGTGTCTCATGGTTTGTGTTGTAAACGATTGTCGGAAGGTCATTGCCTGCCGGAGCGGAGATGACGACCTTCTTAGCACCAGCATCGATATGAGCCTGTGCCTTTGCCTTGGATGTATAGAAGCCTGTGCACTCAAGGACAACATCGATGTCAAGATCCTTCCACGGAAGGTTGTGAGCGTCAGCTTCCTTGTAAATTGTAATCTTCTGGCCATCGACTGTGATAGAGTTCTCATCAGACGTAACTGTATCAGCCTTAGCATATCTGCCCTGAGAAGAATCATACTTCAGAAGATAAGCAAGCATGTCCGGGCTTGTCAGATCGTTGATAGCGACGATCTCAAAACCCTCAGCCTGGAACATCTGACGGAAAGCCAGACGACCGATACGACCAAAACCATTGATTGCAACTCTTACTGCCATAATCGTGTTTCCTCCTGTTTGTTGTTATTGATTTTTAACATAAGTGTTAAATCATAACCCACTGACATTGTACAAAACCATCCATAAAAATACAAGTCTTTTTTAGCGGCTTTGAAAATTTCAAAATTTTTTGCACTCATTCAGCACCCCTCGGAAAAACGATGAAATCCGGATGGAGAGCTTGCTCGCCAGACGGTTTCATCATTTTTCCGAGGGGCGGATAAGCGGCGAAGCCGCTCTGTCCGTCCACAACGAGGAACGCGAAGCGTTCCGAGTCTGGGATGCTGAATAGTCACAATTCTTCATTGTTCTCCATCCCGCACGGTTCTTCAGAGCTTCACGAATCTCGGCTCGCGCTTTTCAAAATAGACATAATGCGTAAACCCGCATTCCTTCAGGATCTGTCCTGCCGTGTCAAATGCATATCCGATGCTGTACGCCTTGTGCGAGTCTGATCCGGCCGTGACCAGCGTGCCCCCGAGCTCGCGGTATCTCCGCAGGACATCCGGGTGCGGATTCGGGAAGCCGAGCTGCTTCCGGAGTCCCGCCGTGTTGATCTCAAGCGCTATATTGTACCGCACAAGAAGCTTCAGGATCTCGTCAATGATGTCCGCATACGCGCGGTAGCTGTAGTCATGTGCCTTCCTTCTGCCGTAGCGGACGATATAGTCGAGATGCCCCATCGAATCAAAGTCATGAAAAAGCTTCACGTTCTGCAGCGTCTCCTCGAAGTATTTTCGGAAAATCTCTGCGTCGCTCTCTTCGCCGAATGCGTCCGGGTACCACGGGTCTCTCCCGCCGACAAGGTGCTGGGAGCCGATGCAGTAGTCAAACGGCCACTCCTTCAGAAGCTTCTGGTAGCGGGGGCCGAGCTGCGGCTGCATGCCAAGCTCCACACCCGCCAGGATTTTCATTTGTCCCGCGTATTTTTCCTGCAGCTCACGGATCCGCTCAAAGTATTTCTTCCGGTCAAAGTCAAAGACCAGCTCCTTCTCCGGGTAGTCCCAGTCGATATGGTCTGTAAAGCACAGACACGGAAGTCCCGCCCGGATCGCGGCCTTTACGCTCTCCTCCATATCTTCGTCGGAATCCGCCGAAAAGCTGCTGTGTACATGGATATCTCCGATCATTCTATTGTGCCTCCGCCGAGCAGACAGCCGTTCTGGTAGAAGACGGCGGCCTGACCGGGTGCCGCTGCCCTGGCCGGCTCGTCAAATGTACACAGCACGGTATCTGCGTCTGTTTTCTCTATTATAGCAGAAGCCGCGCGGTGATTATATCGGATCTTCGCCATGACCCTGTTATTTTCCGGCAGGTCAGGCTCCGCCATCCAGTTCAGGTTTCTTACCGTCACGGTGCGGCTGAAGAGGTCTGCATTTTCCGAGAGAACGACCTCATTCGTGTCCGGACGAATCTCCTTGACAAATACGGGATGTCCCAGCGCGATACCGAGGTGCTTTCTCTGACCGATCGTGTAGCGAATAATGCCTCTGTGCCTTCCGAGCACGCGGCCCTCCTCATCGACAAAATTGCCCGGCTCCGCCTTCTTTCCCGTGTCCTTCTCGATAAACGAGGCGTAATCATTATCCGGAATAAAGCAGATCTCCTCACTGTCCGGCTTATGCGCGACGGGAAGACCGGCCTCCTCCGCAATGGCGCGGACCCTGTCCTTGGTGTAAGCCCCGATCGGCATGATCGTGTGACTGAGCTGGTCCTGCGTCAGGTTGTAGAGCGCATAGGTCTGGTCCTTTGACGTCTTCTCGTCTCCCGCGGCCGTGTGGAGCGTAAAGCGTCCGTTCGGAAGGCGGACGACCGTCGCATAATGGCCTGTTGCGATATAGTCCGCGCCGAGTGCGAGCGATTTCTGAAGCAGGCTCTCCCACTTCACATAGCGGTTGCACGCGATGCACGGGTTCGGCGTGCGCCCCGCCTGATACTCCGCGACAAAATAGTCCATTACCTTCTCGCGGAATTCTTTCTTGAAATTCATGACGTAATAGGGGATTCCGATCACATCCGCGACGCGGCGGGCGTCCTCAACCGCGGACACGCCGCAGCATCCGCCCTTTTTCTCGACAGAACAGGCATCCTCATTCTGCCAGATCTGCATTGTCACTCCGATCACGTCATACCCCTGCTGCTTCAGCAGGTACGCGGCGACAGAGCTGTCAACGCCCCCTGACATTCCAACCACAACCGTTGCCATAGATCACACTCCTGTAGACAGCGCAAAAAAGCGCTCATTGCCTTTTCTCAGTACAAGTCTTCTATTCTTCCCGGCATACGTTCATCCCGTCAAGGGAATATCGTGTATGCCGTAATTTTTCCCCGCCACCTGTAGAGGTGGGGCTTCTTGCTCACGGCATGTTAAAGCAGCTTTTCAGCCGCTCTTATCGGAGAGTATCCGCCACATCTGCAAGAATTTTCACCGCAGTCTCGATTTCTTCCCTTGTGTTATGATGCGACAGAGAAATCCGGACCGTTCCGAGTGCCTGGCGGTCAGAGCGGCCGATCGCCTTCATGACATGGGACGGGTCCGTCGAGCCGGAGGAGCAGGCCGAGCCGCTCGACACGGCAATTCCTCTCCTGTCCATCATCATCACGGCAAGAGCGCCGTCCATGCCGGGAATGGTCACGCTGATATTTCCGGGCAGCCGCTCCGTAAGATCGCCATTGATCTCCGCATCCGGAATCAGGCTGTGAATCAGGCCGATTCCATAGTCGCGGAGTTCCTTTTCCTCCGAGGCATACTTCTCCATGCCCGAACATGCAAGGCCGGCGGCCTCGCCAAAGCCTGCGATGCCCGGAACATTTTCCGTTCCGGCGCGGCGTCCGCGCTCCTGCGCTCCCCCGCGGATGAAGCTCCCGATTCTGACGCCCCTGCGAATAAACAGCATGCCCACGCCCTTCGGTCCGCCGAATTTATGGGCAGATACGCTCATCATGTCGATGTTCATTTTCCGGACATCGACAGGGATATGGCCGAATGCCTGGACCGCATCCGTGTGAAACAGAATCCCGTGCCGGCGCGCCACGTCCCCGATCTCTCCGACGGGCTCGATCGTCCCGATTTCATTATTGGCAGTCATCACGGAAATGAGCACAGTCTCAGGCCTTATGGCACGCTCCACACTCTCCGCAGAGATCCTGCCCTCAGAATCCGGCTCGAGAATCGTGAGCTCCGCGCCCCGCTTCTTCAGATAATCGCAGGTTCGAAGGACCGCGTGGTGCTCAATTGCCGTCGTGATGATATGCGCGTGCGGATTTCCAGATGCCTCGTATGCCGCTGTAAGCGCCCAGTTGTCAGCCTCGCTTCCGCCCGATGTAAAATAGATTTCATCACTTAACGCCCCGGCGAGGCGCGCGACGGCGTCTCTTGAGCGGTCGACGAGGCTTCTCGCCGCGGCTCCCGCCCGATAGACGGAGGATGGATTTCCGTACTCGTCTCTTAAGCTTTCCTCCATGACGCGCACAACACTCTCCTCCGGGCGCGTTGTCGCCGCATTGTCAAGGTAAATCAATTGACACACTCCTTTGTGTCCATCTGGGCCGCGGAATTCTTCCGTCGGCTCTCCTCCACGAGCTGGCTTAGCATGATCGAGTCAACCGACTCCTCAATCGCCTTGTTAACTCGGTCCCACACAAGCCTCGTGACGCAGACATCCATCTGCTCACAGTGTCCATCTTCTCCCGGCGCACCGCAGGTGACAGCCTCAATGCTTCCCTCAAGGGCGCGCAGGACGTCTCCGACAGAGATCTGATCAGCAGGCTTTGCCAGGCGGTATCCTCCTCCGGCTCCGCGCACACTCTTTACAAGTCCGGCTGTTCTCAGTTTCCTGACCAGCTGCTCCAGATAGCTCTCGGATATATTCTGCCTCTCAGAAATGCTCTGGATGCAGACAGCATCTTCATTTTCGCTGTTAATGGCAAGATCAAGCATAGCCCGCAGGCCATATCTTCCCTTCGTCGATAATTTCATGCAGATCCTTTCTAAAAAAGTCCGACTGTTTTAGTACATTTTCTTTCTAAGAGAGTACCACGGAACTGAAACAATGTCAAACATCCATATGCTCACACCTGTTGTTACAGTTCACACGCCATCCAAAGTCGCATGCGGTCGCGAATATCAGGGCGGTATCGGGCAGACTCCGTCCTCCTCAGCTTCCCTTCGCCGCTGACGCAGCGGCGAAGGGTGATCTTCGGACTCCTCCGTATAACGCCCTCACCGCTCCTGATATCGCTGACCGTTCACCGAGGTCTGGTGGCATGTGAACTGTAACAGTGCCCATTGCACTGCGACCGGGACGACTTTAGTGTATAAGTCCCTGCGGATTGCTCCGCTGCTTCGCAGCTCCTGCAATCCTACAGGTATTCGCATTTCCATGCCGCTTACGCGTCATTCCATGCTCATACCTGTTGTCGTCGCTAGTGCACTGATCCGCCGGCGTGCAAGCACGCCGCGGCCTGTGCACTGTGACCGGGACTTATACACTAAAAAAGCCGCAGAAACATGAAAAACCATGTTTCTGCGGCTTCGTCTGATATCACTTCGCGTAATCGGTTGCTCTGCTCTCCCGGATCACATTGACCTTGATCTGGCCCGGATACTCGAGCTCATCCTCAATTCTCTTGGCAATGTCCCGTGCGAGAAGCACCATGTTGGCGTCGCTGACCTGTTCCGGTATAACCATAACCCGAACTTCGCGGCCGGCCTGAATCGCAAAACACTTGTCCACGCCCTTGAAGCTTCCTGCAATATCCTCAAGCTGCTTCAGGCGGTTCGTGTAATTATCCAGTGTCTCGCGGCGGGCTCCCGGGCGAGATGCTGAAATTGCGTCAGCTGCCTGTACCAGGCACGCAATCAGTGACGTCGGCTCCACATCCCCGTGATGGCTCTCAACGGTATTGATGACAATCGGACTCTCCTTGTACTTCCTGCAGAGATCTGCACCGATCTGAACATGAGATCCTTCCACCTCATGATCGATCGACTTGCCGATATCATGAAGAAGACCGGCCCGCTTGGCCATTCTGACATCGCATCCGCATTCACCCGCCATAAGACCGGCGAGCTCAGCGACCTCAACGGAATGCTTCAATGCATTCTGTCCATACGACGTACGGAACTTCATTCTTCCAAGAAGCTTAATCAGTTCCGGATGCAGGTTGTGAACTCCGACTTCGAACGCGGCCTGCTCACCATCCTCACGGATCTGTGTCTCGACCTCCTTCTTCGCCTTCTCAACCATCTCCTCGATTCTCGCCGGATGAATTCGTCCATCGACAATCAGCTTCTCAAGAGCAATTCTGGCTACCTCTCTGCGAATCGGATCAAAGGCAGACAGAACAACTGCCTCCGGCGTATCGTCGATGATCAGGTCTACACCTGTCAGCGTTTCGAGCGTCCGGATGTTTCTGCCCTCACGGCCGATAATGCGTCCCTTCATCTCATCGTTCGGAAGCTGAACGACAGAAATCGTTGACTCCGCGACATGATCAACGGCACAGCGCTGAATCGAATTGACGACGATCTCTCTCGCCTTCTTGTCAGCATCATTCTTTGCCTGCTCAACAAGCTCCCGGTACATCTTGGCAACATCGATCTTCACATCGTCCTGTACGGACTTGAGAAGTGTCTGCTTAGCCTCCTCGGATGTCATTCCGGAAATCCGTTCCAGCTCTTCAACCTGCTGATCATGGAGCAGATCAATCTTCTTCTGCTTCTTTTTCAGCTCCGCCTCTTTTGCAGTGTAGTCCGCCTCGCGTCTTTCCATCGCCTCGGTCTTGCGGTCCAGTGTATCTTCCTTGGACTGCACGCGCCGTTCCTGCTTGGAAATCTCCGCCCGTCTCTCCTTGACTTCATCCTCGACACTGTTTCTTGCCGCGAGTGCCTTTTCTCTCGCTTTCAGAACAATGTCATCAGCCTTTCTCTGCCCTTCGGCAATCTTTTCCTGTTTCTGTCTGTTCCCTTCGGCGATTGCGTTATCGATGTAGTGCTGCGCCTGATTCTTTTTGGAATTCAGCAGTTCTTCATCTTCTTTATTTTTCTTCGCAATTGCAAGCTTCCAGGTGAGAGGAAGAGAGACAGCTAAGAGGACCACGAGCACAATTATTACTGCGATCATGGAGCACCTCCTTATTTAGTTTTCATTGTACAATTTTACACAATATACAACTTCTTAACTATATCGGTTTTCGGCAGAACTGTCAAGGCAACATTCCATGCTGCCGCTCACTCTCTTCCCGCCCGTGTTACAGTTCACGCGCATCCAGAATCGCACGCGATCGCGAATATCAGGGCGGTATCGGGCAGACTCCGTCCTCCTCAGCTTCCCCTCGTCGCTTACAGCTCCTCGGGGTGATCTTCGGACTCCTCCGTATAACGCCCTCACCGCTCCTGATATCGCTGATCGCTTACCAAGGTCTGATAGCGTGTGAACTGTGATCCTCCCGTCGCATCTCATCCAGCACAGCATAGATATCCTGTCCGGAGAAGCCGAGTCTCCCGAGATAAGACGCAAGCCTTCGTAAGTCCTTCGGATCGCCGAGGTCCAGTGTTTTCGCCTTCTTCTCAGCCAGCTCCCGGATGAGGGGCCGCTCATCATACCAGCCTGCCTTCTCGAAGGCGCCGTCAATAACCTCCTTTGAAAGCCCCTTCTTCTGCAGGTCATACAGAATTCTCCGCCTGCTCTTCCTATCGCGATAGACCTCCAGGTAATGGTCCGCATAATGCGTGTCATTGATATAGCCGAACCGCTTCACATAGGCTATGGCATCATCCACTGCTCCGGAAGAAAACTCCTTTCTGCGAAGCTTCTCCCTGAGCTGCGCCTCCGTCCGGTCCATATCAGTCAGAAGATCGAGGGCCTTCTGTCTTGCGCGCCTGATCTCGTCCGTATCGCTCCGGGAAGCAGCATCGCTGCCGCCATCATCCGCATTCTCCGATTCGGATAACGGCAGATCTGTGTGCCGTCCGGCCGTCCGGCCGTTCTCATGCCGGTGTATCCTCGGAAAGCGCTCCGCATCATTCTTCTCTCCGCCCTGCTCCGGCCTCTCCTCATCCGGAAAATGAGCAGTCTTCATCAGCTCACTGATGTCTTTCCCCCAGGAGAGGGCCGGCCGCTTCCCGGCTTTTACCTCGGGCTTCTGCCCCTCTCCCGGATTCTCAGCTTCACTTCGCATGTCAGCTCTCTGTCACAAGAGAAGGATCATCTTCCTCCTGCTTTGCCGGGGCCGGAACGGTCTCATCAACCGGAAGGCCGTACGCGCCGCGCACCTGCTGCTCGACCTCCTGCATGATGTCAGGATGGCTCTCCAGATACGCCTTCGCGTTCTCACGGCCCTGACCGATCTTCTCATCATGGTATGCAAACCATGCGCCGCTCTTGTCGATGATATTATTCTCGACAGCGAGATCGAGGATATCGCCGGAGCGCGAGATGCCCTTTCCGAACATGATGTCAAACTGAGCTTCCTTGAACGGCGGAGCCACCTTGTTCTTTACAATCTTGATTCTCGTGCGGTTTCCGATTACTTCGCCGCCGGCCTTCAGCGTCTCCACACGTCTCACGTCCATGCGGACAGACGCGTAGAATTTAAGCGCCCGGCCGCCTGTCGTCGTCTCCGGATTGCCGAACATGACGCCGATCTTCTCACGGAGCTGATTGATAAAGATGACGATGCACTTGGTCTTGCTCACGCTCGACGTCAGCTTGCGGAGCGCCTGGCTCATCAGTCTCGCCTGGAGACCGACGTGGGAGTCTCCCATCTCACCGTCAATTTCCGCCTGGGGCGTCAGAGCCGCCACAGAGTCAACGACAATGATATCGACCGCGCCCGAGCGGACCATCGTCTCACAGATCTCGAGGGCCTGCTCGCCGGAATCCGGCTGGGAAATATACAGGTTGTCGATATCGACACCGATATTCTTCGCGTAGACGGGATCGAGCGCGTGCTCCGCGTCGATAAAGCCCGCTATGCCGCCCCTCTTCTGAACCTCCGCAACCATGTGGAGCGCGACTGTCGTCTTTCCGCTTGACTCCGGCCCGTAGATCTCAATGATTCTTCCCTTCGGAACTCCTCCGACACCGAGCGCGATGTCGAGGGACAGCGAGCCTGTCGGCACCGCCTCAATGTTCATATTGGCGGTCGCGTCACCAAGCTTCATGACTGCGCCCTTGCCGAACTCCTTCTCAATGTGACCGATTGCGGCCTCAAGGGCCTTCTCCTTCTCTCCCTGCAGCTTCTGCAGATCTTCTGTATTCTTCTTTGCCAATGTTTTCTCCTCACTTTTTCGCGAACGTTCGTTCGTTGCTCTTTACAGATTACTATAAAACAAGTGTTCTGTCAACAGGAAATTCCACCGGGGACAGGTCGGCGGAAAGCTTAGTTTTCTGAGTAGTGCTGAAGCATTACAAATTGCACAATCTTATCATTGCCCGAAGATGAATCGAAGCTGGTCCATTCCCGAAGGAATGAATCAGCTTCGTTAAAATCATATGTCAGACTGCAGGTCTCATCAGCCGATCAGCCAGTCATAGAGCTCCTGATACTGCAGAGCGGATGCCTCCCAGGAGAAATCCGCCGCCATCGCGCGGTCGATCATCTTGTTCCACTCGCGTCTGTTGTCGTAGTACACCTTCTCCGCATAGCGGACAGTCGCCATCATCTCATGCGCATTGTAGTTCTGGAACGAGAAGCCTGTTCCGGTTCCCTCGAACTCATTGTAAGGCTCAACCGTGTCCTTCAGACCGCCGGTCTCACGGACTATCGGAATTGTGCCGTACCGGAGCGACATCAGCTGAGACAGACCGCAGGGCTCGAATTTGGACGGCATCAGGAAGGCGTCAGAGCCCGCGTAGATCTTGTGAGACAGTGCCTCATTGTAGTAGATCTGGGCCGATACCTTTCCCGGATACTTCCATGCGAAATGGCGGAACATATTCTCATATTTCTCGTCTCCTGTTCCGAGAACAGCAAACTGGATGGCATCCTGGCACATTTCGTCCATGACGTAGGCGATCAGGTCGAAGCCCTTCTGGTCGGTCAGACGAGAGACAATTCCGATCAGCATCGTGTCCGGATCAACCGTCAGTCCGAGGTCGGCCTGGAGAGCCGTCTTGTTCTTAACCTTCTCTTTGCGGAAGGTCCTCGCATCGTATTTGTTGTAGATCGCTTCATCCGTAGCCGGATTAAAGGTCTTGTAGTCAATGCCGTTGACAATACCGCGCAAGTCATGCGCTCTCGCGCGCATCAGACCGTCGAGGCCCTCGCCGTAGTACGGCATCTTGATCTCCTCCGCATAGGTCTTGGATACCGTCGTAATTGCATCCGCGTAGACCAGGCCGCCCTTAAGCAGGTTTGCGTCCTTCTTATATTCCAGCTTGTCCGGTGTGAAATAATAATCCGGCAGACCGACGATATTCTTGATTGTCTTGATGTCCCAGATACCCTGGAACTTCAGGTTGTGAATCGTCATGACCGTCTTGATGCCGCGGTAAAATTCGTTATTCTGGAAATCCGCATTCAGGTAGACCGGAACCAGTCCCGTCTGCCAGTCATGGCAGTGGATGACATCCGGACGGAAATCGATGGTAGGCAGAATCGAGAGCGCTGCCTTGCTGAAAAATGCAAACTTCCCGAGGTCCCAGGGCATACCCGCATACGGCTTGTCGCAGGTGAAATAGTCCTGATTATCAATGAAATAGAACTTGATCCCCTCGTACTCGCACTCGAAAATGCCGACGTAGCAGCTGTTCCAGTTGAAATCCATGTAGAAGTTTGTCTTGTACTCAAGCATATCCTTCCATTTCTGCGCCATGCAGGAATAATAGGGAAGGACGACTCTGCAGTCAAAATAGCGCTTGTCAAGAGCCTTGGGCAGTGAACCGACAACATCCGCCAGTCCGCCGGTCTTTATAAACGGAACTCCTTCTGAAGCCACAAACAGAATCTTCTTCATAACAAAAACCTCCGCGCTTATGATTCAGCATTGGTGATTATGCTGAAATACTGCTTTTATTATAGAGCATTCTTTTTATATTGTCGACACATCTCTTTCATTTCCGCCGCCGACTTCAGCGTATTTTCCGTAATCTCGGCCCCGCCGATCAGCCGCGCGATCTCCTCGACCGACTCCTCATCAGAGAGAGACTCAATCTTCGTGATCGCCGCCGTCTCCGAGACATCCTTCGTGATGCCGTAGTGCGCATCGGCCATGGCCGCGATCTGCGGAAGGTGCGTGATGCACAGGACCTGCTGTCTTCTGGCGATCGCCGCCATCTTCTCGGCCGCTCTCTGTGCTGTGCGGCCGCTGATGCCGGTATCAATTTCATCGAAAATGACAGTCCCCACTGCGTCCGCATCGGCAAAAATCGTCCGGATCGCGAGCATGATCCGTGAGAGCTCACCGCCGGAGACGACGTTCCGGAGGCATCTTCGCGGCTCTCCCGGGTTCGTCGCAATCGTAAACTCGATGGCATCCGCTCCATTTGCCGAATATCGTCCCGCATCCTTGAAGTCGATTCCGAAGTCAGCCCGGGCAAAATTAAGCTCCTTGAGCTGTCTTATGACCTCCTCCGAGAAGATCTCCGCGTATTTCCTGCGCTCCGCCGAGAGGGCATCACAGGAAATGCGAAGCCGCCTCTCAGCCTCTCCCAGCTTCTTCTCAAGCTGCGCTCTCCGCTCCTCATAGTCCTGGAGCTCCTCCAGCTCCTTCGCCTTTGCATCACGCGACGCGAGAATCTCCTCGATAGAATCTCCGTATTTCTGCTTCAGGTGATTGATCGTATTGAGCCGCTCCTCGGTGTCCACGAAGGACTCCGCCTCAAAGCTGAGACCGTCCGCGTATTCCGACAGGTCCCGGTTGAAGTCATTCAGAAGACCGTCGATATCAGACAGCTGGGAGAGAAGCTGACCAAGCCTCTCGTCGTACTCGGCCACCTGTGTCATTCTGCGCAGCGCGCGGCCGATCAGCTCTCCCGCTGCCGTCTGCTCGTCATATCCCGTCAGCTCGTGGACCTCATCGGCTGCATCCGCGATCTTCTTCGCATTGAGGAGCCTCCGGTATGTCTTCTCGATCTCCTCATCCTCGCCGGGCTTTAAAGCCGCGTCATCGATCTCCCCAATCTCGAACTCGAGGAAGGAGGCCCGTCTCGCCCGCTCCTCCGCGCTCATCGGGCTGCCGCCGAGCTGCTTTTTGATCGCGGCGTATTCCGCGTAATCCGTGGCCGTCTGCTTCTTTAGCGGTGCGATTGTCTTTTTTCCGTAGCGGTCGAGAAGGTCAAGCTGCACATCGCTCGCGAGAAGCTTCTGATGCTCGCTCTGGCCGTGAATGTCGATCAGAAAGGATGCGAGCCGTCTCACCTCGGCAGCCGTTCTCGTCTCCCCGTTTACGCGGATCGTGCTCCGCCCGTCCTGAATTTTCCGGGAAATGAGAATCACCCCGTTTTCGGGCTCGACATCCATTGCACGGACCGACTCCAGTACGCCCGGGTCGTCCGTCTCAAAGACCAGCTCCGCCAGTCCGGTCTGTCCGGACCTGACCAAATCTCTCTGGGACCTTCCGCCGAGCGCAAGCCCGATGGAATCAATAATGATAGACTTTCCGGCGCCTGTCTCTCCGGTCAGGATATTCAGCCCGTCCGTGAAATCGACGTCCACCTCCCGGATCAGCGCCAGATTCCTGATGTGAAGGTTTCTCAGCATAGTTCTCACTCCTTCATGATCTGCCCGAGCTTTCCGCGCAGCACGTCCGCGTCCTCCGGGGAGCGGATCACCGCGATGATTGTGTCATCCCCGGCAATACATCCGAGAAGCTCGGACCAGTCCAGCGAGTCAAGTGCGGCCGCGGCCGCCATGGCCATGCCGGACACTGTGTGAATGACAAGAATATTGCTGGACACATCCATGGATACAAATGCGTCCCTGAGGACTCTTCTGTAGCGCAGCGCGTTCTCCGGGTCCCCGGCATTTTTCGCGCTGTACCTGAAATGCCCGTCCGGACCTGCCGTCTTGTGCAGCTGCAGCTGGCGGATATCCCTCGAGACCGTCGCCTGCGTCACGGCAAAGCCGGACCGGTTCAGGAGCTCGGCGAGCTCCTCCTGCGTCTCTACATCATGCTCGCGGATCAGCTTCAGGATCTGTTCATGTCTCGCATTCTTCATACCGTCCCTCCGGATCTCACGCCTCTCTCATTTTATAACGGAGCGTCTCAAGGAAGCTCGTATTCTTCATTTTGACGAGTCTCGTGTGCCACTTTGACCGGCGGATCGTCACGCGGTCCCCGATATTCAGTGCGATCGGTGAACCGCCGTCGAAGCTGACTCTGACTGCCTCCTCCAGTGCTCCCATTTTTCCCTCCGCGATCTCGATCGAAATCTGATCGGTTCCCGGGAGCACGATGCTGCGTGAAATCAGGGAATGCGCAGCAATCGGCGTGAGCAGAAGAATCTGCGCCTCCGGCGAGACAATCGGTCCCCCGACGGACAGATTGTACCCCGTCGACCCGGTCGCCGTCGCCACGATGATGCCGTCCGCCGCATAGGTATTCAGGTACTTTCCGTTGACCGAGTTGACATACCGGAGGCCGCGGAGCGGCTTGCTCCTTGAGAGCACAATGTCATTGAGCGCGACGTCCGAGTAGATCTCCTGATCCGCGCGGATGATCTTTCCGCGGAGCATCATGCGCTCCTCGATGGAAAAGTCTCCGCTGATCAAACGGTCAATTGCGTCCTTCATGTTGCGCCGCTCGACCTCAGCCAGATATCCGATTGTCCCCATGTTGATGCCGATAATCGGAATCTCGCGGCGGAAGATCTTCTGGGCCGCCCTGAGCAGGGTGCCGTCGCCGCCGAGCACAATCACGCACTGCGTCGAATCCGGCACGTCCGTTCCCTCATCAGATACGGTGCACAGGCAGCCCCTCTCATGGAGATAGTCTATGATGGAAGCGGCGACGACGGCTGTCTCCTCATTTGTCACATTGCGGATCAGCGCGAACCGTTCCATGTCATGACTCCTTCCTGTCAAGGGCCGCGTGCGCCTCTTCGACGACGGCGTCAATCATCTCTCCGCTCACGCGGTTTTCTTCCGCTGCGCGGCTGAGGAGGCACAGGTACTCGATATTGCCCTCCGGTCCCTTGATCGGGGAGAAATCAAGCATCTGCGGCATGAGGCCGATGGATGCCGCGTATTCCGTCACCCTGCTGATGACCTCTCTGTGAACCTCCGGATCGCGGACCACGCCGTGCTTTCCGACCTTCTCTCTCCCCGCCTCAAACTGCGGCTTGATCAGGCAGACGATCTGCCCGTCCTCTGTGAGAAGGTTCCGGGCCGGAAGAAGCACCTTGATGAGGGAAATGAAGCTGACATCGATGCTCGCAAATTCCGCCGGCGTCCCGATCTGCTCCGGCAGCACATAGCGGATATTCGTCTTCTCCATGCTCGTCACGCGCGGGTCATTTCTGAGTCCCCAGTCCAGCTGACCGCGGCCGACGTCGATGGACCACACGTGCTTTGCCCCGTTCTGCAGCATGCAGTCCGTAAAGCCTCCCGTCGAGCTCCCGATATCGAGGCAGTTCTTTCCTTCCACCGAGATCGGAAAGACCTTGAGCGCCTTCTCGAGCTTCAGTCCTCCCCGGCTCACATAGCGGAGCTTCGTGCCGCGCACCTCGATCTTAGCCGTCTCTTCAAATGAAGTGCCCGCCTTGTCGCACCGCCTGCCGTCAACGTAGACGATGCCCTCCATGATGAGCGCCTTCGCCTTCTCGCGGGACGCCGCAAGCCCCTGCTCCGTCATCAGTATGTCCAGTCTCTTTTTCATGTCCGGCGCTCCCTTCAGTCCAGGTCTTCCAGCGTACCGTCCCCGGAAAGGACCTGCATTTTCTTCTCGTATGTCATGATCCGGCCGCTCACGTCCTTCAGGAGCTTCATGCCCTCCTGATAGAGGCGGAAGCTCTCCTCGAGAGGGACGTCCTCCGACTCGAGGCGCTTTACCATCTCATCGAGCCTTGCAAAGCTCTCCTCAACCGTCAGCTGCTCCGTGCCTTCCTCGTTCTTCTGTGTCTTATTCTCCATGCGTGTTCTCCGTATTTTTTGCCGGAGCACCTTCCGCCGGTCCCTGTTTCTCCGAATTTACGCGCTCCGTGCCTGTCACCTCGGAACGGATCACTCCGTCCGTCACATAGATTCTGATCCGGTCTCCCGGTTTTGCCTGCGCAACTCTTGTCAGGGCGTGGCCGTCCTCCTCCGTGACAAATGAGAAGCCTCTCGTCAGCTGCTTCACGGGATTCAGGCTGTCAAGCCTTGCAAGATACAGATCGGCGCGCTTCTCATCCCGCGCAAGAGCTCCCTTCGCGCCTCTTTCCAGCCACTCCCCGAGATCATCTCGCCTTGCCTTCGCGCCTCTTATTTTCTCATCCATGGCCCGCTGAAGAAGCTCCGGATAGCGCTCCGCTCTCCCGGACGCGCTCTGCAGCTTCACGCGGATCGCGCGGTCAAAGCGGTCCGTGAGCTGTGCCTGCCTGAATTTTTCATTATTGAGACGGGCTCCCGGCGATGAAGCCTTAAGCCTTGCCTCATACCACTCCGCGCGGCGCAGGTCCTGACGGATGCGGCCGCTCGTGAGACGCTCCAGAGAATCTGCATACCGGTCCAGCTTCTTTCTGAATTCACCGAGATCGAATACTGCGAGCTCTGCGGCGGCCGACGGCGTCGGCGCGCGCAGGTCCGCCACGTAATCCGCAATTGTCACGTCCGTCTCATGCCCGACAGCGGAAATGACCGGCGTCTCGCAGGCAAAAATCGCCTCCGCAACCTCCCGCTCATTAAAGGCCCACAAATCCTCGAGCGAGCCTCCGCCGCGGCCGACAATGATGCAGTCGAGTCCCAGGCTGTCCAGGACACGGATCCCCTCCACGATGGAATCCTTCGCGCCCTCGCCCTGGACGAGTGCAGGGTACAAAATGACCTGCACGTATGGATTTCTTCTGTGGGAAATGTTCTGGATATCGCGAATCGCCGCTCCGGTCGGGGCGGTAACAACGCCTATGTTCATTGCGTACTTCGGAATCGGCTTTTTATAGGATACGTCGAACATGCCGAGTTCCCCGAGCTCGTTCTTCATTTTCATGAAGCGCTCGTACAGAATTCCCTCGCCCTCGAGGCGGATTTCCTTTGCGTACAGCTGGTACCGCCCGTCTCGCTCATAGACATCCACGCGGCCTCCGACGACGACCTTGTCCCCGTCCTTCATCCGGAAGGGGAGGCCCCGGCGGTCACCGGCGAACATGACGCAGGACATCGCGCCCTTTGCGTCCTTCAGGGAAAAATAGATATGACCCGAGGAATGGTATTTGCAGTTTGATACCTCTCCCCGGATGAATATGGCAGAGAGAATGCCGTCACCCGCAAACATATTCCGGATGTAGCGGTTGATCTCTCCGACCGAATAGATGTGCCTGCCGGTCATGACCGTGCAATCTCGCCGAGAATCCCATTGATAAAGGCCGGCGATTCACTTCCGCCGTACTGCTTTGCCAGTTCGACCGCCTCGTTGATCGCAACTCCCTCCGGGATCGTGTCGTCGTACTTCATTTCATAGACGGCGACGCGGAGGATCGCAAGGTCGCAGCTGCCGAAGCGGCTCGTCTTCCAGCCGCGCGCCGTGCTGTTCAGCAGGTCATCGATATCCTTCTCCTTGCTGCTCACCGCCTGCCATCTCTGCTCAAGGAACGCCCTGTCCTTCTCGTCCAGGTCCTCGATGCCGTCGAGATACAGCTTTGCCTGCTCCGGCATCTCCTCACTGCTGTTGAATGCAGTGAGATAAATCAGTTTAAATAAATGCTCGCGAAGTTTTCTTCTGCTCACTTTTGTTCTCCGAAATTCTATTTCTGATGCTGCTCCGGGAGAGATTCATTTCCCGCCTGGGACCGCTCCGCGAAGCAGCAGGTCTCCTGTCCTCTGCCGCCTGATAAGCCCGGAGCTTCTCACTGCTCCCCGTCATCAACAGCGACGTCAGCGACGGAAATATTGACATTTTCCACCTGAAGGCCGGTCATCGTCTCGATGGTGCTCTTTACCTTCTCCTGCACCTCAGCGCCCACCTCCGGGATGCTGAAGCCGTAGTCGAGCTCAAGCACAAGATCGACTGTGACGGCATTGTCCTTCACATCGACATGGACGCCTCTCGAGAGCGCCTTGATGCCCTTCCGGGCGAGAATCTTTCCGGTGATTCCGCCTGCGATCGACGCGACGCCCTTCACCTCTGTGGCGGCGAGGCCGGCAATAACCGCTACGACCTCCTCAGCGACCTTGACCGTTCCTCTGCCCGCATCATTCTTTAACGTATATGTATTGCGATTTTCAGCCATAGATTTGTACCTCGCGATTCTCTCAGATTGCCCTCATTATACATGGGGCCGCGCGGAAATTCAACCGGCCGCGCGGTCACTCCCCGTCGTCATCCCAGCCGCCGAACTCCGACAGCTTCAGGTTCTTGTTCCGGTCGAGCGTCATGCCGACACTCCACTCGTGGACGAAGAGAAGGAGCGGATTGCCATGCATGTCCTTGATCTTCTTCATGTCGGTCGTTCCCTCGAGGTTCTCCACATCGACCTCGTCCGGATTCTCGATCCAGCGGATGTACTCGTACGGAAGCGTGTCCATGTAGATGTCGACATTGTACTCGTGCTCGAGGCGGTACTTCAGGACATCGAGCTGCAGGACGCCGACGACGCCGACGATAATCTCCTCCATGCCCGTGTTGTACTCCTGGAAGACCTGGATCGCGCCCTCCTGGGCAATCTCCTCGATTCCCTTTGTGAACTGCTTGCGCTTCATCGTGTCGACCTGACGGATCCGTGCAAAATGCTCCGGCGAGAAGGTCGGGATTCCTCCGAAGCGGAAGGTGTTCCCCGGCGCCTCCACCGTATCTCCGATCGAGAAGATGCCCGGATCAAACACGCCGATGATGTCGCCGGCCCACGCCTCGGACACGATGTGGCGCTCCTCGGCCATCATCTGCTGCGGCTGACTGAGACGCGCCTTCCGCTGCCCCTGGACGTGCCACACCTCCATGTTCGCGTCGTAGTGGCCCGAGACGATGCGCATAAACGCGATCCGGTCGCGGTGGTTCTTGTTCATATTTGCCTGAATCTTGAAGACGAACGCGGAGAAATCGTTCTTCTCCGGATCGATCAGGCCCTGGTCGGACATTCTCGGAAGCGGGGCAGAGCTCATGACAAGGAAATGCTGAAGGAACGTCTCGACACCGAAGTTTGTGAGCGCGGATCCGAAGAAGACCGGGGAAATTTTTCCGTGGCTGACCTTGTCCTGATCGAATTCCACGGAGGCGCCGTCGAGCAGCTCGATCTCGCCCTTCAGGTTCTCCACCTCTTCCTCCGAGACATACTTGAGAAGCTCCGGATCATCGATGTCGATATCGAGCTCCGTTCCCTCTCTGGTTCCCTTCTGTGTGTCGCTGAAAATGAGCACCTTGCGCGTTTTTCTGTCGTAGACGCCCTTGAAGCCCTTGCCTGAGCCGATCGGCCAGTTCACCGGGCAGCACGGAATGCCGAGCTCGCTCTCAATCTCGTCCGTGAGCTCGAACGGGTCCCGTGCGTCGCGGTCCATCTTGTTGATAAAGGTAAAAATCGGGATATGGCGTCTCGCGCAGACCTTGAACAGCTTTCTTGTCTGCGGCTCGACACCCTTCGCGCCGTCGATGACCATGACGGCCGAGTCCGCCGCCATCAGTGTGCGGTAGGTATCCTCCGAGAAGTCCTGATGGCCCGGCGTGTCCAAGATGTTGATGCAGTAGCCCTCATAGCCGAACTGGAGGACTGATGAGGTGACGGAAATACCTCTCTGCTTCTCGATCTCCATCCAGTCGGACACGGCGTGCCTCGCCGTAGCTTTGCCCTTGACCGAGCCCGCCAGATTGATGGCCCCGCCATAGAGAAGGAATTTCTCCGTCAGTGTCGTCTTACCGGCGTCCGGGTGTGAAATAATGGCAAATGTACGTCGTCTTTCAATTTCATTCATAAATTCGTTACTTCCTCGATCTCAAGTGTTAGCGGCAGATCCGACTGAATGGCGCAGAAATACTCCCTGTCCACATAGATGAACTGGGACCATCCGTCCATCGGCAGGTCGCGGAGGCTCCGGAGCAGGCCCTCGCCCGTCCACTTCACATACGCCTCCTTGCGCACCCATTCCCTGAAAAACCTGTCCTGCCTGTCCTCGGAGGCAAGGAATTTTCTGTAGTCGTCGACCGAAAATACGCGTTTTCCCAGCTTGTCGATGTCTGTTACCCGTTTTTCCTGGATGTCTATGCCGACTCTGTGCGGCGAGACCGCGAGCACGATATAGCATCCGGAGTTGCTGATATTAAAATGAATATCGGGATAATTCTGAATATAGGGCTTCCCGTGCTCCGCCTTCGCAAGCACACAGTCCTCCCTCCGTATCCCGTACCTCTTCGCAAGCGCATACATCAGGAGATCAATGCCTCTGGCACTGATCTCCTGATGTGTCATATCCTTTGCGTGTGCAAGCCTCAGATAATATACGCCGGCGATCCTGTCACTGCTTTCTGCTGTCCACATAATCCGAGAGCCTCTGAATCGCCGCATGGATTCTCTTCAGCGATTCGTCCTTTCCAAGAATCTCAAGAAGCTGCGTCGCGCCGCCTGGTGTCGTCTGCTTTCCGGACACCGCCGTGCGGATCGGCCACATGACCTGTCCGTTCTTCCAGCCGTTTTCAGCCGCAAATGCCTTCAGCTCCGCAAACAGCGCGTCGTTGGAGAAGTCCGAAGCCTGTTCAAGGACCGGCAGCACCTTGCGAAGCACCTCGAGCGAAAGCTCCGGCGTGGTCTTCATTTTCTTGTGCGTGTACATCGAGAGATCATAGTCCGGCACCTCCCGGAAGAATCCGAGCAGGTCCTCGATCTCGTCAAAGTTCTCGATGCGGCTCTGGGCCAGCGGGGCGAGGACTGCCGGATCGATGCCCGGGACAGCCGCCTCGATCGCGGGACGCGCCTTCTCAAGGAACTCCTCCGGCGTAAGCTTTCTCAGATACTCGCCGTTCATCCAGCGAAGCTTTCCGATGTCAAAGACAGCCGGCGACTTGTTGATCTTCGTGTAGTCAAACTTCCTGACCAGATCATCGAGAGACATGATCTCCTGATTGTCCGGCGGGTTCCAGCCGAGCAGGGCCGTGTAATTGACAATAGCCTCCGGAAGATACCCCTGGTCCACCAGGTCCTCAAAGGAGGAGTGACCGGAGCGCTTGCTCAGCTTATTGTGATGCTCATCGGTGATCAACGGGCAGTGGACATACACGGGCACCTCCCACCCGAACGCCTCATAGAGAAGGTTGTACTTCGGGCTTGAGGAGAGATACTCATTTCCGCGGACGACATGCGTCACGCCCATCAGATGGTCGTCAACGACATTGGCAAAGTTATAGGTCGGGAAGCCGTCGGACTTGATCAGGATCATGTCGTCAAGCTCGGCATTTTCCACCGTGATGTCCCCGTAGATATCGTCGTGGAACGTCGTCGTTCCCTCGAGCGGGACATTGAGGCGGACGACATGCGGAACGCCTGCCTTAAGCTTCTCCTCGATCTCCTCCTTCGTCAAATGCAGACAGTGCTTGTCATAGCGGCTGATCTCCTTGCCGCCAACCTCCGTCCGGAGCGAATCGAGCCTCTCCTTCGTGCAGAAGCAGTAATACGCCTTGCCCTTTTTGATCAGCTCCTCGGCATATTTCTGATAGATGCCCTGTCTGCAGCGCTCGGACTGGACATACGGTCCGACGCCGCCGTCCTTGTCCGGGCCCTCGTCATATTCGATGCCGGCATCCTTCAGTGTCTGGTTGATAATGTCTACTGCACCTTCGACGAACCGCTCCTGATCGGTGTCCTCGATGCGGAGCATAAACGTGCCTCCCGCATGCTTTGCGATCAGATAAGAATAAAGAGCTGTGCGAAGATTGCCGACATGCATTCTGCCTGTCGGACTCGGTGCAAATCTGGTTTTTACCATAGTCATGTATAAATCCCCGGAAGAATATCGCGCGGCTTTCCGTGAAAGACAAGGTCTGCCGCTCTGTCCGAGGGGTTCTCCTCCTCATTGATTAGAATAATACGTTTTCCGTCAAAATAGCTGATTGCATTTCTCACAAGAGTCGCTTTCATCGAGCAACCCAGAATGAGAAGCGTGTCCGCTCTCTCCACCTCACTCGCGGACGCGGTGACCAGCGAGTTCGGGATCATTTCCCCGTCAAGCACAATATCGGGGCGCACGACGCTGCCGCAGTGCGGACAGAGCGGAATGCCCTCTGCCTGCATCATGAACTCAATCGGAAACTTTGCCCCGCAGTGCGGGCAGTGGTTCTGATAGACACTTCCGTGCATCTCGATGTACCGGCGGATTCCCGCCCGTCCGGGCAGTCCGTAGATGGACCGCGTGATTACAGACTGGACGCGCCGCTCATCCTCGAGGCGGCGGAGTGTCTCCAGCGCCGGTCCCGGCGTTCCGAGCTTGCCCAGAATATTCTCGTGATAATAATCAAAGAACATCTTCGGCCGCGTGTTGAAAAACTGGGCCGAAAAAATTTCCTCCGGCGAGTAGCCATATTTCGTCTCTACGGCATAGGCGTTGTCACTGTCACGATAGTTGAAGCATCCGCAGTCACTGGCGACACTGAGTCCCAGCAGACAGACGATGTGACTGCTTTCCCGGATCTCTCTGCGAAGCGTACCAAGATCCATGCTGTCTCCTTCCCGGTATTACTCGTCGATACCGTGCTCATTCAGATATGTGATGACATCGCCGACCGTGTGCATCTTCTGAAGGTCGTCGATCGGAATCTCAATGGAATACTCATCCTCAAGATTCATGGCGAGCTCGTAGAGATCAAGGGAGTCCGCTCCCAGATCATCCTTGAAATCGGTGTCCATACCGATCTCATCCTCCTCGACATTCAGCTGTTCCGCAATGTACTTTTTCATCTTCTCAAGCATAATTCCAGCTCCTTTCCATTGATTCATGCATCCCGCCTCGGCATCCAACGCATTGCGGGCTGCCATATATAACGTGTTTATCTAATCTCTCACAAGACGCTGCGGGCCATAATATACGGTATCCGTCCGGCCGCAGAACCTCACGAGCTTTCCCGTACCTCGTCCGCAATTTCTCCCCACAGATTCGGTCTGGCCTCCCGGAAGCGGATCCGCATAGAGACGGACAGCGCAATCGCCATTTCAAGCATCAGGAACACCACCGATGTCCCGCCATAGCTGACAAAGGGCAGTGTCACTCCTGTCGTCGGTATCAGGTTCAGCACAACGCTGATATTCAAAATCACCTGCAGCGCTATGTGCGCAAAAATTCCTGTCACAATCAGTGAGCCGTACAGATCCGGCGCGTTCTGCGCGATGATGAACAGGCGGTACAGCAGATAAATGAAGAGCAGCACCACGATGATGCCGCCGACTATGCCCAGCTCCTCGCAGATAATTGAAAAAATCATATCATTTTCAGCCTCCGGCACAGCTCCCAGCTTCTGCGTGCTGTTGCCGAGTCCCTTGCCCAGAAGACCGCCGCTGCCGATCGCGTAGAGCGCCTGCAGGATCTGATAGCCTCCGCTCGACGAATACTTCTCGGGATGGAGCCACACCTGGATCCGGCTGAACCGGAAGCTTCCTCCAATCTCATGCGTACCGATTAGCCAGACGCAAAAGGCCACAAAGGCCACAATAATGGCAGCCGCAATGAGAAAGGCCTTCGTGTTCGGATGCGCAATAAAAATGATCGTGACCGCGATTCCCAGAATAATAATTGCAGTGCTCAGATTCTGTGTGAAGAAAAACACACACAGCGACTGAACGGCTCCCAGACACAAGGGGAAAATAATAGCCTTTACTCCCTTGTACTTCCGCCCCATCTTCACGATCCAGATTGGAATATACACAATCACGGCGATCTTCGCAAGCTCCGCCGGCTGAAAGCTGAGCTGACCGAGATTGATCCAGCGCCGCGCACCATTCACGGTCTTTCCGAGCGGCGACTTTGTCAGCATAACAAGTACAAGTGACAGGATATACAGCATGCCCCCGGCCTTCCAGAGGATGTGGTAGTCAAGTATCATCGACAGAATCACGGCCCCGATAAGCGCAAGGGCCGATATGCCCGCCTGCTTTCCGAAAAAATGCAGGTCGTTGCCATATCGAACCTGTGACGTGTACGCCGTCGCACTGTACAGGATCACCAGTCCGAAGCCCGTCAGCAAAATGACTGATGTCAAAAGTCCGTAGTCATAATAATCCGCCCGGAAGTTTCTTTTTGTTCTAAATCTCTTCCACATACCAGTCACCAGCGCCTGCACCCCTTCAGGAACACGTGCTTAATGTAGCTGATCGTATAATTCTCTCCCTTCTCTGCCCAGAGCCGCAGAAGAAAATCGATCTGTCTCTTCGTCACAGGATGAATGAACCACGACCGCTGCTTTCCTCTGAGCCAGTACTCATACGGAGACCGGTCTGTGTATTTGTCCCCGAGGTACACGCGGCTCGCGGACACCCTGTCGAAAATGAGCTCCGCCACATATCTGCGGGGCATCTGCGCCCCCTTGAGGACCCGCTCGTCCTTCATGTCGGCAGAGTAGTCAATCCAGTACTCATAGTGATGCGGGTTGCGTCCCTTGTGGTGCAGCCACGCCGTCGACACGCCGGTCGCCTCGCGCTCTGCGTTGTTCGGGCTCCGCACGCCCTGATAATATTTCGCTCCGATCAGAAATTCTGTCGGCGAATATTTGCTCAGGTCATGCAGAAGTCCCTGCTTGTAAAGTCCCGCTCTGAAGCAATATGAGCATACCAGATTATGATGTTTTGTGATAGTCCTAAAATGTCCGATTGGATCCATTGCTGTCTCTCATCTCCCAGTCACCGGTTCGTGCTGCGGATCTTTTTGTCCTCTGCGGCCTCCGTCGTATTCTCCGCAGCTTCCGCCTTCATGACCTTTTCTTCTGCGGTTTTCGCCTTGAGGGTCTTTTCTTCTGCGGCTTTCGCCTTCAGAATCCTTTCTCTCGCAGCTTCTTCTTTCCGGGCCTCTTCCTTCGCAGCCTCTTCTTTCCGGGCCTTGTCTCTCGCGGCTTCCTCTTTCAGGGCCTTCTCCTTTGCGGCCGCCTCCTCGGCAGCGCGCTTTGCGGCAAGTCTCGCCTCCTCGCGGCGTCTGGCGGCGAGGGCCGCGGCCCTCTTCCAGAATTCGGTGTTCTTTCTTCCGCGCACGACCGTCACCGACCGCGGCCCCACCTCGATGAACTGCTGGTTGCTCAAAGCCTCCCCGCTCACACTTGAGCGGAATTCATTTCCCGGATCGGAGTCATCGATGGCGATCTCCCACGCAAACCCTGTCGGCAGCTGCGGAAGTGCGAAGCAGTGGTTCTCCCAGTGGGCGTTATAGGCGACATAGAAGAAATCATCGGCCGGATATCCCTCGCGGACGGCGTAGGCCCCGTCCAGCAGCATGCCGAGTGTTCTCGACCCGTTGCCGAGCTCAAACACCCACGCCTTCGTGTCATGGAAGGAAATGTCCGGATAGCCGCAGGACATCGTATCCGTCCCCCGCAGCTCTCCGCGCATCCGGAAGATCGGGTGTGCCTTCCGAAAGGCCGTCAGCTTTCTGACAAAGGCCTGCAGCTCCAGCGCGTCCTTTCCCGTGTTCCAGTCCGTCCAGCCGGTCTCGTTGTCCGAGGAATACGCGTTGTTGTTGCCTCCCTGCGTGTTCATGCACTCGTCACCGGCCATGATGAGAGGCACTCCCTGGGACAGGAAGATATAGAGAAATGCATTTTTCAGCTGCCGCATGCGGAGCTCTCTGACCGCCCGCTTTCTTGTCGGTCCCTCAACGCCGCAGTTCCAGCTGAAATTATCGGCGGGACCGTCGCAGTTGTTCTCGCCGTTCGCCTCGTTGTGCTTCCAGTCATAGGTAACCATGTCATTCAGCGTAAAGCCGTTGACATTGTCCATATAGTTGACAAAGGCGTGCGTCCCCGGGTTTCTCCGGACCAGCTGGGCAAATGGAAGGATCTTCCCCTGATCACCCTTGAGCAGGCACCGCGCCGTCTGCTCAAAATAGTCGTTGTACTCCATCAGATTTCTGTGCCGCGGCGTATTGCTGCCGTAGATCCAGCCCGCGTCGATGTGATCAAACATCAGCTTGGTCCGGCTGAGCAGCGGATCATGGACAAGCAAAGCCATCGGCACGCCGGTCCCGATCAGATGAAAGCCGTCGACATGGAAGTGCCGCTTCCACCAGTGGATGGCCATCACTGCTGTCTGCTGGTCGGTCTTCTCCGGGAAATACATTTCCAGATAGACCTCCATGCCCTCACGGTGAAATGCTCTCACCATCTCGGCAAATTCTCCGTCCGCATCGGGGGACGAGGAAAAGCCTCTCTTCGGCGCAAAGTAATAATTTCTGTCCGCGTAGCCCCAGTAGTTCTTCGGGGCGACGGCGGTCTCCCGCCCGTCCGGACCCTTGACCGTCTCCGCAAACGGCGTGATCCCAAGGTCCGGGTTTCTGTCATAGACGGGCATCAGCTCGACAGCCGTGAAGCCCAGGTCCCTGATATACGGGATCTTTTCCATGACTCCGCGGAAGGTTCCTCTGTGCCGCACGCCCTTCTTTGCCTTTTCCGTAAAGCCTCTGACGTGAAGCTTGTAGATGCAGACGTCCGACATATCAAGGAGAGGCGCCCTGTCGTCCGTCCGGCCCTGCGAGCCGTCCGCGCAGAAGCACTCCTTTCCGTCAATTCCTCCCGCATACGGGTCCGGAATGACTCTCCCGTCAATTTCATAGTGATACGTAAAGGAAGCCGCGTTGAGGCCCCCGATATATATGCTGCTGACATCTCCCGTCCGCTCCTCAGCCGGGAGCGGCACCCGCAGCATTTCCCTTCCATCCGGATCGGACAGAACGAGCTCCGCCTTCTTGCCGTCCGCGACAGCAAACGAAAAATTCACTCCGCCTCTCACCGTGCGCGCTCCCGGAATTTCCGGATTGCCCGGCTGTATGTCCCAGTTCATGTTTTCGCTCAAATCATTCCTCCTGATCCGATCTGCCGTTCCGCGGCCACTGCGTCATGCGCGGATGGACAAATTTCCAGAATGTGCATACAGTTTATATTATACGTCTTCGTGACTTCCATGTCACCCCCCTGTTGACGGAGTCCGGCCGATACCGCCCTGACATTCGCGACCGCATGCGATTTTAGATGTGTGTAAACTGCAGCCGAAAGGGAATTGCATTTTCGCGGCCATTCTGTTATGCTCACTGTAATCACATAAAGGCATACGCAGAAAGGAGTTTATCCATGGCTGATACCGAACACGAGGATTTTGGCACTGTCACGCTGACTCTTGAGGACGATTCCGAGCTGGAATGTGCCATTCTGGCGATCTATCCGGCCGGTGACAGCAAGTACATCGCCCTTCTTCCTCTGGCAGAGGACGAAGACGAGGATGCGGACGACGCGGATGTTCTGATTTACCGCTTCATCGAGGGAGAAGACGGGGAGGACCCGCAGCTCGAGAACATCGAAAGCGACGAAGAGTACGACGTCGCGGCGGATGCCTTCGATGAGCTGCTCGACGAGCAGGAATTCGACGAAGAAGGTGGCGATGATGACGATGATGATACCGTCATTCACGAGGTGGATATAACGACCGAGTAATCCGCACACCGGAAAGAAAAAGAGGACTGTGAAACCCCAGGTTGGTTTTCACAGTCCTTTTTTATGGCACTTAATGTTTCCCGGTCGAGCCGAAGCCGCTCTCTCCGCGCTCTGTCCCGCTCAGCTCCTCCTCGGTCTCCTCAAAGGTTACGGGAAGGTAAGGCATGACGATCAGCTGGGCAATCCGCTCCCCGGGCTCAACCGTCCTCGCCGTCTCGCCGTCGTTGTGGAGCGGGACCATGAACGGTCCCCGGTAGTCGGAGTCGATGACGCCGACGCAGTTCGCCGGCCGGAGACTCTCCCTCGACGCAAGCCCGCTTCTTGCGAAGACCGCTCCGAAATATCCGGAGGGAAGCTCCATGGAAAGGCCGATGCCGATCATCTTTGTCTCGTGCGGCGCAATGCTCTCATTTTCCCTGAGATCGGCATACAGGTCATATCCCGCTGCCTCGCTGCTCCCGCGCGTCGGGAGCTTTGCCGTATCTGTCAGTTTCCGGACTTTAATTTTCATCTGTTCCTCCGCTTAAATCTGTGTGTCACCTGCTCTGCCGCCGGCAAGCCGCACATCACCTGAAATGGCATGCCTTCCGGCAGTGTGCCCGGTAACGAACTACACTCCGGCAGGAGTCACTGCAGCGTGACGGAATGCGGCGCCGCCGAGAGCCGGTAAATGGCCGCCCCCTGTGCCTCGAAATCCTCGAGCAGCATTTTCCCGTTATAGGTCTCATAGGTATCTGCATCAATGATGACGTCCGGCGCGTCGATAAAGACGCCGACGGGGTGCATGTACTGGTAAATTCTGGTCGAGCAGCCGTGGTTTCCGTGGTGCGCGACCTGAACGTATGTCGTGTCGAGCAGGTCCTTGTAGTGATCGACGACGTGCATTTCCTGTGTGGAAATGAGGTCCGCCATGAACAGCATGCTCGTGCTCCTGCCATCGAGACGGAACACAAGGCTTCCCGCATTCAAGAGGTCCGTGCTGAGCTTCTCGACCGCCGAGTCCCATGTATTGAGGACCGTCATTTTCAGCCCGAGAATGTCATAGGTGTCGCCCTCGCTCGGATAGACGACGTTGCTCATGGTACCGAGGACCTTCTCAAATGCGTAATAGCTGTCGATATCATCGACTGCCGTTGCAGTCTTTTCATACAGCTCCTCGTTGACCTTCGGCGTGATCACGCGGTCCACGGTGATCGCCCCGTCTGTGTTATTGCCCATGATCTGCGTGAACGCGCCGCAGTGGTCCGGGTGCGCGTGCGTGATGATCCAGGTCGACACATGGTTGCCATGCGCCGCGATGATCGACCGCATCTGGTCCGCGTCCTGCGTGTAGCCGCCGTCCACAATGGCAAGATTTCCTTCCTGGTCAGTGATCGTGTAGATCATCGCCTGCCACTCGTCTGAGGTCGGATACTGCGTCAGCGTCCAGGTCTCTCCCGTCCCGGAGTCCGTGACCGTCTGAGAGACGGAGGCCGTCCCGGACTCCGCGGAGCTGGTAACAGTTCTCTTCGAATTTGTTCCTGCTTCTCCGTTCTCTGCATCAGTGGACGCTCCCCCACCTCTGCCCGATCCGTGCCGGAGCGTCACGACAAATGCGGCGACGAGGACAAGCGCAAGGATCAGCACAGCCGCAAGAACAGGCCTCAGGACCTTCTTCATATGTTTCTCATTGAAAGAGCCGCCGCTCTTCCCTTCCGGCGCATGCCCTGCGGCGGATATTCTCTCCTGCTTGTTTCCTTCGCCGCGCGTTTTCCCCGGCCTCGGGGAATCTTCCTCCTGCCTGCCTGCTTTTCGTTCATAAACTGTCTCATCGAACTCCTCGTCGAAGACAGATTTTGTTTTTTCCTTCTGCTCCCCGCTCCCGCCGTCAGTCGGCAGATGAAGCTGATCAAGGAGCTCCTCGACCTCACGGTCCTCCCGGTCCGAAATCGTATCGATATTTTTTCGCCGTTCCGGGGGCCTTTCTCCATGCTTTTTTTTATTTTTTTCGACCCGCGCGCTCCACGCATCGGAGGCAAACTCATACAGGTCTGAAAGATATTTTTTTATTCTGCCCACAAGCTCTGATACACTCCATGGTCATCAAATTTCGACTGGATTATTCTCCCTCGTTACAAAATAGCTGAGCCGTCCGGGGCCGCCGGTCGGCTTCTGACACTGGTTACCATATTATCTTCTGCGCGAAATGAAGTCAAGTGCGCGCTCTCCACGCCCTCGCAAGCGCAGCGGCCGTCTCTTCGATCAGGGACGGATCAAGGCCCGCATAGCCCGCCACAACCGTAGACGGCGGACAGCTCTCAGCGTCAGCCATGTAATAGTCACTGAGGCCCCTGATCAGAATGCCCTCCCGCTCCGCCGACCGGATCATGTCGCGCTCGCTCCCGGCCTCCGGATATGTCAGCAGGAAATGAAGCCCCGAGTGCTCCGAGCGGATGGTAAGGCCGCCTCCCAGCTCAGTCCGGAGCGCGGCGGCAAAGGCCGTCTTTCTTTTTTTATACGCATGACGCATGCGCCCGATGTGTCTCGTAAAGAAGCCCTCCGCCATGAAGTCAGCCAGTGTCTGCTGCTCCACCCTTGAGACCGTGTTCGCGTAGAGTGCAAAGTCCTGTCTGTACCTTTGAAGCAGATTCTCCGGGAGAACCATGCAGGCAATGCGGATACCGGGCGCGAGCGACTTGGAGAAGGTCGTCAGGTAAATGACGTGCCCGCGCTTTCCCGCCATTCCCTGAAGGGACGGAAGCGGGCGGATATCGAAGCGGAACTCAGAGTCATAATCATCCTCCAGAATATAGCGGTCCTCTCTCTCCTCCGCCCACGTAAGGAGCTGTGCCCGCCGCCTCGCCGGCATCGTCACGCCGGTCGGAAAGTGGTGGCTCGGCGTGATGTAGCAGATATTGGCCCCGCTCTCTCTCAGCGCATCCGCCGGCAGTCCCCCGGCATCGATATTCACAAGTCTTGTCCTGATTCCGCAGTTCTCAAGAACCGCCTTCGTGCGGCTGTAGCCCGGGTTCTCAATCGCGGCGACACTCCCCTGAAAGAGATGCGCAAGGCATCCGAGCAGATACTCGATTCCGGCCCCGACCACGATCTGCTCCGGCGTGCACTCGACGCCGCGGCTCGCGGACAGATAGGCCGCGATCTGCTCCCGCAGATTCAGGTCGCCCTGCATGTCCCCGCGTTGCCAGAGCTCCTGGTTGTGGTAGAGAAGCTCCCTCTGGATCCGCCCCCACTGTCTGACCGGGAAAAGCCCGGTGTCAATGCTTCCCGTCGAGAGGTCCGTCATCCCGGTCCTTCTCTCCGTGCCGGCCGGCATGCCCGTGGCCGGCGGATGATAGACGTGGAGCATGCCGCCCGTGTCCTGGACGATAAATCCCCTCCGCTCGGCCGATTCGACAATGCCCGCGGCCGCAAGCATCTGATAGGCCGTATCGACCGTGTTGACACTGACGCCGAGCCGCTCCGCCATCGTTCTCCGTCCGGGGAGCGTCTGCCCCGGCTGATACTGCCCGGCGAGAATCTCCTCCTCAAGCTCCCTGTAGAGCTGCTCATAGAGCGGTCTTCTGCTCTTCGGATCAAGCGCAATCATCGATATTCCTCCCAGAGGGCCTGCCGCCCGGCTGGCCCTGTAGATTATCTATTATTCGTCGGCTTCAAGCATACCAGACAGCCGGTCCGTACACAAGCCGGAGTCCCTCTTAATCTGCTGAGTTCACACACCATTAGTTACCGTTCACACGCCATCAGACCTCGATGAGCAGTCAGCGATATCAGGAGCGGTAAAGGAAAGGCGTCATAAGGAGGAGTCCGAAGATCACCCTGAGCCGCTGTATCAGCGGCGAAGGAAAGCTGGGGATGATCCTGGACCCAGACATATGAAAAGGCGCCCGGCCTGCAGGGATATTCTCCCGGCAGGCACAGGCGCCTCCATCCATAACATAGATAAATCTGATTTACTGTCCTGATGCTCCGTAGTTTGACAGCACACGGGCCGACGGATCATTGACATCGCATCCCGGCCATGTCTTGTTCGGCATCCAGAATGCGGGGATCATCTCCGCCTGTCCCGGATAATACTCCTCAAAAATCTCGCGGTACAGGAGCGATTCCTTTGTGAACGGACGTGCATGCGTGTACTTCATCCGCTTCTCCTCGTACTCCTCATCCGTATAATAGCTTTCCGCGAATTCCTTCAGGTCGTCGACCATCGAGTGACCGACCGCATCGGAAAATGCAGCCTTCTCACGCATCAGAATGTCGTGCGGCAGCCAGTCGCTGTTCTCAAATGCGTGGCGCAGAAGATATTTTCCCTTTCCATAGGTGTTCATCTTGACCGCCGGATCGAGGCGCATGACATAGGACACGAAGTCGAGATCGCCGAACGGCACGCGGGCCTCCATCGAGTGGACGCTGATGCAGCGGTCCGCGCGGAGAACATCGTAGACGTTGAGCTCGCGCACGCGCTTCTCGGCCTCCTTCTGGAACTCCTCCGCGTCAGGCGCGAAATCTGTGTATTTATATCCGAACAGCTCGTCGGAAACCTCGCCGGTCAGAAGGACGCGGACATCGGTGTGCTCATGGATGTACTTGCAGCACAGGTACATGCCCATGCTCGCGCGGACCGTTGTGATATCGAAGGTCCCGAGCGCAGCGATAACCTCGCGAAGAGAATTTACGACGGTATCTCTGTCGATAATCACCTCTGTATGATCGGCCCCGAGATAGTCAGCCACCTCTCTCGCGTACTTGAGGTCGATCGCATCTGTGTTCATGCCGATGGCAAATGTACGGATCGGCTTCGCGAGAAGTCTCGCGGAAATTGCGCAGACAAGCGAGGAGTCGAGGCCGCCTGAGAGCAGGAAGCCGAGCGGCGCATCTGCGTCGAGACGCTTCTCGATAGCCTTGACCAGCAGGTCGCGGATCTTCGCGGATGCCGTCTCCGCATCATCGTGGATATAGAGGGCATCGCCCGCCTTTGTCCCGGCAACAACCTCCGGATCCGTCGGGTCCGGTGCGCTCTCGCAGGACTCAAAGGACTTTCTGCCCTTGTAGATCTCTGCGTATCTCGTAAATGTTCCGTCCTTCCAGTAGCATCCGGGCGGGAACGGCATGATCCGGTCGCAGAGTCCGACAAGGTTCTTCGCCTCGGAGGCGAACACGATCGAGCCGTCCTTCAGATAGCCGTAGTGGAGCGGGCGAATGCCGATCGGATCGCGGGCAGCGATCAGGCTGTTCGTCTCGCCGTCATAGATGATCATCGCGAACTCCGCATCGAGATGGCGGAACATATCAACACCGTACTTCTCATACATCGGAAGGATGATCTCGCAGTCCGATGTGCTCTTCAGCTTATAGCCCTCCGCGATGAACTCCGCGCGGAGCGGACGGAAGTTATAGAGCTCTCCGTTGCAGACAACCGCCTTCTTTCCGATATGGAATGGCTGCATACCCTCCTCATTCAGGCCCATGATGGACAGTCTCTCAAATCCGAGCCAGCCGTCTCCGGCCTCTTCAAAACGCATCATGTCCGGTCCGCGGGACGCCGTCTTCTCAAATGCTTCCTTCGCATTATTTTCAGAAATACCTCTCTTCTCAAAACCGATAATTGAACACATGCTGCGGCAATCCTCCTTCTTTCAATATTCGCGCTGCCAGGTTCGACATGACTGCGTGTCTCATGCATAAATCCGAGCAACTTTCCAAGGGATGCTGAAAAATTACAAAAAGGACAACAGACCTGTCCGCCGTCGAACAGGCCTGCTGTCCCTCCTTGGACATGCACGGTCTTCATTTCCCTGCTTGATGCAGGTTTGTTAAGACGTTAACACCGCAGAAAATACCTGTCAAGCATACAGATTCAATTTCCATGTTCGGAATCGGATACATAATCCAAGCCCTAATTTTAAGGAGAATGAGTATTTACATAAAAAATGCATTGCGTTATATTAGTAGAGTTTTTTATAATGGTATTATCTATGGTCCATTACAAGTCATGACATGTGAAAGGAGCACGTATGGCAGTCAAATATGTATTTGTTACCGGCGGTGTCGTATCCGGACTCGGCAAGGGAATCACGGCAGCGTCTCTCGGCCGTCTTCTCAAGGCGCGCGGTTACAAGGTCACCATGCAGAAGATGGATCCGTATGTCAATATCGATCCCGGCACGATGAACCCGATCCAGCACGGCGAGGTGTATGTCACAGAGGACGGCATTGAGACCGATCTCGACCTCGGCCACTATGAGCGCTTCATCGATGAGAACCTCGGCCGCAACGCGAACGTGACCACCGGAAAGGTCTACTGGTCCGTGCTGCAGAAGGAGCGCCGCGGCGACTACGGCGGCGGAACAGTTCAGGTCATCCCGCACATCACAAATGAAATCAAGAGCCGCTTCTATACAAATGATACGGACGACTCCACGCACATCGCGATCATCGAGGTCGGCGGAACGGTCGGCGACATCGAGTCTCAGCCGTTCCTCGAGGCGATCCGCCAGTTCCAGCAGGAGGTCGGAAAAGAGAACGCGATCCTCATGCTCGTCTCTCTTCTCCCGTATCTCCGCTGCTCCCGCGAGATGAAGTCCAAGCCGACGCAGATGGCCGTCAAGTCCCTGCAGTCCATGGGACTTCAGCCTGACATCATTATCTGCCGCTCCGAGATGGAGGTCCCGCAGTCGATCCGCGACAAGATCGCGCTCTTCTGCAACGTCCCGACATCCCACGTCCTGCAGAACCTCGACGTCGATTACCTCTACGAGGCTCCGCTCGCGATGGAGAAGGAGCACCTGGCCCAGGTCTGCTGTGAGGCGCTTCATATTCCGTGCCCGCAACCGGATCTCACGGACTGGACAGAGATGGTCTCCCGTCTCCGCCATCCGAAGAAGGAAGTCACGGTCGCACTGGTCGGCAAATACACGGCTCTCCACGACGCGTACCTCTCCGTCGTCGAGGCCTTAAAGCACGGCGGCATCGCAAGCTACGCGGACGTTCATATCAAGTGGATCGAGTCCGAGGATGTCACGAATGACACAGCCTCTCTCCTTCTCAAGGATGTCGACGGAATTCTCGTCCCCGGCGGCTTCGGCGACCGCGGCATTGAGGGAATGATCGTCGCAATCCAGTACGCCCGCGAGCACAACGTCCCGTACCTCGGCCTCTGCCTCGGCATGCAGCTGTCCATCATTGAATTCGCCCGCCATGTGGCAGGTCTCGAGGACGCAGACTCAATCGAGTTCAATCCGGACACGACGCATCCGGTCATCGCGCTGATGCCGGACCAGAACGGCGTGACGGATATCGGCGGCACGCTCCGTCTCGGCTCCTATCCGTGCCACCTGAAGACAGGCTCTCTTGCGGAGTCTCTGTACGGCACAGACGACATCACGGAGCGCCACAGACACAGATATGAGGTGAACAACGAGTATCGCCAGGTCCTCGAGGACCACGGCCTCGTCTTCTCCGGCACGTCTCCGGACGGCCACATCGTCGAGATGTGCGAGAACCCGAACCTCACCTTCTTCATCGCGACGCAGGCGCATCCGGAATTCAAGTCCCGCCCTAACCGCCCGCATCCGCTCTTCCGCGGCTTCGTGGCAGCAGCAATCGCCCACATGGACGAGCGCACGCACGCCTGACCCGGCCTTTACGCGTATAGTAAAAAGAACAAGGGCCCTGCGGAAAAGACTTGACAGAAAAACGGGCAGCGCACTATAATCCATCACATGGACAAGCGAGGGTGCTTCCAAAACGGGAGCAGTCTCGCTTTCTTTGTACTTATAAAAATTCATTTCCCGGATTGTATGGAGGAAAAATCATGAGTTATACGAAAGACGATATCATCCGTATCGCAGATGAAAATGACGTTGAATTTATTCGTATGCAGTTCACGGATATCTTCGGTCAGCTGAAGAACGTGGCCATCACACGCTCCCAGCTCAATAAGGCGCTGAACAACGAAATCATGATCGATGGCTCTTCGATCGAGGGCTTCGCGCGCATCAATGAGTCCGACCAGTACCTGTATCCGGACCTCGACAGCTTCGCGATTCTTCCGTGGAGACCGCAGCACAGCAAGGTTGCCCGCTTCCTCTGCGACGTCCACAATCCGGACGGCACACCGTACGTCGGAGATCCGCGCAACGTTCTCAAGAGAGAGCTCGAGAAGGCAAAGGCTATGGGCTATGAGTTCGATGTCGGCCCGGAGTGTGAGTTCTTCCTCTTCGAGACAGACGAGGTCGGCAGACCGACGACGAACACGCAGGATGAGGCAGGCTACTTCGATCTCGCTCCGATCGATCACGGCTCCGATACACGCCGTGAGATCTGCCTGAACCTTGAGAAGCTCGGCTATGAGATTGAGGCCTCCCATCATGAGGTCGCAAAGGGCCAGCATGAGATCGACTTCAAGTACGGCGAGGCGCTCGCTACGGCCGACAAGATCATGACCTTCAAGCTCGCCGTCAAGGTGCTCGCTGCAAGAAACGGCCTTCACGCGACATTTATGCCGAAGCCGCTCTACGGTGTCAATGGATCCGGCATGCACATCAACATGTCCCTCTTCAAGGACGGCAAGAACATTTTCTTCGATGAGAACGGCGACCGGAAGCTCTCCAAGGAGGCTTACTCATTTATCGCCGGCATCCTCGCTCACATCAAGGGCATCACAGCGATCACGAACCCGCTTGTCAACTCCTATAAGCGTCTGGTGCCGGGCTATGAGGCTCCGTGCTATCTCGCATGGTCCGCTTCGAACCGCTCCGCTCTGATCCGTATCCCGGCATCGAGAGGCGCCGCGACACGTGTCGAGCTCCGCTGCCCGGATCCGTCCTGCAACCCGTATCTCGCTCTCGCTGTCTGCCTCGCAGCAGGCCTCGACGGCATCGAGAAGGGCATGACTCCGCCGGATGAAATCACAGAGAACATCTTCGAGATGTCCGCTGAGACAAGACGGATGGCTGGAATCGAGTCTCTTCCGGGAACACTGAAGGAGGCGCTCGACGCAATGTCCGCCGATGAGCTCATCACAAGCGTTCTCGGTGACCATGTCTTCGAGCAGTACATCGCAGGCAAGACTGCTGAGTGGGACGAGTACCGCACACAGGTCAGCGAGTGGGAGCTGAAGAAGTACATGGTAACGATCTGACTTTATCCGGATACCGTATTCCGCCGGAAATGAAACTCTCACCGTTCCGGCGGAACGGTGTCCGATCGTTTCTGCTTATACGATACACTAAGGAGGAGGACAGACCATGACCCGGATCGTCATTGCAATTGCAAATGAAACGCTTCGCGAATCGATCGCAGGCATGCTGCAGCGCAACGGTATCGAAATCCGGAATGTCTGTCAGTCCGGCCGTGAGGCTATTCGCGCCATCAAGCGCATGGGCGGCGGTGTCGTCATTCTGTCAGCAAGGCTTACGGATATGACGGCCGACGAATTCGTAGATCTTCTGTACGACGACGCACAGTATCTTCTGCTCGCGCGTCCGACAGAGATGGAGAACTGTGTCAGTGACAGATTTTTCCGTGTCGCGCTTCCGGTTCACTCCGGAGAGCTGCTCGGATGTGTCAGGATCCTGATGCAGCTCGATGAACGGATCGTCGCGGCCAGCGTGCCAAAGCGCACAGAGGAGGAAAAGCAGGTAATCACAACCGCCAAGGAGCTTCTGATGGAGAAGAATTCCATGACGGAAGACCAGGCATACCGCTTCATCCAGAAGCGCAGCATGGAAACCTCAACGCCGATGCCGGATGTCGCACAGATGATTCTGACCGCTCTGAGCTGAACGGTTTCTGACACATACATTCCGATACTAAAGACTGTGATCCGCCGGTTACGAAAAATGCGGATCAGAAAAAGGGCTGTGAAAAACAATCTTCGTTTTTCACAGCCCTTTTCCATGCCTGTCCCAGGCAGTTTATCACAGCCGGATGGTGTATCCGCCGCAGAATGACTCACCCTTTCCAAGCTTCCGCTCGTATTTCTTCTCCTCCAGTGTCCCGTGGAAGCTGACTCCGTCCGCACGTCCATACCACGGCTCGATGCATACGAACGGCGCGCTCTTTCCTGCCGGGGACCACAGCCCGAAGAGCGGCGTATCGCCTGACACCGTGAGGTACGCCCTTCCGTCCGGACCTGTGAGCGAGACCTCATCGGCCTGACTTCCCTCAACCACAAGGGCATCATCCGCGAAGAGCTCATCAGACGGTGTGAGCACGCCGCCCAAAAGCGCATAGCGCTTCGGCGCGTCCTCAATAATGAGGCCTCCCGCCGCGACATCAATCGGACTTGTGCTGAGGCTTTCAAGATTTCTTCCATTCTTCCGGAGCAGAATGCCGCAGCCCCGGAATGCCTCTCCGCCGCCCGGAGGACACATGAACGCCGGATGGCCGCCGATGGAGAAATACAGGTCGGACTCCGCAGGATTTTCCACCTTCCAGGACACAGTCACTTCATTTTCCCTGAGCTCGTAGCCGACCTCGAGCAAGAACCGGAACGGGTACATGCTGAGCGTCTTTTCATTTTCCGTGAGACGATAGGTGAGGGACGTATCGGTCTGCTCCGTCAGCTCAAATTCCATGTCGCGCGCAAAGCCATGCTGCCCCATGTGATACGTCTTTCCGCCAAATGTGTACTGTCCGCCCTGAAGGGCACCGACGATCGGGAACAGAACGGGCGCGCGCCTGCCCCAGAACTTCGGATCTCCCGACCACAGATATTCCACGCCGTCCTTTGTGAGCGACTGCATCTCCGCCCCGTGGGTGTCCACCGTGAGCTGAAGGATCTCATTTTTTAATACCGTCTTCATCTTTTTCCGCCCTTCTTTTTCATTTATAGAGGACCATCAGTGCCGTGGCGCTGATCACCAGAATCCCGAAGAAAAAGATGGTGAGCTCGCCGCACCGCCTCGTCGAGATCTTGCTCTTCTCCTTCCGGATCATGGCATAGCACAGAAGGATCTCTGTGACCACGACGCCGATGATTCCAATCGTTACACCTGCAAGAAAAAATGTCTTCATGTTTCACTCCTTGTGATCATTGTCCTGTTCCTGTCTGTCCATCTCATCGAAGAGATCCGCCTCCATCGGCTTGTCAAGAAGCGATTTCAGGCCCCTGAGAGCGCTGCGATGGTCGTGATTTTCCATCTGCGGGAAGGCCCGCATGATTCTCGCCGCGCCCGAGTGGCCGCGCCGCAGGATCGCGTTCTTGAGCTCATTTGCGCGCCTCCTCGCCTCCTCAGCGGCCTCCTGAGCCTGGTCGGCTATACGGTCCGCCTTCGCCCTGTACTCAGCGCGCCCGATTGCCTTCTCCTCTTTCCGGAGGCCGCGCTCCTCACCGATCCGGTCCAGCATCTCCGCCTTCCCGAGGGCCGCCTGGACCTGTCCCTCCTGGATACGCTGCGCCGTGCTGATGCTCGCCCCTGCAATCACGTCCGTCATATTGTCGCTGACCTTCCGCATCGACTTCCGCAGCTCATCGATCTGTGCCAGCTTCTTGTTGAGCCCGACAATCGAGAGGACTGTGACGACAAGATCGGTCCCGTACGCGCAGTAGAAAATGAGAAGCAGCCACCAGCCTGTCCCTTCAGGGATCATTGCGACCGTCCCCGCTCCGAGAGACGGATGGACAAGACGCACGATGAAAACGACGGCAAGGCCCCAGATAATGCTGAATTTGAGGCAGATATAGCCGTGGAAGTTGCAGGGCAGATCGCTGTAATCCCACCATCTCGTGTGGAACAGGGTGTCAAGGAGCCACCCGGCGATGAGCTCAACAGCCGTCGTCAGGGCCATTCCGATGAGGAAGAGGACGAGGACATCCAACCAGGTCTCTCTTCCGGTCCCGTCAGCGGAGAGGTTCAGGCCGCCCGCCACCCGGCCCAGCTCGTGGATGACGCTGAGAACTCCGAGCATGCCGAAGCCGTAGACCGGGCAGACAGGTCCGTTCAGGAAGCCTCTGTTTACGATCTTTCCTAGCTTTACGGCGTGGTAGACGACCTCAACGACCCAGCCGCCAAATGAGTACAGAAGAAAATACCAGAGAATCTGGTAGTATGTCATGCCAGCGATCATATCGGTCTCCTCTTTTGATGTTGTGGGGGTCTGCACACACGCCATCCAAAGTCGCATGCCCGTTCACCGAGGTCTAGTGGCGTGTGTCTTGTAGGGTGTCAGGTTCCGATTAACAAATCATAAACATTCGCCTCGATTTATTTATAGAATTTTTATTGGAACCTGACACCCAGACGGGCACTGAAGATATATAGATTTTACCACATCCGCACGCGGTGCGAAACTTGCAGTCTGCCGCCGAAGGGACTAAGATAAAAAATGGTAATGACAAGTATGAGATAAGAGGTATCTATGTACACAGAAACGACTCTCTGTTATATCGAGCATGACGGTGCATATCTCATGCTGCACCGCGTCAAGAAGAAAAATGACCTGAATGAGGGGAAATGGGTCGGCGTCGGCGGCCATCTCGAGCCGGGTGAGACGCCGGAGATGTGTGTCCGGCGGGAGGTTCTCGAGGAGACGGGGCTTACGCTCACGTCGCTCCGTCTGCGCGGAACGGTGGACTTTATTTCAGACCGCTGGGTCTCCGAGGTCATGTATCTCTACACGGCGGACAGCTTCACCGGCTCTCTCATCGACTGCAATGAAGGGGTACTCAAGTGGGTCCCGAAGGAGGAGATTCCCACTCTCCCCCAGTGGGAGGGCGATAAAATTTTCTTCGATGAGATCAGGAAAAACCGTCCGTTCTTTCATCTCCGCCTCATCTATCACGGCGACCGTCTCGTCTCCTCCGCGCTTCTTCCGCGGCTGATTCTCGCATCCACCTCTCCGAGGCGCCGCGAGCTGCTCGAGAGGATTGATCTTCTTCCGGAAATCATTCCGAGTCTTCTTCCGGAGCATCCGAAGGCCTCTGACCCGGAGGGTGTCGTCCGTGAGCTGTCCCGGCAGAAGGCATACGACATCGCCGGCCGCTTTGCGGATGACCCGGATTCCGGCCATGGTTCTCAATCCTTGAACACCCCGGAAGACATAGATGCTTCCGTTCCCGAAGATACAGGCCGCTACGCGCTCTGCCCCGAGGGCACTTTAATTATCGGTGCGGACACGGTCGTCTCGGCCAAGGGACGGATTCTCGGCAAGCCGCACACCCACGAGGAGGCGGCCGATATGGTCCGTCTCATTGCCGGTGGGCAGCACGAGGTCTACACAGGCGTGACGATTCTCCGCATCGGATATCCCGACCTTGCCTGCGGAGCAGAAGACAGATCGCAGGGAGCATCGCCCGCTCATCAGGAACCGGCCAGCTGTTCGGGCAAAAGCCTGCCCGCGCCAAAGGAGGTCTCATTTGCCGAAAAGACGTCCGTCCGCGTCTATCCGATGACCGAGAAGGAAATCCTCGCGTACGCAGGCTCCGGTGAGCCCATGGACAAGGCGGGCGCCTACGCGATCCAGGGACGCTTTGCCGCGTATATTCAGGGCATTGACGGATCCTACAGCAATGTCGTCGGGCTCCCGGTCGGCCACGTCTTTCAGGCGCTCAAGCAGTTCATGTCCTGACATGCACCGCCTTCCCATCTGCGAGCGCGCGGCTACGGGGAAGCCAGAGTCCGTCCCCTCCCGGATATGCACTTACTTACCTCCGCTGCCTTTCCACCTGTGAGTGCGCGCGGCCATGGGGAGCCGGAGTCCGTCCCCTCCCGGATATGCACTCACCTCACTCGTCCCAGCCCTCCACCATCCGGTAGTGGACCAGAATATTGTGGACGCTCTGCCTGTCATTTTTAAGGTGAATCTCATCCGGGTAGGAGGCCGGCGGCAGGCAGGGATCATCCTCGTGGAGCTCAATGTCAATCCAGTTGAACATCGCCTCGTTGGCATTCTTCATGAGCTCTTCGAGTGAATCTCCGTCTGCCTCGCAGTCCTCGAGGTCAGGGAATGAGGCGTGGTAGGTGCCGTCCTCCTTTTTTTCAAATACTGCAGGATATACAAATCGCATGATCTTCTCCTTTCATAAAAAGTTACCCGGCTCTGACTTTTCTTCTGACTGTCCGGCTTTCGATGAAGTCTTTTCCTTTCCGCGCACAGGGTCTGCCCTGGTCCGGATCGCTTTCTCTTCTTCCTCTTCCTCCTCGAGCTCCTCCGCTGCCGGAGGCTCATCCTCGCGGTGCAGAATCAGTCCGTCGACAATCGCATTTCCGATTCTCGCCCTCTTCCTGTCCTTTCCGCTTAAGTACAGAAATCCGAAGATGCTGAAGGCAAGTGCGCCGACGAAATTGACCATCAGGTCCTTCATCGTATCGATGATGCCGATATCAAGATAGCCGCCTTCAATGGTCACTGTCCTGCCGGACGCCGTGTAGATCACCGTCTTTGTGATATTCTTCACCTTGACAGGGATCTGCGAGTGCGTCGGATCAAGCGTCACGGAGCCGATCGTCTTCACGATGTAATCCTTCTGCATGTCGAGCTGGAACAGCTGGTCCATCGTGAACTCGAAGAACTCCCAGCAGACACCGATCGTCATCGAGAAGCAGAACGCGACGAGTGCGAGATATCCCGCCGACAAATGAAATCTCTGCGACTTCTGATTCAGGATATCGACGAGCGAGAAGCCGACGGCCGCGCACAAAAAACCATTCAGTGTGTGGAGCATCGTGTCCCAGCCGGGTATCATCGTGTAGTAGTGGTTGATTTCGCCGAGAATCTCCGCCGCATAGATGAAGAGATAAATAGTGATCTCAAACGGGGTCGGAATCACGATGTGCAGATTTTCCTCAAAGAACGCGGGCATGAGAAACAGAATCAGCGAGAGCAGGCAGAGCGCCGCATTTTCATAGCTTCCTGTAAAAAATGAGCGGATCATCGTGAAGATCACGAGGACCCGCAGAATGCTGTACACCCGCAGGGACTTCGCATCCTGCCCGATTCTCGCCTTGAGACGGTGCAGCAGACGGGTCACGCGGAACCGCGATTTCTCTGCCTTTCCGATCTGCTGCTTCTCATAGCGCCGGTCGAGCTCGTCCTGTCTTTTCTCCATCTCGTCTGCTATATGTCGCCGCTTCTGCTCTGCCACTTCCGTCCTCCTTTCGATCGGCTGCCAGGGTGCCTGCACCCGAACGCAGCTTCTATCTGCCGGGATGCCTTTTTCCGGACACAGCTTCACTCCGCATGCAAAAAATCTGCATGCGGAGTGAGCAGCCGTTCCTTATGTCAGCATATTCCGTTTATTTCACCGGCACGCAGTGCCTGTCGTTAATTTTCTTCACCTTGTTGCGGCGTCTCACGTATTTTTCTGCCGTGAGCGGCTCCGTCGCCATCCATGTCTTCACAATCTCCATCGCGATCATGCCGCCGATGATCTTCCCGCCAATGCACAGAACATTCGCGTCGTTGTGCTGGCGCGCAAGTGAGGCGCAGAACGGGTCCTGGCACACGCAGGCGTAGATGCCGCTTATTTTGTTTGCGATCATCGCGCTCCCGTAGCCGACGCCGTCGACGAAGATGCCCCGGTCGCACTCGCCCTTTGCGACGGCGAGAGAAGCCGGATAGACGAAATCACTGAGGTCGCAGGACTCCTCGTCGTATGTCCCGAAATCGACGACCTCGTGGCCCTCCGACTCGAGATACGCCTTGATCTCCTGCTTCAGCCTTGTGCCCGCGTGGTCATTTGCCATGGCGATTTTCATTTTCTATACCTCCTTTGGTATATGTGCCGCGAAGCTTCTCGCGGAAACATTCAGTTCCCTTCTCTTAAGTCCGCGATAATATGGGCCGGGCACTTGTCGTCGCATTTTCCGCACAGCTCACACTTCGCGTAGTCAATATGCGCCAGGTTCCCGTCGACATGAATCGCATCATACGCGCACTGCCGCACGCACAGGCCGCAGCCGATGCAGCCCGCATTGCAGACATTCCGGACGGCCCGTCCCTTGTCATGGTTGCTGCAGCGCACGGCCTGCGTGCGGCTCGCCGGGATCAGCTCGATCAGGTGCTTCGGGCAGGCCTTCACACAGAGGCCGCAGCCGATGCATTTCTTCCGGTCGACAATCGCGACGCCGTTCTCCACATGAATGGCATTTTCCGGGCAGACGTTCACGCAGGAGCCGAAGCCGACGCAGCCGTAGTCACACTCCCAGATGGAAATGCCCGAGAGCACGGCGGCCCGGCAGTCCCTGATGCCGACATATTCGCCGCGCTCCTTCGTCACGTCGCAGCTTCCCTTGCATCTGACAAATGCAATTTTTCTCTCCTCCGCAGCGGCATCCACGCCCATGATTTTTCCGATCTTTTCCGCGACAGGGCCGCCTCCGACGGGACATCCGTTCACCGGTGCCTCGCCTGCGGCGATCGCCTCCGCCATCGCGTCGCAGCCGGCATAGCCGCACGCGCCGCAGTTGTTACCCGGAAGGCAGTCCCGGACCTCAGTCACTCTCGGATCGGTGTCCACATGAAACTTCCGCCCGACAGAGACGAGCGCGACGCCGACCACGACGCCGATGACGGCGAGAACGACCGTCGCAATGATAATTCCTGACATATCGTCTCACCCCCTTATCTTCCGAGCCCGGAAAAGCCCATAAATGCAATTGACATGAGAGCCGCGGAAAGCAGAACAACCGGTGCTCCCCTGAGCGGCTTTGGCAGGTCCGACTCATCGATGCGGCTCCGGATTCCCGCGAGAAGAACAATGGCCAGCGTGTAGCCGAGCCCTGTTCCGAGTCCCGCGAGGACGCTCTGCAGGAGATTATATTCATCCTGCACATTTGTCAGGGCGACACCGAGGACCGCGCAGTTCGTCGTGATCAGCGGAAGATAGATACCGAGGGCCTTGTAGATGGCCGGCGACGTCTTCTTCAGGAACATCTCGACGCACTGGACGAGCGCGGCGATCACGAGAATGAACACGATCGTCTTCATGTATTCAAGTCCAAGCGGCACAAGGATCAGCGTGTAGAGCGCCCACGCGACCGCAGACGAGACCGTCGTCACGAGCGTGACCGCCATGCCGAGGCTGACCGACGCCTTCATCTGCTGCGATACGCCGAGGAACGAGCAGATTCCGAGGAACTGAATCAGGACGACGTTATTGATCAGGGCACAGGTCACGATAATCATAATGTACGTTGTCATGATTTATCTCCCTTCCCGGACAGGTTCTGTCCGTCTTCCATTCCGTGTACCGCGCAGCACGCGCAGTTTCCGTCGCATCCGGATGTGACAAGCTCTCTCTGGCGGGTCTTCTTTCCGCAGGCGTTCATAACCATGATCATAAAGGCGATCACAAGGAACGCGCCCGGCGCCTTGACGAAGATGCCGATCGGATTGTATGACTTCGGGAGGACCTGCACGCCAAATGCAGTGCCCGCGCCGACAAGCTCACGGATGAGGCCGAGGATTGTCAGCGAGATCGTAAATCCGAGTCCCATGCCGACTCCGTCGAAGACGGAAAGAAGCGGTCTGTGCTTATTGGCGTAAGCCTCCGCACGTCCGAGAATAATACAGTTGACAACGATCAGCGGAATATAAATTCCGAGCGCGTCATAGAGCGCCGGAAGATATGCCTCAATCAGTAGCTCGACAGCCGTGACAAGCGTCGCGACAATGACGATATAGGCCGGAAGTCTGACCTCATCCGGGATCACATGTCTCAGCAGGGAAATGATCAGATTCGACGCGACGAGTACCGCCAGCGTCGACAGTCCCATGCCGATGCCGTTCGTCGCAGACGTGCTGACCGCGAGTGTCGGACACATGCCGAGCATCAGAACGAGCGTCGGATTTTCCTTGACAACACCATTATAGATCCGTTCCGTATACTGGTTCATCTCATTTCCTCCTTTCTCACTTTGCAATCTGGTTTCTGTAGAAATCGACGGCCGCATTGACCGCGTTCACAACCGCGCCGGATGTAATGGACGCACCGGAGATCGAATCGATCTGATTGTCCTCCGTCGATCCGCCCTGCTTATTGAGGACAAATGAGTCCACGTTCTTTCCGGCAAACTGGTCCTTGAACGCCGGCTCCTCCGCCTTCATGCCCATGCCTGCCGTCTCATTGAGTGTGGTAAATGAAATGCCATTGACCGTACCATCCGTGAGAATACCGACAGACAGCGAGATGTCACCGTTGAAGCCGTCGCCGCTCGTAACCGCAATGACATAGCCGACGGTATCGCCCGAGCTGTTCTTGCCTTCCACAGCCCCGTCGATCGTGACCTTGCCGAACGAGGTCCCGTACGTCTTTCCGTCAAGGGCAGCAACTTTTGACTTGAGATCAGAGCCCGTGCTGAATTTGTCTGCGTCCGGGAGGACCTCCTTGTAGGAAGCGGTCTTCTCCTCCTCCTGCTTCAGCGCGATCTGCGCCTTCGTCATGCCGTATACCGTGCTGAGAAGAAGGCCGGCGATCAGCGTGATCACGCACAAAATGAGAGCCGGCTTCGGGAAGCGGAAGGGCTTCTTCTGCCCCGCATCTTCCGCCGCGTGCCGTTTCCTGTACGCGTACGGCTTCGGAGCAGGCATCATGTCAATGAGCGGTGTAAACAGGTTCGAGATAATGACCGCATAGCTTACAGAGTCCGCCGAGCTCCCGTACACACGGAAGAGACCGGACAGTATGCCCACCAGACATCCGTAGATCAGCTGTCCCCTGCCGGCGACCGGGCTCGTCACGGGGTCAGTCGCCATGAAGAACGCCGCCATCACGACGCCGCCTCCGCAGATCTGCTGAAGGAGATAGACCGGGCTTAAGCCATGGCCTCCGAAGATGGCCATAAACAGTGTGAACGACGCGAGCACCGACACCGGGATCTGCCAGGTGATGCCGCCGATCGCCCACAGGAAGATGCCGCCGATCAAGAGACCAAGGATCGAGCAGCCGATAACGCCGTTCGTCCTGCCGAGGAACATATTGAGGAGACTCTCATTTCCCCCTGCTGCAAGATTCGCAAGCGGAGTCGCACTGGATACGCCGTCGATCTCGTATCTTGTCATCTGCGTGCCGAAGGAGATCAGAAGGAAGCATCTGGCGGCAAGCGCCGGGTTCATAAAGTTCTTCCCGAGTCCTCCGAAGAAGCATTTGACGACGAGAATCGCAAAGACGGCGCCGATGATCGGGATATAGAGCGGCGTGCCGTTCGGAAGGACAAGCGCAAGAAGGATGCCTGTCACAACCGCGCTTCCGTCCTTTACCGTATTCTCCTTGTGTACAATCCGGTCAAACAGATATTCCGTGAGAACGGCGGCCACGACACTTGCGAGCACCGTACCCAGCGCGGACGGACCGAAGTTCCAGATACCGATGATCGTCGCCGGCATCAGCGAAATGATCACTCCGAGCATGACGGAGCTTGTCTTCAGTCTGCTCCGGACGTGCGGCCCGGATGACATATGAAGAACCTTTTCTTCTGCCATCACTTATCCTCCTTTCCTGAAGACGCCGGTTTTTTCGCAGCCTCTGCCTTCAGCTTCTCAGCAGTGGCCCTCGCCCGCTTTTCAGCCATAATTTCTGCCTTTGCAACCTTAAAGAGCTGCGTTAAGGGGCGTTTCGCCGGACAGATATAGGTGCAGGAGCCGCACTGGATACACTCAAGGCCGTAGAACTTCTTTTCATAGCTCTCATAGTCTCTCTTCTCCGCCGCTTCCGCCATCATTTCCGGAACAAGCCCCATCGGACATACGCGCGCGCACCGTCCGCAGCGGATGCACGCGGTCATCTCCCTCTCTGCGTCCATTGTCTCATCATGGGTAAGAAGCGTCAGCGCATTGGATCCCTTCTGGATCGGGACAGAGAGCTCTGTCACCGCAACTCCCATCATCGGGCCGCCGAAGAGTGCCTTCTCGAGAGTCACTCCCTCGCGGATGCCTCCCGCGGCCTCCACAAGCTCCTCCGCGCTCGTGCCGATCCGCACAATCAGATTGGACGGCTTCGCAACGGCATCGCCCGTCACAGTCACCATCCGGCGAATCAGCGGCTCCGAGAAGCGCACAGCATTCCGGATCGCAAGGATCGTCGCCACATTGTCGACAATGCAGCCCGCCTCCGCCGGAAGCTCGCTCACCTTTGTGTAGATGCCCGTCACAAGACTGATGATCGATTTCTCGCCGCCCTGCGGGTACTTCGTCTTCGCCACGACGACCCGCACGTGGTCATGCCCTGCGGCCGCAGCTGTCATAGCCGCGATGGCCTTCGGCTTGTTGTCCTCGATCAAAATGACGCCCTCTGCATGCGGGAACAGCCGCATAACGATCTGAAGCCCCTCGACGATGTCCGCCGAACGCGTCTGCATCAGCTGGTCGTCGCAGGTAATATACGGCTCGCATTCCGCGCCGTTCACAATGACATGGCGGATCGCGTCCGGATCCTTCGGCATCAGCTTGACAGCGGTCGGAAAGCCGGCACCGCCCATGCCGATGATGCCCGCATCGCGGATCTTCCCGATAATTTCTTCATTTGTCAGATCATCGCAGCTGACCTCTTTTCCAAAGTCCGGCGCCTCCGTGAACTGTCCGTCATTATCAATGACAATGCATTCGCCGTAGGTGCCTGCATTTGTGCGGCGTTTCTCGACCGCTTTCACGGTTCCCGAACAGCTGCTGCAGATACAGGCGGACACAAATCCGTCCGCGTCCGCGATCCTCTGCCCGACCAGAACGTGATCGCCCTTCTTTACGACCGGCTTTGCCGGGCGTCCGATATGCTGAGAGAGCGGATATACGAGCTCACCTTTCGCCTCATATACGCGGGGCGATGCGTTTTCGGAAAGTTCCTTGTGTTCCGGCGGATGGACCCCGCCTTTGATTGTCCGACTCATTTCATCACTCCTTTCTCCTTGTGTTCCGTTTTGTGCTTTCTGCACAGACCGGCACAGGACTTGACGTCTGTCCTGTTCATTATATCAAGGATTTCCTCATCACGATATAAAAAAAGAACTGCTGTATACAATTCGTATACAGCAGCTAAAATTTGTTTATGTATAAGTCCAGTCGCAATGGGATAAGGGCGGCAGGCTTGCCTGCCTGACCGAAATCCCATTCGCGACGACAACAGGTATGAGCATGAAGTGACGCGTAAGCGGCACGAGAATGCGAATGCCTGTTAGCAGCGCGAAAACGCCGAAGGCGTGAAGCGATGCGGGGGACTTATACACCCCCCCCGAGAAACGCGAAGCGTTTCGAGTCCTGGGATGCTGAATCGTTATTTAAGTCCAGTCGCAATGGGATAAGGATCACGCCTCCTTCATCACCGCCACGTTCTCCTCCGAGTGCTCAACCTGCCTCGAATAGAGATGCGCGATGTCCGTGAGGTCCTCGTCCGTGAGCATGCGCCCGAGCCGCTTCGCGCGGGCCAGGCACATAAGCCAGATGTACCGGAGACTTCTCGATGTAAAGCGGATCACGCCGTCGCCCCCGCCGTCAAAATACGAGTCGATCATGTACCGGAACAGAAAATACACGCCGAGCTTTGTAAACCACCGGTCTGTCTGCTCCTCATTTCCGAAGGATGCATCCCCGAAGGAAAGCGCCTCCACCTCATCCATGATGCTGCGCCACCTCTCATCGAGAAGCTCAAGAGAGCGCACGCGCCGAAAGAGCTCCTTGTCCTCCTCAAGCCCCGGAAGCCATCCCTGCGTGTCCGCGCCTGTCAGGGCCTGCCCGACCGCGGCCAGTCTCTCTCTCCAGGTTCCGTCTCCGTCCTGCATGACGGAGACAGCCTCGTTCCGAAACTGAAGGATGCTGCGCAGATACTCCGCATCCTCCTCATCCATCTCATCGCCGGCGACCTCCCGCTCCGTGCGGATGAGGTGCATCGGCCCGGCCGCAAAGAAAATCCGTCCGTATTCCATGCAGGATAGGCTCATGTCCATCTGCTCGTAGCCGCCGATCTGCACAAAATAGCGCGGATACTCGGTACACACGCGGCTGATCGCCGCCTCCCCGAGCTCCGTGATGATATCGCAGAGGCCGGTCTTCGTAAGGAACGGACAGGCCCTTTCCTCTGTCAGAGGGAAATACGTGCTCCCGTCCTCCTCCGAGACAGAGAGCGCATGCCAGAGCCTTTCGCCGAGAGGTCCCGGCACGCTGCGGTAGTACTGCTCCGTCTCGCTGTCGATGTCGACCTCCCAGCCCCTGCAGCAGGTGTCCGGACACCGGTCCGCGATGCACGTAAAGGACCGGACAAGATCAGGATACTCAAAGATCATATCGCCGGCTCCTTTACCTCCATCGGGATATCAGCCTTCATCTCGTCGGTCAGTATCTCAAGCGTATGGTGGAAATCCGCCCACTCCTTGTCCGTCATCCGCTCGCGGACGCGCTTCATGACATCGTCGACATAGGAATTGCTGACATTGCAGTAATCGATATAGCGCTGCGTGACCTCGAGATAGTATTCTCTGTGGTCCTTTTCCGAGCGCACACGGCGGAGGTATCCCTTTCTCACGAGATTATTGACCTTGTAGGCCGCATTCGGCGAGGACATGCGCAGAAATGACGCAAACTCATTGATTGTCGGGCGCCCCATCGCGTGAATCACTTCCATGCAGAAGGTCTCGACAGTCGTCAGTGTCGCCTCGCGGTTCTCGAAATTCCGGAATACCGCCCGGTAAAAATGCATTTTAAACTGAGTATAGACTTTAGCGAACAGCTCTTCGGTTGTCACGGTTCCGCCTCCCAAGTAATGTGATATGGAATACTATATCACGGAGAGGGGAAAAACTCAAACCGGATCGGAGATGGCAAATGAAAGCTCCGCTGTCACCGCCGTCTTTCCATCGACCGTCGCGACGGCCTTCCCGAACCCGATCGGTCCGCGTCTTGCGATGATCTCACAGTGCAGGGAGAGCACATCTCCCGGTACGACCTGCTTTCTGAACCTCGCGTTCTTGACTCCTCCGAAGAAGACGAGCTTTCCCTTCTGGTCCGGCTCCGTGAGGAGAGCGACGGCGCCTGTCTGCGCGAGCGCCTCGAGGATGAGGACGCCCGGCATGACATGATATTCCGGAAAATGGCCGCAGAACTGCATTTCATTTGCGGAGACGCACTTGACGGCGTCGGCGTACTGTCCGGGCTCACAGTCCGTGACCTTATCAATCATGAGGAACGGCCAGCGGTGCGGAAGGATTTTCTGAATTTCATTTGAATTAAGTGTCATAGATATCCGTCTTTCTTTTTCAATGATTTGGCCAAAAGTGATTACGCGCGGCTGCGCTGCTACGCAGCTCCCACCGCGCTCCCCGCCATTCGCAATCCGTGGGCCCCCACCCCACTACTTGCTCATGTCGGTGCGTGTCATAAAGTCTTTCCCCCACTGGCAAGCAAGCTTGCCGTGGGCTCAGACTTTTGACACTGCAATCATTCCACATCCGGCGCCCGGAATACAAGCGTCGCGTTATGACCGCCAAAGCCCAGGGAGTTAGAGGCCGCATAGCGCATGGCAAGGCTCTCTCCCTGATTCGGCACGATATCAAGATCGCAGGCAGGGTCCGGAACCTTATATCCGACCGTCGGCGGCACAAAGTGGTTCTTCAGCGCAAGGACCGTGATCACAGCCTCAACGGCCGCGCTCGCCCCGAGGAGATGACCGGTCATCGATTTTGTTGAGCTCACCTTGAGACGGTCCGCATCCTCACCGAACAGCTTCCGGATTGCCTTCGTCTCTCCTGCGTCATTCAGCTTCGTCGATGTCCCGTGCGCATTGATGTAGTCGATATCCTCTGTACTGATCCCGGCGTCCTCGATCGCCATCTGCATGCATTTCGCGGCGCCCGTTCCCTCCGGGTCCGGAGCCGTGATGTGATAGGCATCGCAGTTTGCGCCGTAGCCGGCGATCTCACCGATGATGGAGGCGCCGCGCTTTTTTGCATGCTCATACTCCTCGAGGACAAGCACAGCGGCGCCCTCTCCCATGACGAAGCCGCTTCTCTCCGCATCAAACGGGATGGATGCTCTCGCCGGATCCGTTGATTTCGACAGGGCCTTAAGCGCCGTGAAGCCGCCGATGCAGAGCGGTGTGATCGCGGCCTCCGCGCCGCCTGCCAGCATCACATCGCCGTATCCGTCGCGGATATAGTGGAATGCGTCGCCGATGCCGTTCGCCGCTGACGCGCACGCTGTGACGCTGCAGCTCGTCAGGCCGTGGAGGCCGAAGCGGATGGCAATGTTGCCGGCCGCCATATTCGCGATCGCCATCGGGATAAAGTACGGAGAGACACGGTCAAATCCGCGCTCCTGCCCTCTCGTGTGCTCCTCCTCAATGGTTCCGATCCCGCCGATGCCGGTTGAGAGAATGCAGCCCCAGCGGTCCCGGCTCTCATTTTCTACCTTGCCAAGACCGGAGTCATCCCAGGCCTGCTGCGCCGCAACAAGCGCGTACTGCGAATAGAGGTCAAGCTTTCTTCGCTCTCTCGGCTCTATATACCGGTCAAAGTCAAGGTTCTTCACTTCTCCGGCGAGCGTGACCTTCCGGCCCTCCGTATCATACCGCGTGATCGGCGCAATTCCGCAGCGCGCATTTGTCACGCTGTCCCACACTTCTTCCTTTGTATTGCCGATCGGGCACACAATGCCGAGACCGGTGACTGCTACTCTTCGTTTCATGGTCAATCCTTTCCGTATGCTTTACACCGCGAGACCGCCGTCTACCGCCAGCACCTGTCCGGTGATGTAGGATGCCTGCTCCGATGCAAAGAACGCCACGGCGTCCGCGACATCCTCCGGCCGGCCGATCCGCCCCGCCGGAATGCCGCTCTTCATCGCCTCGTGTGCATTCTCCGGCATGGCGCGCGTCATATCTGTCTCAATCATTCCGGGAGCGACCGCATTGACTGTGATCTGTTTTGCGGCGAGCTCCTTCGCGGCCGATTTCGTCATGCCGATCACGCCGGCCTTCGACGCGGCGTAATTGACCTGTCCCGCATTTCCCCGGAGGCCGACGACAGAGCTCATATTGATGATCCGCCCGTACTTTGCGCGGAGCATATATCTTGCGGCCTGCTTCATGCAAAGAAACGAGCCCCTGAGATTCGTCGCGATGACCGCGTCAAAATCCTCCGGCTTCATGCGGAGCAGAAGTCCATCGCGCGTGATCCCCGCGTTATTGACGAGCACATCGACACGGCCGAAGGCCGCAATCGTCTCGTCAAACAACTTCTTCGCGCCGTCTTGATCCGAGACATCCGCCCTGACGACAAGCGCGCGGACTCCGTATGCTTCACAGACCGAAGCCGTCTCACGGGCCGCGTCCTCACTATGCGCGCAGTTAACAACGACATCAAAGCCGTCCGCCGCGAGCCGCGCGGCCACGGCGCGGCCGATTCCCCGGCCCGCGCCCGTCACAATAGCGCACCGTCTTTCATTTTCACTCATTGGTTTTCCCTCAACTCTTTAAGAAACTGCTTCAGGTCGTCAGCCTCGTCAAGGACGATGCCCTCCGTTCCGCGGATCGTCCGTCTCACAAAGCCCGTGAGCACGTGGCCCGGACCGATCTCGACCGTCCGCGTGACGCCGTGCTCCGCAAGATACGTAAGGCTCTGGGACATATGGACAGGCGACACGACCTGCTTTTCCAGAAGCACCCTGACCGTCTCGCCCGGGCGAAGCTCGCTTCCCGTCGCGTTGAAAATGACAGGCAGCTTCATCTCCCCGAGCGGGAGCCCCTTCAGGTAAGGTCCGAGGCTCCGCGCAGCCTCCGCCATGAACGGCGTGTGGAACGCGGACGAGGTCGCAAGCTCCATGCATTTTCTGGCACCGGCATCGAGAGCGAGCTCCTCCGCGCGCCGCACGGCCGGAAGAAGTCCGGAAATGACGACCTGGCCGGCCGCGTTATAGTTGGAAATATAGACAGGTTTTCCTGTCTCGGAGGCCGCCTGCTCGGCGCACGCCGCTGCCTTCTCATCGTCAAGGCCAAGGAGGGCACACATCTTCGTCTCCAGGCCCTCGCCCGCCTTCTGCATCGCGGCGCCGCGGAAGGCCGTCGCCCGGATGAGCTGCTCCTCCGTAAACACGCCGGCCGCATAGAGCGCGCTGTACTCGCCGAGCGAAAGACCGGCGGCCGCATCGGCCGAAAAGCCCTCGCTCCGGAGAAGGTTCGTGACGCCCGCCGCAAATGCGGCGAGGCACGGCTGCGTATATCTTGTCTCGTTCAGAGTCTCCTGCGGACCCTCGAACATCACTTTCTTCAGATCAAAATCAACATATTCCGCGGCGCGGTCGATCGTGTCCCGGAAGACGGAGAACTCCTCATAGAAGGATTTTCCCATTCCGGGCACCTGACTGCCCTGTCCCGCGTACAAAACCGCTGTCTTCATGCAAGCCTTCCTCTCAGATCTTTTCCGCTTCTATTCCCATCGAGCTCATGACCTTACGGCATCCCTCGTACATATCCTCAAAGATATCGGCCACCGGGCGGATCTCCGTCAGCTGTCCGCAGTCCTGGCCCGCCATCAGGGAGCCGGTCTTCGTATCTCCGTCAAAGACGGCGCGGCGGAGCGAACCGAGCGTGTACTTCTCGAGCTCCATGCGCTCGGCGCCCTCGCGCTCCTTCCGGATGTACTCGCGCGCCATCTGGTTCTTGATGATGCGGGTCGGCGCGTCGACGGAGCGGCCGGTCACGACCGTCGCGTTGTCATGGGCCTTAAGGAGTGCCTCCTTGTAGTTTTCATGGATCGGGCACTCGCTGCTCACGAGAAGGCAGGTCCCGACCTGGACACCGCAGGCGCCGAGAGCGATCGCGGCCGCCATCTGTCTGCCGTCCGCGATGCCGCCGGCCGCGATGACAGGCACATCAAGGGCGTCCACCATCTCCGGAACGAGCGTCATCGTCGTCATCTCGCCGACATGGCCTCCGGACTCGGTTCCCTCGGCGATGATCGCGTCAGCGCCCGCGCGCACAAGACGCTTTGCGAGGGCGACCGATGCGGAGACCGGGATCACCTTGATGCCGGCCGCCTTCCATTTGTCCATGTAAATGCCCGGATTGCCGGCCCCTGTCGTGACAACCTTCACGCCGGAGCGCGCGACGACGTCCGCCATCGCCTCTGTGTCCGGGTTCATCAGCATGAGGTTGACGCCGAACGGTCTGTCTGTCAGGCGCTTGGCCTTCTCGATGTTCTCCTCAAGACGCTCCGCGTTCATGCCGCCGGAGCCGATGATCCCGAGAGCACCCGCATTCGAGCACGCGGCTGCAAATTCACCCGTCGCAATATTAGCCATGCCGCCCTGAATAATCGGATAATGTGTGCCGATCAATTCCTGTAAATATTTCATGATATATGCCTTTCATTGAAACTCAAGGTAAAGTCCGCCCCACGCGAGCCCCGCGCCGAAGCCGACGCAGAAGATACGCGTTCCCGGACCCAGAAGTCCCTGTTCCTTCATTTCCGTCAGCGCGACCGGTATGGATGCCGCGCATGTATTGCCGTAGTGCTGAAGGTTCCGGAAAAATTTATCCTCAGGCAGCGCAAGCTTTCTCCGGATATGCTCAATGATCCGATCATTTGCCTGGTGCAGCACAATCTGATCGATATCATCAAGGCTCCTGCCCGTCTCCGTCTCAAGCTCCTCAAGCACACGCGGAACGACCGTGACTGCAAAGCGGAAGACGTCCCGCCCGTTCATCAGCATGTGTCCGCCGACCGGTATGCTGAGCGCCGAGCGCTTTCCTTCTGCGCCGAGCACTCCGGCAAATGAGCAGCCCTCATCCATGTTCACGACAGCGGCGCCCGCTCCGTCCCCGAAGAGGACGCAGGTCCCGCGGTCCGCAAAGTCGATGAGGCTCGTGACCGCGTCTGCGCCGATCACAAGCGCGCAGCCGATGTTCATTTCCCGCATCATGGCATCCGCCACCGTCATCGCGTAGATAAAGCCGCTGCAGGCCGCATTCACGTCAAAGGCGGGAATGCCGGGCGGAAGTCCCAAAGCCTCCTGCACGGAGCAGGCGACAGACGGCGAAAAAAAGTCGGGCGACATCGTCGCCGCGACCACAAGACCGATGTCCGAGGGACTTGCCCCGGCATCCTGCAGGGCCTCCCTGGCAGCCCTTGCGGCGAGCCCTGTGCAGGTCTCATCCGGCTTATCCTTGTCGCAGGGCCCCTGCTCCGTCCGGAGTATCTCCGGAAGATTCTGCCCGGCGATCCGGCGCTCCCGAATTCCCGTCCTCGTCCGAATCCACTCATCGGACGTATCAACGACAATGCTCAGGTCATCATTTGTCACAATCCGGTCCGGGAGCGCTTTCCCGAGGCCGGCTATTCTGATTCCGCTCATTCCGTCCTCCCGTTCCTGACCGGCGCCATGCGGCCCTCAAAATGTCTGTATTTTTCGTAGCGCCGCTCTGTCAGCTCATCGGGGGCAAGCTTCATGAGATCGATCACGCGGTTCGTCAGCTCCTCCCGGAGCGACATGCCGAAATCCCGCATCTCGTCTTTATCCTTTGTCTTAAGGCCGCCGCGCGGCTCTCTGATCACGCGGTCGCAGAGTCCCTGCTCACAGAGCTCGCCGGCTGTCATTTTCATGACCCGGCAGGCCTCCTCCGTGCGCTTCTCGTCCTTCCAGAGAATCGTCGCAAAGCCCTCCGGTGAGAGAACAGAATAGACCGCGTTCTCGAGCATCCACACGTCATCGGCGACCCCGATGCCGAGGGCGCCGCCGCTCGAGCCCTCTCCGGTGACGACCGATATGACCGGCACCCGGAGCGTGCTCATCCTGGCGATATTTTCCGCGATCGCCGCGCTCTGGCCGTTCTCCTCGGCCTCCTTTCCGGGATAGGCTCCCGGTGTGTCGATAAAGGAAATGACCGGCCTGCCGAACTTCTCCGCCTCGAGCATGAGCCGCATCGCCTTCCGGTACCCCTCGGGCTCCGGCATGCCGAAGCGGCAGCGGATATTTTCCTTCAGGTCTCTTCCCTTGCGGTGCCCGATCACAGTGACCGGTATGCCGCCGAGCGTCGCGATTCCGCCAAGGATCGCCGGGTCCTCTCCACCGAGCCTGTCGCCGCAAAGCTCCATAAAGTGATCAAAAATGAGCGGGATCAGGTCCGTGATTTTCGGGCGGTCCTTCGAGCGCGCTGCAAGCACGCGCTTCCACGGATCAGTCTCCCCACAGGTTTCCGCAGGCACACGCTCCGTTTCTTCCGCACTGACGGGTGTTGCTGCCTTTGGACAAACGCTATTCTCGTCCCGGAAGACCGGGGCCTTTCGGTGCAGCTTCAGAAGCCTCACAATCACATGCTTCATGTCCTCCGGCCTGACAATCCGGTCGATGAAGCCGTGCTCCAGCTGAAACTCGGAGCGCTGAAATCCCTTCGGGAGCTTCTCGCCGATCGTCCTCTCGATGACGCGGGGCCCCGCAAATCCGATCAGTGCATTTGGCTCGGCAAGGATCACATCTCCGAGAAATGCAAAGCTCGCGCTGACACCGCCCGTCGTCGGATGTGTGAGGACGGAAATGTACAGTCCTCCGTGGTCCTTGAAGCGCCTGACTGCCGCCGACGTCTTCACCATTTGGAGGAGAGAATACATTCCCTCCTGCATGCGCGCGCCGCCGCTCGCGCAGAACACGATGAGCGGCAGGCGGCGCCGGTCCGCCTCCTCGCAGGCCATCGCCATCTTCTCTCCGACGACAGTCCCCATGCTTCCCATCAGGAAATCCGGGTCAAGCTCGCAGGCAACTGCGGAGATGCCTCCGATCGTTCCGATGCCGCAGATCAGCGCATCCTCCGACTCCGTCGTTCTCCGGCACTCCGCGAGCTTCTCCCTGTATCCCGGAAACGAGAGCGGATCCATGGTCGTAACGTCCTCAAAAAGTCTCGTCCAACCGTCATCAAAAAGGGCCTCCAGTCTCTTTCCCGCCGGCTTTAAGGCCGCCTTGTTCTCCCTGAGCAGCCGGTAGGCCATAATCGTCTTTCGTTTTGATTCAAATGCGTTCATGCCCTGTCCTTCCGCTCCGCCTTCCGGCCGAACTTCTTCCTGCTCTCCTCGTCCCACCGCACCAGCGTACTGGTGTCCTTCGCGAGAAATGACGTGTCAAAATTGCCCATCATATAGTCGCGGTTGAACATGAGCAGATAGAGAAAGTTGATATTTGTGTCGATTCCCTCGACCGTCATCTCCTCGAGCGCGACTCTCATTTTCCGGATCGCGGCGAGTCTCCCCGGCGCGTGGACAATGAGCTTTGCGATCATCGAGTCGTAATATGGACTCACACGGCAGCCCGGAAACAGCGCATTTTCGACGCGGACACCGAAGCCCGCCGGCATGTGCAGGAACGAAATCGTTCCCGGGCACGGGGCGAAATTCTTCTCCGGGTTCTCCGCGTTAATCCGGCACTCGATGGCGTGTCCCTGGAGCTTCACGTCGCTCTGCTTAAAGGAAAGCGGAAGTCCGGACGCGACGCGGATCTGCTCGCGGATCAGATCGATCCCGGTGACCATCTCAGTCACGGAGTGCTCGACCTGGATTCTCGTATTCATCTCGATGAAATAAAACTGACCGGAATGGTCCAGAACAAATTCAACCGTCCCCGCGCTCACATAGTGCGCTGCCTTCGCGGCGCGCAGGGCCGCCTTGTAGAGCGCCGCCCTCTGCCTCTGGTTAAGGCATCTCGCCGGAGATTCCTCGATCAGCTTCTGGTTTCTCCGCTGCATCGAGCAGTCTCTCTCGCCGAGCGTGCAGATGTGGCCCTGACTGTCTCCCATGATCTGCACCTCAATGTGGCGCGGATTGACAATCAGCTTCTCAAGATAAAGAGACCCGTCGCCGAACGCGGACTCCGCCTCGGCCGATGCCTCCCGGAACGCGTCCTCGAGCTCGTCGGCGTCCGATGCGACCCGCATGCCGCGTCCGCCGCCTCCGGCAGTCGCCTTGAGCAGCACGGGATATCCGACCTTCTCCGCGACAAGCGCCGCCTCCTTCGGATCGGCGACCAGTCCGTCCGATCCGGGGACGACCGGAACGCCGTTTTTCTTCATGAGCGTCCGCGCGGACTGCTTGTCACCCATCTGCCGGATCATGTCCGCTGTCGGTCCGATCCACACGAGGCCGTTCTTCTCGCACGCCTCCGCAAAATCCGCATTTTCGGAGAGGAACCCGTATCCCGGATGGACAGCCTCACAGTGGTATGCCTTCGCGGCACCAATCAGCGCGTCCTGGTTCAGATAGCTCTGGGCAGCCGGCGCGGGGCCGATACACACTGCCTCCGTGGAAAATGAAACAGCCATCGAATTCCTGTCCTCCCAGGAATACGCGAGCACCGTATCAATTCCCATCTCATGGCAGCAGCGGATGATTCGCATCGCGATCTCTCCGCGGTTTGCAATCAGAATTTTCCTGAACATAGCCTCTCCCGTCTCAGTCCCTGACAATCGTCATGAGGACGTCATTATACCCGGTAAATACACCGTCCTCTGCCCTGATCTCCTTCACTGTGCCCGCATACGGAGCCGGGACCTCGCTCATCATCTTCATCGCCTCGATGAGGCCGATGATGTCTCCCTTCTCCACATGACTGCCCGGCTCGACATATGGGGCCGCTCCCGGCTTCGATGCCCGGTAGAAAACGCCCGCGAGCGGTGCCCGGACAGCTTCGTCCAAGGAGCCGTCCTTCTCTTCGGAAGGACGGACAGCCTCCGGGGACGCCGCGTCAGGACCCGGATGCGCCGGCGTCAGCTGCGGCTGCGCACCCGCAGCGGGTGCGGATATGACGCGCTCCGTCTTCCGCTTCAGCTCGAACGTCGTCCCCTCGTCCGTTATCTTCATTTCACTCAGATCCGACTGACCGAATTCGCGGATCAGATAAGAAATATCGTCCCTTGTCAGATTCATGCTTTTCTATTCCTCAGGCCTTGTGTGCCTCAATGTACTTTGTGATAGTCTCGACTGTGTTCAGCTTCGGAAGCTCCTCATCCGGAATCTGAACGCCGAACGCCTCCTCGAGCGCCATCACAAGCTCGACCGCATCGAGAGAATCCACGCCGAGATCCTTGAACAGATCCATCTGCGGTGTGATCTCCTTGTCGTCAAACTTCAGCGTATCCTTGATGATGTCGATCACTTTCTCCTGTGTATTCATGGTTTTCCTCCCTGGATTTCATTTTTGATCTCTGTTTCTTTAGATAAATTTATTTAGTTAAAGCTTTCGAGCTAATGATATGAGCCGGAGGCCGCTTTGTCAAGGTAAAGGAGCCGTACAATTTTCGATAAACTGTCCACCTGAAATCACATTTTTTTATGACGGCGACAAGATGAGTTCGTTCCTATATAAAATGAACATCCTGCCTGCTTACATATGATTTTCATCTGGATGCTATCTGGTTTTTCAAACCGTGTCTATATTAATGATCAGTGGAGGACTTTTTGATTGTTTCTTTCAAAAAGTCACATGGAACCGCAAAAATGCTGTATACTAGGAGACGCAGATTCCACTGTTCACATATAAAGGAGGATATGAGATAATGCTGGAAGATCTGAAAAAGGCCGTCTATGAAGCAAACCTGCTTCTGCCGAAGTACGGTCTCGTCACATTTACATGGGGGAATGTGAGCGGGGTCGCCCGGGAAAAGGGCCTCTTCGTTATCAAGCCCAGCGGCGTTCCGTATGAAGATCTCCATCCCGAGGACATGGTCGTCGTTGATTTCGACGGACACAAGGTCGAGGGATCACTGAATCCGTCGTCCGATACAGCGACACACGCGTGGCTGTATAAAAACTGGGACGGAATCGGAGGCGTCGTTCACACGCACTCGTCCTACGCGACGAGCTGGGCGCAGTCAGGGAGAAGCATCCCGTGCTACGGCACGACACACGCCGACTATTACTACGGCGAGGTCCCGTGCCTCCGCTGCCTCACGAAGGCAGAGATCGATGAAGCGTACGAGCTCAACACAGGCAAGCTGATTGTCAGTGAGTTCGCCCGCCTCGGAAAGGATCCGGAGGCAGTTCCCGCCTGCCTGTGCAAGAACCACGGACCGTTCGCCTGGGGCAAGGATCCCATCGAGGCTGTCCACAGCGCAGTCGTTCTCGAGGAAGTCGCGAAGATGGCTTACCGGACGGAGCTGATCAATCCGAAGGTCCAGCCTGCTCCCCAGGAGCTGCAGGACAAGCACTATTACAGAAAGCACGGCGCCAACGCATATTACGGCCAGGGAGGTACACATTGAATAACCTTGAATTAAAAAAACACGCAAATGAAGTCCGTAAAGGCATCATCATCGGCACACATTCCGCCAAGTCCGGTCATCCGGGCGGATCACTCTCCGCGGCGGATCTTCTCACATTCCTCTATTTCGAGGAAATGAACATCGACCCGAAGGACCCGAAGAAGGAAGACCGCGACCGGTTCGTCCTCTCAAAGGGCCATGCGGCTCCGGGACTCTACGCGACAATGGCAGAGAGAGGCTATTTCCCGATGAAGGAAATGGAGACCCTTCGTCATGTCGGCGCCCGTCTTCAGGGCCATCCGTCCATGAATTATCTGCCGGGTCTTGATATGTCCTCCGGCTCTCTCGGCCAGGGCATCTCGGCAGCAGTCGGCATGGCGCTCGGCGCAAAGCATCAGAACAAGACCTACCGCGTCTACACACTGCTCGGCGACGGCGAGTGCGAGGAAGGCGAGGTCTGGGAGGCTTCCATGTTCGCAGGTGCCAAGAAGCTCGACAACCTCGTTGTCATCGTCGACAACAACAACCTGCAGATCGACGGAACAATCGTCGACGTCAACAACCCGTATCCGCTCGACAAGAAATTCGAGGCCTTCAATTTCCATGTCATCAACATCGACGGCCATGATTTCGACCAGATCCGCGCAGCTCTCGCTGAGGCGAAGCAGACCAAGGGAATGCCGACAGCCATCATCATGAAGACAACCAAGGGCAAGGGCGTCTCCTTCATGGAGAACCAGGTCGGCTGGCACGGCAAGGCACCGAATGACGAGGAGTTCAAGATCGCCATGGATGACCTTGAGAAGATCGGCGCATCCCTTAAGTAAGACATACAGCAATCGTACAATCGAGTACAATCGAAAGGATATAGAAACATGAGTGAAGTAAAGAAGATCGCAACCCGCCAGAGTTACGGTGAAGCTCTGAAGGAATATGCTGAAGCTTATCCGAACCTCGTCGTTCTTGACGCAGACCTCGCGGGCGCAACAAAGACCGGCATTTTCAAGGCAGCCTATCCGGACCGCTTCTATGACTGCGGCATTGCGGAGGGCAACATGATGGCCATCGCGGCAGGCCTCTCCACAACAGGCCTCATCCCGTTCGCATCGACATTCGCGATGTTCGCGGCAGGACGTGCCTATGAGCAGGTCAGGAACTCCATCGGCTATCCGCACCTCAACGTCAAGATCGGCGCGACGCACGCCGGCATCTCCGTCGGTGAGGACGGCGCGTCCCATCAGTGCCTTGAGGACCTCGCTCTCATGAGAGAGATTCCGGGCATGGTTGTCATGAACCCGGCAGACGACGTCGAGGCCCGCGCCGCAGTGAAGGCAGCTCTCGACTATGTAGGCCCGGTCTACATCCGCTTCGGCCGCATGGCTGTTCCGGTCATCAACGACGAGTCCTACAAGAAGTCCTTCCGCATCGGCAAGGGCCAGGTCGTAAAGGAAGGCCGTGATCTCACGATCTTCGCGACAGGCATCGAGGTCGCGGCAGCCATTGACGCCGCGAAGGCACTCGCAAATGACGGCATCGACGCAGAGGTCGTCAACATCTGCACAATCAAGCCGATCGATGAGGAGCTCGTCCTCGCATCCGCAAAGAAGACCGGCAAGGTCGTGACTGTCGAGGAGCACAGCGTGATCGGCGGTCTCGGCAGCGCGGTCGCTGAGGTTCTCTCCGAGAAGGCACCGACGCTCATGAAGCGGATCGGCGTCTATGACCGGTTCGGTGAGTCCGGCCCGGCAGCGGAGCTGATCCACAAGTACGAGCTGGACGGCGAGGGTGTCTACAAGCAGATCAAGGCATTTCTGAATCGGTAAACCATGTATTATTTCATCGTAAATCCGGCGTCTCACTCGTCCGGAAGAAATGACGTCTGGCGCAGAATCCGCGCGGAGCTTAAGCGAAGAAATATTCCGTTCCGTGCCTTCCGCACGGACCATAAGGGACACGCGGCGGAGCTTGCGGGCAGGATTTCCTCCCGCGCTCCCGGCTCCGTGATCGTGACTGTCGGCGGCGACGGCTCGGTCCACGAGGTCTTAAATGGGATCTCAGATCCCTCGTCCGTGACGCTCGGCGTCATTCCCCGCGGGTCCGGCAACGACTTCGCGCGCGGTCTCGGAATCCCCGCAGATCCGCTCGCTGCGCTGGATACGGTGCTCGCAGGCAAGACCACAGCCATGGACCTCGGCTGGGAGGAGAGCCCCGGTCAGCCGCGGAAGCGCTTCGGCGTCTCCTGCGGGATCGGCTTTGACGCGTCCATCTGTCATGAGGCGCTTCACTCTCCCATCAAGGACACCTTGAATGCCGTGGGGCTCGGCTCCGCGACCTACGGGGTCATCGCCGTAAAGCAGATCCTGACGTACCGGAAGGGGCCCATGTATATCAGCGCGGACGGCGGCGAGGCCGTCCGCTATGACAATGTCTTCTTCGCCTGCGTAATGAATGAAAAATATGAGGGCGGCGGCTTCATGATGACGCCCGACGCCTCGCCGTGTGACGGCATTCTGAACGTCTTTATCTGCTGCGGCATCAGCAACCTGCGTCTTGTCACGGCCCTTCCCCTGACGCGGAAGGGAAAGCACACGCGCGTGCCGGGAATTCATTTCCTTAAGGGGAAAACAATCTCGATCCGCTCGGGCCGCTCTGTTCCGATTCACCTCGACGGCGAGTCCGGAGGCGTCCATGAAATTTTAAATGCCGGCATAGAAAATAAAAAGCTGAAGGTACTGGTCCCCTGACCCGTACCTTCAGCTTTTTTTATGGAATGCGAAGCGTTCCGAGTCTGGAGGGTGCTGAATAGTTACCAACTTTTTATCATAAAGACGCTTCAAACACACGCCTTATCTCCGCATTCAGCTCCCGAAGCCTCTCCGCGTCCACCTTCCGCACGTCTCTGTCCCAGGTAAAGAGACCGTTCACTTCCTCCTCGACATCGCTCAGCTGCGTATAGACGGAGGCCGAAAGCCCGTGCCTGAGATTCGGCAGGACCTGCCTTCTGACAAGCCGCACAATGGCGTCTGTGAGCTCTTCCTTGCTTCCGGCAGCTCTCCCGTAGCCGTAGCTCCCTTTCTCCGGAAATGCCTCATGGCCGCTCACACCATATCTTACGCCGCCGTACTCCGTGAGCGCCCAGATCCGCGCATCTCTCCCCGGCAGGGCATGACTCTGTTCCGGAATCCGGCCATCCAGGCTATCACCGCGGTCCGTGGCTTCGCCACTGTCCGGGACAGTTCTTCCGGACAGAAGGCGGACCGGCGGCAGGAGCCGCCTGAAATATTCATGCGAGCTGATAAAGTCTCCGCCTCCGCGGTCAAACCAGCCGCTCGCCTGATCAATCAGCCTCGTCCTGTCCCTCTTTCTGATCATCCGGACGACAAGGTCCGCGTCAAACTGCCCCCAGCCCTCATTAAACGGCACCCAGGTGCAGATGCTGACGCAGTTGTACAGATGCTTCAGCATGCCTCTGACATCGCGCCTGTATTCGAGCCTTGACATCGGCAGGTCCCGCCCGAACAGCCTGTGGCACCTGTCTGAAGCGATCCGTCTCGCCGCCGGAAGGACGGTCGGCAGAACGGTCATAAAGCCATACGAGTATGCGCCGCCGCTCACCATGTCCTGCCATACGAGCATGCCGAGCCGGTCACAGTGATAGTACCACCGACGGGACTCGATCTTCACATGCTTTCGAAGCATGTTAAAGCCGAGGTCCTTCATTTCCCGGATATCGAAAATGAGGGCCTCGTCACAGGGCTGCGTGAGATAGCTCTCCGGCCAGTAGCCCTGGTCGAGCACGCCGTTCATGAAATACGGTCTCCCGTTCAGCGCAAAGCGGGCATGCCCGCTGCCGTCCCGGACAGCGGAGAATGTCCTGAGACCGAAATAGCTCATAACCGTGTCCTCTCCGACTGTGATCCGGACCGGATAGAGATACGGCTCCTCCGGCGACCACGCCCTCATAACCGGGACCGGAAGGACCGCGTCTGTGCCGCTCTCAATCTCAAAAGAAGCCGCAGGCTCCTCCGAAAGCTCCGTGAACGTGCTGTCCGTCACGTCCCTTCGCGGCAGGAAAATCTCCGCCCTCGCCGCGTGGCGCGCGGGCGCACTCTCTCCCGGATGGTCCTCCGCCGATCCCGCATTGTCTGACGTGAAAATGCGGATCCCGACGGCCTGCCGCTCCGGGAGCGGCGTGAGCTTAAGACCCGTCACGAAAAGCTCCGGCACAGTCTCGAGCCACACGGTCTGCCAGATGCCGGACGTCGCCTGGTAGAACATGCCGCCCGGATGAAGCGACTGCTTCCCTCTCGCCTCCGTGAACGTGTCAGACGGATCGCTCACCGTGACAAGAAGCTCATTTTCCTCGCGGTCGGCAGCGGCCGTCACATCGAACGAAAATGGCAGATACCCGCCGCGGTGGCTCCCCACGACCTGCCCGTTTACCGTGACCGTGCAGGAATAGTCGACCGCCTCAAAATGAAGGATCAGCCTTGCGCTCCGCGGCATAGAGGGACGTTTAAACAGGCGCCGGTAATGCAGGTACATCTCCGGCTCAAGCACTCTCCCGACAAGAGATGCCTGTGTCTCCGGAGAATACGGCACCAGAATGTGCCCGTCGTACGTGTCCGGCTCTTCCTTCGTGTCCGTGATCGCATAGTCCCACAGGCCGTTCAGGATCGTGTAATCGTCTCTCCTCAGCTGCGGCCGCGGGTATTCCGGGAGCGGCATGCCGCCTGTGTCCCAGGATGTGCGGAGCTTTTCTTTAAGCATATGATTCCTCCATACAAAAAAGCGCGGACCCCTCGATACGCTGAATCTGCTTTAGCGCTAGATAGGTCCGCACAAGGCACGGCCCCCTTGAAGCGCTGAATATGCTTTAGCGCCGGAGGGGTCCGTGCAAGGCGCGGCCCCCTTGGAGCGCTGAACTAGCGTGATCTCCGGAGGGGTCCGTGCAAGAGTTATAACTGCGTAATAACGAAGATGTCGTAGATCGCCTTGATCGCGGTCTCGAAATCCTCATTTGCGACACCGATGATGATGTTGAGCTCGGACGAGCCCTGATCGATCATGCGGACATTCACGCGCGCGTGCGCAAGGGCCGAGAAGATGCGGGCCGCCGTGCCGCGCTGGGACTTCATGCCTCTGCCGACGACAGCGATCAGCGCGATGCCGGAGTCAATCTCGACCGTATCCGGCTGGGACAGACGGTGGATCGCCGAGACGACCTTCTGCTCCTTCTCCAGGAACTCATCCTCGTGGACGACGACGGTCATCGTGTCGATGCCGGACGGCATGTGCTCGATATTAATGTTATTTTCTTCAAATGCAGACAGCACCTTGCGGCAGAAGCCAACCTCGCTGTTCATCATCGCCTTCGTGATCAGGCAGGAGCAGAAGCCCTTCTTGCCCGCAATTCCGGTGATCGTGTACTTCGGCTTTCTCGCCGTGCTCTCGACGATCCACGTGCCCTCGTCCTCCGGGCGGTTCGTGTTCTTGATATTGATCGGGATGCCCTTGGAGCGAACCGGGAAGATCGCGTCCTCGTGAAGGACGGAGGCGCCCATGTAGCTCAGCTCGCGGAGCTCTCTGTAGGTAATCGTATTGATCGGAACCGGATTCCGGATAATGCGCGGGTCCGCCAGAAGGAAGCCGGAGACATCGGTCCAGTTCTCATAGACGTCGACTCTCGCCGCGGCAGCCACGACCGATCCCGTGACATCAGAGCCGCCTCTCGTGAAGGTCTTCACCTTTCCGTCCTTGCCCTGGCCGTAGAAGCCCGGAATGACGGCCTTCGGCGTCTTCTCCAGTCTCGCGGAGAGGACCTTGGCTGTCTTATAGGAATTCAGGTTGCCCTCCTCGTTGAAGAAGATCACGTCGTACGGGTCGATGAACTCGTAGCCCAGATAGTTCGCCATGACGAGGCCGTTCAGATACTCGCCTCTTGATGCCGCGTAATCGAGCGTCGGCTCATCCTCGAGCGTCTTGATAATGGTCTTGAACTCATCATCCAGCGAGAAATCAAGACCGAGGCCGCTTATAATCTCATCGTAGCGCGCCTTGATCTCTTCCATCTGCGCGTTCAGATCGCCGCCCTCTGTGGCAATGCGGTACGCCTCGATCAGCATGTCTGTGACCTTTATATCACCGGAGAAGCGTTTTCCGGGAGCGCTCGGAACAACATATACGCGGGACTCATCCGCACGGATGATCGCGCCGACCTTCCGGAACTGACCCGAATCAGCAAGTGAACTTCCACCGAATTTGACAACTTTCTTCATGATTCAAAATTCCCTTCTAAGTCTCGTAAACGATACGTTTTTCATTATCCTCAAAATGAACCGCAAAATCAACACTTTCGCCAAAACAAATCCAGAAAATCAGTATATAATGAAGTTACCTCTATTGTGCGCTCTGCCTGATGCGCGGGACAGAGCACGCCATGTTTCCTTTGACAGGAGGCAGACTATGGACAAGGCATATGATTATTTTTCAGCAGAGACAAGAGACGCACTCGAGAGTCTTCCCGAGGATCTTCTGATTTTCCTCTGCAGGGGCGGGCAGGTCAGCTGTATCCTTGCGACACGTCACCTGACAAATGAGATCCATGTCAATTTTCAGGATATTTTCAAATTTTATCAGGAGCATCCGTTTGACATCCTGCATCCTGATGACAAGGCGACCTTCAACGGGCAGGTCGCGCTCGCAGCGGCCCATCCGGGCGCGCGCTACATCGTCAGGATCCGTCTGCGCCTGTCTGCGGAGAATCCGTTCATCCATATAAGCGGCGAGCTCACGGCCGGCGCAAAGAAAAACGGCGCGCAGCTCCTCTACATGCGGAATCTGAAGCGGGACAGCTCCGCCATGAGCAGCGACGCCTCGGAGGACGATGCGAAGCTGAAGAAGCTTATGCTGGACAAGGTTCTTGAGACGACCAGTGACTGCATTTTCTGGAAGGACAGGCAGCGGCGGTTTGTCGGCGTCAACCAGGCCTTTCTGAAATTCTACGGCTTCAGCTCAGACTCGATCCTCATCGGAAAGACGGACGAGGATATGGGCTGGCACCCGGACCCCGAGCCGTACCGGCGCGACGAGATGCGCGTCCTCAATGGCGAGAGCACGCTTCTTGTCCACGGCACCTGCATCATCCACGGCGAGGTGAGGGACATTCTCGCGACAAAGGCGCCTGTATACGACGGAAATAAAATCATCGGCCTCGTCGGAAGCTTCATCGATGTGACCGAGGATTACAGAAGACGCAAGCAGATCGAGCGTCTGGACGGACAGCTGAAGGACGCCCTGAAGAAGGAGAAGAAGACCAATCAGGATCTGAACCTCTTCATGTCGAGGGTCAGCCACGAGCTGCGCACGCCGATGAACGCAGTCATCGGTCTCTCCTCTCTCGGCATGGAAACGGACGATCTGAACGAGGCGATCGACTGCCTGCACAAGATCAACGCATCCGGCGAATACCTGCTCAGCATCATCAACGATGTGCTCGATATCAACAAGATGGGCGGGGGCAAATTCAAGCTGCACGAGACGCCCTGCACGCTCACGGACATCGTCGAGGCTGTCAGAACGATCATCCAGCCACTCGCAGACAAGAAGAAAATTCATTTTCATATATACACACACGGAGTCCACGAGGACCACATCATCTGCGACAAGGTCCGCATCGAGCAGATCCTCGTGAACCTCCTGAACAACGCTGTCAAATTCACGGAGCCCGGCGGCATCGTCAGTCTCACGCTGAATGAGGAGACGGTCGGCGACCGGGTGCGCCTCACGGCCGGTATCCGGGACAATGGCTGCGGCATGAGCGCCGAGTTCCTTGGGAGAATATTCCAGCCGTTTGAGCAGGAGAACCGAAATCCGGCCAAATACGGGACCGGCACGGGCCTAGGCCTCACAATCTCCCGCAATCTCGCCCGCCAGATGAACGGCGATATCTCTGTGCAGAGCACCGAGGGCGAGGGCAGTACATTTACCGCGGCGGTCATGATCGGCGCCGACAGAGAATATACGGACAGAAAGGAAAGGGATGCCGCGGAGGCGGCAGACGAGGAAAAGAGTCTGACCGACTCCTTAAAGGGCATGCGCGTGCTCGTGGCGGACGACAACGAGCTGAACCGCGAGATCGCCGGTGAGATCTTAAAGACAGCCGGCATAGCATGTGAGTATGCCTCCGACGGCGAGGAGGCGCTCGAGATGTACGAAAGTAGTCCCGATGGACATTTTGACGCACTCCTCATTGATCTACTCATGCCCATCATGGACGGCTACACGGCCGCGTCACAGATCCGCTCCCTGCACCGGATGGAGGCAAAGACAATCCCGATGATCGCCGTGTCGGCCGATATCTTCGGCGATTCGATCCAGAGGGCCAAGGACCACGGCTTCAACGACTTCGTCTCAAAGCCGATCGAGAGGCAGAAGCTTCTCGCGGCTCTCGCCCGCGTGACGGCAGGGCGCCGCTGAGCATGCGGATCAGGCAATGCGAACTTCTTACGCATAGCGGCAGGGAGACCGCCGGAAGCGTGGTCCCATGAGCACCCGGATGCGGATATCAGTCTCGCGCATAACAACAGAGCGTATCTGGATATAGGCACAGAAACAGGCAGGAGCGGCCGCACAAGACATGCGGCAGCTCCTGCCTGTTAAATTTTTCTGTCCCGGCTGTCAGACATGCGCCGAGCATAAATTTCAATAACCACCTCGCGGCTCTCACAGAATTCCCGCGTGCGACAGCCGGCTCAGCCATGCGTCCGGCAGCCTACACCGCCCATCCTCTCACAGAATCCCCGCGTACGCGAGCGCCTGCATGATGCCGCCGGCAAGGCTCAGCGCGATGCCAATCCACGCCAGGATATTGCGCTTCTTCCGGTTCCGGACCGAAAGGACACCAAACACAATACCCGCGGCCGGAAGCAGAAATGGAATCGTAAGGTCGGTCATCCGCCCTGTCGCCACGTTAAATAAGCCCAGCAGGAGAGAAAAGATCGCCCACGCAGTTCCGTCTGTCTCCTTTGCTGTCTTCTCCAGCAGCTCCCGGTTGACCGCTACATTTTCCAGCGGCTTATCTTCCTTCTTAGCGCCCCGCTTTCTGCTATGCGCATCAGACGGGCCGCTAAGCGGCGCGCCGCACGTCGAGCAGAACGCGGATCCGTCCGGGTTCTCCGCTCCGCATTGATTACAGTACATTCATTCTCCTTTACAAGTCATGTGGTATTCAGAAGAAACGGTGCCGATCACTCCGCATAATTCTCCAGAGGCACCGGCCTCTCATTTTTCATCAGCAGGCGATGCATCAAACCTCGACTCGTCCTGCTTTTTCGGGAACTCAAGAATAATCTCCGTCCCCTGTCCCAGCGTGCTGTGCACGTGGATATGCGCGTGATGAATAATTGCGCCGTGCTTGACAATCGAGAGGCCAAGGCCTGTCCCGCCGACGGCCTTCGAGTGGCTCTTATCGACGCGGTAGAAGCGCTCAAAGATCCGGTCGATATCCTCCTTCGGGATACCGATACCCGTGTCCTCGACGCTGACACTTGCCGTCTTCTCATCTCCGCCCACGGTGACCGTGACCGCGCCGTTCTCCTTGTTGTACTTGACGGCATTGTCGCAGACATTGTAAACCATCTCGTAAATGAGGTCCCAGATGCCGTAGACATTCTGCTCCTGACCGATCACGAGGATCTTGACATGCTTTTTGTCGGCAGCGGACTGAAGTCTCACCGCGACATCCCTCGAGAGGCCGAGAAGACCGACCTTCTCCCACTCATACTGAATGTCCCGGTCCTCAAGAGAGCTGAGCCGGATAATGTCATTGACCAGCGTGATCAGACGCTGGGACTCGTCATAAATTGTCGTTGAGAAATCGATGACCGTCTCCTCGTCCATGCCGCCCTGCTTCATCAGCTCGGCAAAGCCCGAGATCGATGTGAGCGGCGTCTTCAACTCGTGGGATACATTTGCCGTGAACTCGCGTCTGAACTTCTCGCGCTTCTCGGACTCCTCACGCTCCTGGCTCCGGATCATCTTGCTCTGTGTGGCGATTCTCTCAAGCAAGGGGTGCAGTTCCTCATAGGTATTGTTGTTATTTTCCGGATCATCAAGATTCAGATTATTGATCGGATTCAGAATACTTCGCGACAGCTTTGAGGAAATGATCAGCGAGGCCCCGACAGCGATCGCAAAGGTAGCGCCTGCCGGAAGCAGGAGCTTGATGAGCCACGCGTAGATCGAATCCTGCGTAGCGGCGATGCGGAGCACCTGTCCGTCCTGCAGCCTCAGCGCGTAGTAAATCGTCTCCTCCGTCATCGTGTCCGAGTAGCGGATGCTTGTCCCGCTGCCCGATGAAAAGGCCTCCTTCACCTCCGTGCGGTCCTTGTGGTTCTCCATCTCCTCGGCGTCCGCCTCATTGTCATAGAGAACGGTTCCGTCTGTGTCGATCAGCGTAATTCTTCGCTCGCTCTTCAGTCTTGTCAGATAGCCGATTCCATACTCATCCGTCCCGCTCGCGATCGCCTCAGCCTCCTGCTTCAGCTCATCCTCGCTCCGCTCCTCAAAGAAGCGGAACAGAATCATCGCGGACATCGTTAGACTGAACAGAAGGACAAAGATCGCCGTGAGAAATGTAGTCAGAAATATTTTGCGTCTCAAGCAGTTCCTCCGTTCTTCAGAGCCGTCAGACAGCGCCTGTCAGCTGATAGCCGACGCCCTTTACGGTGCGGATATAGTCTCCGGCCTCTCCGAGCTTGACGCGGAGCTTGCTGATATGCACGTCGAGCGTTCTTGACTCTCCGTAATATTCGCCCCAGACATGATTGAGAAGCTCCTCGCGGGAGACGACATTCTGGTCCGCCTCGAGAAGGCACAGAAGAAGGCTGTACTCCTTGAAGGAGAGGTCGACGCTCTCGCCATTCACCGTGACGGAGTGCTTCCCGTTGTCGACCTCGAGGCAGCCGATCTTATAGGTCTCCCGGCTGACACCCACGCTGTTCCCGCGGTTCACCCGGCGGAGCACTGCGCGCACACGCGATGTCAGCTCCATGATCCCGAAGGGCTTCGAGATATAGTCGTCGGCGCCCAGATCAAGACCGCTCGCCTTGTCGAATTCGCTGCTCTTAGCCGTCAGCATGATCACAGGTATATTTTCGTAGGCAGACGTATTTCTGATTTTCTTGAGAATGGAAAGTCCGTCCTCCACGGGGAGCATGATGTCCAGCATGACCAGCTCCGGGATGCGGTTTCTCATCGCCTCCCAGAACACGCCCGGCTCCGGAAAACCGAGGACATCGTACCCTTCTTTTTTCAGCGCGTAGCTGACAAGCTTCCGGATATTATCATCATCTTCAAGTATATAGATCATAGCTCCTTAATTGTACCACAAAAAGCCGGGAATTCCTTCCCGGCTTTTTGCTTCTTAACATAAAATTGACACAGCCGCACCTCCGCCTGACGCAAAGCGCTTCGCGCCTCTCGCTGTGGTTCCGGAGTGACCTCGCACAAACTTTTCCTTAGTTCTTCTGACTTTCTTTCTTGTACCGATCTGTAAACTTCAGATCAAGCTCACCGCGCACGATGAACTTCACCCAGGACGCGATATTCGCCGAGTGGTCCGCCATGCGCTCGATATATTTATTGATCAGGATATAATCGATGTACTGCTGGATGTGCTCCGGATGCTGCTTCATCAGCTCCCCGATTTCCTTGTTCATCTTCTCAAAGTACTGATCGACGACATCATCCTCATCGATGACACTCGAGGCGAGCACGACATCTCCCTGCTGGAAGCTCTCGAATGTATCGCGAACCATACCCCTCATGATCCCGAACATCTCATCGAGGCCCTTCGGCTCCTCGATCTCTTCCTTGTAATCGGCAATCTTCCGGATATAGATCGCAATATCGCTGCAGTTGTCGGCAATCCGCTCCATATCGGATGTCATGCGCATATAAGAGGCGATCTTGCGCCAGTCTGACGCAATCGGGCTCTCCTTTACGACAATGTTGATGCAGTCCTCTTCGATCTCCGTCTCCATCTTGTCGATGCGGTCATCATTTTTCATAATGTCCGCCGCAAGAGAGTCGCTCTTATTGCGAAATGCAAAGATCGTCTTGTCGATTGCGTTCTCGACTTCCGTTCCCATGATATAGACGCTGTGATCGATTTGCTTCAGCTCTGTATCGTAGACTGATCTGGTTGCCATATGTTTATCCCCCTCTTCTTGAATATCAGCCGAAACGACCCGTGATATACTCTTCTGTCTTCTTGTTCTTCGGATTCAGGAAGATATCGCTCGTCTTACCGAATTCGATCAGCTCACCAAGAAGGAAGAACGCTGTCTTGTCGGAAATACGGTTTGCCTGCTGCATATTGTGTGTGACGATGACGATCGTGTACTTCTTCTTCAGCTCCATCGCCAGGTCCTCGATCTTCATTGTGGAGATCGGGTCGAGAGCAGATGTCGGCTCGTCCATCAGAATAACCTCCGGAGCGACAGCGAGCGTTCTCGCGATGCACAGTCTCTGCTGCTGGCCGCCGGACAGGCCGAGCGCGCTCTTCTTCAGACGGTCCTTCATCTCATCCCAGATACCGACCTCTGTGAGTGCCTTCTCGACGATCTCATCGAGCTCAGCCTTCTTGTGGATGCCGCGGATTCTCGGGCCGTAAGCGACATTGTCATAGATTGTCTTCGGGAACGGGTTCGGCTGCTGGAAGACCATGCCGACTCTCTGACGAAGCTCGATCGGGTTCATGTCTTTTCCGTAGATCTCCTGACCATCGAGCTGAACAGAGCCCTCGATCTTAATGCCCTCCTCGAAATCGTTCATGCGGTTCAGTGTCTTGAGGAACGTCGACTTGCCGCAGCCGGACGGTCCGATCAGAGCTGTGATCGCATTTGTGTCAATATCGATGCTGACATTCTTCAGTGCATGAAATGTGCCGTAGTGCAGGTTCAGATCCTTTACGCTGAACTTCTTGCTGGCTCTGGCTGCCGCCGAGTCATCTGTATGGTCCGCGTCCTTTGCAAGACTCTTGTCAAGTCTGTCAGCCTGCACCTCGTATAAATCCTCATCTGCGCGGACTGTGTTGTCATTTACTCTCATTTTCTAATCTCCATAATGGCGGAACGCTGCGGTCCCGCAGTATTTACATCTCTTGTAATTATGCCTTCTCACCCATATTCCTGCGGATTCTGTGCTCAAGGACATGAGCGAGCAGGGAAAATGCAAGAACCATGACCATCAGGACTGCGGAGGACAGATTCGCGATCTGTGTCGCGTCCGCACCGAGAGCCTCTGTTCTCGATGCCCAGATATTCAGGGCGAGTGTCTCGCCGGGCCGGAACGGATTCAGCGCGCACGTCGGTGACGCGAGATTCCAGGATGACCAGTTGATATCTGTACTCATACCTGCTGTGTACAGAAGAGCAGCAGCTTCACCGAAGCCACGTCCTGCTGCAAGGATGACGCCCGTGATGATTCTCGGAGCGGCAGCCGGAAGAAGAACGGTTGTAATTGTCTGTCTGAGTGTCGCACCCATTCCGATGCTGCCCTTCTTGTAGCTGTCAGGCAGGGAGCGGAATGCGTCCTCAGTTGTCGTTGCAATGAGAGGGAGGGAAAGGATCGCGACAGCCAGAGCACCTGAGAACAGGTTCCACTGCTGATGCGTCGCAACGATGAATACGAGATAGCCGAACAGACCGACGACGATGGACGGCAGGGACGACAGCGTCTCGATACAAATTCTGAGGAACTTTGTGAGCTTGCCTTCCTTTGCGTACTCAGCCATGTAGATGCCGGCCATGATACCGATCGGCACTGAGATGACAAGTGACAGGAAGACGAGGTAAACGGTATTAAAGAACTGATTTCCGATGCCCTCTCTCGTAAAAGAGAACATATACGGCTTCGCGCCGCCGAAGCCCTTGATGATGACATATCCGGCAAATGCAAACAGCAGCAGCAGGAAGAAGCCCGCAACGGCATAGAACACGCCGGTCATGAATTTGTCTTTGGCAAGATTAACCTTGTTGCGCATTACTTCTTATTCCTTTCCGCGCCTTTCATCGCTACAAAGTGAACCAGGAAAATGAACAGCAGTGAGATAATGAACAGCAGCAGGGCCATGGACCACAGTGCCGCGTTGTACTCGCCGCCTTCCATCGCGCCGCCCATATCAGAAGCGATCGCGGATGTCAGGTTTGTCGTCGGTGAAAGGATGCTCTTCGGGAACGCTCTCGTCTTGCCGATGACCATCGCGACGGCAAGCGCCTCGCCGAATGCTCTCGCAAGACCGAGGATGATGCCGGTCAGAATGCCCGGCTGAGCAGCCGGAACAACGATACCACTGATGACCTGCCATCTTGTCGCGCCAAGTCCGTAGGCCGCCTTTCTCGCGGAGACCGGTACGCTCCGGATCGCGTCCGCCGAGAGAGTCGTGATGGACGGGAAAATCATGACCGCAAGCACAATGCCCGCTGCGAGGACTGAGAATCCCTGGTTGAGGTGGAAGATTCTCCGAATGAACGGAACGAGGATCGTCAGACCGATCCAGCCGTAGACGACGGAAGGAATTCCGACGAATATCTCAACTGCCGGGCGAAGAACCTTGTTGCCGGTCTTCGGAGCGATCTCTGTCATGAAGATGGCCGCCGCCATCGAGAACGGGACCGAAATCAGAAGAGCAAGACCGCAGGTAAGCAGTGAACCTACGATGTAGACCGCCGCACCGACCTTGCCGCCGCCGGACATATCATCCGCCGGGTTCCAGTCCGAGCTGAACAGGAACTCAAGGACGGAGTGTCCGTATTTTGTAAATGTCGCGCTGCCTCTGTAAATAAGGAATGCACCGATTGCAAGCGGAAGAACGATCATCAGAAGCCCGCAGGCGATAACCAGTACCTTCCAGATGCCTTCCTTTGTCTTGAAATTCATTTGTTCCGCAGTCGCCGTGCTCTTTCTGCTCACTGCTCCTGCCGCTGTATCTGTCATTAACTTAATTCCTCCCAGAAATGCCATCCAGACAAACCGCAAGCCGGAACGGCTGTTTCTTCGTTCCGGCTGTGCGCTTGTGCTTTCGCTTCAGTCTGTGTCAGCGTGTGACCTGCATTTTTGATGTGACGCAGTAGCCAAGGGACTCCATCTTCTGGCCGTATGTATCACTCATGATGTAGTCGATGTATGCCTTGACGGCACCCTTTGCCTCACCCTTTGTGTACATATGCTCATAACCCCAGACATTCCACTTGCCGGAGTATGTGTTCTCAAGAGTCGGCTCAACTCCGTCGATGCTCATCGTGGAGACCGTGTCGTTGTTGACAAGATAGGAAAGAGCGATGTAACCGATCGAGCCCTTTGTATCTGCGACGGACTGAAGAAGTGTGCCGGAATCATCTGTCTCAAGAGCCTGGTTGGAAGCTTCCTCCTCGCCGTTCAGAGCGTACTCAGAGAACAGAGCTCTTGTGCCGGATGTGGACGGACGTGTGACAAGAACGATATCCTCGTCCGGGCCGCCGACATCTTTCCAGTTCGTTGTCTTGCCTGTGAAGATTGAAATCAGCTGATCCTGTGTCAGGTTTGTGACACCGCCTTCTGTGACGTCCTTGTTGACGATCGGAGCCATGGAGATGACGCAGACCTTGTGGTCAACCAGCTCGCCTGCCTGTGTAGAGTCAAGCTTCTCGGAAGCATCGACATCGGAGTTTCCGATATCAACAGAGCCGTCATAAACCTGCTTGAGGCCCGTGCCGGAACCGCCCGCGTTCATTGTAATCGAGCAGTCAGGGCTCAGCTTCTTGAACTCATCTGCAGCGTCCTGTGCCAGCGGGAACAGAGCTGAAGAGCCGGAGCCTGTGATCGTGCCCGTAACATTCTTAAACTCACTCTCATCTGTGCTGCCGGATGCAGTTGCTGTGCTGTCGCCTGCCGCAGTGCTTGTTGCAGCCGCTGCTGTGCTGGAAGCAGCCGTTGATGAAGCTGACGATGTTGAAGAAGAGCTGCCACATGCCGCAAGGCCGACAGTCATCATCGCCGTAAGTGCGAGTGCCGCGAGTGTTTTCATTTTCATAATAATTTTCTCCTTCTGCCGGAACCTCTACCCGGCGTATGCGGATCCCTCACTTGGATCCTCGTTGTGTAATACATGTTCAGCCCCGGATTTCATCAGTTTTCCAAGGGATGCTGAACAATTACAAATGAAGAATAACAGACCTTCTGAAGTGCCTCCATCGCAGCCGGGTTAAACTTTGTAAATTCCGTGTAACATTTCTATCTGAATGTAAAAAAGCACGGCCTTCTGAACAGAAAGCCGTGCTTTTCTTAAGATTATGTGAAGTTCTTCCGCTTTTATCACAGGTGATACACCCATGGGCGGTTGTCGCCCTCCGAAGCTTCTTTACGAGACAAAAGTCTCGATGGGGATATATTTCCGGCAGCCGCCATTGGTTCGTTCATTTAAAGACCGCTCTGCCTGTCCTGACCCGTTTTCCAAGTCCGTCGCACGGGCATGCGATACAGAAATTTGAAAGGCATATTAAACCACCAGAGATATTCGCGTATAAAAAAAGAACACCCCACACCTGTATGTGAAGTGTTCGACCGTAATTCAATAAGCAGGGGAAGAGGGAGTCGAACCCCCATTGACGGTTTTGGAGACCGCTTTCCTACCATTAGAAGATTCCCCTATCCGCTGGTATCGCGCCAACAAAAGATATTATAGCGGCTCTGACCGCATCCGTCAATGAATTTTTGTATAAACTTACAACAAATCTTATGTCAGAAGAGATGCTCTTTCAGGAAGTCCACGGTGTGCCGGATCCGCGCGTCCGCAAATGCCACGGACGAATAGTCGTGGTCCGCGCCCTCGACCTCGATCATGGTGCATTTTTCTCCGTAAACCTCCTTCAGCCGGCGTCCGTACTCGATCGGGACTATCTTGTCCGCTGTTCCGTGCACGATCTGCACCGGGCCGTGATAGCGCGACGCGATCTCATAGGTCGGCGTGTCCAGCGCATCCTTATAATAGCGATAGCCGACCTTATAGCCCTTGATATCGATCCAGCCATCCCTCTTCAGCTTCTCGGGATCGAGGCCGTTAAGGATTCCCTTCTTCCAGTCCTCTCCTATATTAAAGCCGGGCGATGAAAGCGCGATGCACCGGATCTCATCCGGGCGCTCTCCGCCGAGCAGGCCCGCGACAAGTCCGCCCTGGCTGTGACCGAAGACAGCGATCCTGTCCGGATCGACAAATGGCAGGCTCTTCAGATAGTCCAGCTGGAGCTTCGCCTCATCAAGCTCCGTGAGGATGGACATATCCTCATAATTTCCGTCGCTCTCTCCGCTTCCGATAAAGTCGAGGCGCAGGTTTGCGATTCCCGCGTCCGCAATCGCCTTCGAGAGATGCGCATTAGAAAATGCAGTGCCGATCCGATGACCCATAAATCCGTGCAGCACGAGTGCGGCTGGGACCCTGTTCGTCTCGGAGGCCGCCTCCGGAATATGGAGCAGACCCCTCATTTTCAGGCCATCCTGATTCGGAAGCTCTATAAACTGAAGTCTTGTGTGGTCGTCATATCGAAAGATTTCTTTCATTTGCTTTCCTTTCTGCCCTGTCCGGCAATACGTCCTGCCAAGCTCATGCACTTTCTTTCTATATAATAATGCGTTTCCTGTCGGATGAACAGGGGCCTTAGGAAATATACCGAGACGGGCCACTTACAATTGGTAGTTTTTACCAATTGTGCAACGCCGTGAAACGGTGTTACACTTTACTAGATCTTTATAAAATCTTTATATTCCATGGGGGAACCAACAATGATGTATTACTTTGCGGAATTTATTGGCTGTTTCCTGTTCGTCGGTGCCGGCTATGCGTACATGGCCAGTGTCAATCTGAAGGGCACACTCGTCAATAAGTTTGAATTTCTGCCGTGCTTTCTTGTATGGGGCATCGGCCTCGGATCCGGTGTCTCAGTCGCGATCAAGCTCGGCAGCCCTGCCTGCCTGAATCCCGCGGTTGCGCTCGGCAAATGTCTGATCGGTGTCATCTCCATTCAGCAGATGCTGGGACTCTGGCTCGCGGAATTCCTCGGAGCCGGCTTCTCCGTCGCTCTGGTCATGATTTTCTTCTGGGACAACTTTAAAATGTCCCCGGATGTTCCGAAGGCAGGCTTCTTCTCCGCAAAGGCAACCACTGTCCATCTGCCGATGAACTTCGTTCAGGAAATTATCGCTTCTGCGACATTCACAAGCCTCCTGTTCATCGGACTTCTTAACGCAAGTGTCACAACAGGTATCGGCATGCTGGACGTCACGATGACCGGACTTCTTTCTCTGCTCTGGGTCGGCTTCAGCTACTCAGCAACAGGTTTCTCCATGAATCCGATGCGTTCGTTCTTCTCGAGCATCTGGTTCACGATTCTTCCGATCCCGGAGAAGCACGACAAGGTTGACTGGAAATACCAGATCATAGTCAACGTATTCGGTTCGACAATCGGCTGCATCATCGCTGTTCTCATCGAAGCATGGGTCAAGAAGCAGCTCGGCATGTAAATTCCCTCTCCTGAAAATGAGAGGCCGGATCGCATAGGTTTCAGATTTCGTTGAGCGCTGCTCCGAAGAAAGCTTCGGAGCAGCGCTCTTTTTATGTCCGGAGTGGGGGATGCGAGTGGTGAGGCAGTAGGTCTTCTGGCGAGATTTGGAGCTCAGACGCTACGCTTTCAGTCAGGCGTAGTGTTTTTCCACTCAGTCTTGCTTTCACGCGATACTGCTGTAGGTGTTCTGGCAGGATTCGGGGCTTAAGCGCTACGATTCTGGTCAGGCGTAGTGTTTTTCGACCCGTTCTTGCTTTCACGCGATACTTCAGTAGGTCTTCTGGCAGGATTTGGGACTCAAGCGCTACAACTCACTAAAACCACGTGTTTGCTCTTTTAACGCGCTAAAGTGTAGGTATCGAAAAAAGAGCTCTCAGCCGAGAGCCCTTGTGTGGTATAAACACACCCTCAAAACCGCATATACGAACTTGTTGAGGTCTTGTTTAAGAGCGGCTCACATTCGCAGCTTCGCTACTCATGTCATTTGCTTCGCAAATGTCCGTCAGCTCCTTCGTGCGGGGCCGCGTACAAGTACGCGCCCGCACTCCGGACCTTCCGGCCGCTCTTAAGCTT